>Ga0070740_10001029_pt1 | contig 42834 bp, 34 predicted proteins | sample Coa_R2_FD_67286 | JGI IMG/M metagenome (GOLD analysis project Ga0070740, IMG submission 67286) | Surface soil microbial communities from Centralia Pennsylvania, which are recovering from an underground coalmine fire - Coalmine... | ecosystem: Environmental > Terrestrial > Soil > Unclassified ... | reverse complement strand
CGACGATCTTCCCGTCCGCGATTGCCCGCGCCACGACGCGCGCACGCTCCCGCGAGTCCGCGGCGGACGCGTAAGGGTAGCCGCGCCGTTCGAGGAAGGCGCGAACCTCCGCGCCGCTGAAGGCCGGGCCGAGGTAGCTCCCCTTCTGCGCATCGCGCCCCGCCGCGCTCACGCGCCGAGGCTCGCCGAAGTATTGGTAGTTTGCGAGCAGAGCCGCGCCGATTGCGCTCCCCGCGTCGCCCGCCGCGGGCTGAATCCAGACGTTCTCGAAAATCCGCTCGCGCAAAATCTTCCCGTTCGCCACGCAGTTCAAGGCGACGCCGCCCGCGAGCGCGAGGTTCTTCGAGCCGGTGAGCCGCCGCGCGCCGCGCGCGAGTTTGAGCATCACGTCTTCGAGGACGACCTGCACGGACGCGGCCAAGTCCATCTCGCGCCGCGTGATTCTCGATTCGGGCGCGCGCGCCGGGCCGCCGAAGAGCGAGTCGAAACGCTCGTTCGTCATAACGTCGCGTTCGAGGAAGCCGAAGTAGTCCGTGTTCAGGCGGAACGACCCGTCGTCCTTCACGTCAATCAGGTGCTCGCGGATCGCGTCGGCGTAAACCGGATGGCCGTAGGGCGCGAGTCCCATCAGCTTGTACTCGCCGCTGTTGACCTTGAAGCCGCAGTAATAAGTCATCGCGCTGTAAAGCAGTCCGAGCGAGTGCGGGTAGCGAATCTCGCGGAGCAGTTCGACGCCGCCGCCCTCGCCGCGACCGAGCGTGAGCGTCGCCCACTCGCCCACGCCGTCAACCGTGAGAATCGCGGCCTCCTCGAACGGCGAGGGGAAGAACGCGGCGGCGGCGTGCGCCGTGTGGTGGTCGCCGAAGAGGAGTTTCACGTCGCAGCCGAGCGCGCGTCGGACGTGCTCCTTGACGACGGCCTTGACGCCGAGGAACGAGCGCGAAGCCTTCGTCCACTGTTCGACTCCGGCGGGCGCGACCGTCATCAGACTCTTCACGAGCCGGTCGAAGGTGAGCAGAGGGTTGTCGTAGAAGACGACCGCGTCCAACTCCGAAGGCTCGACGAAGGCTTCTTCGAGGCAGTAGTTGATGGCGCGCGCGGGGAAGCGCGGGTCGTGCTTCCTGCGCGAGAAACGCTCCTCCTGCGCGGCGGCGACTATCTCGCCGCCGCGCGTGATGGCCGCAGCCGAGTCGTGGTAGAAGGCCGAGATGCCGAGGACTGTCTTGCTCATAAAACTTCAGCGCGCATCCGCGCCAACCGACATGCCCTCCGCGCGCAGGAGTCTTTCGACCGCGGGCGCGAGCGACGCGGCGAGCGCGGCGTGGCCCGCGGGAGTCAGGTGCACGTCGCGCTCGAATCGAAACGCGCGGCGCTCGTCGGGCGTGTAGCCCCGCAAGTCGGGCAGAGGGTCGTGGAGCGCGCAGCCGGTCGCGTCGGCCAACTCGCGGAAGCGCGCCTGGTAGTGCGACGCGTCGCCGCTGCCCTCGACGAATGGAAAGAGCGGCACGGGCACGAGCAAAACGGGCGCGCGGCTCGCGCCGATCCACTCTTCGAGGATGGCGCGCATCAGCAGCCACTTCGGGTTGTCAGGCGCGCGGTAGTCGGGCACGGGCTGGAAGTGCGTGACTCTCTGCGCGAGGTCGCGCAGCCCCAACCGCCGCGCGACTTTTCTAAGCCCCGCGAACGGCAACCCGCGGTCAACGTGCACGGCATCGTCCGCGCCCAACTCCTCCTCGCGCACAGGCTCTTTCGCTACGGGCACGTTCTTCAGCGAGAGCGCGCCGCCTTCGAGCGAGTAGTAAGGCTTGGCATAGACGACCGTCTCGCCGCGCTCGTTGATGTACGGGCGGAAGCGCGAGGCGACGCGACCGATGTTCTCGACCGTGACGGCGAGTATCAGAAGGTCGTGCTCGACGCCGGCTGCGTATTCCTGGTATGCGAGATACTGTTGATCCGTCCCCGTCCCCGGCAGGCCGAAGTTATAGACTTCGAGGCCGGGAATCATCCCTTCGAGAAGGTCGCCGTATCTTTGCTTGTTCGAGACGCCGTCGCCCGCCGTGAACGAGTCGCCGAACAGGAGCGCGCGCGCCTTCCCTTCCGCCTTCGCCGCGAAGTCGTGGTCGCACCTGAACCCTTGCGCGTTGACCCTGACGAGGTAGGCCACGTCCTCGTTCGGGAGGCTCACGCGCGCCCGGACGCCGGGAATGAACGTGTAACCGATTGTCGGGTGGTGCTGTGTGACCGAACGCCACATCGAAAAGTTTTTACCCCCTGCTCTCCGCCAGTCTCTCAGTTGCGGCGCGCGCTTCGTTGACGCCGAGCAGTTCGCGGTAGAGCGCAGCCGTCTCACGCGCCATGCGCTCGGTCGTGAATTTCTCGCGCACGCGCGTCGAGGCACGCTCGCCCATCAGCCTGCGTTCGTCCTCCGGCGCTTCGAGCACGCGCAGAATCGCGAACGCCAAGGCTTCGGCGTTCGCGGGCGGGACGAGCAAGCCCGTCTCGCCGTCAACGATCTGCTCGCGCGTGCCCGCGACGTTCGTCGCGACGACGGGCTTGCCGACGTACATCGCTTCGAGCACCGTGCGCGGCAGACCCTCGCCGCTCCGAACGTCAACCGCGCGGTCGCCCACCTGCAAACGCTCGCGCTCGACCGTCGGCAGAACCACAACGTCCGCGAGCCGGTAGAAGCGGAAAGGGTTCCGTTGCCAGCCGAGGAAATGAAAGTTGTCCAGCCCGTACTCGGCGGCGAGTTCCTTCAGGTGGCTCGCGTAGTCTTTATCGAAAAGGTCGCCGACGCTCACGAAGACGGGGCGGCGACCGCGCGTGCGCTCGTTGACGAGCCGCGCGGCTGCGAGCAGGTGATGGTATCCCTTGAAAGGCGTCACCGCCGCGACGGTCACGACCACCCGTCGGCCTTCATCCAACTCGAAAGGAAGCGACGGTCGCGCGCCGTTGGTTTCTGCGACGGCGTGAATCTCGGCGGCGGCGTTAGCTTCTGCGGCGTCGGCTTCAGAAGCTGCGTGTCCGTCCTCGACGACGGCGCGCTCGTCAATGCCGTTGTAGATCGTCCGACACTTGCGGCGCGCGCGCGGGCTTATCTCTACCCTGAGCGCGTCGGCGACGAGGACGATTGACGTGGCGATGGACTCCGCCGCGCGCCGCACAGCGCCGCCGAACGGGAGCAACTGCCCGCGCACGTGCCACACGACCGTGTGGCCGAGCAAACGCGGGACGACGCCCGCGAACAGCAGCGACCGAACGGAGTTGCAGTGGAGCACGCGCGCACGCCGACGCCTCATCTCGCGCGCGACCTTGAAGCCGTAAGGCAGCATCTGCGTCAGAAAAATCCTGAGCGCCGAAAGACGCGACATGCCGAGAAGGTGCTGCCCGTACTGCGTGAGCATCGGCGGCCCCGGCACTACGACTGTGGGCACGCCCGCGCGTTTGTAGCTTTCGGTGCAGCGCCCCTCGCCGGGGAAGCAGACCAGCGGCTCGACGCCCGACGCGGGCAGCGCGCGGACGAGTTGGAGGAGGCTCTGCTGCCCGCCGCTGATGCGGTCGTACTCCGCGATCACGTAGAGGACTCGAACCGGCTCGCTCACTTCAAAACTCATCGCCGCCTGACTCGTGTCGTCGTCTTTCTCCGGCCTTCGCCCGCCTCAATGCAGAGTGTAAGCCAGCGAGCTACGGCCCGCGCCTCTGAGCAGTTCGAGGCCGTCCGGCCCGCAGTTGAAGAGCAGGTCGAGCGCGGACAGGTTCGGCACGAAGCCCTCACCTTTCATAAACTGTTGTTCGTAAGTCGGGTGCTCGAACTCCTGCACGACGACATCAATGCCGGCGCGGCGGAAGGCTTCGGCGTCAAGATAAGTGCTGCCCACCCTTCCCGAATAATACGCGGAAGCGCCGACCGCCTTGCAGATGTTGAGCACGAGTTCCGACTTGCGCCCGCCGGCGGCGAGCGACGACGAGAAGACGACTTTCGTTTCGACTCCGAGCGCGCGCGCGAGCAGCCCCGTGCCCGCGACGTTAAGCTCCGAGAGACGCGACCACTCTCGGCGATAGAAATCCTCGAACGCGCCCGCGAACGTCTCGAAGTGTCGCGCCTTCGCGTAACATGAGGCGAGCGTCTTCCAATGCTTCGCGCGCCAACTGCCTCCGGCCACCTCGACCTCGTTTATCCGCTGCGGGAATCTTTGGACGACCGGCACGGTCAGCCACTGCGCGCCGCCAGCGCCCTTGACGCGGTTTCGGTTCTGGAAGTCGCCCTTCGAGAACTGCACGTCGTCGAGCATGACGAACAAGTCCGCGCGCAGCATCTTCTCGAAGAAGCCGAGCCACGGCATGTGTTCAGGCTGGTGTATTGCGACGAGCATCCGTCTTCTACTTCCTGACGAGTATCTCGACCTCGCGCAGCGCCTCGACGACCGCAGCCACGTCCTCTTCGCTCACGCCCGCGTGGACGGGAAGACAGATCTGCCTTCCGAGCGCGGCTTCCGCTTCGGGGAACATCCCCGCGTGCCAGCCCAACTCCTTCTGAAAGACCGGGTGAAGGTGGCACGGCGGGTCGTATATCGAGCCGAGTTCCACGCCGTAATCTTCGAGCATCACGCGCCGCAGCTTGCCCTTGTCAACGCCCTCTTCGAGCATCACGGGGAACTTGTAATAGGCGTGGCGAAGGTTCTCGGCGTAGTTCGGAATCCTTATCCACCCGACGCCTTCGAGAGCGCGCCTGTACCAGCCGACCACTCGGTTCCTATGCGCGACGTTCTCTTCCAAACGCTTCAGTTGATAGACGCCGAGCGCCGCGCTCAACTCGTCCATACACCAGTCGTTTCCCATGTTGACGATTGACTCAAGGCTCTCGCCCTGCCCGTGATGACGCACGGAGCGCGCGTATGCGGCGAGCGCGTCGTCGTCTGTCGTAATCATCCCGCCCGTCCCGGTCGTCATGACCTTCGTCGGGTAGAACGAGAAGCACGCGGCGTCGGCGAGCGACCCGGCGGGGCGCTCGTCAATCGTCGCGCCGTGCGCGTGCGAGGGGTCTTCGACGAGGAAGAGTCCGCGCTCGCGGCAGATTTCGCGCAGGCGATCCATCTCAGGATAGACGAGTCCGGCGATGTGGACGACCAGCACGCCCGCCGTCTTCTCGTTGATGCGCGCGAGCACGTCTTCCGTGTCGAGGCAGAACGTCTCCGTGTTCATGCCCGCGAGCACGGGCGTGCCGCCCGCGTACATGACCGCCTTGACGCACGAGGCGAAGGTGTTGGTCGGCACGATAACTTCGCGCCCGCGCACGCCGTAGAAGCGCATCACGATTTCGAGCGCGGTCGTGCAGGAGTTGACCGTCACGGCGTTGCGCGTGCCGACGTACGCGCGGAACGACTCCTCGAACTCGCGCGTGTTCTCGCCGAAGATGAGGCGACCGCCGCGGATAATCTTTTCGAGGCGGCCCATCAGTTCAGGCACGTCCTCTTCGTGGAAGAGCGGGCGCGCGCCGCTCACGCGCCTTCGCTCGGCTGAAACCTGTTCACTCATCCGAATCGTTCCTCAAAATTCCGACGCACTAATCGTCAATCAAGCCACGACGCGCTCGCGCGCTAGGCCCGCGATCATCTCCCGCATCCCTTCTTCCAGAGTCACACGCGGACGCCAGCCGAGTTCTCTTTCAATCTTCGAGACCGAGAGCCAGCGGTCGGGCCAAAGCTTTCCTTCGGGCGCGGGCGCGTATTCGATTTCTGCACGGCGGCCCGTTAACTCTTCCGCGAGCCGCGAAGCGGTCTCGGCCAACTCGCGAACCGAGACGGGGCGCGCGCCGCCGACGTTATAGACGAAGCTGCGCCCGGAGGGTTCGGCGAGCGCGAGTTCATACGCGCGGCACGCGTCGCCCACGTGCACGTAATCAATCAACTGCGAGCCGTCGCCGTAAACTCTCAGCGGCCTGCCTCGCGCGATAAGCTCGACGAACTTCCCGGCCACCCCGCTCGACGAAGAGAAGAGGCCGCTGCCGTAGCCGTAAACGTTCGACAGGCGCAGGACGCGGAAGCGCCCCGAATCAATCAGCGCGCGCTCGGCGGTCGCCTTGAGCGCGCCGTAGAACTCGTCCGGCCTCGCGTCCATCTCTTCGTCGAGCGGCATCGGGCGCGAATGATAAGTGCCATAGACCGCGATGGTCGAGGTGAAGACGAAGCGCGCGTTCGCCCGCGCCGCCTCGCGCGCGAGCAGGTGCGTGCCGTGGACGTGCGCGAGCAGAGAGCCGGTGGGTTTTGCGAGACAGTCGGCCTCGCCGCCCGTGCCCGCCGCGTGGACGACTGCGTCCGCGCCGCGCAATGTCGCGCCCATAGCCGCGGCGTCCGTGATGTCCCCCTCGACGTACTCGACCGCGCCGCCGACCCTCTCGCGCAACTCGCCGAAGCGACTGCCGTGGCCGAAGCAGACGCACTCGTGATGCGCCGAGAGATGCTTCACGAGCGCGCTCCCGATGAATCCTCCGCCGCCGACGATGATGATTCTCATCTCAGTAGAGCCTTGTCTTCAGGCGGCGGACGACTTCGTCGGCGCGGCGCGGCTCGTCGCCTTCGAGTTGCACGCTCTTAATTTTCAACGTGCCGTCGCCTGTGAGGACGCAGACGCCTTCGCCGGGGATGATGCGCTCGACCTTGCCGGGGATTCTGCCGACGTAGCGGCGCGGTTCTTTTTCTATCTCCGCAGACCAGATGACGAGTTTGCGACCGTCGAGCATCGAGTAAGCGCCGGGGTACGGGATGGTCAGGCCGCGCACGAGGTTGAAGACTGTGCGCGTCGGCTGCGACCAGTCAATGCGTCCGTCTTCGGGGCTGCGCCAGATGGCGTAGGTCGCCCGCGCGTGATCCTGCGGGACTCGCGGCGCTGTCCCGGACGCGAGCCGCGGGAGGTTTTTAAAGAGCATCTGTTCGACCGTCTCGTTGAGCCAACTGTCGAGCGTGCCCGCGTCGTCCTCGTCGGTGATGGCGCGCGCGCGCTGCTCGATGATGTCGCCGGAGTCAACCTCGTCGGCGGCGTAGAACATCGTGACGCCGGTCTCGCGCTCGCCGTTGATGAGCGGCCAGTTGACGGGTGCGAAGCCGCGGTACTTCGGCAAAAGCGACGCGTGGAAGACTACGAGGCCGCCGCGCGCCGCTTCAATCACGCTTCGAGGAATCATCGTGCGCCACTTGACCGCGATGATGTAGTCGAGGTCGAGGCCCGACAACGCCGCGCCGAACTCTTCCCGACCGACGTTCGACGCGTCGTGCGCGGGAACGCCGAGGCCGCGCGCCACGTCAACAATCTTTTCGAGGTACTCGCCCTGCGGCGGCTCGACACGGTAGGTGAAGACCGCCGCGAGCTTCGCCGCGTCCGACTCCGCGACGCGCAGGAGGCAGCGGTAGCCGATCTCTCCCGCGCAGAGGAGCGCGACACGGATGCGCCTGTCCGCCGTCATTCGTTCGTCGCGGGCGAGGCTTGCCGTTGGCCGTCGCCGCTCGGTTGGCGCTCCTCGTCGGCGCGCTGTTGCTCAATGTCCCTGGCTTGTCCTTCGCCCTGCCTGACGAGCTGCGCGCGGCGGCGGAAGGTGTCCTGCATCTGCTCGTAGATGAAGTGGGCCATCGCGCGATTGCCTTCCTTCGTGTAGTGGAGGTAGTCAATGAAGACGGTCTCGCGGTTCGTCTCCAGAACGTCGAGCGGGTTGAGGAAGGTGACGCCGCGCTCGCGGCAAAACTCGGCGAGGCGGTCGCGCGCGTAGAAGTTGAAGTCTATCTCCTGCCGGCTCTGCCCGCGGCGTATCTTGTTATAGACGGCCTGCTCCTTCTCGCTGAAGGGGCGTATGCCGCCGAGGTGTCGGAGGAAGTATTCCCAGAAGAAGGCTACGTCCTGATCGTTCCGCTTCGCGGCGGCGACGAGCGCGTCGGCGTAGCCGAGGTATTCCTTGATGTAGAGGTCGCACTCTTCGCGGTCGGCGTATGTGCGCGGCGGCGCAGGCTCTCGCGCGAGCGAGTGGCGTTGCGAGAGGGCGAAGGCGTCGTCAATCGCGCTCGTCAATCCCTTCTTCGCCAGCGCGACGCTCGCGAGTTTGTCTTCGAGGTAGAGAACCGCGTGCTCGGACATCGCGAGGAAGGTCTTGCGGTTCGCCGTTCGGTCGAACTCGGCCTTCCACGCGTGGTCGGGCTGGACGCCGTACTCGCGCCGATAAACTTCGCCGCGCTCCGGCATCGAGACGTTGAAGTTGTTGGCGCTGCCGAAGACGATGACCACGTCGGGCTGCCAGTGCGCGTACTCGGCGAGGTAGCCGCCCGAAATCTCGACGATGCGGTTGAAGTTGACGGCGGCGTTGATGACCTCGACGTTCATCCCGTCGAGCGCGGGGTCTGCGCGAAGCTCCTGCTCCAAGAACTGCGCGACCGTGGCGTCGCTGTCAACGCGCTCAGCGCCTTTGATGTGCGTGCTGGCGATGCCGGAGTATAGCGTCGAGCCGCCGAGCATGATGACGCGCAGCGTGTTCGCGGGCTTCTGCTGCGTGAAGTCGCGCAGGTTGCGGAAGCCGTTGCGGTTGTGGTGAAAGCCGGGCAGCGTCAAATCGGGGTTGTTGCGCACGAGGCCGTAGGGCGACCAGGTCTGCTTGTGGAAGGAGCGGAAGCGCTCGCCCGCCCAAGCATAGACGTAAACCTGCGACGCCGCCTCGACGACGACGAGCGCGAGCAGGAGCAGCCCGAAGACTCGGCCCCAGCGGACGGGCGCTTGTGTGCTCGCGGCCTGCGAATGTGCGCTTGCGGCTTCCGGCATCAGAACCTTCCGTAGATGAACTTCTCCGCCGGGAACTCGACGGCGATGCTCGTGAATATCAGCAGCAGCGCCATGACGACGATGGCGACGAGCTTGAAGAAGACGTGCCACTCCCTCTCGGTCAGAAGCCCCGCAAGCCTTCGCCTGAAGACGAGCGCGGCGGCGGCGAGACAGACGAAGAGCGCCGCGGCCAACGCGAGAGATTGGATGTCTCTCGAAGTGATTACCTGAAGCAGCAGAATCATGGCGTAGGTTTCAGACTGCGGCCTTCCGCGTCAACGTCTGAAAATCATCCCGGCGGGCAGAACGAAGAAGACCCAGCCGAGCGAGACGAACGTGAACGTGAGCGCGACCGACGCCGCGCGCCCCAGAACGTCCGCGTGGCGAAAAAGCGGCTTCCCTTTTCTCCTCAAACGTCGCCTGTTCGCGCCCTGCCGGTAGAGGTCGTAAACGATTAACCCCAGGCCGTGGTAAAGCCCCCACAAGAGAAAATTCAAAGTGGGCCCGTGCCAGTAGCCGCAGAAGAGGAACGTCACGAGGTACGACGCGATCAGCACGGCGTTCCTGCGCGCGCCGAACGCAGCGTTCAATCGGCGCGAGACGGGGACGAAGATGTAAGAGGTCAGCACGCGGCTGAACGTTATGTGCCAGCGCTGCCAGAAGTCTCTGATGTTCGCGGCGGCATAAGGGTAGTTGAAGTTCTCTGGCGTTCTGATTCCGACGACGCGCGCCGTCGCTATCGCAAGGTCTGTGTAGCCGGAGAAGTCCGCCCAGATGACGACCGAGTAGGCGAAGCTCCCGACGACTATCCTGCGCGCCGTCAAAGCGCCCGCCGACTTGAGCGCTTCGAGGCTCAAAGGCGTGAAGAGCGCGGCCACGAGTTTTATCTTGACGAAGCCGAGCAGCACGCGGAAGAGAACGTCCACGACCGCCTCGCCGTCGAGCGCGGCAGGCTCGCGCAAGGTCGCGTCGAACTCGCCGTAGAGGTGCATCGGCCCGGCGACGTAGGCCGGGAAGAAGAGGAAGTACGCGAGCACCACAAACAGGTCTAACCGTTCGACGCGCCGGTCGTGGTAGTCCTTGATGAGCGTCCATGCTTTTATCAGGAAGAAGGAGAAGCCGACGAAGTATAGAAAGACGAGCGGCTTCCACCCCTGCGCGGCAGACTGCTTCCCCGTAACCCACGGCACGACGACGGGCAGGAAGACGAGGAACGACGCGAGGTAAGGCCGCGCCTCGCCGAGTTTCCGCGTCAGTTTGAGTCCGAAGAAAATCCACAGCGACGCCGCGACGAGATAGAGAATCAGCGCGGGGCTTAGCTCGACGACGAAGGCGAGCGCGGCGACGCCCGCGAGCGAGAGCGCGGCGGCGCGGACGCGCGCGGAAGCGGCGACGCGGAAGATGGCCGCCGACGCGAGAAGCAAGGCCCAGAAGAGCGGGGTCTCAAACATGGGCCGGGCTTCTTCGGTCCGCCTTCACGAAATGTTCGATGTACTTGCTCCGGTTGTCCGCGCGCGCCAGCTTCCCCGCCGTTGTCTTGACGAGCCAGCGCGGCGGCACCACGCGAACGTCGCGCGGCGCGCAGTCGAGTTCCTGCGCGACGGCGTTCCTGATTTTGAGCGCGAGCCGTCCGGCGTTCTCGCCTTCTTCGGCCTCGGCCAGCACGACCAAGCCTTCAGTCCCCGCGCGCTCGTCAGCCACGCCGAAGGCGACGACGCGCCCCGGCGTCACGCCTTCGACGCCCGCGACGATCTTCTCAACGTCGGTCGGGTAGAAGTTGCGCCCCTGAATGATGATGAGGTCTTTCCGTCTGCCCGTGACATAGACTTCGCCGTCGCGAACGAACCCTAAGTCGCCCGTCTTGTACCAGCCGCCTTCGGTCAGAGCTTCGCGCGTCAGGTCTTCGCGCCGGAAGTAGCCGGAGAAAAGGTATTCGCCGCGAACCGCGAGTTCGCCCACGCGGTTCTCAGGAAGCGGTTGCTCGCGCTCGTCCAAGACTATAAGCTCCGTTCCTTCGACGGGCCTGCCGTTCGAGACGAACGCGGGCGCGTCGTCTGCATCGTCCGGCTCGACTCGATGCTCGTCGGTGAAGGCGCGTCGGTTGACTCGGAGCACGCGGTACTCGCCCGCGAGCGACTGCGTGACGGCAAAGACGTTCTCGGCCATCGCGTAGCTCGCCGTCAGTTGCCTTTCGCTCGCGCCGTACTCCGCGAAGCGTTCGAGAAAGGCGCGGTGCGCGGAGTGCTGCACAGGCTCGGAGCAATTCACCCACGCGCGTATCGTGCGTAGGCTCAGGCCGTCGTGCATCTGGCCCGCGCGCACCGCGTCGGCCATGAACTGAAAGGCGAAGTTCGGCATCCAGCAGAGCGTCGCGCCGTGACGCCCGATCTGCTCGAAGAGCGAGACGGGCCGCGTCACCCAGTCGAACGGCGAAAGCTCGACGAAGGGCACGCGCGCGAGCAGCGGCATCAGGAAGCACGCGACGAACCCCATGTCGTGATAGAGCGGCAGCCACGAGACGATCACGTCGTCGCGCATCAGCCCAATCCTCTCGGCATACGCGCGGTTGTGTGCGATGACCGCGCGGTGCGAGAGCGCGACGCCCTTCTGAAGTCCGGTCGTGCCGGACGAGTGCTGCAACAGCGCGACCTCGCCTGCGTCGCCTTCCCACGGCTCGAAGCGCGCGCCGTCGCCGCCGCCGACCGAGGAAGGGTTAACCAACTCCGCGCCGGAGAACTCTCGCAGCGCGAGCGCGTCGAGTTTCGACAGCGCCTCGCCGTCCGCGACGGCGAAGGACGGGCGTATGTGTGCGAGCATCCGGCGGAACGAGTCGGCGTATTTCGACGCCTCCATGCGCGGCGAGGGCGGCGCGATCATCGTCGGGATGTGGCCCGCCAAGAGCGCGCCGACAAAGGCCGCGTGAAGGTCTGGCCCGTGGCCGAGGCAGACGGCGGCGATCTTTCGCCCTTGCGTGGCCGGGCCGTAGCGCGCGGCAAAATCCGAGGCGCGCGCCATCAACTCGCGCACGGTGACGGCGACGCTCTCGCCGTCGCTCCCGACCAGCCAGCACGCGACCGACTCCGGCTCTTCTTCAAGACGGCGTAGAAGAACGCGCGCGAGCGTCAGGCTCTCGTCTAATCCGTTACCGTTCGACTCTGACACGGGAAGAATCAATTGCCGCTAGCTGAAGCTAGTGGAAAGGATTGGCAACACATCTCTCGGCTTTAGCCGAATCTTTCGGCTAAAGCCGAGAACACATCTGATGCCTTATCACTCCGGCTAAAGCCGGAGGCAATTTAACTTTCTTCATTACACCGGACTACGCCGCTTCCCTGCGCGCGACGTAGTCGAGTATCGCCGCGATGGAGCCGAAGTTCTCGCGCGTCACGTCCTGGTCGGGGATGCGGAGGCCGGGTCGCCGGCTCTCAATCTCTGAAACTATCTGGACGAGGCCGAGCGAGTCGCAGATGCCCTCCTCCAGCAACTTCGTGTCGGCCTCGATGGGAAACCCTGCGTCGCCGCCGAGGAACTTGTCGCAGATAATCTCCCTCACCTCTCTCTCGTCCACCTGAAATTTCTCCGTCCTTGAAATTTGTTTAGAGGCTGATGCCGTTCCTGCGTGCCCAGCGGCGCAGGACGAAAAGTATCCAGAGCTTCTCGGAATGGTCGCGCCGGTTCTGGCAGTGCTCGGCGTAGAGGCTTTCGATCAGCGCGTCGTTGAGGACGCCGCCGCCTGCGGGCGGCGCGACCGTGTCGAGGAACATCTCGCGCAGCTCGCGCTTGAGCCATTCGCTGATGGGAATCTCAAAACCCTTCTTCGGCAGCGAAAGCAGGTGGCGCGGGAGCAGGTGTTTGAAGGTCTCGCGCAGGAGGTGTTTTTTGCGGAACCAGTTGATCTTGAGCTTGCCAGGAATGCGGAAGGCCGACTCGACGACGCGGTAGTCGAGGAAGGGCGAGCGGACTTCGAGTCCGACCTTCATGCTCATCAGGTCAACTTTGGTCAGGATGTGGTCGGCCAGTTTGATCTTCGAGTCAACGTAGAGCATCGGGTTGATGAGGTCGCGGTCGAGGCGCGACTCCTCGTAGTAGCCGCGGTAGAGTCGCTCGGCCAAGTCGAGCGAGAGCGTGCGAAAAGAGGGGTCGTAAATCTCCGCGGCGGGCACGTCGTAGAACTTATTCGTCAGACGGAAGAAGCGCTCCGAGGGCACGCGGTCGAGCGCGCGCACGAACCGCTGCGTGCGGCGTATGTTTCGCATCAGGGGAGTGGCGTCCGACGCGGGCAGGCCCAGCACCGCAGGCTCGAACAGCCCCTTCCGCAGCAGCGAAGGGACGCGCATGTAAACCCCGGCCAGAGGTTCGAGCAGGTACGCGCGGTAGCCCGCGAAGATTTCGTCCGGCCCGTCGCCCGACAGCGCCACCGTCACGTCCGTGCGCGCGAGCTTCGAGAGAAGGTAGGTCGGGATGACGGACGAAGTGGCGAACGGCTCGTCGCAGTGGTCGAGCGCTTCGGGTATCGCGTCGCGGACTAACTCGGAGGTCGCCAGCAGTTCGTGGTGCTCGCTGCCGAGATACTCTGCCGTGCGCCGCGCGCTCTCCGACTCGTCGTAGCCTTGCAGCGCGCCCTTCGCGCCGAGGAAGCCGAGCGTGAAGGTCTTGATGCGCGCGCCCGTCTGCCGCGCCATCAAGCCCGCCACGACGCTCGAATCAATCCCGCCGGAGAGCAGAACGCCCAGCGGCACATCGCCCACGAGTCGCAGCCGCACGGCGTCTTCCACAAGCTCGTACAGGCCGCGCTTGATCGAGGCGACGCTCTCTTCGCGCCGCGCGTGGCCGCCTCCCCCGTTCGCCCCGTGGCCGTCACTCACCTCGCCGTTCGTGCGCCCGAACACGTCCCAGTAGGCTTGCACGCGCACGCGCCCGTCCTTCCAGACGAGGTAGTGGCCGGGCGCGAGTTTCCGCACGCGCTTGAAGATGGTGTACGGGTGCGGGATGACGCGGAAGGTCAGGTAGAGGTCGAGCGCGTCGAGGTCGAGTTCGCGCGGGAGCGTCGGGTCTTCGAGGAGCGCCTTGATCTCCGAGGCGAACGCGAACTTCCCATCCCACTCGGCGTAGTGCAGCGGCTTCTTGCCGACGCGGTCGCGCGCGACGAAGAGTTCGCGCTCGCGCTCGTCCCAGACGGCGAAGGCGAACATCCCGTTGAGACGGTGCAGGCACTCCGCGCCCCACTCGGCGTAAGCATTCAGCACGACCTCCGTGTCCGTGTCGGAGCGAAACGCGTAGCCCAAAGACTCAAGCTCGCGCCGAACTTCTTTGAAGTTATAGACCTCGCCGTTGTACGTGATTCGCAGGCGACCGTCCGCGCTCCGCATCGGCATGTGGCCGCGCGGCGAGAGGTCTATGATCGAGAGCCGGCGCGAGGCCAGCCCGACGCGAACGTCGCCCGCGCCACCGAGCCACACGCCGCCGTCGTCCGGCCCGCGGTGGCGCTGCCGCTCGTTCATCGCTTCGAGCGTCCCGCGCTCCACGCGCCCGCCGTCAGTCGCTACGACGCCTAATATTCCGCACATCTTCCTTTGACCTGCTCCGTGAGGCTTGCGACTTACCTTGTGCCCTTACCTCGTCACCTGTCCGACCTTGATTAACGCGCGCTGCAAGACGCTTCCCGGTAGCGCGTTGCCCTTGAACTCGCCGAGCGCCGCGACGTTCGCCTGCGCTGCCGCGAGGTTCGTCCGCGCGGCGTCCGCCCGCTCTCCCTTGAATTGAACCGTGTAGTGCCAGCGCTTCAGCGTGAGGAGCAAGAGCGAAAGGTTGGGCCGCCCCTCGACCCACTCGCGCAAAGACGACCGCGAGACCTGCGTCGTCGTGTGCGGGACGAACCACGGTCGCCACTCGACGCGGCTGAGTCCCGCGCGCTCCAACGCCGCGGCGGCCTCGGCGAAAGAGCAGGGGCTACGGAAGTTCCAGTCAACGATGACCTTCTTGCGGACGAGCGGCGCGACGCGCGCCAAAAATTTCGCGGGGTCTTCGATGTAGGTGAAGAACGCGCTCATGAAAGAGACGACCGCGTCGAAAGGCTCGCCCGCCTCGAAGAGTTCGCCGTCGGCCACCTCGAAGCGCGCGGCGACCGACTCCCTCCGCGCGCGCGCCTTCGCCTCCTCGACCATGCCGCGCGAGATGTCAACGCCCGTCACGTCGAAGCCTTCGGCGGCGAGCAGGCACGAGAGCGCGCCGTCGCCGCAGCCGAGTTCGAGTATGCGGTCGCCGGGTCGCAACGCCGCGCCCCATCCGCGGACTAACGCGGCGCGGCGGCGCATGAACGACGAAGGGTCGCCGTACTCCCTCTCAGACCAGCCATGCGCCAGCGCCGTGAACTTGTCCGCCGTCGCGGCCTTACCTTCCATCGTTGCTGCCTTACCTTCCGACAACGCCCGTCGCGCTTCCCGCCAACGCCCGCGCGCTCTCGTCGCCGGCACACAAGCTCTCGTCTTCGTGCGTCAGGCACATCTCCGCCAACTGCCCCGCCGTCCTCGTCTCCGCCGCGCTCCGCAACTGCGCGAGAAGGCCGTACCAGACTTTCCAACGGAGCAGGTCGTAGTCGTGATTCATCACGAGCTGGTAGAAGCCGCCGCCGTTCGCGAGCTTCGCACGGCGCTTGCGCCGGCGCGGGTGAAGCATCTGCGGGAGCGTCAGGTATTCTGTGTTCGGCAGCAGCACGAGGGCGCGACCGCCGAAGCGCCTGACCTCCGCGCCCTCCGCCCAGGGGTGCGGCGTCTCGAAATCTTTTCGCTCCCAGGGCAGCCGCGCCGAGCAGTCGTATGTGAAGCCCGCGTCGGCCAGAGCCTCGAACGCCGCCTCGGTCATCATGAAGTTGCCGCCGCAGAAACCCTTCGGCTCGACGCCGCACTCGCCGAGCCAGAGGCGGTCGCGCGCGATGCACTCGCGCACGTTGCGGTCGCTCAGGTCGGTGCGCTTGTGCGGCCTCTCGGTCTCGCCGCCGGCGTAGAAGTGTGTGTGCTGCCCGATCTCGTGGCCGCGCTCGGCCAACTCGCGCACGCGCGCGCGCACGTCGCTCCCCGCGACGACCGAGCGCAACGGATAGACGAGGAAGGTTATCTTCAAGCCCTTCCGGTCGAGTTCGTCGAGCGCGGCCTGAAGCCGACGCCACACGCGGTCTTCGTGCAGGCGCTCGACGTGGAGGCAGATCGCGCGGAGCGTCTTCACAGCGCAGCGCCTCTCACAGCCGAATCAACGGCGCGCGCCGCCGCGCCATTCGCGACGCGCAGGAACAACTCGCCGTACCTGTCGGCGATTGACTTCGCCTCGAAGTCGCGCGCGCGCGCGCTCCCCTTTTCGGAAAGTCGCTTCTTCAACTCAGCGTCGCCGAGCACGCGCAGGATGCCGCGCGCGAGCGACTGCGCGCTCGACGGCTCGACGAGTAAACCGTCCTCGCCGTCGCGGATGATCTCGCGCGGGCCGTAGGGGCAGTCGGTCGCGACGACCGGCGTGCCGCACGCCATCGCCTCGACGATGACGTTGCCGAAACCTTCGTAGAGCGACGAGAGGACGAACACGTCCGCCGCCGCCATGTACATGTAAGGGTTTTGGCGGAAGCCGAGCAGCCGGACGCAGGACTGGAGTCCGAGCCGTCTGATCTTTCTTTCGAGCGACGCGCGCTCGTCGCCCTCGCCGACGATCCAGAGGTGCGCCGGGACGCTCTTGCGAACCTCCGCCAGCGCCTCGATCAGGTGCGCGAATCCCTTCAGCGGCTTCAGCCTGCCGCACGCGACGACGAGCGGGCCGTCCGGCATCTCGCCCGCGCCCAGCCTCTCGCGCGACAGCTCTCCGACTTCACTCCCGACGCCCGCGTTGTGGATGACCGAGACGCGCCCGCGCGTCCGCGGCGAGAGCGATTCGAGGTCGTTGGCGACGCCCTCGGAGAGCGCGACGACGTGATCCGCGCGCGGGTAGAGCCGCGGGATGAGCCGCAGTATCAACTTCGAGACCGGGTGCGGCGAGTCGTAAGCAATCGTCGGCGGCGTCTGAAGGCCGAGGACGATCTTCGGCTGCGGCTCGACGCCGCGCGCGGCGAACAGGTTGACGAGATTCACGAGGTCAATCACCGAGAAGACGATGTCGGGGCGCTCGCTCCGCATCAGGCGGCGCAGCGGCGCGACGCACTGAAGCGCGCGCGCCGTCGTCGAGCCTTTCTCCCGCGGGTTCAGGTGGAACTTCCGCACGTCGGCGGCGAGCGCCGGCTCGAACTCGCCGCGAGGTTTGACGAGCGCGACCGAGACGCGGAACCTCTCGCGGTCGAGGTTGTTGGCGACGCGCAGGAGATGCTTCTCCGCCCCGCCGCCGCCGAGAATAGTCGTGAAGAGGAGGACGCTCGTCCTCCCGCCGTTCGCGCTGCCGACGACGCGGTCTTCGCGGCCTTCAACGTCGGCTTCTAGTTGCGAGGTCGTGTGCGACAAACTCGGAAGTCACTCCCAGGCGGAAAGGTCTAGCCCGAACTCGTCGGCGAGCCTACGGTTGAACGGGCGGAACTCGCGTTCGAGTTCTTCGAGCGCGCGCGCGTCCTCCGGCGTTCTGCCCGTCGCCGCCCCGTTCGACTGCGCCCTCACGTAAGCCTTCCTGAGCGCGGCCTTCAGCCCGCCGCCGGGGACGAGCGCGTTCAACCTGCGCGCGCCGCGGTGGAGCGCCCTGTACCTGACGCCGAAGGTCTCGTTCATCAGCGGGAAGTCGTAGCCGTCGTAGAAGGTCGGGTCAATCCGCAGGCGCGCGGCGAGCCCCTTCATGAAGGCGCGCGGGTTCGACTTCAGGTCTTCAAACAGGAGGACGTGGACGCGCTCCCTGCCGAAGCGCTCGACCCACGGCGCGATGAACTCCGCGTAGCGGCTGTACCTGATGTCGTTGCCGAGGACGTAGGCGCTCTCGCCCGCCAACTCCCCCAACGCCGCGCCGCCTGCGCCCGCCTTCACCAGCGCGACGAAGCGCTCGAACGAGAGGTCGCCGCTCACGTTCGCCAGGTTGTTCTTCGAGTATTGGAAGGACGAATAGACTCTCTCGGAAGGCTTCCTCAGGACGAAGACGACCCGCGGCGGCGCGGGCAGGCGCGACAGCACCTCGACCGGCGTCCGCTGGTAGATGTAGTGCGTCGTGGCCTCGAAGACGACGCGACAGCCGTTCGCCTGCTCGCGGAAGAACGCGGCGTAGCCCTCCAGCCCGCCCGTGTGGAAGTTCGTCCCCTTCCGCTGCAGCGGGTGCCCCTCGTCCATGAGGTAGAAGGTCTCCTTGACGCGGGAGGCGCACGCCTGCGGGTGGTCGGCGAGCCAGCGATAGACCGAGCTGGTGCCGCACTTCGGCGCGCCCGCGATGACGAGGTTCGGGAGCGTCACGCCCGCGCCTTCCCCGTGAGCTTGAGCGCGCCCACGAACCGGAGCAGCACGACGAGCGGGACGACGAGCATCAGACAGACGACGATGCCCGGCGTGCTGGGGTCAATCGTGAAGAGGACGGTCAGGTAGATGAGCACCGCCGCCGGGTATCTTTGATGCCTGACGAACCAGCGGGAGAGCCACTTCATGAACGTGCCGAAGATGAAGAAGATGATGATGACGCCGGGGATGTGGAAGTTCCAGTAGGCTTCGCCGATGGGGCCGGGCGGCGTGCCGGCGGGCGAGTTGAAGAACACGTCCCCGACGAGTCCGCCGACCTGCCCCGGCTTGTCGGGCCAGACGCTGCGCGGGATCGGGAGCGTGAAGAGCGCGAGGTACGAACTCCCGTAGAGGAGGTCAACGTCGTTCGGCACGCGCGCCAGAATCGGCAGCATCCCGTTGTTCGTCCACGCGCGCTCCGCCGACTCCGTCGCGCCCTGCTCGAAGTAGTCCACGAGCGTCGGCTCGTCGCCGCCGTCGGCGGTGATGGAGATTTGCCCCTTCCAAAGCCGCGACCGGAAGCCGCCGAGGAAGCTGATGAGGACGACGCCCAGCAGCCCGATGGCGATGATGCGCGTCGGCGCGAACTTCCTCTCGCGCAGCATCCAGACGAGCATCGCCACGACGAAGAAGACGACAATCGTGCTGCGCGACCCCGTCGCCAGGAAGTTGATCATCACGGAGACGCCCGCGCACACCCAGAAGAACGGCTGGTAGATGGCGCGGCGGTTGAGCGCGAACCAGAGCAGGCACGCCATCGCCGAAACCTTGATGAGGATGATCCAGTAGTACTCGCCCGCGAGCGCCTCGTGCCTTCCCTCCTGCCACGAGAGCAGGTGCTCGGTCAGGCCCCCCTCGCGCTCGATGTAGAGCCAGAAGACGATCACCGAGAAGAGCACCGCGGCGGCGGCCTTGAGCGAGAGCCAGCGCGGCTGGCGGAAGTTCATCTTCGGGACTCGGATGTGCGGGCCGAACCAGAAGCCGAAGTAGTAGGCGAGCGTCGAGACGGCGTGCAGCGTCAGCGCGAACGAGACCAGGAGGACGATGTCCTCGACACTGTATTCGGGGAGCGCCCTGTGGTGGCTGATGCCTTCGAGGTAGGTCGCGAAGCTGCGGAACTGGAACAGAAGGTACTGGCACGTGTAGAAGACGAGCGGGTGGAACCACCCGAACGAGGGCCTGTAAAAAATTACGGGGAAGAGGATGACCGCGAAGTTCAGGACTTGCGAGAGGCAGAGCAGGATGAAGGCCGGCGACTTCCTGTTGACGCTGACGTTGAGGACGATGGTCAAAAGGATGATGGCGTAAACGGCCACGATGGCGACCCTGTACAGCAGGTGGACGGGGAGGAACGCGGACTCCGCCTCGGCTGGCCGCCGCTCCGCGACCGCCGACGGCGCCCCGTAATTTTCAAGACCGACCTTGCTCGCAAGTTCCATCAGCTCAACCCCCGGCCAGTGAGAGATAAAGACGCTCGTACTTTTGCGCGACCTGCTGCGGGTCGAACAGCTCGCGCGCCGCCGCGACGCCGCACGCGCCGAAACGCGCGCGCCCTTCGCCGTCGGACGCGAGCGACGCGAGCGCGCCGGCCAAAGCCTCGTAGTCGCCCGACCGGACGACGACGCCGCACCCCCGGCCTTCCAGAATCTCGCGCGCCGAGCACACGTCGAAAGAGACGACCGGCGTCCCGCACGCGAGCGACTCGATCATGCAGCGCGCCAGCCCCTCGTTGCGCGACGCGACGACGACAACGTCGAGCGCGCGATACCAGCCGGCAACGTCTTCCGTGTATCCGACGAACGAGACCGCGTCGCCCAAGCCTGCTCTTTGCGTCGCGTCCGCGCAGCGGCGCGCGTACTCGTCGCGAGCCGGCTCGAAGTCGCCGACGAAGTAAACGCGCGCGCGCGGGGCGAGACGTTTGAGGAGCGGCGCGGCCCGCTCGACGAAATCCAGTTGCGCCTTCCGCGGGTCGAACGCGGCCACCACGCCGACCGCGAAACAGTCCGCGCCGACGCCGAGCCTTTCGCGCAAGGCGGCGCGCTCCGACGCGCCCGCGGGCCTGAAGCGGCGCGTGTCAACCACGCTGTAAATGAACTCGATGCGCGCGGCGTTCGACTGCTCAACGCCCGCGCCCGACTCTCCGACGCCCGCGCGTGATTCTTCAGTGACCGCGCCCGAATCTTTGACGCCGAGTCGCCGCGCCAATGACTCGCCCATCTCCTTCGAGAGCACGAGCTGTCGCGCGCTCAGGCGTCGCGCGAGACGCCAGCGCCAGCCGTAAGCCTTGCCCGCGGGCTTGACGTTCCGCACGTTGAAGACGACCCGCGCGCCCGCCGCACGCGCGCCGAAGGCCGTCTGCCAGAGCGCGTAGATGTCATTGCAGTGGACGACGCGGCACCCTTCGGAGCGAAGCAGCCTGAACGTGCGAAGGTTATTTTTCAGAAGCGACACGAGGCCGAGCGACGGCATCGGCCAGACGAGAACGCGCGCGCCCGCCTCGCGCCAGCGCCGGTTGAATCGCGTCTCCGCCTGCGTGACGACGAGCGCGCGCACGCCGCGAAGATTCTCCAACACCTGCGTGATGCTCTCGACCCCGCCGTTGGCGCGGCTGCCGCTCTGCGTCACGACGAAGACGACGGGGAGCCGCGCGGCTTCCGCCTCCGGTTCGACCCGCGCCGCCTGCGCCCCGGCGTGCGCCGTCAACGCCGCGCCCGCCGCGCCTCGCGCGTGCGCCGCGTCTTTCACTTCAATCGCTTCGACTTTTCTCAAAGCTGACATCTGACTTTCACACGCCGCCCGCGCGCTTGCGCGCACGACGTTGCTTCCCGCGCACGGCCCTCACGAACTCCCCTTCGCGCCGTCCTTCGCCGACGCGGGCTTCGTGGCGACGACCAAATATCCGACGGGCATGTGCGTGTGGCCGTTCGCGCGCGGGCCGTTCGTCGCCCCGCGGCTGTACGAGCTGATGAGCGCGCGCCAGACGCACCACCACGCGAGCTTCGGTGCCTTCCACGCGAGTCCCTTCTTCTTCAGAAGCCAGTGGTGAAAAAACGTAGCGAGCGCCGCGCCGTCCGTCGTCGCCTCCGTCAGACTCTCCACCTCCCACGCGCCGAGAAGATGCATCAGGCCGAAGCGCGTATAGCGGTAGTAGTCCGTCGGCGCGTAGTGAATCGGGTAGGCGAAGGGCGTCGTCAGGAGCAGCTTGCCTTCGGGCCTCAAAACCCTGTACATCTCCGCGAGCGCAGCCGCGGGCGTGTGCAGGTGCTCCAAGACCTCGGCGCAGAGGACAACGTCGAACACGCCGTCTCCGAACGGCAGGCGGTAGGCGTCGGCCAGAACGTCAACGTGCTCGTTCCGCCTGATGTTGATCGCGACGCGGTTCGGGAACCAGCGCGCGCACTCGGAATCCTCCGCGCCTATCTCAAGCGTCAGCCCCTCGCCCGCGTGCGCGCCCAGGAAGGCTTCGAGTCTGAGCCTCCCCGGCGTCGTTTCGAGACACTTGCGAGCCATCCGTCATTCTCAACAGCGCGCGGCCTCGGCGCTCGTCTTGCAAGCCTGAACCTTCAGGGCCTCGTCCCTCGCAACTCAGGCAGCGACCGCGTCTCGACCGACGCCGCACGCGAAGGCCAGCACGCGCGCCACTCGCTCGTCCCACGAATACAATCGAACGTCCCCGCGCGCCGCCGAGCCGAGACGTTCGGCGAGCGCCGCGTCGGCGAGCAGGCGCGCGATTGCTTTGACGAGTTCGTTGACATTCCCCGGCGCGACGAGCAGCCCGTTCTCCTCGTGACGAACGACTTCGGGAATCGCGCCGACGTTCGAGGTGACGATGGCGCGGCCCGCCGCCATGTACTCGAACAGCTTGATCGGCGACGCGAAAGGGATGATGAGCTTGCCGCACACGTCGCGCCCCTCCTCGGTGAACGGCGCGGCGAGCACGTCCGCGGCGAGGAGGTATGAGGGGACTTCGGCGTGCGGCACGCGCCCCTTCAGTTCGACGTTCGCGAGTCCCATCGAGTCGGCCTGCGCGCGAAGACGCTCGACCTCGAAGTCTCGACCGCCGACGCAGACGAACTTCGCGGCGGGCATCTCGCGCGCGGCGTGGAGCAACTGCTCGCAGCCCTTCCCCGCGTAGAGGCTGCCGGCATAGACGACGAGCGGCTGCCCTTCGGCGGCGAGCGCGCGCCGAAGTTCTCTGACGTGAGCGCGCGGGCGCTCGAACTGCGCGAGGTCAACGCCGCTGTGCGCCGTGATGACCTTCTCTTCGGGCCAGCCCGCGCCGAGCAGCGTCCGCGCGTGGACGCCCGAAATCGCGGCCAAGCCGCGGAACGATTCGCGCGCGAGCATGCGGCGCGCGACCTTCCACTGGCGCTCCGTGAGAGGGTGGTGGTGCTCGACGATTGTCTTGAGTCCGAAGGCCGAGGCGTAGTCGGCGGCGTGCAGCTCGCGGCTCCAAACCAGATCGAAGCCGTGCGCGCGCGCCCAGCACGCCGAAAGGAAATCGAAGCCGCGCCTGCCGCGACCGCGCAGCGTCGCGCGCGGCACGCGCGTCACGGCGAAGCGCTCGCCGATGCCGAAGTCTTCGAGCGCTTCTTCGAGCGAGCGCGCGGCCACGGCCTTCGTCATGCCCTCCCTCGGCACGACCAGAACGGGGTCGTGCCCCAGACGCTTCGCCGCCGCGATGTTCTTCAACATCGAGAGGCGGTTCGCCGTCCGGTGGCGCGGGTCGCCCCTGTAAATGAAGGCGATCCTCATCGAGGGAAGCCGCGCGGCAGACGCGCCCGCGACGTGCGGCTGAGAAGTTTCAACGTCGTCGGCGAAAGGCTGAGCGCCCTCCGCGACCGAAGCGATTTCTTCTCCCTCTGACGTGCGCGCATCTACGAGGGTCTGCATACGACACAAATCCTCTTGCAGTCAGACTCGCCCGCGAGCAGAAGGCTTCGCTCGTAACGCCGGAAGAGTGCGTTGAGCAGCCTCCGGTCGTTGAGTATGAAATACCTGTTCGTGAGTGCCGCGCTCAGGAGCCGCTCCCACTTCGAGATTCGGTTCAGGCAGTAGCTCTCCGCGACTTCAAAGTACGGACTCAGTGACGCGGCCAGCGATTCGAGGTCGAAGTGCTGGTAGTGCTTCCGGCTCATCTTTATGTTCCGGCTCGGCACGCTGACGACGAGCGTGCCGCACGCCTTCATCCGTCCGCGCAAGGCCGCGACGAAGTCGCGCACATTCGCGGGCGGAACGTGTTCGAGAGTTTCGATGAGCGTGACCACGTCGAACCGCTCTTCGATGAGCGCGCCATCGGTGATGTCGCCGACGACGAACTCGACGCCGGGGTTGAGCAGGCGCGCGTACTCGACTGCGCGCGCCGAGAGGTCAACTCCGACGAGCCTCTTTCCGCGAAACCGCCGCGACGCCTCGCGCAAAAATCTCCCGTCGCCGCAGCCCACGTCGAGCAGCGAGTCGAAGCGGACGCCTTCGAGCCGCGCGAGGACGAAGCGGAGGTAAGAGAGGTACTCGTATCCCCAGCGCAGCTTCCTGACCTGCGAGAAGTCGCCGCCCTCGAAGCGCGGGATGTAGTGATAAGGGAACTCGTACTCGGCCTCCTGCGCGGCCTGCTCCGCGCTCAACCCGGACGACTCCGCCCTCGGTTCGGACTGCTCCTTGCCTGGCCCGTTCTGCTCCGCGCCCGGCCACGCGCCTGTTTTTTCTTCGGCCACTCTTGCCAAAGCCGTAAGCCCGCCTCACGTCGAAATCAACGCGCGCTCCAAACTCTCGCGCCAGCGCACGACCGGCTTGAAGCGCGCGGGCACGCGCTCGGCCACGCGGCACAAGGCCCACAGCCCGTCCTCGCCGAGCGCCAACTTCGGCCACAGGCGCAGCAGCGCGAGGAACGTCAACCCAACCACAAAGAGCGACGCGGCGAGAACCGCGGCGGGCAGCGCGCCGACCGAACGCAGCGCCGCCGCGACGCACCAGACCTCCGCGCCGACCAGAATCGTCAGGCACACGGCGGGCACGTGCGCCGCGAAGTAGTCGCGCCACGTTATCGAGGTGAGCCTCACGCTCAACTGCGCCATCAGCGCGAAGAAGACCGCGAGCGCGACCAGCACGCCGAGCGACACGCCCTCGACGCCGCGGAGCTGTCCGACGAGAGCGCCCGCCACGACCAGCACGGCGTAAACGCCCTGCCGCCACGCCGAGCGATAGACCGCGCCCGCCGCGCGCGCCACGCTCGCGCTCACCTTGTAGCTCGTGCGGAAGAGCATCCCCGCCGCGAGTATCTGGAACGGCACGACGACCTCCGTCCAGCGCGGGCCGAGGAGGACGTGGATCACTTCGGGCGCGAGGACGAAGGCGACTGCGCTCGAAGGCAGGATGATGAGCGTGATGAGCGCGACGCCGCGGCGGAAGGCGAGCGCCATCCGCTCGCGCTCGTGCTGCATCTTCGCCAGCGACGCGAACATCACGCGGTCGAACGCGCTCCCGAAGATGGTCACGGACATCGTCATCAGCCCGTAGGCGCGCGTGTAGATGCCGAGCGCGCCCGCGCCGAGCCAGCGGCCCACCACCGCGTTGTCGCCTTTCAGCGCGAGGTAGTTGAAGATTTGCGCGGCGCTGAAGCCCGCGCCCGTGTAGGTCATCTCGCGGAGCGTCCGAAGGTCGAAGTGCGGGCGCTTCGCGTGCGGCCTGACGGCGAGGAGCATGACGCTCACCGCGAGCGTCTGCGCGAGGTACGCACAGACGAGCGCCCACACGCCGAGTCCCGCGAGCGCGAGCGGGACGCCGATCAGGCCGTAGCCGACGGCGTATGCGACGACGCTGATTCTAGCGAGCGTGCGGAATTGCAGGTCGCGCTGCAAGAGCGCCGACGCCACGAGCGAGAGGCTGTCAACCGGGAAGACGAGCGCCATCAAGCGCAGCACGGGCGCGAGTCCTTCCATCCGCAGCAACTCTTCGGCGGCGGGCGCGGCGAACCAGAGTCCCAGACCGAACGCGAGACCGAGAAGCGCCGAGACGGTGAAGCCCGTCCTCACGTGCCTCTCCTCAAGCTCGCGCCGTTGGACGATGACGAGGCCGATTCCTAAGTCGGAGAAGACCTCGACGAAATCAATCAGCACGAGCGCGCCCGCGACGAGTCCGAAGTCCGCGGGCCGAAGCAGCCGCGCCATGACGACGATCACCGCGACGCGCAGCACCGCCTGCACGCCGGAGCCTGAGAGCAGCCAGAACATGCCGCTCATCGTCCTGTGCGTCATGGACTCCGGCGACTCTTTCTCCGCCGACGCGTCCGTCGCCCCCCCCGTTGTCCGAGCCGCTTGTGCCACTTCTTCCGTTGATGCCCGACTGTCTTCTCGCCCGACCGGCATTTATCTCGCCGATGCTTATCTCGCTAACGCTTGACGGCCACGCAGACGTATGTGCTCTGGTAAAAGGCCCGGTAACTTTTGTGCGCGAAGCCGGCAAGCCCGAAGCGTTGAAGAAGTCCCTTCCAGCCGCGCAGGGGCTTCCTCAACTTGAGTTCGCCCGACTCGGCGACGAACGTCAGGCCGTGGCGCGCGAGCAGGCGTCTGAGGCCGTCGAAGGTGTAGTAGTGCATCTCGCCGAGCGCCTGCCGGTCGGCGAAGCGCGCGTTATCTTTCGAGCGACCGGCGAGGCGCAGGTACTTGTCCGCGAAGCGGCGCGGCAGATAGTTGACGAGGCGCGCGTGGTAGTGCGGGTCGCGGAAGGCGAATCGGTTGATGGCCGTCATCTGGCACAGTCCGCCGGGCTTCAGACAGCGGCTCACCTCCGCGACGAGCCGTTCCGGGTCGCGCACGTGTTCGAGAACGTCAACGCACATGACGATGTCGAAGCGCGCGTCGGGGAAAGGCAGCGCCTCGCCCGCCGCGTTGACCGGCGCGAGCGCGAGGCCGTAGCGCATCCCGCGCAGGCGCGTGATCTCGCAGTAGTGGCGGTTGAAGTCGAGCGGCTGCACGCGCGCGCCCGCGAGCGCGAGCGCCGTCGTCAGTCCGCCCATCCCGCAACCGAGGTCGAGAATCTCGCGGCCCGCGAGCGCGTCGGTCTTTGCGCCTTCGACGGTCGGCGAATCGCCGTTCGCGTTTGACCGCGCGGCCACTTCAATAAACGCGCGCAGGTTTTTGAGAACGCCCTGCTGCCTGCGCTCCTGCCACAGACGCCCCTCGCGCCACTCGGCGAAGTCCGCGCGCCAGCGCATGTGTTCGAGCCACGGGTCAATGGCCGCCTCAAGCTCGCGGTCTATCCCCGCGACGCTCCGCGCCCTCGCGCCTTCAACGGCCTCAGACTCTTTCACCAGCGTTTCCAACATGGACAAGCTTTCGCTTCGCGGCTCAGGTCAACGACTTTCGATTCGCGGACGCTACTTGCTCGCCGTCACGACGTAGCCGGTCGTCATCATGTCAGTCCGCACGAGCCTGCCGAGCAGGAGCGCGAGCGGGAGTTTGACGAACGCGGCGGCGACGAAGAGCGGCGCGACGAGCCGCGCGCCCCTGCTCTTGTCAACCACCATGCGCGGCGCGAGCGCGTTTATCGCCTCGGCCCACGAGTTGCGCTCGCCGATGCTCACGTCGCTGAAATCCCTGAGCAGGTATTCGAGTCCGTAGCGCGTGTAGCGGTAGTAGTCGTGCGGGCGCTCGTGGATCGGCAGCATGAACGGCACCGTCAGGATGAGCCGCCCGCCTTCGCCGAGCGCGCCGCGGACGTTCGCGATGGCGAGGTGCGGCGAATGCACGTGCTCCAGAACTTCGCTGAGAACGATCACGTCGAACGTGCGCCCGGCGAAGTCGTGCGCGCAGATGTCGCCGAGTATGTCGGGCGCGTACCGTTCGTCAACGTCGAAAGACGTGACGGCGAATCCGTTGCGGCGCGCGTGCTCGGCGAGCAGCGTGCCGACCTCGCCGCCCGCGCCCACGGTCAAGACCTCTTGCCCCGCGCCTATCTTCCCGAACTCGCGCGAGAGGAACTCGTACAGCCCCTTCCTCGAAATCAATTTTGAAAGCCGGACGACGCCGCGCATGAAACGTTATTGGCCGCGGGCGTTCACGACGCGACCGTCTCGCCCGTCACATCTTGACGCCGCAGCGAACCGTGTAGTCAACGCGGTGCAGATAGACGCCCGGCGTCTGCCGCGCGAAGTATTCGTCGGCGGCCTCGCGCGCGCCGCGCCAGTGCCCGTAGTCGTCAACGATACAGACGCCGCCGCGCGAGAGACGCGGGAAGAGGTGTTCGAGCGCGTGGCGCGTTGACTCGTACCAGTCTGTGTCGAGCCGCAGGATCGAGATTCTTTCGGGCGCTCGCGAAGGGACGGTCTCCTCGACCCTTCCCTTCACCAGACGAATCTTTGAAACGTCGTAGCCGCACGCCGACATCACGCGCGAGACTTCCTCTTCGGAAGCGCGGCACCAGTCGGAGCCTCCGCCGCGACCGTTCCTCCGGCGGTATAAATCTCCGGCGCGCTCGCCCATGAAGTTCACGTCGCGCTCGCCGGGACGGGGCATCCCCTCGAACGTGTCGAAGAGGTAGAGCGTCCGGTCGAAACGCTTGAGCGCGGCCAGCGTCCTCGCCGCGGCGGCCATGCTCCCGCCGCGCCACACGCCGCACTCGACGATGTCGCCCTCGACATCGTGCGCGACCACGTGACGCACGGCGTCCGTCAAAGCGCAGACGGCCTCGACGCTCGTCAGCGTGTAAGGCATAACGGCGCGCACCGTCTCCCTGTCCGCGGCGGAAAGGTCTGCGTAGCGCCAGCCATCGAGTTCACGCCCGCGCCGCGTGACTTCGAGGCCGACCGCGCGGAACGGCAGCTTCGCCGCGCCGCGCAAAGCTTTTCGCAGACCCGTCTCCATAAAACTTTTCTTAAGCTCAGGCGTCGTCGTCCGCATCGGCGGCGGGCAGAGTCTCGCGGCTGACGAAGCCTCTGGCGTTCTGCGCGACGCGGCGACCGGAGTTCGCAGGGTAGTCCCAACCCTCGCGCGCGCGCCCGACGTACAGGCACGTCGCCGGGAGAAACAGCACGCGGTCGAGCAGAGAGAACGGCGCGCGGTAGAGCGCCGTCACCTCGACCGTCTCGAAGCCCGCGCGCTCGCAGGTGAAGCGGAGCGTCTTCGGCGTGAACGCGCTCACGTGGTCGTCGTGCAGGTGGCTCGTAAAGTTCTTCCCGTACTTCGGCAGACGGCGCAGCGCCGCGACGGGCGGCACGACGGGCGCGAACAGCAGAAGAAGGCCGCGCGGCTTGAGCAGCGTGTGGAGTTTTCGCAGGAGTATGTGCGGCGAGTCAACGTGCTCGATGACCGCGCCGCACCACACGGCTTCGACCCTCGGCAGATCGCCGAGGTCGTCTTCGACAACGTCGCGCCGGTGAACCGTCAGCCCCACGGAGCGCGCGAACCTCACGTAGTCGGCATTGACTTCCAGGCCGTAAGAGCCGGGGCGCGCGAAGAAAAGATTCGCGCCGTAGCAGCAGCCGACATCGCACAGGGTCTTGTCGCGCAAGCCGTAACGCGCGTCGGCGCGTCGGAAGACGACCTTCGGCGCGCGCGCGAACCACTTGTCGAATATCCGCTCGTTCTCGCGCGCGTCGCGGCAGCCGGCTTCGACGACGTGCCTGCGCCACTCCTCGCGCGTGTTGAACCCGTGCGGCATCCAACCAGCCGCGCCCGCCCTCTTACCCGTCACCAGCATCGCTCAACATGGGGCCGCACGCCTTTCGACGCGCGGCCTGTGCCTTCACGTGCGGCCCGTCGCGCCGCGGCGCGTGCGCCCTCTTCTCGCGCGCCGCCGTTGACGCGAACGGCTCACGAAGAGCGCGACGAGAACGGCGACGGCGGCGACGGCAAGGACGACGACCGTTATGCTCGTGACCGTGTCCCAGTCCGCGCCCGTCTGTATTTGCTTATCTTTCAGCAGGAGCAGCAGCAGCATTCTCGACCTCCGGGACGCGGCGAGACAGGAAGCCTTTGAGAAGCCCTATCTCCGACGGCGCGACCGCGCGCAGCAGCCACAGAGAAGTGAGGTACACCGCGCAGCCCGCGGCGACGGCGAGGGCGATTGAGACGGGGCGCGCGCCGACGTTGAGCGCGCGCAGCACGGCCCACATCGGCAGCGCCGCGGCCACGCACTTCAAAAGGTGCGGCCAGTAGAAGTCGAGCCTCGCGATCCTGCGCCCGAGCGCGTAGAGCGCCGCGCACGCCGCGGCGTAAGAGACGAGCGTCGCGAAGGCCGCGCCGCCGACGCCCCACGTTGGCACGAGCAGCAGGTTGAGAATCAGGTTGAGAAGCGCGCACGCCGCCGTCACGACGCCGACGGGAAGCGTCCGGCGCGCGCCGTAGAAGACCTGCGTCTGCATGACGCTCACGCCCCAGAGCATCACGCCCGCCGCGACGAGGAAAGTCAGGACGCCGCCAGCCGCGCCGATCTCTTCGTTCCCCAGGCGCGACAGGAGCGGGCGCGCGACCAGGGGCACGCCCGCGACGAAAGGGACGGCGAACGTCAGGAAGAGTTTGTTCGAGACGCTGATGTACCTGACCGCCGAGCGAACGTCAGTGCCCCAGAGCGCGGAGACTTTGGGCAGGAGCGTCACCTGCAAAGGCGTCTGGAAAAGCATCAGAAGACCCGCGAGCGCGTAGTTCGCCGAATAGATGCCGACGCTCTCCGGCCCCTTGAAGTACCCGATGACGAGGCGGTCGCCGCGGTCGAGCATCCAGACGGAGAGTCCAGCGGGCAGGAGCGGGAGCGCGTAGCGCAGCGCGTCCTTCAGCACTCCGCTGTCGAACGCCCCGAGGCCGACGATCCCGCCGACGTGCGCCGAGAGCGCGACGGCGAAGGCGGCCTCCCACGCGCCCATGAAGACGAAGACGCCGAGCAGGCTGTATCCCATCCACAGCAACACGCTGACGCCGAGCAGTTGGCCGAAGGTCGAGCACAGCTCGATGGCCGCGCGCTGCTTCATGCGACCGAGCGCGCGGTAGGCGTTCAGGTTGAACAGCCGGACGTTGTAGCAGAGCAGGAGGAGGCCGGCGACTCTCACCTCCGAGGCGTGAGCCGCGTCGCCGAGCATGACGCGGCTGAGGTCTTCGGCTGCCAGGGCGAACAGGAGTCCGCCGGCTGCGCTGGCCGCGACCGTGGCCGCGAGCAGCGTGCCGTAGATCGAACGCCCGCGCTCGCGGCTCTCGGAGAGGAAGCGCACGAGCGGGTGGTGCAGGTTCGCCCCGACGACGCTGCTCGAAATGTCAACGAGCGCGAGCGTCTGCACCCAGACGCCGTACTGCGCCGTCCCCAGCACCTTCACGATCAGCGGGATGGCGACCAGCCCGCGCAGCTTGAGCAGGAACTGCGCCGCGGCGACGACCGCCGTGTCGAAGACGAACTCGCGCGCGCCCGCGCTCGCGTGCGTGGTCTTGTTCGGGTGCATCGTTTGGGGCGCGACGGGGCCGCCGGAGGCGCGGCGGCCCCGCGAAATGACGTAGCGGCGCGGGAAGGTTTCGAGCGTCAGAGTCCGAGCATGCGCCCGTCGGCGTCCGGCTTCTTTCCGTTGCCGTTACCGTTGCCGTTGCCGTTACCAGCGCGGGCGTCCTCGTCCGAGGAGGAGTAGTAGCTGTTCTGGTAGTAGTTGTAATAGTAGTACTCGTCGTCCGGGCGCAGGTTGATCTTGTTCATGACGACGCCGATCACCTTCGCGCCGACGTTGCGCAGTTGCTGACACGAGCGGTGGACGACGGCGCTCGAACTCTTGCCGCCGTGGACGACCATGAGGACGCCGTCGGTCGCGCGCGAGATGAGGACGCCGTCGGTGAAGGTGGCGATGGGCGGCGAGTCAATGATGATGTGGCAGAAGCGCCTCTTCAGTATCTCAAGGAGCCGGCGCATCTGCGGCGAGCCGATGAGTTCGGCGGGGTTTGGCGGCACCGTCCCCGAAGGCAGGAGGTAGAGGCCGCTCGCCTCGTCGTGCTTGATCATCGCCATCACCTCCTCCTCGGTGAACTCTTTGGCGAGGAGCGTGCTCAGGCCCTCCTGGTGGCGCACGCCGAAGACGGTGTGGACGCGCGGGCGGCGCATGTCGGCGTCGAGGATGAGAACCTCGACGCCGGTCTGCGCGAGGCTGGCCGCGGTGTTGATCGCCGTCGTCGTCTTGCCCTCGGCGGGCAGGCTGGAAGTGACGAGGATGGACTGCGGCGGCTGCCCCGCGGTCGAGAGCAGGATCGAAGTCCGCAGGTGCCTGTATGCCTCGGCCATGCCGGAGCGCGCGTCGGCGTTGACGAGGAGTTCCGGCGGCCCGCCGTTGCCGTTGCCCGCGCGCTTGAGCGCCTTCGAGCCGGGGAGCAGGAGCCGGCGGCGTCGGCCCCAGCCGCCGACGAGCGGGATCGCGGCCAGCGTCGGCAGGTGAAGCATGCGCTCCACGTCCTCTATCGAGGCGATGGTGTCGTCGAGGTATTCGAGGAAGAACGCGAGGCCGATGCCGAAGGTGAGCGAGAGCGCCAGCGCCAGCGCGATGCCGCGGACGCGCTTGGGCGCGACCGCGGCATCGGGCGCGACCGCGTAGTCAACGACATAGATGTTGTTGGGCGTGCCGGCCTCGACGACTTCGTTCTCCTTCGAGCGCTGCATCAGCCCGTCGAGCATGGCCTTGTTCGTGTCAAGCTCCTGCTGGATGAGGCGGTAGTTGATGGCCGCCTCGTTCTGCGTGACGGTCTCGACCCGCTGCTGGTTGAACGAGTCGCGCAGCGCGTTCTCGCGCGCGAGCGCCTCGTCGTACTTCGTCTTGAGGTTCGTGACGAGCGTCGAGCTGGAGCGCTGGCGCGTCTCGGCAAGCTCCTTTTCGAGCGCGGCGATCTGCGAGTCAATGTCCTTGACCTCGGGCCACTTCTCCGTGTTCTCGATGAGCATCTGCGCGCGCTGCTGGCGCAGGCTGCTGACCTTCTGCTCAAGCTCGTTGATCTGGTTGACCGAGCCTTCGGCGAGCGCGCTGGCCGCGCCGGGGTTGAGCGCCGCGCGGTACGCGGCCTCGGCGAGCTTGCGGTCGTTCTCGGCTTCGAGGAGCTGGCGGTTGAGTCCGGCGAGCCGGTCAACGACCGTGTTCTGGCTCGCGTCGAGCGAGAGAATCTGGTGGCCCTTCGCGTAGTTGCTCAGCCGCTCGCCGTCGGTGCGTATCTGCGACTGCAACTCGGCGATGCGCGCCTGAAGGTAGTCGCCCGTCGTCGTGTTGCTCTCGGTCTTCTTCTCAAGGTTCGCGAGCGCGAAGGTGTCGGCGACGGCGTTGACGACCTTCGCCGCGACCTGCGGGTCGGGGTGGCGGAAGCTCACGTCGATGAGGTGCGTGTCCCTCACCGAGAGGCGCGTCTCCTTCACCGGCTCGACCGTCAGGTTCTCCTGGAGGGCCGCGACGTAGGGCGCGAGCCGCTTGGCGTCGGCGAGGTCGTCGTTCGGCGTGGCGGGCGCGACCGCGCTCCGCAGCGGCAGGTCGCCGTGCCCCTCTTCGAGTACCTCCGCGTTCGACTTGCCCTTGATGCCGAACATGCGCAGCACGTTCCGCCAAGTCGAGTTGTTCTGCGAGCTGTCGGTGCGGATGAAGCTCTGGTTGTGTTCGAGGTCGAGCGTCTTGGCGACGCGGCGGAGGAGTCCGGGGCCGGTCATGATCTGGAGCTGCGTGCTGAAGTAGGCCGGGTCGGCGTTGCTGACGATGACCGAGCTGTTCTTGGCGCTCCCGAGCGCGGGGTTGGGGCTTTCCTGGTTCACGAGCACCCTCGCCTCCGCCTCGTAGATGTCGGGCTTGCTCGCCATGTAGATGGTGGCGAGCGAGGTCGTCAGAAGCGTGATGCCGACGACGAGCCAGACGTGTTTGCGCGCGGCCACCCAGTAGTCGCGCAGGTGTATCTTCTCCTCCGCGTCCTGCTCGTAGTCGCGGCTCGGCACGTAAGACGGGGCGTACCTCTCCGACAGCCTCGAATGCTCCGGCCCGTCCGGCTCAAGCGTGATCAGTTCTTTGTGCTCGTTCACGGCTTTATCCAATCCAGCGCGCTGCGCTCAAAATAGTGTGGGTGCAGTTGACGAAGGCGGCGGGGTCGCTCACCTGATGACGCGGACTGTCCCCTGCTCGGTGATGGGGACGACCGCCCCCAGCAGCCCGCGCAGGATTCTGCGCCCGGTCGAGGACGGCACCTCCACGATGTCGCCGGGCATCAGCTCCACGTCCTCGGCCTGGCGCTTCCTGATGGCTTCGAGGTTGACGACGATCAAGTCCTTCGAGGCCGCGCCGGGCCTCTGCCGCTCGATGCGAATCTGGTCGGCCTTCGTCGAGTCGAGCGTGCCGCCGGCCATCGCTATCGCCGTCGTCAGCGTCGTCTTCTCCTTGAGCGGGATGTTCTTCGGCTCGCGGACGTTCCCGATGACGAAGACCTGCGGCGCGTCGGCGAGGCTGATCACGTCGCCCGCGCGGACGTAAGGGTTGGCCGCGCCCTTGCCGAGCCGCGTGTCGTCCCAGCGGTAGGAGGCCGAGGCCATCTCCACCTCGGCGCGCGAGTCGGGGCCGGTGCAGACGCTGTTCTGCGTGTGGACGATCTCGATGCGACCGTCGGAAGATTCCGAAGGGCCGCCGGCGTAGAGCGCGAGCAGTTCGAGAAGGCGTATCGGGCGGCGAAGCTCGAAGCGGCCCGGCGCTTTGACCGCGCCGATGACGGCGACGAGCTGCGACCTGTAATCCTTGACGTTGACGACCACGCTCAGAGGCTCGCGCTTGTACTGAAGGTAGCGCGCCTTGAGGCTCGCGGCCAGCTCGTTCGCGGTCAGGCACGCGGCGCTCGTCGTCCCGTCGAACACCTGAATCTCGCCCTTCTCGTTGACCTGCAAGTTGTCGGCGGAGAGCTGCGGGCTTCTGCCGCTCCCCGTCGTGACGACCACCTCAAGCACGTCGCCGACGCCGATGCGGTAGGCGTCGCTCGCCGTCGGCACGCCGGAGTCACCGGCGGTTGACGACTGCGACGCTGCCGCGGGCTGCTGCGCGACGGCGTGCGCGGCGAGCGCCGTCAGTAAAAGCGCGAGCGCGCAGAAGAGCCGCCCGCCTCCCTTCGGTTCACTCATGGCAGAAAACCTCTGTGCAAGAAGGACGTTGATTTGTCTTCGGGCGCGACGCCGCGCTCAGGCCGAGCGCGTCGGCGCGCCGCCGGAGAAGCTAGTTGCAGGCCCCCGCGTTGACGACGAGCCTTCGGACGAAGCTCGTCGTGCCGAGCGTCGCCTCGAAGCGCACGGTCTTGTTCGACGCGACCGCGTGGGTCGTGACGTTGACTTGGACGCTCGACTGATTGCCGGCGACGTTGACCGACGCGGGCGCGCTCGCCGCCGACGGGTCGGAGTCAGAGATGTTGACGACCGCGCCGCCCGCGGGCAGGGCGCTCGTGAACGTGATGGTCGCCGTCGAGTCCTGACAGCCGCCCACGACGGTCGAGGGCGTGAAGGACAAGTCCTTGACGCCGACGGCCCTCACCGCCGCGCTGTCCGTGTTGTTCGACGGAGTCAGGTCTGTCTCGTTGCTCGTGACCGTCGCCGTACTGACGAACGTGCCCGCCTGCGTCGTGTTGAGCGCGACGCTCAGCGAGGCGCTCTGCCCCGCCGCGAGCGAAGGAATTGTGTTCGTGACCGTCTGCCCGTTGACCTGAACCGTGCCCGCAGACTGGGCGACGTTGTTGAGCGTGACGCCCGCGGGGATCGTGAAAGTGATGACGACGTTCGTCGCGTTGCCCGGCCCGCGGTTCGTCACGTTCGTGAGCGCGCTGAAGCTCTGGCCGGCGATGACCGAGTCCTGGTCGGGCGCGAGCGTCAGCAGGAGGTCGGGGTTCGTCAGCGCGGTCGGGCTGGCGGAGTCGAGTGAGCCGTCGGCGTTGAAGCGCGCGACGGCGAAGTCGTGCCGCGCGGGCTTCGAGTTGGCCGTGGTCGCGAAGCCTGCGGCGACGATCTTGCCGTCGAACTCGCGCGCGATGGCGTAGATGCGCTCGTCGTCGTTCGAGACGCGCATCGTGAGCTTGCCCGTGCCGTTGAACGTCGTGTCGGGCGAGCCGTTCGGGGTGTAGCGCGCGACGGCGAAGTCGTCGCCCGAAGCGCTGAAGCGCGCGAAGCCGCCCGCGACGATGAAGCCGTCCGGGCGGACGTAAACCGACTGCGCCACGTCGGGGCTGTTGAGGAAGTCGGTCTTGACGACGCCCGTGCCGCCCCCGAAGTTCGCGGTGTCGAGCGCGCCGGCGCTGGTGTAGCGGACGAGCGCGAAGTCCTTGTTGCCGGTCGCGGGATTGTAAGCCGAGCCTGCGAGGACGATTGTGCCCGCGTTCGGCGCGCCGGTCGGCGTGATGGCGAGCGCGAACGCCTGATCCGCCGAGCCGCCGTAGATGTCGAGCGCGGCCTTGCCCGCGCCGCCGACGAAAGTGGTGTCGAGCGCGCCCGCGGAGGTGAAGCGCGCGACGGCGAAGTCGTCGTCGCTGCCGTTGTTGGCGTAGCCGCCGAGGACGATGTTTCCGCCGCCGTCAACGGCGACGGCGCGCGCCACGTCGTTGCCGCCGGAGAAGCCGAGCGTCGTGACGCCGAGCGTGCCGAAGGTCGGGTCGAGCGCGCCCGCGGAGGTGTAGCGCGCGACCATGAAGTCGTTGTTGCCGGAGACCGTCTCGTAGCCCGCGACGATGACGTTCGTGCCCGACAACGCGACGGCATACGCGGCGTTGTTCGCGCCCGCGCCGTGGTCTGTCGTCACCTTGCCCGTGCCGCCGAAGGTCGTGTCGAGCGAGCCGTCCGAGTTGTAGCGCGCCAGCGCGATGTCGTTCGTGCCGGGAAAGACGGCGCTGACGGTCTCGCCCGCGGCGACGATCTTCCCGTCCGGCTGAAGCGCGACGCCCCAGACGCGGTCGCTCGTCGAGTTGAAGTCGGTCGTGACTTTGCCGCCCGTGCCGAAGGTCGTGTCGAGCATGCCGTCGTAATTGTAGCGGACGAGCGCGAAGTCTTTGTCGCCGGAGTTGTTCACGGCGTAGCCGCCGACGACCGTCTTGCCGTCGGGCTGCAAGGCCATCGCGTACCCGCCGTCGTCCGTGCCCTCGATGTCGGTCGTCCTCACGCCCGCCGCGCCGACCGACGAGCCGAGCGGGGTGACGGAGATGTTGTCAATGCCGAGCGCCTGCGCGTTCGTCGTGGTCGTGCCCGAAGTGACCGAGTAGTTCCAGGCGAGGTAGATGTCGGCGTTATTCGCCACGGTCGGAATGCCCAGCGCCTGATTCGACACCGACTTCGTCTCGCACGGCGCGACGGCGCACCCGTTGTTGTCCGCGTTGGCCGCGAAGCCGGTCAGGAAGCTCGTGCCGGCGCTCGTCCAGTTCGTCCCGTCGGTCGAGTAAAAAAGTTGGAAGCGAAAGCCCTGTGCGTTCGAGCCGTCGCGATACCTCTCCACGTCGTAAGAGACGCGGAGGGCCGAAAGGGGAGCGCCGGTCGTGTTCGTGTACTTCGCGTAAAGGTTCGCGCTCTTCGTGGCGGTGCCGCTGGAGACAAAGCCGACGGCCCTCTCGGTTGCCGTGGTCGGGTCGCCCGCGGCGAAGTTATAGATTCCGTTCGTCGCGGTGCTCGACATGCTGTTCCCGGCTCGCTGCTCGGTCGCCGTCACTGCCGACGCGTAAGAGCCTACCGTCTGAACGGTGGTCTGCTTGTCGGCCCTGAAGTCGGTCGGGAGCGCCGCCGTCGCGGACGTTCCGATGGCGTCGAAGTTCTGCGTGACCGGCGTGTTGACCGTGTTGAGATTGACGGCGAGCGCGGACGCGAGCGGCAGAAGCAGGAGCGCCGAGGCGAGCGCGAAGGGCGCGAGCGCGCGGCGGAGTTGTCGCGCGCCTCTGCAGGCGAGGGCGTAGCGTTTCGACATCGAGGCGGTCTCCATTCTGAGTGTGTGGGTCAGGCGAAAGAGCCTGACGGGGCCGTTCTGAACTTCCCGCGTGCCGGGACTGCGGAAGCGTCTTAAATCTCGAACGCGCCGCGGGCACGCCCGAAAAAATTTTCGCGCCGCGCGCAGAGTCCGCCGCGCCTCAGGCGTTCGTGGGGACGGCGTCTCCCTTCTCGCCGATCTCGGAGAGCGCGGGGCGCACGAAGCCCTTTTCGACGAGACAGGCGAGCACGCGCTCGGCGTTCTCCTCCGCCGAATGCGTGACGGTGTCGAGCGTGAGTTCGGCGTTGTGCGGCGGCTCGTAGGGGTCGTCAACGCCGGTGAAGTTTTTGATCTTCCCCTCGCGCGCCTGCCGGTACATGCCCTTCGCGTCGCGCGACTCGCAAACGTCGAGCGGCGTGTCAACGAAGACCTCGACGAAGCGCTCGCCGCCGACCGTCGCGCGGCACTCGTTGCGCGTCGCGCTGTACGGGCTGACCGCCGCGCACAGAACCGCGCCGCCGTGGCGCACAATCTCCGAGGCGACGAAGCCGATGCGACGGATGTTCGTGTCGCGGTCTTCCTTGCTGAAGCCGAGTCCCTTCGAGAGGTTGGTGCGGACAACGTCGCCGTCGAGCAGTGTGACGCGCCGCCCGTTCTCAAGGAGCTTGACGGCCAGAATCTCGGCGGTCGTTGACTTGCCCGCGCCCGACAGTCCGGTGAACCAGACGCAGAAGCCCTGCTCGTGCCGCGGCGGGTGCGCCTCGGCGAGAATCGAGGCGACCTCGGGGCGCGTGAACCATTCGGGGAGCTGGCGACCGCGCTGAAGGTATCGCTCGCGCACCTCGGTGCCGGAGATCGAGGCCGTGCGCTTGCCTTCGGGGATGCGCGAAGACTCTTCGTAGCGATCCTCTTCCGGGATGTAGAGAAGTTCGGAGAATGGCATCGGCCTCACGCCGGTCTCCCCGGCGAAGCGCGCGACGAGTTCCTGCGCGTCGTAGGGGCCGTAGAAGGGCCGGCCCGCCGAGTCGCGTCCGGGACTCGCGTGGTCGCGCCCGACGATGAGGTGGTTCGCGCCGAAGTTGCGCCGGATGATCGCGTGCCAAAGGGCCTCGCGCGGGCCGGCCATCCTCATCGCCAGAGGCAGGAGCGCGAGCAGCATCCGCCGCGGGTCGTAGTAGCGCTCGGCCAGAACCTTGTAGGAGCGGACGCGCGTGAAGTGGTCAATGTCGCCGGGCTTGGTCAGGCCGACGACCGGGTGCAGCAGGAGCGCGCCGTCCAGTTCGCGCGCGGCGCGCGCCGTCAGCTCTTCGTGCGCGCGGTGCAGAGGGTTGCGCGTCTGGAAGGCGACGACGTTCGCGTGGCCGAGCGCGGACAGGCGCTCGCGCACCTGCGCGGGCGTCAGGCGCAAGGACCTGAAGTCGTAGTAGCGCGGGAGCTGAATCACGCGCAACTCGCCCGAAACGCACAAGCCCCCCCACGAGTTCATCTCGGCGACCGTCGGGTGGCGAAGGTCTTCCGTGCCGTAGGCGAGCCGCGCCTCGCGCCGCCTGTCCAACTCGAAGACTTCTTCGGCGCGCATGACAGCGAGCGGGTTGTTGAACTGGTCAACGAGCGCGAACTCTTCGTCCAGTCGCACAGGCTCGCCCGGCCTGAACGTGAGCGTGACGGGCATCGGGAAGAGAGTCCCGGAGGCCAAGCGCATCTCTTCGAGCACGCGCCCGTAGTCGGCCTCGCCCATGAAGCGCGTGAGCGGCGAGAAGCCGCCCGTGGCGAGCAGCTCAAGGTCGCAGAGGCTGCGCGGCGTGAGCTGCAAGCGAGGCAGCCGGGAGGCGCGCGCGCGCAACTCCTCGCGCTCCTCGTCGCCCGCAAGAAGCAAGACCAGTCGCCCGCCGTAAGGCTCGATCAACTTCCCCTGTCCGTTCGTGTCAAGGCTCATCGTTTAAGAGTCCGTTTCCCTTCCCCGAATTATTTATGATTGCCTGTTCTTACGAAAATCACTTCGAGATGAAAATCACTTCGAGCCGCCCGCGAGCTTGCGCGAGCGGAGCGCCTCGCTCAAGTGGTTCGGGCACGCGAGGCTCAGGACGGTGTTGCTCAGAAGCACGAGCAGCTCCTCGTGCTCGCGGCTGAATTCGCCGCGCAGGGGCCGCTCGCCCGTCTTGACGACGACGCCCTCCCTGACCCACTGCCAGAACTGCGTCTGCGTCGTCCAGAACTCCTTGCGGTCGCGGCAGACCACGAGCGCAGTCTTCTTCCGCTTCTTCCTTTTCTCTTTAGCCGGCCCCAAAGTTCACCTCCCCGGCGCGCACGCCTTCAGACACACTCCTCCCCTCGCGCGAACCTCTGCCCGCCTTGAGCAAGCTCTTGCTCGCCAAGGGGGAAGCCGCGCCGTACCCCGAATTAAAGGGGAAGCCTCGTGCGAGGTCGCGTCGAATTATCAAAGTGACGGGGCGCAGCGTGGCCCGCGCGCGGGCGCGACACTACTCCCCGTCGGTGTGCGTGAGCAGATGCGAGATCAGCTCAGCCCTTCGCCTCACGCCGAACTTGGCGAGCGCGTGGCGCATGTGGAACTTGACGGTCGGCTCGGTCACGCCGAGCCTGCGGCCAATCTCGGCGTTGGTCAGCCCGCGCGTGCAGAGGAGTGCGACCTGCGCCTCGCGCCGCGAGAGGCCGTGCTTGCCGACGACGTGTTTGAGCGCGGAGGCGAAGGCGACGTGCCGCCCGAACCCGCCGACCTCGTCCGGGTACGGGTCGCGCCCGGCGGCCCGCCTCCGGCGGAAAATCTCCTCCGGCCAGTAAACCCGAAAGGTCGCGCCGCCGCGGGCGGCCCCGTCGCCGTCCTCGCCGCACTCGATGCTCAGCTTGTTCACCAGCCCGCGCAGCGTGCGCCTGACCGTGCCGTAGCTCGGCAGGCCGGTCAACTGCATCAGGCGGCGGATGCTGAAGGGTGCGGCGAGAGTCTGGTTGGCGCGCGTCTCGGCGAGCATCGCCTCGTAGAGGCCGTGCTCGGCGCGCGTGTGCGTCAGGGCGAGGAGCGCCATCGCCTCCTCGTCTTTGGGTGTCACACGTGCCCCACCCGAAGGATAGGTACACGACTGCAAGTCACCTGCGTTCTGCTTAGTTGGGGGAGCCATTATTATCGCTTGTGTCTTGCTACGGTCGGCCAACGCGTTCCTACAAGCGAACTGGCGCTCGGCCCTGAAACAAAGGCCGGAAGCGCGCCGTCGGCATGCTTCCCGCGTCTGGTTTTTCGAGGTTCTTTAAGGCGGAAAAAGTGTGCGCCCGAAGTTTACACCGTTCCCTTCACCGCGAGCAGATATTAATTAACACCGGCATTAACGGTTGTCAAACGAAGGCATAATTCGCCTGACGCTTTTACTGCGAAGCCTCCGGGGAACGCGAAACTTCTCTGCGTATTGAATGTGACTGAACGCATCCAGAGTCCGGCCTCGATGCGCGCGGACGTATGCGGCGAAGTGTCGAGGCGCGCGGCGAGAAGGTGGCTTACCACTGTCTCGCCGCGCGCCGTCACACGCGCGCCGTCATAACAGCCGCGTCCGCACCGACCCCTACGGGGGACACGTGCCGGAGCCGACGTTGATCGTCAAGCCGCGCGAGACCGCGCCCGCGCCGCTGCCCGCGTTGACGAGTCCGACCTGCTTGGCGGCGACCGGCGAGGTCGTCACGTTGAAGGCCGGGCTGGCGGTCGAGCCGGCGGGGATGAGCACCGAGGACGGCACGGCCACGCCCGCGAGGCTCGTCGTCGAGAGCGGGACGAGCAGTCCGCCCGGAGGCGCAGGCCCCGTCAGATAGACGTTGCCGGTCGTGTTCTCGCAGCCGCCCGTCAGCACCTGCTTGGCTAAGAGCACCTTCTGAAGCAGAACGTCCTTGACCGTCGTCACCGCGCCCGCGGTGTTGTTCGACGGAGTCGGGTCGGTCTCGGTTCCCGTCACCGTCGCGACGTTCATCGCGAGTCCGCTGATGATGCTCCTGGCCGTCACGGTCACGGTCGCCGTGGCCCCGGCGGCGAGCGAGCCGACGTTGGCCGTCACGATGCCGGTCGAGCCGACCGGCGGCGTGACGAGACCTCCCTGGCTCGTCGTCGCCGAGACGAACGTCATCGAGGCGGGCAAGGTGTCCGACATCGCGACGCCCGTCGCGCCGAGCACTGTGCTGTTGTTCTTAACGACGATTGTGAAGACCGTGTTCTGCCCGACGAAGACGGGGTCGGGCGCGTTGGTGTTCTGCACGGACAGGTCAACGAACTTGATGGCCGGGATGCCGTTGACGGACGCACTGCTGTTGCCCGTCGTCGGGTCCCACTGCCCGCCCGTGATGGTCGCCGTGTCGTTGAGCGTGCCCTCGCTGCGCGGCTTGACGGTGATCTGGACGTTGACCGTCCCGCCCGGCGCAATCGTCCCGACGTTGCACGTGACGGTCTTCGTCGGCAGGTCGTAACTGCAAGACCCTTGCGACGTGGTGGCCGCCGTGAACGTCGTGATTGCGGGAATCGTGTCGGTCAGCACGACGCCCGTCGCCGGAGCGTTCCCCGTGTTCGTGATGACCGGCTTGTAGTTCATGTTCAGCTCGACGGGCGCGGGATTTTTGTCCGCGGTCATCGAGAGATTCAGAACCGCCGAAAGTATGTTGAAGGTGCGCGGCACGTCGGGCGCTGCGTTAAAGCTCGCGTCGCCCGGCTGGTGCGCGGTGACGGTGCAGGAGCCTGCGCCGGTCAGATGAATCATGTCAGCCGTGTTCGTGCAGTTGCCCGACGTGGTAAAGCTGACGGGCAGGTTAGACGAGGCCGTGGCGCTCACCTGGAAGTCCGCGTCGCCGTAGGTCTTGTCGGCGAGCGGGTTGAAGGTGATGGTCTGCTCCTGCTTGCAGGAGAACTGCACGTCGTCAATGCCGATGTAGTCGGAGTTGTTGCCCGTAGGCCCGCCGCCCTCGACGAAGTAGCGGAAGGCGAGCCGCCCGACCTTCGGCACACCGCCCAAGCCGCTTATCGTGACCGTGTACTGCGTCCAGGCGTGCGGATATGCGTCAACGTAGGTCGGATTTATGTCGAGCAGCAGCGTCGTGAAGTCGCCCACGTCCGTGGGCGTCGTGCCGACGTTGGTACTACCGAAGTTCGTGCTCATGCGAACCTGCAAGCGGTCGGGGAAGACCTGCGCGCCGGGGTCTTTCGTCCTCGTCCAGAACGAGAACGAGTTGCCGTCGCGCAGGGTCATCTGGGGCAGGATCAGCCAGTTGCTGATGGTGTTCGTGCCCGCCGTGTCGTTGAAGTTGGCCGCGATGTATGAGCTGGTCGCGCCCGAGTGTGCGGGGAACACGTTGGGGTTGCCCTGGAACCAGCCGTTCGTGCCGCCCGGCGCGCTGTTGTTAGTCTGCACCCACCCGGCGGCGGTCAGCGTCGTGATGTCGTCGAAGCCTTCGCCGAACGAGTTGCAAGGCCCCGGCGTCGGCGTGGGCGTCGGCGTCGGCGTCGGAGTGGGCGTCGGAGTTGCGAACGCGCCGATGACGCCGTCGAACTCGTCCGCGCCCATGTCGGGGGCGGTGCCTCCGCCGTTGACCGATCCCGGCGGGCCGGGTCGCGTCTGGTTGTCTATGTCAGTCGTCACGCCGATGCCGGACGCGCCGGCGGATTCGAGCGGCGAGACTGTGCCCGCGGGGACGTGAAGGTCTGTGTTGGAGACGAACGGCGGGGCGAAC
>Ga0070740_10001027_pt1 | contig 42956 bp, 43 predicted proteins | sample Coa_R2_FD_67286 | JGI IMG/M metagenome (GOLD analysis project Ga0070740, IMG submission 67286) | Surface soil microbial communities from Centralia Pennsylvania, which are recovering from an underground coalmine fire - Coalmine... | ecosystem: Environmental > Terrestrial > Soil > Unclassified ... | reverse complement strand
ACCCGAACGCCTCGAAGAACATCTCGGGCCAGGCCGCGGCCGCGCGCAAGGACGCCGGCTGCCGCTAGGCCGCTCGACGAACGTTTTGCCGAACGCATGGCGGTATTGGGGCCGCCGTGGCCGGCCGCCGTCGCCGTCTCGGGCGGCGGGGATTCACTTGCGCTGATGCTGCTCCTTGTCCGTTGGGCGAGCGCACATCGCCGCAAGCCTCCGGTAATCCTGACCGTCGATCACGGCCTGCAGAAGAATTCAGCCGCGGTGGCGCGAAGGGTTGCAGAAGCCGCCAGGCGCAAGGGCCTGGAGGCGCATGTGCTGTCTTGGGAAGGCGTCCGGCCGAAAGCCGATATCGAAAATGCCGCGCGGCAGGCGCGTTATCGTCTGATGGGCGAATGGTGCCGCAAGCACCGAATCCGCACCCTGTATCTTGCCCATAACCGGGAGGACCAGGCCGAAACCTTTCTTCTTCGTCTCGCGCGCGGCAGCGGCGTCGATGGGCTCTCCGCCATGAGCCCGATCGCACCGTTCCCGATTCCCGGTTTCGCAGAGATTGTCCTGGTCAGGCCGCTTCTGGAATTCAGCCGCGCGGAGCTGCGTCATTATTTGCACATGGCGCGCGAGCGGTGGACCGAGGATCCCATGAACAGCGATCCGCGTTTTGCCCGCACACGCTTTCGCGCCCTTCTTCCGGCGCTGGCGGACGCCGGGCTGTCCGCGGAGCGAATCGCCGACGCCGCGGGCCATCTCCGCCGCGCGCGCGACGCCCTTGATCTGGTCAGCGAGGCGCTGATCGGCCGCTACGCAAGGCTGGAGCGCGAATATGCGCTGGTGAATGCCAAAGCATTCGCGGCCGCCCCGGCCGAACTGGCGCTTCGCAGCCTTGCAACCCTCTTACAGCGCGTTTCCGGCGCGGCCTACCGCCCACGCTTTGAGAGCCTGTCTCGGCTTCTTCTGTGGATCGGAACCGGCCGGTTGGGGGGCGGGCGAACGCTTCATGGCTGCAAAATCGGCCCGGCGCCCAAGCGTCTGGCTGTTTTTCAGTCGCAAACGCTTCTGATCCAGCCGGAACCGCCGCGAAGGAAGGGAAGAAAATAGGGCTTTTTCAGGCAATCGGGCGGCAAACCGGTGTCCTGACCGGACCAATCATCCATTAATCCCCTTTTGAGGCCGCAATTGCCCCCGCACCTTAAATTTCTTAACGTTTTCGTGGCTGGCAATGCGTTAACAAGGTGACTATCTAAGGCTGGCGAGGCTGTGTTCGCCTCACGAAAGGACGCTCGTGAACAATCTCCGCAATCTGGCGCTTTGGATCATCATCGCCCTGCTGTTGGTGGCGCTGTTCAACCTCTTCCAGGGAACGGGTAGCCATCCGGCGACTTCGGCGATGAACTTCACCGAATTCAGCGAGCATGTCTCGCGCAATGAGGTGCGCGCTGTCACCATCCAGGGCAACCAGATCACCGGTCAATTGGCCAACGGCCAGCAGTTCACGACCTACACACCCGACGATCCCGATCTCACCAAGCAGATGCTCGATCACCACGTGAGCATCAGCGTGAAGCCGGCGGATGACGGCTCCTTCAGCCTGATGAGCGTCTTCATCAACTGGTTCCCGATGCTGCTTCTGATCGCGGTGTGGATATTCTTCCTGCGCCAGATGCAGTCGGGCGGCGGCAAGGCGATGGGCTTCGGCAAGAGCCGCGCAAAGCTTCTGACCGAACGCACGGGCCGCGTGACGTTCGAGGATGTGGCCGGCGTTGACGAAGCCAAAGACGAACTCAAGGAAGTCGTCGACTTCCTGAAAGACCCGCAGAAATTCCAGCGGCTCGGCGGCCGCATTCCGAAGGGCGTGCTGCTTGTCGGCCCGCCGGGAACGGGCAAGACCCTCCTGGCGCGCGCCATTGCCGGCGAAGCCAATGTTCCGTTCTTCACGATTTCAGGCTCGGATTTCGTCGAAATGTTCGTGGGCGTGGGCGCAAGCCGCGTGCGCGACATGTTCGAGCAGGCGAAAAAGAACGCGCCCTGCATCGTGTTCATCGATGAAATCGATGCGGTCGGCCGGCATCGCGGCGCGGGCCTTGGCGGCGGCAACGATGAGCGCGAACAGACGCTCAACCAGTTGCTCGTCGAGATGGACGGCTTTGAATCCAACGAAGGCGTGATCCTGATCGCCGCCACCAACCGGCCTGACGTGCTCGATCCGGCGCTGCTGCGGCCGGGCCGTTTCGACCGGCATGTGGTGGTTCCCAATCCCGATCTCACCGGCCGCGAGAAGATTTTGCGCGTGCACATGCGCAAGGTTCCGCTCGCGCCCGATGTAGAGCCGCGCATCATCGCGCGCGGCACGCCCGGTTTTTCCGGCGCCGATCTCGCCAATCTCGTGAACGAGGCGGCGCTGTTGGCGGCCCGCCGCGGCAAGCGCGTTGTCACCATGTCCGAGCTCGAAGACGCCAAGGACAAGGTGCTGATGGGCGCCGAGCGCCGGTCCATGGCGATGACCGAAGAAGAAAAGAAACTCACGGCCTATCACGAAGGCGGCCATGCGCTTGTGGCATTGAACGTGAAGGGCTCCGATCCGATCCACAAGGCGACGATCATTCCGCGCGGGCGGGCGCTCGGCCTTGTCATGCGCCTGCCGGAACGCGACCAGCTTTCGGTGACGCGCGAGAAGATGCTGGCGGATTTGTGCGTGGCGTTCGGCGGGCGCATCGCCGAGGAAATCATCTTCGGCCACGATAAAGTCACCACCGGCGCGATGAGCGACATCGATCAGGCGACCCGCATGGCGCGCGCCATGGTGACCCGCTTCGGCATGAGCGACGATCTGGGCCCGATCGCCTACGCCGAAAATCAGGACGAGGTTTTCCTGGGCCACACGATCGCGCGCCAGCAGAATGTCTCGGAGGCCACCGCCCAGAAGATCGATGCGGAAATTCACCGCATCATCGATGAATCCTACAATCGCGCGAAGAAGATCATCACGGAAAAGACCCGCGACCTGCATATCATCGCCCTTGGCCTTCTCGAATATGAAACGCTGACGGGCGATGAAATCGTGGCGCTGCTCAAGGGCATCCAGCCGGTCCGCGAGCCCTATCAGGATCCCGAACCGCAACGCGGCGCGGGGCCAAGCGTTCCGGCGGCCGGTCGTCCGCGCACGCCCGGCATCATCACGCCGGAGCCGCAGCCGGGCCATTGAGCCTTGTGACGCCAAAGGTTCTTGGCATTGTGAATATCACGGAGGATTCGTTCTCCGACGGCGGACGTTTTCTCGATGCGTCTGCCGCGATTGAACACGCGCACAAGCTGGCGAATGACGGCGCCGATATTCTCGATCTTGGCGCCGCGGCCAGCAATCCGGCCGCGAAGCCTGTTCCGCCGGATGCGGAGATCGCGCGGCTCGCGCCGGTTGTGGCGGCGCTGAAACGCGAAGGCCGCGCCATTTCCGTCGACAGCTTCTCGCCCGCCGTGCAGCGCTGGGCGATCTCGCAGGGCGTGGACTATCTGAACGACATTCAGGGCTTTCCCGAACCCCAGCTCTATCCGTTTCTCGCCACAGCGCCCGCAAAGCTGATCGTCATGCATGCGGTGCAGAGCCGCGGCCGCGCCGGGAAGATCGACGTGCCGCCGGATGAGATCATGGATCGCATCAAGTCGTTCTTCGACCAGCGCATTGCCGCGCTCACCCGGGCAGGCGTCGCGAGAGACCGGCTGGTTCTCGACCCCGGCATGGGCTTTTTCGTGGGGACCAACCCGCAGACATCGTTTACCGTGCTGCGGCGGTTGCCCGACCTCAGGTCGGCGTTCGGGCTGCCGGTGCTGGTCTCCGTTTCGCGTAAATCTTTCTTACGCGCTGTTACAGGCCGTTCCGCGGATGCCGCCGGTGCGGCCACGCTGGCAGCCGAGCTTTTCGCGGCAAGCCGGGGTGCCGATTACATCCGCACCCATGATCCCGCGGCGCTCCGGGATGGGCTTCTGGTCGGGAAGGCGCTTGCCGGGCCCAAGGGCGAAGCGTAGGAAATCCAGCCGTTTAGCAACGGCTGCACCCGCGGCCGGTCCATTTTTTGCTATGCTGTCTCAGGGCTGTGCCACGAGGGATTAGATGACCCGCAAGCTGTTCGGTACCGATGGCATCCGGGGCCGCGCCAACGCGTTCCCCATGACGCCGGAGATCGCCATGAAAGCGGGCATGGCGGCGGGCCGCATCTTCACGCGCGGCGATTATCGGCATCGCGTGGTGATCGGCAAGGATACGCGCCTTTCCGGCTACATGATCGAGCCCGCGCTGGTGGCGGGCTTCACCGCCGTCGGCATGGACGTCTTCCAGTTCGGACCTCTGCCAACGCCGGCCGTCGCGATGCTTGTCCGCTCGCTGCGCGCCGACCTCGGCGTCATGATTTCCGCCTCGCACAACGAATACCAGGACAACGGCATCAAGTTCTTCGGGCCCGACGGCTACAAGCTGTCGGACGAGCGCGAAGCCGAAATCGAGCGCCTGATGACCAACGGGCTCGAAGAAGGGCTGGCGGCGCCTGCCAAGCTTGGCCGCGCCAAGCGTGTGGACGACAGCCAGGCCCGCTACATCGAATATGCCAAGAGCACCTTTCCCAAAAGGCTCAGGCTCGATGGCATGCGCGTGGTGATCGATTGCGCCAACGGCGCCGCTTACAAGGTGGCGCCCGAAGTGTTGTGGGAGTTGGGCGCCGAAGTCATCAAGATCGGTGTCGAACCCAACGGCTTCAACATCAATCAGGACTGCGGGTCCACCGCGCCGGCCGCGATGCAGGCCAAGGTGCGCGAAATGCGCGCCGATTTCGGTGTTGCGCTCGATGGCGATGCCGACCGCGCGATCATGGCCGATGAAACGGGCCGCATCATCGACGGCGACCAGATTCTGGCGCTCATGGCGCGCTCCTGGAACAAGTCCGGGCGCCTGAAGGGCGGCGGCGTGGTCGGAACGGTCATGTCCAATGCGGGCCTTGATCGCTATCTGCAATCCATGAACCTGAAGCTCGTGCGTGCGCCGGTGGGCGATCGCTATGTGCTGGAAGACATGCGCAAGGGCGGCCTGAATGTCGGCGGCGAACAATCCGGCCATATCATTCTGAGTGACTTCACTACCACGGGCGACGGCCTGATCGCCGCGCTGCAGGTGCTTGCGGTGCTGGCGGAAGAAGGAAAACCCGCAAGCCAGGCCGCCCATCTGTTCGAGCCCCTGCCGCAGGTGATGGAAAATGTCCGCTTCCGCAACGGCTCGCCGCTGGAAGATGCGCGCGTGAAATCGCAGATTGACGCCGGTGCAGCCCGGCTCAGTGGCAAAGGCCGCGTGCTGGTGCGCAAGTCCGGCACCGAACCGGTGATCCGCATCATGGCCGAGGGCGAGGACGAGCGCGAAATCCGCAGCATTGTGCGCGAGATCGCAGCCGCCATCCGGGAAGTCGCCGCATGACGAAGCCCCGCCGGCTTCTCATCATCGCAGGATCGGATTCAAGCGGCGGCGCGGGCCTCCAGGCCGACATCAAGACCGCGACCATGCTCGGCTGTTACGCCATGACGGCGGTGACGGCCGTCACCGCGCAGGACACCCGCACCGTCAGGACCATTCAGCCGCTTCCCGCAAAGCTGGTGCGCGAGCAGATCCTGCTGACGCTGGACGATATCGGCGCCGACGCCGTCAAGATCGGCATGCTGGCGAACGCGGAAATCGTGAACGCTGTGGCGACAGTGCTGAACAAGCAGGCGCGCCGGATTCCTGTGGTGCTCGACCCGGTGATGATTTCCACCAGCGGGAAGCCGCTGCTGGAAAAGCGGGCGGTCGCCGCGCTGAAACAGAATTTGCTGCCGCTGGCAGCGCTGGTCGCGCCCAACATTCCCGAGGCGAAGGCGCTGGCCGGCATGAAGGGAACAGCGCGCGCCCAAGCCGAAAAGGCCGGCCGCGTCCTGATGGCGCTGGGGGCGAAGGCCGCGCTGATCAAGGGCGGTCACGCGACCAGGGCGACTGTGGACGATGTGCTGGTGTGGAAAGGCGGCGTCGAAATTTTCGCGTTTCCGCGGATCAGGACAAGGCATACGCACGGCACCGGCTGCACGCTCTCAACCGCGATCGCCTGTCATCTGGCGCAAGGGCTTTCACTGCCGCTCGCGGTCGGCAAGGCGCGCGAGTTCGTGCAGGCCGCCATCGAAGCTGCTCCCGGTTTCGGCCGCGGCCATGGCCCGCTCAATCACATGCACCGGCTGCCGGCCGGCTAGGCCGCAATTTTCGCCAGCCGGCCGCGGATGATCTCCTCGGCCTCGCGCACGATGCGCGCCACCAGCTCCTTGCACGACGGGATGTCGTGGATCAGCCCTTGCGTCTGGCCGGCCGACCAGATGCCTGCGTCCATCTCGCCTTTTTCCAGAACGATGGCGCCGCGCGCGCCGGCAACAAGGTCCTTGACGTCCGCAAAGCTGGCGTTGCCGCGTTTTTCGATCTCCACCACCTGATCGCTGACGGCGTTCCTTGCCACGCGCGCGGTGTTGTGGAGCGTGCGGAAAATCAGATTGGTCGCGCGCTCGTCGTTCGCCACGATCTGCTTCTTCACATTCTCGTGGATTGGGGCTTCCTTCGTCGCCATGAAGCGCGTGCCCATGTTGGCGCCGTCGCAGCCCAGCGCGAGCGCCGCCACAAGCCCGCGCGCATCGGCCATGCCGCCGGACGCGATGATCGGAATGGAAAGCCTGTCCGCCGTCGCCGGAAACAGGATCAGCCCGCCCACATCGTCTTCGCCGGGATGGCCCGCACACTCGAAGCCGTCAATGGACACGCAATCCACGCCGATGGATTGCGCCTTCACCGCGTGGCGCACGCTGGTGCATTTGTGGATCACCTTCACGCCCGCCTCCTTGAAGCGCGGCAGGTGCGGCTGCGGGTTGTTGCCGGCCGTCTCCACGATCTTGACGCCGCTTGCGATGATCGCCTCGCGATATTCGTCGTAAGGGATGGGTGTGATGGAAGGCAGGATGGTCAGGTTCACGCCGAACGGCTTGTCGGTCATGTCGCGGCAACGCTGCACTTCTTTGGCAAGCGCCTCCGGCGGGCCGGCGGAATGGGCGGTGATGAATCCGAGCGCGCCGGCATTGGCAACGGCCGCGATCAGCTCCGCGCCCCCCACACGGGTCATGCCGCCGCAGGTAATCGGCGCCTCCACGCCGAACATCTCCGTGAATCGGGTTTTCAACATGGCTTTTCCTCTTTGGCAAAATCCTGCCGGTCAGCGATCCGCAAAAGGATCGCGCACCAAGATGGTGTCGTCGCGCTCCGGGCTGGTGGACAGCAGCGCCACGGGCGCGCCGGTCAGCTCTTCCACGCGCCGCACATATTTCACGGCCTGCGCCGGCAAATCGGCCCAGCTGCGTGCGCCGCGCGTGGATTGCGTCCAGCCCTCGAAGGTTTCGTAGATCGGCTTGCAGCGCGCCTGCTCGCCCGCATCGGCGGGGAGATGATCGATGTTCTTGCCGTCAAGCCGGTAACCGACGCAGATTTTGATCTCGTCGAAGGTGTCCAGCACGTCGAGCTTGGTGAGCGCGATGCCTTCGACCCCGCCGGTGATCGCCGTCTGGCGCACAAGCACCGCATCGAACCAGCCGCAACGGCGCTTCCTGCCCGTCACCGTGCCGAATTCCGCGCCGCGCTCCCCCAGCTTTTCGCCGATGCTGTCGGTGAGTTCCGTCGGAAACGGCCCTTCGCCCACGCGCGTGGTGTAAGCCTTCACGATTCCCAGCACATAGCCGATGTCGCGCGGGGAAACGCCCGATCCCGCCGCCGCCTGTCCGGCCACGGTGTTGGAGGAGGTGACATAGGGATAAGTGCCATGATCGATGTCGAGCAGGACGGCCTGCGCGCCCTCGAACAGGATGCGTTTTCCGTCCCGCCGCGCTTCATCGAGCTTGCGCCAGGCCGAACCTGCGAACGGCAAAATCCTGGGCGCGATGTCTTTCAGCGATTGCAGCAGCGCGTTCGCGTTGATTTCTTCCGCGCCAACGCCGCGCCGAAGCGCATTGTGATGCGCAAGCAGCCGTTCGATTTTGGGCGGCAGGGTGGAAAAATCCTTGAGATCGATCACCCGCAACGCCCGCCGGCCCACCTTGTCTTCGTAAGCGGGGCCGATGCCGCGCTTGGTCGTGCCCAGCTTCTGCACGCTGTTGGAGCTTTCGCGCGCCTCGTCCAGTTCCCGGTGCAGCGGAAGGATGAGCGCGGCGTTTTCCGCCACCAGCAGGTTTTCCGGCGTCACTGCCACACCCTGCGCCTTCAGCTTTTCGATTTCGGAGACGAAGGCCCACGGGTCCACCACGACGCCGTTGCCGATCACGGCCAATTTCCCCGGCCGCACCACTCCGGAGGGAAGCAGGCTCAACTTGAAGGTCTTGCCGTCGATGACGAGGGTGTGGCCGGCGTTGTGGCCGCCCTGGAAGCGCACCACCACGTCGGCGCGCGCCGACAGCCAGTCCACAATCTTTCCCTTGCCTTCGTCGCCCCATTGGGCGCCGATCACGGCCACATTCGCCATTGCTCAGGAATCTCGGAGGTTACAGGGGAGGTTACAGCGCCCGAACGCCAAGGCCAAGTGGCGGCCTATCGCGGACCGAACGGCACCAGCATGGGCACCCGGCGGCGATAATCGTCATAGGCGGCGGCGCCAAGCTCATCGCGCAGGAATTTTTCTTCGAGCCTTGCCTTCATCCAGATGCTGAGTGCGATAAGCACAGCCCCGGCGAGCCCCAGCAGCGTTCCCTTGGCCGCCATGGTTGCAAAAATGGCGATCAGAAGCCCCGTGTAGATCGGATGGCGCACGATGGCATAGGGGCCGGTGTCCACGATGCGATGGCCCGGTTTTTTCGTGATCCAGCCTGACCAGAGTTCTCCCAGATAGATGCGCGCCCACCAGCAGAACAGAAAACCCGCAAGCGCAACGGCAATACACGCCCAAACGGCGTCAAGGCTCATCAGGGGCCACAGGCGGATCTGGCCGGGCCGTTCGGACGGAACGGCGAAAATCACGCCGCCCGCGATCAGGACAAGGCGGTACCACAGCTCGCTGCCAAAGCTCGCGCGCTTCTCGGCGCGGCTGCTCCAGATGGCGGCCGCAAGCCATGAGACCGCCCACGCGAGCCACAACCCGGCCAGTGCAAGCCCCGGGCGGTAGTAGATCCAGTCGATCCAGTTCATGGGCTCACGCAAAGGGAAGGAGCATCGGCACGCGCCTGCGATAGGCATCATACGCTTCTGCGCCCAGCTCTTCGCGCAGGAAGCGTTCTTCAAGCCCGCCTTTCAGAAGATAGGCGACGATGAACAGAAGAACGCCGAACAGCGAAAGCGGCGTCGCCTTGATGGCAGCGGTCGCCATCGCCGCGGCGATCACGCCCGTATAGATCGGATGGCGCACAATGGCATAGGGCCCCGTGTCCACCACGCGATGGCCTTCCTTGCGGGTGACAAAGCCCGACCAGAATCGTCCCAGATGGATGCGCGCCCACCAGCAGAACAGAAACGCCGCCGCCGCAACCCCGACCAGCGCCCATTCCACATTGACAGGCAGATGCCACAACCGGCCGCCGGCCAGCGTCGCAGGCGTGATGTCGCGGATGCCGATGGGGCTTGCGTGGTCCGCGCGCCCCACAAACGCCAGAACGCAAAAGAAGGCGGAAAATTCGCAAATCCGGTACGGCAACTGACGCAGGTTTCCGGGCGTCTTTTCCGTCCTGTTCGCCCAGGCCGCGGCTGCGATCCAGCTCGCATACCAGGCAAACCAGGGAATATAGATCGCGTATTCCGGCGGCATTTGCGCAATCCAGTTCATGCTTCACCAGGGCGCGCGAAGGGAACAAGCCGCGGCACGCGGCGGCGATAGGCGGCATAGGCCTCGGCGCCGAGCTCCTCGCTAAGGAATTTTTCTTCCAGCCGCGTCTTCATCTGGTAGGCAACGGTCAGCAGCGCAAGGCCCGCCAGCGCCAACGGCGTGCCGCGAATTGCGGCCGCGGCCAAAGCTGCCGTAAGCGCGCCGGTGTAGATCGGATGGCGGACAACCGCGTAAGGCCCGGAATCCACGATGCGGTGGCCTTCCTTGCGCGTGATGAATCCCGACCACAATTTGCCCAGATGGATGCGCGCCCACCAGCAGAACAGAAGGCCGGCGCCGGCCACGCCAACCGCCACCCATCCCGCGTTGACGGGCAGTTGCCAAAAGCGCTGAAACCAGACCTGCAGAACCGGCGGGACGTAGGGCTGCAGCATCATCACGAGCGGATAAAACAGCAGGATGGAAAGGCCCGTCGATTCCAGAAAGAAATAGGGCAGCTCGCGCAGGCTGCCGGGATGTTTCTGGGTCCTGTTGGCCCAGCGCGCGGCGATGATCCAGGTCGCGTACCAGCCGATCAGCACAGCAGACATCGCGTTTTCCGGCGTCATCGCTCCCCTCCGACGCGGGCAACGCAAGAGAGGTATGTGCGGCTGGTCAGAAAGCAAGGGCCTTGGCGTGGCGCACAAGCGGCAGACGGCGAATTTCGGCCAACACCCTGTCCGGCACCGCCTCGTCAACCTCCACCAGCGCGATGGCTTCCTCGCCCGGCGCGCTGCGCCCCAGCGCGAATGAGGCGATGTTGACCTGCGCGTCACCGAGCAGCGTGCCGAGCTTTCCGATGAATCCGGGCTTGTCCTCGTTCACGACGTAAAGCATGTGCGGCGCGAAGGCCGAATCGAGGCTGATGTCCTTCACCTGGATCAGGCGCGGTCGCCCGTCGGCGAAGACCGTGCCTGCCGCGCGCCGCGTCGAGCCGCCGTCAAGATGCGCGGTGACCTTGATGTAGCCTTCATAGATTCCTTCGCGCGGGCGGCGTGTCTCGCTCACCTTGATGCCCCGTTCCTTGGCCACCACGGGCGCATTGACCATGTTCACATCGGCAAGCGCCGGCTTGAGCAGCCCGGCCAGCGCGGCCTGCGTGAGCGCGCGCATTTTCAGGTCCGCGGCCGTTCCCTCGCACAGGATCTCGACCGACTCGATGCTGGTGTCGATGAGCTGGCCCACAAAGGTGCCAAGCTTTTCCGAAAGCGCGATCCATGGCCTGATCTTCTGCGCTTCTTCGGCCGTAATCGCCGGCATGTTGAGCGCATTGGTGATGGCGCCGGTCAGAAGATAATCAGAAATCTGCTCGGCCACCTGCACCGCCACGTTTTCCTGCGCTTCCGCCGTGGATGCGCCAAGATGTGGCGTCGCCACCACCTTGTCGCTGCCGAAGAGCAGGTTGGATTTGGCGGGCTCTTCCTCGAACACGTCAAGCGCGGCGCCCGCCAGATGGCCCGAATCGAGCGCAGCCTTGAGCGCCTTTTCGTCCACCAGCCCGCCGCGGGCGCAATTGATGAGGCGCGCGCCCTTTTTCATGCGGTTGATGGCATCCGCCGAAATGATGTTCTTCGTTTCCGGCGTGAGCGGCGTGTGCAGCGAAATGAAATCGGCGCGCGACAGAAGATCGTTCAGTTCGACTTTCTCGACGCCAAGATCGGCGGCCCGTTCGGGCGAGAGATAGGGATCGTAGGCGATCACCTTCATCTTCAGGCCGTGGGCGCGGTCGGCCACGATGCTTCCGATGTTGCCGCAACCCACAAGTCCCAGCGTCTTGCCGTAGAGCTCCGTGCCCATGAAGCGGTTCTTTTCCCACCGGCCTTCATGGGTTGAGGCATTGGCGGCGGGAAGCTGCCGCGCCAGCGCCATCATCAGGGCAATCGCGTGCTCCGCCGTGGTGATGGAGTTGCCGAAGGGCGTGTTCATCACGATGACGCCCGCAGCGGTGGCGGCCGGCACGTCGATGTTGTCCACGCCGATTCCGGCGCGGCCCACGACCTTTAGGCGCTTTGCGGCCCTGATGACATCGGCCGTGATTTTGGTGGCCGAACGAACGGCAATGCCGTCATACCAGTCCACGATCTTGAGCAATTCCTCCTTGCTCAGGCCCGTGTTCACGTCGGCCTCCACGCCGCGCTGCCTGAAAATGTCCAGCGCGGCAGGCGAAAGCTTGTCGGCGATCAGAACGCGCGGCATCGCCTATTCCTTCACCGCACCCCAGGCCCAATCGAGCCAGGGCGTGAGCGCGACGATGTCGGCGGTGTCCACGGTGGCGCCGCACCATATGCGCAAGCCCGGCGGCGCGTTGCGGTGACCGCCCACATCGTAGGCCGCGCGTTCTTCTTCCAGCAGCGCCACCATTTTCTTGATGATCTTGCGTTGCGTCTCTTCGTCTTTCAGAACGAAGGCGGGATCGGTGATCTGCAGGCACACGGAGGTGGTGGAGCGATAACGCTCCTCTTTCGCCAGAAAATCGATCCAGTCCGTTTCCTTCACCCAGCGGCCAAGCGCTGCGGCATTGGCGTTTACGCGCGCAAACAGCCCGTCAAGGCCCACGCCTTCGGCCCATTTCAGCGTGTCGAGCCAGTCCTCCAGCGCGAGCATGGATGGAGTGTTCAGCGTCTCGCCCGCGAACAGCGCCTCGTTGATCTTGCCGCCCTTGGCGATGCGAAAGATTTTCGGCATCGGCCAATGCGGGCTGCGCGCCTCGATGCGCGCCACCGCATTGGGCGAAAGCACAAGCATCCCGTGCGCGGCTTCCCCGCCCAGCGCCTTCTGCCAGGAAAATGTCACCGCATCGAGCTTTTCCCACGGCAGCGGCATGGCGAAGGCAGCGCTGGTGGCATCGCAGATCACGATGCCTTCGCGGTCTTCCGCAATGAAATCGGCGTTGGGCGCCCGCACGCCCGACGTGGTGCCGTTCCAGACGAACACGATGTCGTGACCCGGCTCGGCCTTGTTCAGATCGGGCAGCTCGCCGTACGGCGCTTTATAGACATGCGCGTCGAGCTTGAGCTGCTTGACCGTGTCGGTGGCCCAGTCCTCGCCGAAGCTTTCCCACGCGAAAAGATCGACAGGCTTTGGCCCCAGCAGATTCCACATCGCCAGTTCCACCGCGCCCGTGTCCGACGCCGGCACGATGGCCACGCGGTGATCGGCGGGAATGCGCAACAGCGCCCTGGTGCGATCCAGCGCTTCTTTCAGTTTGGCAATGCCGCCTTTGGCCCGGTGCGAGCGGGCAAGAAAAGCGCCGTCGAGCGCCTGCAAACTCCAGCCCGGCCGTTTGGCGCAGGGTCCGGACGAAAAAAAAGGCCGTGCGGGGCGCACGGCCGGCTTTGAACCGGTCATGATTCATTCCTTCCAGAATGACGCGCCGCGTTGGGGCGGCGTGGCCCGCGACTCTTCTAGTGTTTGCAGCCCGCGCGGTCAACGCGCTAGCCTTGCGCCCGTTCGGGGGCTTGCATGCAGATTCCATTCGCGGCGGCGATTGCCGCGGTTTTCCTTGCAACGGGCGCGCGCGCGGCGACCGCAATATCCGACCCCGCGACATTCGTTCGCGGCGTTTACGCCAGCTTTCAGAAAGATCCCGACAATTACACCGAACCGGACGACGTCTATACGCCGAGGCTCGCCGCGCTGTTCGCAGCCGACCGGGCCGATGGCGAAAAGGGCGGGGGCGTCGGCCGGCTCGACTGGGACGCCTGGGTGAACGGACAGGCGGTGAACCTGAAGGATGTCACGGTCTCCGCGCGCAAGGACGAATTTCGCAGCGATCGCGTGATCGTAACAGCCACCATGACGAATTTTGGCAAGCCTGCCCGCGTCTATTTTTATTTCGAGCGGATGAACGGCCGCTGGCTGATCGACGATATCCGCTGGCCGGGGCCCGACGGCTGGACGCTGTCGCTGGTCCTGAAATACGGCTCCGATTTCCTGCCCAATCCCGACAAGCGCTATCCCTACTGATTTTTTTGCGGAGGCTGACATGAAAAACCGATACCTGTTTGCTTTTGCATTCACCGTGGCCGCCGCGCCTGCGCTCGCCGCCGCGCCTTCGGCGCCGTCCGATCCCGTTGCGATCATCAACGCCATTTACGCGCACATCAAAAGCAACGGCGACTGGCGGCCGAAAGACGCCGATGTACTGACGCCCAGGCTCGCGGGCCTCATTGCGGCCGATGCGTCCGATGCAAAAGGTGAAGTCGGCCGGCTGGACAGCGATTACTGGACGAACGCGCAGGACACCGTGGACGTGAGCCACATCAAGGTTGCTGGACATGTGGACGATTTCCGCAAAGACCGCGAAACGGTCACGCTTACAATCCTCGGCAAGGACAGCCCCGGCACCGCCGACTTCTATTTCCAGAAACAGAACGGCAAATGGCTGATCGATGATGTGCGCTGGGAAGGCAAGAACGGCTGGGTGCTGTCGCTGCTTCTGCAGTACAGCTATTACGGCAGCGACCTTTAGGGAATTTGTACGCGAAGGCTAGATCACGATCTCGCCGCGGAGATAGAGCGCGCACGGGCCCGAAAGCAGTATGCGCTCGCCCTCGTCCGCGCAGATGACATCGCCGCCGCGCGGCGATGCCTGCCGCGCCTTGAGCCTTTTCCTGCCAAGCCGTTTAGCCCAATAGGGCGTCAGCGCGCAATGCGCCGAACCGGTGACCGGGTCTTCGAACACGCCCTTGTCGGGCGCAAAAAAGCGCGACACGAAATCATATCCGCCATCGCCGGGAGCGGTGGCGATCAGGCCCCAGCTTCCCGCGCCGCGCAGAACGCGGCCGACATCGCCCGATGGCTTGATGGCGCGGATATCGGCCGCCTTGTCCCAGACCGCCATGATGTAGCGGCCCTTGTGGATTTCAGACGGCGGCGCAATGCCCAGCGCCTCGCCAAGCGCCTTCGCAAAACCCGCCGGCGCGACGAAGGGCGAAACCGGATCGGCGGGCAGCGACATCACATGATTGCCGTCGCGCCCGCGGTCCACCGTGAGCGGGCCGGAGCGGGTGTTGAATGTCACCTGTTTCAGTTCGGTATCCAGTTCCTCGAACAGAAGCCATGCGGTCGCAAGCGTGGCGTGCCCGCACAGCTCCACTTCCGCTTCCGGCGTGAACCAGCGCAGGTCGTATTGCCCGGGCGCGGTGAACACGATGAAGGCCGTTTCCGACAGATTGTTCTCGCCCGCGATCTTCTGCATCACAGCCGCATCGGGAAACTTTGCCAGGGGCACAATGGCTGCCGGATTGCCCTCAAGCGGCTTTGACGCAAACGCGTCCACTTGCCAGATCTTCAGTTTCATTGCCGTTGTTCCGCCGTCGTCCCCCATACATATCGTGCGGCCGGCGCGCCCAGAAACCCTTGGCTTGCGCATGGCCGCCAGCCTGTTCGTTCATGGCTTTTGGAAGTTAATGGTTATTGGGCCGCTTGCGTTGCCTGAATCGTGCCGCTGCGCTTTTCCGACAGGGCCTTTTTCATGGCTGCCTGGAGCTTTTCGAAAGCCCGCACTTCGATCTGGCGCACGCGTTCGCGGGAAATGCCGTATCTCTGCGACAGATCCTCCAGCGTCACCGGTTCGTCCTGCAGCCGGCGCGCTTCGATGATGGCGCGCTCCCGCTCCGACAGCTCGCCCAGCGCATGCGCCAGAAGCTCGTGCCGTTCGCCCAGCTCCTCGCGCTCGGCAAGGCGGCTTTCCTGATCGAGCGTGTCGTCGGCCAGCCAGTCCTGCCATTCGGATTCGGAATCGGAACGCAATGGCGCGTTGAGCGAGGAATCGGGCGCCGTCAACCGCCGGTTCATGTTGGTGACTTCTTCTTCCGACACCGCAAGCTGGCGGGCGATTTCCTTGGTGTGTTCCGGCGTCAGGTCGCCTTCTTCGATGGCATTGATCTTGCTCTTGGCCTTGCGCAGGTTGAAGAACAGCTTCTTCTGCGCCGCCGTGGTGCCCATCTTCACAAGGCTCCACGACCGCAGGATGTATTCCTGGATTGCGGCCCTGATCCACCACATCGCATAGGTGGCAAGGCGGAACCCCTTGTCGGGCTCGAAGCGTTTCACCGCCTGCATCAGGCCGACATTGCCTTCGGCCACCACTTCCGCCAGCGGCAGGCCATAGCCGCGATAGCCCATCGCGATCTTGGCGACGAGTCGCAGATGGGAAGTGACCAGCTTGCGCGCGGCTTCGGGGTCCTCATGCTCGCGCCAGCGCTTGGCGAGCATGTACTCCTCTTCCGGTTCCAGAAGCGGGAACTTCCGGATCTCGGCAAGATAGCGGGCAAGTCCGCCTTCGCCATATAGCGCGGGAATACCGCGGCTGCTCATTTCGCGTTACCCTTTGTCAGCCGGTCCTGCATCCGGAGCGGATCGTCAAACCGTATTTCTTGAACGCCCCAAGGCGTCACAGTCGGCCCCGATTGTGACCGAAATAAGAGATAATATCTGTTAACCGGGTTGCAACCCTCGGAGCGCGGCAAGCAATCCGGCAAAATCCTCCGGGTACGGCGCTTCAAATCGCATGGTCCTGTGCAGGCTCGGATGCTGGAAGCCAAGCACAAGCGCGTGCAGCGCCTGGCGCGGAAAATTCTCCATCGCGGAATAGGCCTTTTCCTCGGCGGGGTTTTTGGCGCGCGGGGCCTGGCGCGCCCGGCCATAGGATGAATCGCCGATCAGGGGATGGCCAAGGTGCGTCAGGTGGACGCGAATCTGATGCGTGCGCCCGGTTTCCAGGCGGCATTCGACAAGGCTCGCGAGCGGCCGCGTCTTGGGCCCGAATGTTTCCAGCACGCGATAGCGCGTGCGCGCCGGCTTGCCGCCGCTGCGCAGGATCCCCATGCGCTTTCTGTCGAAGGGGTTCCGGCCGATGTCGCCTTCGATCAGGCCGAAGCCCGCGCGCGGCGCGCCCCACACGATCGCATGATAGGCGCGCTCGATCGTGTGGTTGGCGAATTGCCGGGCAAGGCTTCGCATGGCCCGTTCATTTTTCGCGGCCACAAGCAGGCCGCTTGTATCCTTGTCCAGCCGGTGGACGATGCCGGGCCGCTCCACCCCGCCAATGCCCCTGAGCGACGCGCCGCAGTGGGCGATGAGCGCGTTGACGAGCGTGCCGTCCGGATTTCCTGCCGCAGGATGCACCACAAGTCCCGCCGGCTTGTCGATCACGATCAGGTCGTCGTCTTCGTAAACCACATCGAGCGGAATGGCCTGTGCCTCGGGCGCGGCGGGCCTGGCCGGGGGCACGCGCACCACATATGTCTCGCCCGGTTTGACCCTGGTATTGCCGTCTTTTATGGTCCGCCCCGCGCGGCTGACCGCGCCCTCTTCAATCAGCATTTGCAGGCGCGAGCGGCTCATGTCCGACAGCGATTTCGTCAAGAAGCGGTCCAGGCGCCAGCCGGCGCAATCTTCGCCCACCGTGGCGGAAAGCCAGGATGCGCCCCGCGCGGGCGAAACGGTGTCTGAGGGTTCTGCCATGGAGAGCGCTCCCGGTGCGCCGCCAAACTATCGCCTGATGAAGGCCATCGTCATCACTCTTGGGGTGCTGATCGGTCTTGCCTTCGCCGCGCTGGTCGTGGGCTTTGTCATGCGGCTGACGGGCCATTCCACCCAGACGGGCGGAGCGCCCCAAACCGCCGCGCGCTATGAGCTGCCGGCCGGCGCCAAAATCCTCTCGTTGCAGGTGGCGGGCAACCGGCTGATCCTCGGCGTACATTCCGATGCCGGCAGCGAGGTGGACATCTTCGATTCCGAAACCGGCCGTCTGGTCGGCCAGATCAAGCCCAAGCCGCGGTGATCGGAGAACTGTTTCTGCCCGCCCCATTGCGCCGGCTCATCGAAGGCGCCGCGCACGATGCCTATCCGCGCGAATGTTGCGGTCTGATCGAAGGCTTTCGCGGGGACGGACGCATCATTGCGACGGCAATCCATCCGGCGCGCAACATCGCGGCCGGCCGGCAACGCTTCGCCATAGATCCCGCCGAACACATCCGCGCCGTGCGCGCGGCGCGCGCGAGAGGCGGCGCAATTGTCGGCTGCTATCATTCCCATCCGGACGGCAGGCCCGAACCTTCGCTGCACGATCGCGAAAATCCGGGGACGGATGGTTTTGTCTGGCTGATCGTGGCGGCCGCGCCCGGCCGCAGCGAAATGGCCGCCTTCGCAGCGCGCGGCGGAAACTTTCAGGCGCTGCGGCTTGCGGAACCGGCGCTCGCTTGATCGTCCGCGCGGGCGAAAGCTATAAGCGGCGTTCGCCGCCGATGCTCCCATCGTCTAGCGGTCAGGACGCGGCCCTCTCAAGGCTGAAACCGGGGTTCGATTCCCCGTGGGAGCGCCATGCGATGTGCGCCGAGCTTAGCTCTTCTTCGAATAGAACCGGCACCAGCCGTTCTGGCTGATGTTTCCGTCCACGATCAGGCAGCCGGAAGGCTGGCGGAAGAGCGTGCAGTTGCCGCAGCTTGAATCGCCCTTGGGCTCGCCCTGATATCCGGCTGCGGCTTCCGTCATCTTGGCGCTGGCCGGCTGAGTGCTTGCCGCCATCAGCACGATGGCGCCGCCCAATGCCGCGCCTTCGAGCATCCGGCGGCGCGACAGGCAAAAAACCGTGTGTGTTTCGGGCGATTTCTCGATGCGGTTGCTCATGTCCGGACTCCTGTGATGTTGCTGTTCAGAATGCGCCCCAGATGAACAGGCGCAGTGCATTGTTGTCGGATGCGTTGCGGCCCAGGCCGTCGTAATTGGAGGACGCGCCGTTGAACTTCGTGTAGGCGATGTACTGAACGCCCACGCGGATGTTGAACCTTGTTCCCAGGCTCGACGGTTCGCTGCCGAAAGGCGTGCCGTCCACCTGGAACACAAAGCCCGAGCTGTCCGGTTTCAGGGTGGAATTGTCGGCATAGAGCAGCGGATCGGCCGAACCCCAGGTCGTGAAATACTGGATCGTACCGCCGATCTCGTTGTGCCAGTAGTACGATCCGTCGAAGCGCAGGTCATTCAGCGTGTCGCTTCTGGCCGATGCGCCCAGCGCCGAAGAGGCATCAAGCGCCTGATGCTCGTTCGTATAGATCGCGTTCACCTGGTAGATGTTGTCGCCGGTGCCCACATATTGGTACGTCGCGTCCAGGCCGAGATCGCGGTAGTGATCGGTCTTGCCCGTCGAATGATCGTTGCCGGGATAGAGATCGGGGAAGAATCCGAAGGCGCCGATCTCGAAATTCTGGTCGCCGTAATCCTTCTGATAGGCAAGTCTCAGATAGGGGGCGGCGCTCGCAAGCGGGCCGGGGTCGGATGAGTCCGCGCCCAGCGCGCTCAGGAAATTGTGGCCGGGCGTCCAGTAGAAGCCCGCTTCCGTATAGATCGACGAATTCCACCATGCATAGGCGTTCAGCCCCAGCACGGTCTGGCCAAGCCCGCCCGCGATCATGGGGCCCGCCGACGGCGCCGGAACGAGATCCGAGCCGGAATACGGAAAGCCCCAGGCGGCGAGCGTATTCCAGCCGTCCTCCACGCCGGGGTTGTTGTTCAGCACAAGGCCGAGCACGACATCCTGTCCGGCGACGGTTTCGCGATCGACCGCACGCAGATCGAGATTGTCCCACGCAAAGGCGCGGCCGATTCCGTCATAGGTGAATTGCGCAAAGCTTCCGAAGTGGTCGCCATAGCCGCCGGCGATGAAGAGACTCGCCTGATCCAGCGTGACATTGTCGTTGGGCGCGTAATGCGGGGCCGGCGGCGGGTTCTGGCCTTTGGCCGTGTTCACATAGGAGGCCATCACCATGGCGGACACCGGCGGGGTGAACCCCGGCGTGGCTCGCATGGTATAGCCGCCGATCTTGAACTGCCTGCCCAGGGGCGTCAGCTGCGGGCCGAAACCGCCGACATGGCAGGCCGCACATTGAAGTCCCGTCTGCACGGCAAAAGCGGGCACAGCCTGGGCCTCGCCGGTCGCCAGCAGCGCAACCGCCGCGACAGAAACAAATCCCGCCTGCCTGATTCGATTCATGGATGCACCCGCTCTGCAATCTCCGGCGGCAACGATAACCATGCCGGCGTGGCTGTTATTGATCAGCGTCAGAATGAGACGTGATTGCGCGGGCGGAATCGCCGGCAATCGTGTTCAGCGGGTAGGTACAAACACCTACGATCATGGTTGAGGGCAATCAACGCGTACGGCCCTTGCAGTGCGATGCTGCAATTGGAAGGAGCGATCCGATGTCAAACAATCCGGAAGGGCTGCGCGATTTGGCCGAATGGTACCGGGCACTGGCAAACGTAGGCTGCACCGGCGACAGGGCGGGCAGATTGAAATTTGCTGACTATCTGGATCGCGTGGCCGACGAGATCGAAACAGACCGTCGCCGCGCCGCGTCCGGCGCGCAACCCTGTCCCCCGACGCCTGCTGCCGCACTACCTGACGCAGACGAATAGGGGCCGGGCATCCGGGTTGCGAATCATCGGCAGCGGATCAGCGGAAATTGCCTGCGCCCAACGCGAAAAAAACGACAAACGAATGCTTTGGGCCGCCTCGGGCCGCTATATCTGGGGGGTAGCCCCGGCGGGTGCAGCCTGTTGCCCTGATGGCACCCGGAACAGTTCCCGCGGTCCGTCAAGGCCTTTCAGCTCGAATTGCCCGGCCGACTCAAACGTAAGGTCGCATCCCGCCAGCAGGCTTTTCGTGGTGGTGGACACCAGCACTTCGCCCGCCTTGGCAACGGCCGCCACGCGCGCGGCCTCGTGCACGGCAAGGCCCCTCACATTGTCGGCGAGCACTTCCACTTCGCCAGTGTGAACGCCCGCGCGAATGGCGATGCCCAGATGCGCCACCGCCGGTCCGATCGCGCGCGCGCAGCGCACCGCGCGTGCCGGGCCGTCGAACATCGCCAGAAATCCGTCGCCGGTGGTCTGGATTTCCCGCCCGCGGAACCGGTTCAGCGCCGCGCGCACCAGATGATTGTGCTCCAGCAGAATCTCGCGCCAGGCCGCATCGCCCAGCCGCTTCAGATGCGCGGTGGAATCCACGATGTCGGTGACAAGCACCGCCGCCAGCACGCGGTCGCCATCGGCTGGCATGGCGAAAATGCGCGCGCTCGCGAACTCGATGGCCTCGAACGCTTCGTCGCCCACCACCCAGGCATCGTGCCCGGGCGGAATGTCATAGACATCGCCCACGCCGAATTCGAACGCTTCGCCGTCGTCGGTTTGCAGATGCAGCCTGCCTTTCAGCACCACGCCGGTGTGATGCATCTGGCAGGTGCGCGTGCCCGCGATCGGCGCCACGTCGCGCGACCAGCGCCAGCCGGGCTCAATCACGAAGTGACCGATGCTGGTTTCGGCGTGCGAAACGGTTTCGATCCGCCCGTGCGGAAAGCGCCGGATGTCCTGTGTCGTGCGGAAATTCCTGGCTTGCGGCCGGCGCATGGCGTCCCCCTGTGGCCAGAGCGTATCGGAGCCCGCGCCGGACTTGAAGGGTTATCATGGCTGCAGGAAGGCGGCCGCGCGTTGTAAGGTCTGCCTGGCATGACGCGAACGATCGTTCTTTGTGCGGATGATTTCGGCCTGTCGCCCGGCGTGAACCGGGCGATTCTGGAATTGCTGGAAAAGCGGCGGCTTACGGCGGCGAGCTGCATGACAGTGTTTCCCGAATTCGCAGCCGATGCGCCGAAGCTGAAACCCTATCTCGGCCGCGCCGATATCGGGCTGCATGTCACGCTCACCCACAACCGGCCGCTCAGGTCGGTTTTGATCCGCGGATGGCTTGGCCGCATGGACCGAAGGGCGGTCGCCGCAGAGGTGGAACGGCAGGTCGAAGCCTTCGTGGCGGCCATGCGTTGCCCGCCCGCCTATCTCGACGGTCATCAGCATGTCCATCTGATTCCCGCTGTCGCCGATGCGGTCGCGCGGGCCGCCAGGCAATTCGGCGCCTATGTCCGCCTCACGCGCGAACCGGCCGGCGCCGCCATGCTAAGGCGGCCGGCCGCAATCGAATCCTTCTTCCTGTCGCAGATGTCGCGCCCGCTTCAACGCCGCGCCGCGCAGCTTGGCTTGCGCACGAACGGAGGATTTCGGGGCGTGCGAAGTTTTCGCGAGACAGCGCCTTATCGGGCGCTTTTCTGCCGGATGATCGAAAACGCAACCTCCGGCTCCATTGTGATGTGCCACCCCGGCTTTGTGGACGAGGTGCTTCTGTCGCGCGATGGCGTTGCGCGCGCGCGCGAAGACGAACACCGGTATTTCGCGGGCGAGGATTTCCCGCATGACCTGCGCGGCGCCGATGTGACGCTCGGCCGGCTTGGGGGCTAGCCGCCCGAAATCACCTGGCCCTCGCGGGTAACGCCAAAGCGGATTCCGCGGCGTTCGAAACTGCCCCGCACAAGCGCCGCCAGCCAGTGAAATACGCTCAGCACGTCACGCAGCGGCAGAAGCCAGAGCGCACGCAGCCCGTCGCGGTCGCGCAACACGAAGCGCAGAAACAGCGCGCCAAAGACAAGCCGGGCAGCGATCGCGCCGCCAAGAACGGCAAGACTGGCCGGGCTGAACAGCGCCGAAATGGCGAACAGAAACGCCCAGGGCACGAATTTGAGCGCCAGAAGGCCGAAATAGCCCGGCAGATGCACGTATCGCGCGTTCTGGTCCCAATAGACCTGATGCACCCACCAGTCTCGCCAGTGGGGCAGATCGACGACAAGCTCGACGATCTCGGGGACCACAAGCGTTGAAAAGCCTGCCGCCGCGATGCGCCGCCCCATTTCCGCATCCTCCACCATGGTGTTGCGCAGGCTTTCGAAGCCGCCGATGCGGTCGAGCACGCTGCGCCGCAACGCCGTGCTGGCGCCAAGGCAGAAATTTGCGGCGTGCGTCATGGTCGCGAAAATCACATAGGGCAGGTAGTCGGCGTTGATGGTGAGAAGCTCCAGTTTCTCCTGCAGCCGCTCCGCGCGGCTGGCCCGATAGAGCGTGCAGACCGAGCCAACGCCCGTGCCCATCGCGCGCGGCGCAAGCCTGCGCAGGTAATCGGGCAGCACGCGCACGTCGCTGTCGCTGATCACGATCACGTCGTGGCGCGCCTGCGCCAGCGCATTCATCAGGTTTTCCACTTTGCCGTTCAGGCGCGGCGTCTGGTCGGCGATGCTGAGCGTCACCCGCTGGCTGCCGAATTCCGCCGCGGCCGCGCGCATGAGCGGAATGGCGGGGTCATCGGCGCGCTGCACCGACAGCACCACCTGGAATTCCGGATAGGTCTGCGCGCAGATGCTGCGAAGGTTTTCTGCAAGCTCCTTTTCCAGGCCGTAAAGCGGCTTCAGCACGGTGACGGGCGGCAGGCTGTCCGGTTCCGGTTCGCGGCGCCGGATCCAGAACAGCGCGCCGATCACGCTTGCCGCATAAAACACCCCGCCTGCAACGATCAGCACCAGAAGGATTTGCTGGAACATCGGTCCACGAACGCGATTGGCAAGACGGTTGAGCCCAACGTTAAACTTTATACACCGTTGCAATGGCCTTGCGATATGAGCGCCATTCATCGCGCGTTCACGATGCGCGCCCTATCTTGGCCCGGTTCGAAGAAGGGGCGTTCCATGAAATTCGTTTTGCGCGCGGTTTGCGCAAGTCTGCCGCTTGTTCTCCTGGGTGCAACCGGTGTCGCCGCACAGGCCTTCGAACCGGTCGGCTGGTACGGCACCTTGGGCTACAGCCGGCTGGACGGAGATCAGGTGACACTCGGGAGCGTTTCCGGCCGTGTGGGCGCGCGCTTTGGCAGCTATTTCGGGCTTGAGGGCGAGCTCAATGTCGGCGTCAACACCGATACCTTCACCTATTTTCCGCCCTGCGCGGGTCCCATCTGCTCCATCGCGATTTTTCGCGTGAACAGCCGGCTGGGCAATGCCGAAGGCATTTACGCGGTCGGCTACCTGCCCGTTTCGCAGAACGTGGATCTGTTCGCCCGCGCGGGCTATGGCTTTTCGCATTACACCGCCTCGCAGGCGTTCTTTAACGGCTTCGACGAGCAGAGCTTCAACTATGGCGCGGGCGGCCAGTTCTTTTTCGATGGCATGAACGGCATCCGGCTGGATTACACGCGCCAGGCGGTCACGCAGGATACCCGCCCGGGGCAGGAGGCCATCGGCAGCAACGCCGATGTCTGGTCCGTCTCCTATGTGCGGCGATTCTGATCGCGCCGGTTGACGGTCAACCCCCAAAAGCCGATATGTCCGGTCGGGTAACCGGAATTGTTCCATGCTCTCGCAAAAGGCCCGTTACGCGCTGCATGCCCTGATCGCGCTTGCGCGGCATGGCGACACCGAGCCCATGCTCACGGCGGACATCGCAAAAAAGGCCGATGTGCCGAAGAAGTTTCTGGAACAGATCCTGCTGGAACTGAAAAAGCGCGGGATCGTGAAAAGCCTGCGCGGCCGGCAGGGCGGCTATCTGCTGGGCCGGCCCGCCGATCAGATCACTTTTGCCGACGTCATCCGAATCAGCGACGGGCCGCTGGCGCTGGCCCCATGCGCGAGCGTCACCGCGCATCACCGCTGCGACGGCTGTGTCGATGAAAAAACCTGCGCCCTTCACAAGACGCTGGTGAAAGCCAGGGATGCAACCGCTGCCGTGCTGGAATCCAGCACGATCGCCGCGGCCGCCGCCAATCCCCGCAAGCGCTGACCGCTTCCGGATTTTTTCATCCGGCCTCTTGACTCCATAATCTCGATTGAGATTATAGAGATTAAGCGCAATTGATCGAGATCAGTGCAGACCGGCCCTGTGGCGCGCACAGCTGGGACGGTCAAACAAGGGATGAGGGGCCATGAGCTTCACCATGAAAATCCTGCGCGCCGGCCTGATGGCGGGCGTTGCCGTTTTCGTTTCCGTGTCCGGCGCGGCTGCCGGCGCATCATCGCCGGCCGATGCCAATGCGCGGCTGCAGAGTCTCGAAAGCGAAATTTCATCGCTTCAGGCCGAGGTTCAGGATCTGAAGCGCAGCCAGAGCCAGCAATATGCCGATCTTCGCCAGCAATCGCAGGGAGCAGGCGATGTCCGGCTGTCGCTCAATGGCGGCAAGCCGGTGCTCAAGACCGCCGACGGCGCATTCAGTTTCGAGCCGCGCCTGATGGTGCAATATGACACCGCCTATTACGCGCAGGGCGAAATGCCGGCCGGAATCGATTTTTCCAGCGGCAGCAATTTTCGCCGGGCCCGCTTCGGCGCCGACGGCACGTTGTTCACCGATTGGGCGTATGAATTCATCTACGATTTCGGCGGCTCCGGCGTCGAAGGCACAAGCATCACCAGCGCCTATATCCAGTACAACGGGCTTGCACCGTTCCATTTCCGCATCGGCGCCTACGCGCCCCCGGAGAGTTTCGAGGACACCACATCGCCGACCGACTTCCTGTTCCTCGAGCGCGCGCAGCCGACCGATGTGGCGCGCAGCATTGCCGGCGGCGACGGCCGCGACGCGGCAACCGTCTTTGCCTATGGCGACAACTACTTCGCGGCGCTGTCCTACACGGGAAGCGTTGTGGGAACCGGCGCGCAATTCGACGAACAGCAGGCGCTGGTGGGCCGCGCAGCCTACAGGCTGGTGAACACGGGGGACGCCAATCTGGCGCTCGGCGCCGACGCAAGCTACGTCTTCAGGCTTCCCGACATCGCGCCCGGACCCAATTCGCCCAACGGAATTTCGCTCAGCGAACGGCCGGAACTGAATGTGGACGATAACAGCATCAGGCTCGTGAGCACGGGAACGCTGCTGGCGGACAAGGTCTGGCACTGGGGCGCGGAGGCAGCCGGCAACTGGCGCAGCCTCTACGGCCAGGGCGGCTATTACAACATTCACGTCAACAGGACGGGCGGGCTTGGCGATGCCTCGTTCGCCGGTTGGTACGCGCAGGCAAGCTGGGTTCTGACCGGCGAAGCGCGCACGTGGAACCCCGCGCGCGGCGCGTTCTCCGCGCCGAAGCCCGCCGATCCCTTTACGCTCGGTCATGCGGGCACGGGCGCCTGGGAGATCGCAGCGCGCTACAGCGTTCTTGATCTCAATGACAACGCGGGAATTGCGCTTCTGCCCACACCGGCTGGCGGCGTGCGCGGCGGCGAGCAGAAAATCTGGACCGCCGGCATCAGCTGGTATCCCAACACCGCCATCCGCTTCATGCTCGATTATCAGCACACGGACGTGAACCGGCTCGATCCGCTTGGCGCAAGCCTTGATGCGCGTCTCGACGCCGTGTCGCTCCGCACCCAGGTCGCATTCTGATCCGGAAAGGAACGCGCCATGAAGGGCATCCGCACGCTCCTGCTTGCCGCTATTGCCGCGCTTTCGTTCGGTGCCGCGCACGCAGCGGACGTCCATCTTCTGAACGTCAGCTACGATCCGACGCGCGAGCTCTACAAGGCGATCAACGCCGCTTTTGCCGCCGAGTGGAAAGCCAGGACCGGTGACACCGTGACCATCGATCAAAGCCACGGCGGCTCGGGTGCGCAATCGCGCGCGGTGATCGACGGTCTGGATGCCGATGTGGTGACACTGGCGCTGGCCTATGACATCGACGCCATCGCGCAGAAAGCGAAGGTCATAAAGCCCGATTGGCAGAAACGCCTGCCCGGCAACAGCGCGCCTTATACCTCGACCATCGTGTTCCTGGTACGCAAGGGCAACCCCTGGCATGTGAAGGATTGGCCGGATCTGGTGAAGCCGGGCATCCAGGTGATCACGCCCAATCCGAAAACCTCCGGCGGCGCCCGCTGGGCCTATCTGGCGGCCTGGGCATGGGCTGCGCATCAGCCTGGCGGCAATGCCGAAAAAGCCAGGGCGTTCGTGGCTGATCTCTACAGGCACGTGCCTGTGCTCGATACCGGCGCGCGCGGCGCCACCACAACCTTCGTGCAGCGCGGCATCGGCGATGTTCTCCTGTCATGGGAGAACGAGGCGTACCTTGCGCTCGACGAGCTCGGCAGGGACAGGTTCGAAATCATCTATCCCTCCTCGTCCGTGCTGGCCGAGCCGCCGGTCGCAGTGGTGGATGCCAATGTCGATCGGCATGGCACGCGCAAGGTGGCCGAGGCCTATCTGCAATTTCTCTACACGCCGCAGGCACAGGAAATCGAAGCGAAGAATTATTATCGCCCGCGCGACCCGGCGGTGGCGGCGAGATACGCGAAACAGTTTCCCAAGCTCAGGCTTTACACGATCGACGAAGATTTCGGCGGCTGGGCCAGGGCGCAAACCACCCATTTCGCCGATGGCGGCGTGTTCGACCAGATCTACAAGCCGGGTCAATGACCGCCGCAAGCCTGACCGCACGCGCAAGCTGGCGAAGCCCAAGCGCGCTGCCCGGATTCGGGCTGACGCTTGGGTTCGCGCTCTTCTATCTGTCGGCGCTGGTTCTCATCCCGCTGACGGCGCTTGCCTTGCGGCCGTGGTCGTTGGGCATTGCCGGTTTTGTTGCTGCTGTGACGGCGCCGCGGGTTCTTGCGGCGCTTGAGCTTTCGTTCGGGGCGGCGGCAATCGCGGCGATGCTGAACATCGTCTTCGGACCGATCGTGGCCTGGGCGCTGGTGCGCTACCGCTTTCCGCTCAAGCGGCTGGTGGACGCGCTGGTGGATCTGCCGTTCGCGCTGCCGACGGCGGTGGCGGGCATTGCGCTGGCCACGCTTTACGCGCAAACCGGCTGGATCGGCGCGCCGCTGGCCGCCCTCGGTTTGAAAGTCGCGTTCACGCCGTTGGGCGTGGTGGTGGCGCTCACCTTCATCGGCCTGCCGTTCGTCGTTCGCACGCTTGAGCCGGTTCTGGCCGGTCTTGGCCGCGAAGCGGAGGAGGCTTCGGCCACACTGGGCGCCACGCGGTTCCAGACGCTCCGGCGCGTCGTGCTGCCCGCTCTTGCGCCGGCGCTCGTCACCGGCGGTTCGCTGGCTTTCGCCCGTGCGGTCGGCGAGTATGGCTCGGTGATCTTCATCGCCGGCAATCTGCCGATGAAGTCCGAAATCGCGCCGCTCCTCGTCATCATCAAGCTCGAGCAGTACGATTATGGAGGCGCCGCCGCCATCGGCCTTGTCATGCTGGCGGTGTCGTTCTCGATCCTGCTGGCGCTGAACGGCCTGCAATATTTCGTCTTTGCAAAGCGGTAAGACGATGACGCCTCTTCAGCCCCGCGGCGCCACCGAAGACCACCCGCTTGTGCGCATCGCCGCTGTCACGATCGCGGCGATCTTCATTGCGCTTTTTCTCGTTCTGCCCCTGGTTGTGGTGTTCAGTCAGGCATTGGCCGGGGGCTGGAGCGCGGCGCTTGCCGCCATCAGGGATTATGACGCGCTTCAGGCAATCAGGCTTACCCTCATCGTGGCCGCGATTGCCGTGCCGCTGAACGCCATTTTCGGCATCTCGGCGGCATGGGCGATCACCAAGTTCGATTTTCCGGGGAAAAGCCTTCTCACCACGCTGATCGATCTGCCGTTCTCGGTTTCGCCCGTGATCTCCGGCCTTGTCTATATGCTGATCTTCGGCATGCAGGGCTGGCTCGGCCCTTGGCTGCGCGATCACGACATCAGGATCGTCTTCGCATTGCCCGGCATCGTCATGGCGACGATCTTCGTGACCTTTCCGTTCGTCGCGCGCGAGCTGATCCCGTTGATGAGCGATCAGGGCCGCGAAGAGGAAGAGGCCGCGGTGTCGCTGGGCGCTTCGGGCTGGAGCACATTCCGCCGCGTGACATTGCCCAACATCAAATGGGGCCTGCTCTATGGCGTTTTGCTCTGCAATGCGCGGGCGATGGGCGAATTCGGTGCGGTGTCCGTCGTCAGCGGCCATATCCGGGGCCTGACCAACACCATGCCGCTGCAGGTCGAGGTTCTCTACAACGATTACCAGTATGTCGGCGCCTTCGCCGTGGCCTCGCTTCTGGCGCTTCTGGCCCTGGTCACTTTGATCCTGAAGACGTTTCTGGAGTGGCGGTACGCAGACGAGATCGCCGCCGTCCATCGGCACTAGCGGAGTGGGGTATGTCTCTCATCGTCGAGTCCATCGCCAAGCGCTTCGGGCGCTTTCCCGCGCTGAAGGGTGTCAGTTTCGCCGCGCCCAAGGGATGCTTTCTGGCGCTTCTGGGCCCGTCCGGCTCGGGCAAGACGACGCTTCTGCGCATTCTGGGCGGGCTCGAATTCGCCGAGCTGGGCCACGTCACCTTCGACGGCGAGGACTGGCTTGCCAAGCCGGCGCGCGAGCGCAGGGCCGGCTTCGTGTTCCAGCACTACGCCCTGTTCCGGCACATGACGGTGGCCAGGAATGTCGCCTTCGGACTTGAGGTGCGCGGCCGCAAAACGCGGCCGCCGCGCGCGGAGATCGCGCGGCGGGTGGAAGAGCTTCTGGCGCTGGTGCAGCTCGAAGGTTTCGGCAAGCGCTACCCCAGCCAGCTTTCCGGCGGCCAGCGCCAGCGCGTGGCGCTGGCGCGCGCCCTTGCCATTGAGCCGCGCATGCTTCTGCTGGATGAGCCGTTCGGCGCGCTCGACGCCAGGGTGCGCAAGGACCTGCGCCTTTGGCTGCGCGAGCTGCACAACCGCACGGGAATTACCACAATCTTTGTCACTCACGATCAGGAAGAGGCGCTGGAGCTGGCCGATCTCGTGGCGGTGATGAATGAGGGCCGGATCGAGCAGATCGGCACGCCCGGCCACATCCGCAACGCGCCGGCGACGCCTTTCGTCGCCGAATTCCTGGGGCAGAGCGCGCCGGCCCCGGCCGTCATTCCGTTGCGGCCCAATCGCACCAACCTTCACGTCCCCTGATGAGATGGCCCTGATGAGCTGGCTCTGATCAGCTGGCACGAAGGCGAAAGGCAAGGGCGCGCCATTCGCCGCGCTGCGCGGCAATCGTCAGCATCACAATGGCCGCCACCAGGCAGACGGAAACTGCCGGGATGGAAGCCTCCGGCCCGAATGCGCCGCCTGTGATCAGTTGGGGGCCGGAAAGCGTGGCGTTGACCAGCCCGTGCGACTGTCCGCCGGAGACTGCGGCGCCGAAAATTCCGCCCTCGGTGAAATTCCAGCCGAAATGCAGGCCGATGGGCAGCCACAGCGAACGCGTGACAAGATAGGCCGCCGCCAGAAGAATTCCCGCTTCCAGCGCAATGGCCGCCGTGCTTTCCGGCGTGGCGCCCTTGTTCGCCGCGTGAATCAGTCCGAACAATGCGCCGGAAAACACGATCGCGGCGAATGTGCCAAAGCCGTTTTCGAACAGGCGATAGACGGCGCCCCGGAATATCGCTTCTTCGCCCACGCCGGCCAGAAGCGATGTGGCGGCCGCAATGGCAAGGCCCTGCGCGCCGTTCCAGCCATGGAAGCTCACCGCGCCAAGGGCGAACAGAACCGCATATACGGCCGCAAACAGCACAAACCCGATCGCTGTGCCGCCAAGCAATTGAGGAATGGCCTGCAGCGCCGAAAGCTCATCGGCCCTGCGCCGTTCGGTCCAGCGCACAAGAAGGCGATAGGCGGCGAGGATCGCCAGACAGCCCGCCAGCGCTGCGCCCACCCCGATGGCTTGCGGGGAAATGCCCGGAAGCGCCTTGGGCAGCAGCATCATCATGACTTGCGCACCCGCATACAGCGCAACCAGAACAAGGAAGAACAGCACAAGCCGCAAGGGCCAGAACCGCCAGACGCCGGTTGCGCCGGTTTCGGGATTGTTCATGACGCGCCCTCTTTTCCGCTACACTCCATCTGGGTGCGCCCGGCCGAAGCTGCAATGAAAATCCCTCTTGCCGCTTTGCGCATGCGTGGACACTAGACGGGATTTCAGCAGGTTAGGCGATCCTTGGGGGCGACATGAAACGGGTTTCCCTGCGGGCACTTTTGGGCGGGCTGTTCCTTTTTGCGGGCGGGCATGCGGCCGATGCGCCGCAATTCCCGCCAGGCGCCTGGCGCGACATCAGCCCGGACAACCTTCTGCTCGTCGAAACAAGATACGGCACAACGGCGATTGAGCTTGCGCCGGAATTTGCGCCCAACCATGTGGCGCGGGTGCGCGCGCTGGTCCGCGCGCGTTTTTACGATGGCAAGAGCTTCTATCGCGTGATCGACGGCTTCGTGGCGCAGGGCGGCATCGGCGAAGGCACCGCCGCCACGAAGGATTATCCGAAGGATGCCGCAGCGCTGAAGAAATGGCCGCCGCTCAAGGCGGAATTCGATCGCCCGGCCGGAAACGATGTGGTGTTCACGCCGCTTGGAAATGCCGATCTTTTTGCCCCGCAGGTGGGCCATGTGAACGGCCTTCCCGTGGGCCGCGATCCGAAAACCGGCCGCATGTGGATTCTCCATTGCCCCGGCACCTTCGCCTTCGCGCGCGACAATGATGAGAACACCGCGACCACGGAATTCTACATTGTGATCGGGCAGTCGCCGCGCAGGCTCGACCGCCAGCTCACCGCCTTCGGCCGCGTGATCGACGGGATGCAGTTCATCCAGAAGCTCAATCGCGGCGATCCGGCGGTGGAGTCCGGCGTCATTCAGGACAGGAGCAGGCGCGACCGGATCATCCGCATCCGGCTGGCGTCGGATCTTCCAGCCGCGCAGCGGCCGCACTATCAGGTCTTGAGAACGGATTCGCCGTCATTCGCCGCTGAAAAAAAGAAGCGGCTGCATCCCGCGCCGGAATTCTACCACCGTCCCGTGCCGCAGGTTCTCGACATCTGCGCCGTGGCGGTTCCCGTGCGGCGCGTGAACTAGGCCGCCACGGTTGAATCGCGCAGCGTGGGCTTTGGGCCTTCGCCCGAGGGCAGGGGATTTTGCGCCGCCTTGCGCGCGAGATTCTGGATGGCGAGCATTGCCTCGCTCAGGGTCGTGACCACAAGCTCGCATTCGGTCGCTTCGATCGAATCGAGATAGCGCGTGGCATCGCCCGGAAGGCCCCAGTATCCGGCGATGGCCACGGCGTGTGGCGCGCGCTTGTGCAGGCGGCGCACCAGATACCGCGCGCTCTTGAAATTGCCGGGCTCGAGATACGACACGCAGATGGCTTCAACGCCCTGAAGATCGAGGTTGTTGATATTGGCGGGCGAGGCCTGATCGGCGGAAACCGCGCGGGCGCCAATTCCCGCGTTTTTCAGCAAGTCCGCGAACAGGGCCGCTGCCGCTTCGTCCAGCGGCCCGCGTCCGGCGACGCAAAGGACGGGCCGGTTGCGCCACGAAGCGGCAAGCTCGCTGTCGCGGACGGGCTGGGCCTCCTCGCGTTCGGCCAAATTCTCGATCAGGCCCAGGATCATCGTGTGGATGCGCTCGCATTCGGCCTTGTCGAGCGTGCCGCGATTGACATCGCGCTGCGCCAGCGCAAGCGCCTTCATCACGACCTGATCGTAGTATTCAGCGAGCGAATGTTTTTTCAGGAACGCTTCGGCGCGGTTTGCCGCCTCGTCCGGATCGCCGGCAAGCATGCGCAGATAGAAGCTCTCATCCCTGGTCAGCGGCGGGCGGTCGCCAAGCATGATGTCCAGAAACTGAAGCTGCGGCGTATGCCGGCCGAGCACCACAAGGCACATGGTCAGCGGCGTCGAGAGCAGAAGTCCCACCGGCCCCCAGATCCATGTCCAGAACGTCGCCGCAAGCACGACCGCCACCGCCGACATGCCCATGTTGCGGCCATAGAGCGGCGGCTCGATCATCTGTCCGGTGATCGGTTCGACGATTGCAAAAAGCAGGATCGTCCACGCCACCATGGACCAGCCGGAATCCACCGCGAGCGAAAGAAGAATGGGCAGCAGCGCGGCGATCGGCACGCCCACATAGGGCACGAACCGCATGATTGCCGCGATCAGCCCCCACAGGCCGGGCAGCGGCACGCCGATCAGCCACAGGCCCGCGCCGATCACGATGCCGAAGCAGGCGTTCACGGCGGTCTGCAGCATGAGATAGCGGCTCAGCCGTTCGGCGCCTTCGTTGACGAGATGCGTTGCGCGTTGCAGGTCGCGCGAACCGGCCAGCCGGATGAACCGGTCCCGCAGATCGTCCTTCTGCAGCAGAAAGAAGCCCGCAAACACGATGACGATGGCAAGCGTGCCGAACGGTTCGAGCAGGGGCCCCGCAATCGCCTGCAATATGGCGAGCGGTTCGGGATTGGGCTGGCTGATCACCACCGGTATGGGCTTTTGCGCGCGCCGGCTCAGGCCGGTCCGCGTTGCGGTGCTTTGCTCGGAGTTCAGGATCTGGTGGGCGATGTTCTGCACCGTGCTTGAGGCGCGCTGAACCACTGTGCTGTTGCGCGCCGTGCCTTCGATCGAGCGGATCTTCGCGGTAAGGTTGGTCTGGTAATGCGGAAGCTCCGACACGAGTCCCGCAAACTGGCTGCCGATGAACGTGCCAAGCGCCACGATCACGGCCACCGCGAACAGGATGCCCAGGAGCACCGAAGGCACATGCCCCAGATGAAGCCGCTGCAGCAAGGTCACAAGCGGCCCAAGGGCGAGCGACAGAAGGATGGCCAGCGCCACCGGCACAAGAACCGGCTGGCCGAAATAGAGCCCTGCAACCACAAGGGCGGCCAGAACCGCGCCCATGAAGATGGTCTGCAGTTCGGGGGGCGGCTTCGCGGTCTGCGGCGGCGGCCCTTCAACGACGTCCGGTTCGGGAATTTCGGCCATTCCGTACAAAGTGCCTTCAGCTTCGGATGTTAAACGCCGCCCGCCACCCGGGGTTCGTTAATTCTCGACCCCAACCTTGTGGCGGCGGTTCCCAGCCGCTATGTCTCCCGCGGCCTTCCGACCTTACAGAACACGATGCCCCTTCTCAAATTTTTGCCGGACAACTCCGATATCGATTTCGTCGGCGCCCGCTACTACGCCTTCGCCGTGGACGGGCTTTTGCTGCTTGCCACGATCATCTCCATCGCCGTTCACGGCTTCAACCTCGGCATCGATTTCACCGGCGGGGTCCTCATGGAGGTCAAGGCGCCGCATGTCGTCGAAATCAGCCAGATGCGGAGCGAAATCAACAGCCTCGGCTTTGCCGATTCCCAGCTGCAGTTTTTCGGCGGCGGCGAATGCGATCACCCGGTCAATTCCTGCGTCCTGATTCGGGTGCAGCCGAAGGGCGGCCAGGCCGAAGAGCGCGCCGTTGCCGCGATCAAGGCAAGGCTCGGCAAGACCTATTCCTTCCGGCGGGCGGAAGTCGTGGGACCCAAGGTCAGCCAGGAGCTTTTCCAGGACGGGGTGATTGCCACCGCGCTCGCCATCGTGGTGATTGCCATCTACGTCGCCGTGCGGTTCGAATGGCAGTACGGCATCGGCGCCGTCGTCGCAACCGGCCACGACGTGCTTGTCACGGCGGGACTCTATTCGCTGCTTCACATGGAATTCGGGCTGAACGCGATCGCGGCCCTGCTCACGCTGGCCGGCTATTCGATCAACGACACCGTCGTAGTGTTCGACCGGATCCGCGAAAACCGGCGGCGTTACAAGCGAATGCCGCTCGGCGAGCTGATCAATCTTTCCACCAACCAGATGCTGACGCGGACAATCCTCACCAGCGGGGCCACCGCCACCTCCATCCTGCCGCTGCTCCTGTTCGGCGGGCCCGCCCTGTTCGATTTCACGGCCGCGATCCTGTTTGGAATCGTGGTGGGCACCTTCTCCTCAACCTATGTGGCCGCCGCGCTGCTTCTCTATCTTCCCCATCCGCACGCGCCGCGCGGGGGTGAAGAAGCCGCCGCCGCGCGCTAGCTCAGAACGGATTGATGGTGGCTTCGCGGGTGAAGGTGATGTAGCCCGCATTCACCCCGGCCCTCAGGCCCACGCCCGTGCGCATCGGCGCGATCGTGATGTCGCCGGCGCGCATGTAATTCACGCCAAGGCCTGCGACGAAATAGAAGCTGCCTTCGATGTCGGGAAAGCGCTGGAACAGCCTGTCCGAAGGCCCCAGATTGTAGACCAGGATGAAAGCCTTCGACGCATTCCCGCCGAAATCGAAGCCCACCGACGGGCCCTGCCAGTAAATCTTTTCCGGCGGCGCGTTCTTGCGGATCAGCCAGCCGGAGCCGTAACGCAGTCCGGCGATGAATGCGCCCGACCCTTCGTCGCCCTTGATATAGGCGTCCGGCAGGCCCTGTTCGGAAAACACCTTCTGCACGGCCTTGGCCACCGCTTCCGATGTCATGCCGAAGAAGCCCGCGGCGGCCTGCACAATCTCGTTCTGGGTAAATTTCTGGTCGGCGCTCTCGTCCTGGGCAAGCGCGGGCGTTACGCAAAGGGCTGCAACCGCCAGAGCCGCAAGCGCGGAAGAAATGCCATGCCGTATACTCATTCCAATGCCTCCTCGACCGGTCCGAACGCGTTTTGAATTCCAGCGCCATGATGGTGGCTGAATTGCGGCTTGTCAGCTTATAATCCGGCAAGGCTCATGAACGATTCTTCGCGCCCGCCCCGATCCGCGTCCGGCAGCCGTCTTGGCCCCTGGGGCTGGATTGCGCTCGTCGTTCTTGCGCTCTTTCTGGCGGCCGCGATCTGGTATGCGATCTGGGCGTGGGGCCGCATGAGCGGCGTGGAAATATCCACCGCCGGCTGGATCTTTCTGGTCGCAGGCGTGTTTTTTACGATTCTGGTCGGCGGCGGGCTGATGGCGCTTCTGTTCTATTCGAACCGGACGGGCCGGGATTTCTGAGCGGCTAGGTCAGGCCGCGGGCCACGAAATACGGGTTTGCGAATCCTTCTTCGGCCTTGCCGTACATCATGGCCCGCCCGTTGAGCTGGCTCACGCTTCCGCCGGCGGCGGCCAACACCGCGTGGCCCGCGGCGATATCCCATTCCATCGTGCGGCCGTGACGCGGATAGATGTCGGCTTCGCCGGCGGCCACCAGGCAGAATTTGAGCGACGATCCGGCGCTGACGAATTCCTTCACCCGGAACCGCTTCAGATATTCGTCCGTTTGTAGGTCGCGGTGGGAACGGCTGGCGACCGCCACCAGCCCGTCCGCATCCGGCAGGCGCGCGGAAATGCGCGCGGCCGCGGTGAAATTCGGCAGCACATGATATTCGGTCTTGATCTCGAAAGCCTGTCCGGGCACTTCGCCCATGAAGAGCCGGTTCTTGACGGGCGCATAGACAACCCCGCGCACCGGCCGTCTGCGGATGATCTCGGCGATATTCACCGTGAACTCGCCGTTGCGGTTGAGGAATTCCTTGGTGCCGTCCAGCGGGTCCACGAGGAAAAATCGCTCGCCGATGGCGCGAATTCGGCCCTGCGCCACTTCTTCTTCCGCGATTACGGCGGTGCCCGGCGCCAGATGCGCAAGCCGCGCCAGGATGAATTCCTCGGTCTCCTCGTCGGCGTCGGTGACGGGGGAATTGTCTTCCTTTTTGCGGGCCACGATATCCAGCTTCTCGTAGTGGCTGAGCAGGATTTCGCCCGCATGCCAGGCAACTTCGGCAAGCATGGTCAGAAATTCGGAAGGCTGCGCACTTTTCATAGGCTTAAACATTCCTTAAGAGCCGTGTTCGCAGATTGTAAACTGGAAACCATGGAGGCCACGGCAACCCATGAACGAACTGGAATTCGCTGCCCTTCTGGTGTCGCGGGTATGCCATGACCTTGTGAGCCCTGTGGGTGCGGTGGTCAACGGTCTGGAAGTGCTGGAAGATGAGCGCGATGCGGCCATGCGCGCCGATGCGCTGAAGCTGGTCGCCTCCAGCGCCGCCCAGGCGGCCGCGCGGCTGCAGTTTGCGCGCATCGCCTTCGGCGCGGCCGGGGCGGCGGGGGCCGAGCTCGATCTGAGCGAGGTGGGCCGGATGGTCGGGGGTCTGCTGCAGGGCGGCAAGGTGGAACTCGTCTGGGAAGCGGCCAATATCACGTGGCCCAAGGATTGGGCCAAGCTCCTGATGAATTCGGCGCTGCTGGCCAGCGACAGCCTGCCGAGGGGCGGGCAGGTCAGGGTGGGAACCGCCGGCGATGCGCAATCCCCGGCTTTCAGGATTGCGGCCACGGGCCCGAATGCGCGGCTGCTGGACGACGTGGAAAAGGCGCTTCAGGGCGAACCGTCCGGCCCGCTCGATGGACGCACCATCCAGGCCTATCTCACCTGCCGGATCGCGCGGAATCTGAACGCGGACCTCTCGGTCCGCGCGCGGGACGGCGCGGTGGAGCTGGCCGCGGGCTAGCGGCTTCAGAACCCATTTACCCTCTCGGGCCTAGGCTTTCCCTTTCGGAGGGCCCGCCATGAAGCACTGCCTGGTCGTCGACGACAGCCGCGTGATCCGCAAAGTTGCCTGCCGGATTCTGGGGGATTTGCGCTTCGAGACCGACGAAGCCGAAGACGGCGCCGCAGCCCTGGAAATCTGCCGCCGGCAGATGCCCGACCTGATCCTGCTGGACTGGAATTTGCCGACCATGAACGGCATCGAATTCCTGCGCGCGCTCAGGCGCGAGCACGAGGGCAAATCGCCCGTCGTCGTGTTCTGCACGACGGAAAACGACGTTGCCCACATCACCGAAGCGCTCGGCGCCGGCGCCAGCGAATACATCATGAAGCCCTTCGACCGCGAAATCATCGAATCCAAGCTGGCCGAAGTCGGAATGTTGTGATGGATGGCGCCGATTTCGATTTTCTCGCCGATCTGCTGCGGCGGCGTTCCGGACTGCACTTGCGCCAGGACAAGCTGCCGCTTGTCGAAAGCAGGCTCCTGCCGGTGGCGCAGCGCTTCGGCTTTCGCGAGGTCGCAAGCCTGGTCGCCGAGCTTCGCCACGGCCGCGAGACGATCGCTGGCGCCGTCACCGAAGCGATGACGACAAACGAATCCTCCTTCTTCCGCGACAAGCACGCCTTCGAATATTTCCAGAACACGATCCTGCCGATGCTGCTGGCGCGGCGCGCCGGCCAGCGCCGCCTGCGCATCTGGTGCGCTGGCGCGGCCAACGGCCAGGAAGCCTATTCGCTGGCGATGATTCTTGACGATCTGCGGCTGCCGGAAGCCGGCTGGACGGTAGACCTCCACGCAACCGATCTCAGCTCGGCGGCGATCGCCCGGGCGAAAGAGGGCCTCTATTCGCAGTTCGAAGTGCAGCGCGGCCTTCCGATCCAGCGCCTCGTGCGCCATTTCGCGCAGGAAGGCGAGCAATGGCGCATCGCCCAGCGTTTGCGCCGCATGGTTTCGTTCCGCCAGTTCAACCTGCTGGACAGCTTCGGCTGGCTCGGCGCGCTCGACGTCATCTTCTGCCGCAATGTGCTCATCTATTTCGACATGACCACGAAAATGCGCGTGATCGACCGTCTGGCAGATTCGCTGGCGCCGGACGGCTGGCTGGTTCTGGGCGCGACGGAATCACTTGCCGGCGCGTCTTCGGCCTTCGCGCCGGTGGACGACGTGCGCGGCGTCTATGTCAGGGCGGCGCAGGCGAACGCGCGCATGGCGCGCCTCGCAGGCTGATCACCAGGTATCCACAATTCGCCGCCGCCCGGCCGTCTCGCGGCGCGGCGCCGAACGAAGCCCGCGCATGATCCAGCGGCGCGTATCGGCCGGATCGATCACGTCGTCGATTTCCAGGAACGCCGCCATGTTGATGGCTTTCCCGCGCGCGTAGGATTGCTCCACCATCTTCCGGAACAGCGCCTCGCGCGCTTCCGGCGTGGGCGCGCTTTCGAGCTCCTTGCGGTAGCCGAGGCGGACTGCGCCTTCGAGCCCCATGCCGCCGAATTCGCCGGTGGGCCACGACACGATGAAAAAAGGCGCATGAAAGCTGCCGCCCGCCATCGCCTGCGCGCCAAGCCCGTATCCCTTGCGCAGCACCACCGTGAACATGGGTACGCCGAGATCGGCGCCCGTCACGAACATGCGGCTGACGCGGCGCACGAGCGCGGTTTTCTCCGCCTCCGGGCCCACCATGAAGCCGGGCGTATCGCAGAGCGAAAGGAGGGGCAGGCCGAAGGCGTCGCAGAGCTGAAGGAAGCGTGCGGCCTTGTCGGCGCAGGGCGCGTCGATGGCGCCTGCCAGGTGCATGGGGTTGTTGGCGATCAGGCCGAACGGCTCGCCCTCGATGCGCACAAGCGCGGTAATCATGCCCGGCGCAAAGCCCCCGCGCAGTTCCAGAACCGAATCCGCGTCGGCAAGCGCCGCGATCACGCGGCGGATGTCGTAAACCCGCAGGCGGTTTTCGGGGATGAGCGTGCGCAGCATCTTCTGGTCCCCCGCCTGCCAGCCGCCGATCGCGCCCTGAAAATAGGCGAGATATTTTTTCGCCGCCGCCACAGCCTCCGCTTCATCCGCAACCGCCACATCCACGACGCCGTTGGGCACCTGCACGGCCATCGGCCCCACCTCTTCGGGCGCATAGGTGCCAAGCCCTCCGCCTTCGATCATGGCGGGGCCTCCCATGCCGATGTTGGAATTCGCCGTGGCGATGATGACGTCGCTGCATCCGGCAAGCGCCGCGTTGCCGGCAAAACACCGGCCGGAATTGATGGCGACGCGCGGCACAAGCCCGCTCAGCTTCGCATATTGCCGGAAGGTGGGAACATCCAGCCCCGCCACGCCCAACACATCGGTGTCGCCGGGCCGCCCGCCGCCGCCTTCGGTGAACACGACCACCGGCAGCCGCCATTCTTCGGCAATCTTCAGCAGCCGGTCCTTCTTCTTGTGGTTCATCGCGCCCTGCGTACCCGCCAGCACGGTGTAGTCGTAGGCCAGCACAGCACAGCGCGCGGAATTCTCTCCGAAGAGCGCCGCGTTCACGGTTCCGATGCCGGTGATGATCCCGTCGCCCGGCGTGTTTTTCAGAAGGTCGTCCAGCGCGCGCCTTCGTCTCTGCGCCGCAACCGCGAGCGCGCCATATTCGATGAAGCTTCCCGGATCGCAGAGATCGGCGACATTCTCGCGCGCCGTGCGCTGGTTTGTCCTGCGCCGGCGCGCCACCGCTTCGGGCCTGTTTGCATCCGCGCCTGTGGCGTGGCGTTCGATCGCTTCCGCAAGATCGGGGCGGACGGCGCCGGGATCGGGCGGCACGTCCTGGCGCGCCGCATCGGCCGCAACGTCGCATGGTTCCAGAAACAGGATCGCCTCGTTCTCCGCCACCACCAACCCGGCCGCCGCCGCCAGCCCGTGCACGCGGCCCGATTGGGACGCCGTGATGATGTGCTCCATCTTCATCGCCTCGATCACGGCAACCGCCGCGTTTGCGGGCACAAGGTCGCCGGCCGCCACATCGAGGCTGACGATCTTTCCCTGCATGGGCGCGCGAATGGCAACCGTTCCCGGCGGCGCCGGTGCGGCTTCGGGCGATGCCGCCATATCGGGGCCTGCGGGGCAGAGGGCCGATGCGGCCGCAAGAAGCGCCGCAAGGTTCTCGTTCACAATCTGGGTGTGGAATTGCGCCGACCCGGCCTCGGGCAACCGGAGGATGGCGCGCAGGAATGCAAGGTTGCTTGAGGCCCCTTCGATCGCAAATTCCGAAAGCGCGCGCTCGGCGCGCGCAAGCGCCATGGGAAGTTCCGGCGCCGACACGATGACCTTGGCGATCAGGGGATCGAAGGCGGGGTTGGCCGCAAAGCCTTCGCAGCCGGCCGTATCGACACGCACGCCGGGTCCGGTGGGCGGAGCAAAGCGCGACAGCGTGCCGGCGGACGGCGATACCGTTCCGTCGCCGGCGATTTTCTCCAGGTTGACGCGAAGCTGGATGGCCACGCCGCGCGGATGGGGAACTTCGCTCTGCTTCAGGCCGAGCTCGCGCAGGGAACGGCCGTCCGCAAGATCGATTTGAAGCGACACCAGATCGATGCCCGTGATCTCTTCGGTGACCGGGTGCTCCACCTGGATGCGCGGATTGGCTTCCACGAAAAAGAACGGCGCTTCGCCATGGCCCGCCTTCGGACGCACGAGAAATTCGATTGTCGCAAGCCCTTTCAGCTTCACATCGTCGGCCAGCCAGACGGCGGCATCCAGAAGCTGCTGGCGGATCTTCTGATCCAGCGCCGGCGCCGGCGCGATCTCGATGATCTTTTGCTGGCGGCGCTGCAGCGTGCAGTCGCGTTCCCACAGATGCACGGCGCTTTCCCCGTCGCCCGCAACCTGCACCTCGATGTGCCGCGCGCGGTCCATGAAGGCTTCGGCGTACACCGCATCGTTGCCGAAAGCGGCGCGCGCTTCCGAACGGCAACGCGCATAGGCCTCGTCCAGCGTGGCCGGATCGCTCACGATCCGGATGCCGCGTCCGCCCCCGCCCGCCAGCGCCTTGATCACGATCGCACCGCCGCGCTGTGCGGCCATGAAGGCGCGCGCATCGTCCAGGCTCGCCGCGCCCGGCGTGCCGGGAAGAACGGGAACGCCATAACGCTGCGCGATGCCGCGCGCCCGCGTCTTGTCGCCGAACGCCGCCAGAACGTTGGGCGATGGCCCGATGAAGACAAGGCCCGTCTCCGCGCAGGCCTGCGCGAACAGCGGGTTCTCGCTCAAGAACCCGTAACCGGGATGGATCGTATCGCAACCGGTGGATTTGGCTGCGGCGATCACCCGCGCGATGTCGAGATAGGCCGCGGGCCCGCTGCCATGCAGCGCGTGCGCGCGCGTGGCCGCGCGCACATGCGGCGACCGGGCATCGTCCTGCGAATAAACCGCCACGGATTCAAGGCCGCGCTCGTCTGCCGCGCGGGCGATACGGATGGCGATCTCGCCGCGATTGGCGATGAGGATGCGTTTTATGGTCATTCCGGTCCGGCGGAAGCCGGAAAACAGCGGCCCCCGCCGGAAAGTCTGCCACGCCCGATGCGCGATTAGAAAGCCGCCCTGATGCCACCGTAAACGGCGCGGCCTTCTGCGCCATAACCCGCCACCGGCTGGTAATGCCGGTCGGCCAGATTTTCGGCGCGCGCGAACAGCTCATATCCCCGGCCGAGGTCATAGGCCGCGTAGGCATTGACCAGCGTATAGGCCGCAAGCGGGTTGAATTCGCCGGCGGAATCGAAGCGCCGGCCCACATATTCCACCGTGGTGCCGAGCGAAAGCGCGTCCGTGGCCTGCCAGCGCAGATCGGCGTTGGCCTGCCAGTGCGGACGCCGCGCCAGATCGGTGTCGGTCACGAGATTCACGTCGTCGAGCCATGTCGCGTTGGCGCTCAGGGTCAATCCCTCGGCCGGGCGCAAGATTGCGGCCATCTCGATGCCGCGCGCGCGAACGCGGTCGATGTTGTCGTAATAACCGAACGGCCTGAGCTTGCAGGCGGGCGAGACCACGCCGAAGCATGAGAAGAAGTCTATCTCGTCCGTGGTGCGCCGGTTGAAATAGGCAAGCGAAACAAGCGCGACATCGCCGAAGAGCTTCTGATCCACGCCCGCTTCCCAGCCATGCGCCACTTCCGGCGAAAGGGTGCGCAAGGGATTGGAAAATTCGGAAAACAGCTCGAACAGGGTCGGCGCCTTGAAACCGTCGCCATAGTTGGCGTGAAGCGTCGTGCCGCTCTCCGGGATTTGCCAGGCCGCCGCCAGCTTGAGCGATGCGTGGCTGCCGAACCTGTCGTTGTCGTCATACCGCACGCCGCCCGTCAGCGTGAGCTGGCGGAAGAGGGTTGACTGCATTTGCGCGTAATAGCCGTCGTTGCGCATGGATGCCTTGAGCGGCGAAGGGTGCGGATCGAAGCTCGATGGCGATGCCGAGTTGATCGTGGTGCGGTCGTCTTCGGCGCCGAAGGTGAGTTCGTCCTCCGGCGAAAAATCCACCACGCCCTGATATTCGTAGGTCGTATCGCCGCCCTTCGCGTAGAAATCGAGCGGCAAGGGCTGCGAAGGGTCGAAATCCTTGCGGTCGTTGAGCGAGGATGTAACGGCCACGCGGTTGTGGAACCTGCCGTCCAGAAGGTCGGCGTTCAGCCCCGCATAACCCGCATAGAACCGGTTGCGGGCATATTCGGCATCGTCCTGGAATGTGAAGGTGGGTGGCGGGAATCCGTCGAAATCGTCGCGCGCGTCCGTCATGTAGCCGCGCAGGTCCAGGCTCAACCACGGGGTGACATGCGTGCGCGTGTTCACCGTGGCGCCGAAATTGCCGTAGCCGTCGGTTTCGCTGTTGCCGTTGCGCGCGTCCGCGGCGGAAACGCCGTTGGTGTGGAAGTAATTCAGCGCCGCGCCATATTCCACGATGCCCT
>Ga0070740_10001026_pt1 | contig 42978 bp, 27 predicted proteins | sample Coa_R2_FD_67286 | JGI IMG/M metagenome (GOLD analysis project Ga0070740, IMG submission 67286) | Surface soil microbial communities from Centralia Pennsylvania, which are recovering from an underground coalmine fire - Coalmine... | ecosystem: Environmental > Terrestrial > Soil > Unclassified ... | reverse complement strand
GGCCGCGTGGCGCTGCGCGCGCCGTCGCGCGGCGCCAGCAGCGCGCGCCAGCCCTCGGCATCGAGCGCGATGGGCAGCCCATGAAACGGAATGAGCCACAAAAGGCCGAAGCCGGCGGTCGCCAGCGACTGGCCGATCGCGGCCCAACCCTGATGGACGATCAGCGCGATCGCCAGCGCCAGGCCCAGCAGACCGGCGATCAAGCTCAAGCGTTTCATGCGCTGGCGCCCGCTTGCGGCAAAAGATCGGAAAAGCCGCCCGTCGGCAGGCGCAGTTCGGCCAGTCGCGCGCGCACGCGCGGCGAACACAAGGCGGCGAGCTCGTCGCGGTGGCGATAAGCGCGCATCGCAGCGGTCAAGCCGTCGCGCGTGGCGGGATGGCAGTAGATCTCGGACACGCCGGGCGGCGGACGTTCGAGCGCGGCGAGCATGGCTGCCTCGTCCATGGCGCCGCTGCGCTTGATCCCGAAGACGAAATCGTTGTGCGCGATTCCCGCGCGCTCGAGCCGCCGGCGCATGAGCGCGATCCAGGGCGCAAGCCAGGCCGGCATGCCCGGCTCCGCCGGCAGCCGCAGCGCGCGCAAGCCGAACGCGCGGCCGCTCTCCAGGATCAGGGACAGCACCGTCGGATGCAGATGGAAATGCTTGTGCGCGTTGACGTGGTCGAGCCTCAAGCCCGTGGCGGCGAACGCCTCGAACTGCGCGCGGATCTCGGCGGCGAGCTGACGCCGCACGCGCGGCACGAAAAAGAAACGGACTCCGTCGCGCGCCATGGCGCTGCCGAAGCGGCCGTTCTCGTCCGCGAGATCAGGGATGCGCGAGCGCGGCAGAACCGCCGGACCGTCGGCAAGCACCAGATGCAAGCCCACGCGCAGCCGGGGCAGCCGCCGGGCACGCGCCACGGCATCCGCCGCGGCGGGCGCCGCCACCATCAGGCTGGCGGCGGTGAGCACGCCCTCGCGGTGCGCGCGTTCCACCGCCTCGTTCACCGCCACATCGAGACCGAAGTCGTCGGCGGTGAAGATCAGGCCACGCTTTTCCCGAAGCCCGGATCCCCGGCCCCGAGTTCCGGCCAAACTCAAGCCTCGTGCGCGCGCAGGAACCTGAAGAACTCCACGCCCTCGCGCAGCCGGCGTTTCATCATGTCCCAGCTCGCCAGCATTTCCTTGACGATCTCCCAGATCTTGCTCGGGCGGAAATAGAACCGTTTGTAGAAGGTTTCCATGCTGTGGAAGATTTCTTCCTTCGACAGGTGCGGATAGCTGATCGCGGCGAGCTGCACGCCCTTGTCGTTGACCAGGTTGAGCGCCTCGTTTTCCTTGAGCCAGCCGTTGTCCACCGCCTGCTTGTACAGCGTGGTGCCGGGGTACGGCGCGGCCAGCGACACCTGGATGGTGTGCGGATTGATCTCCTTGGCGAAGCGGATGGTCTTCTCGATGGTCTCCTTGGTCTCGCCGGGCAGGCCGAGGATGAAGGTGCCGTGGATGGTGATGCCCAGCTTGCGGCAGTCCTCGGTGAAGCGCCGCGCGATGTCGGTGCGCAGGCCTTTCTTGATGTTGTGCAGGATCTGGTCGTCGCCGGACTCGTAACCGACCAGCAGCAGGCGCAGGCCGTTGTCCTTCATGATCTTGAGCGTCTCGTACGGGACGTTGGCCTTGGCGTTGCAGCTCCAGGTGATGCCGAGCTGCCCCAGGCCGCGCGCGATCTCGTGCACGCGCGGCAGGTTGGCGCTGTCGGTGAAGGTGTCGTCGTCGAACATGATCTCCTGCACTTCCGGCATGTTCTCCTTGATCCACTTCGCTTCGGCGATGACGTTGGCCGCCGAGCGCACGCGGTAGCGGTGCCCGCCCACGGTCTGCGGCCACAGGCAGAACGTGCACTTGGAACGGCAGCCGCGCCCGGTATAGATCGAGACGTAGGGATGCTTGAGGTAGCCGATGAAGTAGTTCTCGATCTTGAGATCGCGCTTGTAGATCGGGGCCACGAAAGGCAGCGCGTCCATGTCCTCGATGGTGGGCCGCGGCGGGTTGTGCTTGATCGCGCCGTCCGCCGCCCAGTAGCTCAAGCCCAGGATGTCGGCGTAGTCGCGGCCTTCGGCCAGCTCCTGGCAGGTGTAGTCGAACTCCTCGCGCGCCACGAAATCGATCGCGCGGCTGGCCTTGAGCGAGCCGGTCGGATCCACCGCCACCTTGGCGCCGACCATGCCGATCTTGATGGCGGGCCTGCGCGCCTTCAGCAGTTCGGCGAACTTCGCGTCGGTGGGGAACGAAGGCGTGCTGGTGTGGATGATCACCAGCTCGTAGTCCTGCGCGATGGCCAGCGTCTGTTCCACGCTCAAGCCGTCCGCCGGCGCGTCGACCACGCGCGAATCCGGCACCAGGGCCGCCGGCTGCGCCAGCCAGGTCGGGTACCAGAAAGACTTCACCTCGCGCTTGGCCTGGTAGCGCGAACCGGCGCCGCCGTCGAAACCGTCGAAGGAGGGAGCCTGCAGGAAGAGCGTTTTCATAGCGGTTTGTGAGAATCGGAGACGAATAAATCCATGCGCGCCGGGGATCGGGATCCAGCGAGTCGCATACGCTGGCCGCGCCAGCGCACGGCCTTGCCGAAGCAGCCCGCGGCCCAAGTCGCCAGCAGCAAGGCATCGCGCAGCGGGACGGACCACGCGCCGGCCCAACGCTCGCGCCACGGTCGTGGCGCGGACTGCGTCCAATGTAGCACAAGCCTCAGCGCCAGCGCGGCGGCCGCCCAGCCGGCGGCCAGCGGCGAACGCGCCAGCAGCGCGCCGGCGAGCGCCACCGGGGTGGTGCAACTGACGAACAAAAAGCAATAACCGAGGGGCGCCAGGGAGCGGATCGTGCGCAGCCAGCGCAGCTCGTGCGCCCACCATTCGGCGGCGCGGCGCTCGGTGACGTCGGTGCTGACCACCAGATCGGAAAGCACGGTGCGCAACCCGAGCCGGCGCGCGCGCTCGGCCAGCCACCAGTCGTCGGCCAGCTCGTCGCGCAAAACCTCGAAGCCTCCGATGGCTTCCAGGGTCTGCCGCCGCAGCGCCAGCGTGGCGCCGAAGCCGAAGCGCACCGAACCGAAAGCGTGCGCGATCCACACCGACGGCGCGAACCAGTCGTCGATGAACTGCACGCCCAGACGCGACCAGAAACCGCCCACCGCGTGCCCGCGATAAAGACAGGTGACCACGCCCACGCCGGCCTCGGCCAGCGGCGCGCACACGCGCCTCAGATAATCCCGCGGCACGGCCACGTCCGCATCGGCGATCACCAGGTGGTCGTACCTGGCCGCGGGCAGCAGATTGATCAAATTGCTGACTTTGGGATTCGCGCCGTGCACGCGCGGATCGCGCACCAGCACCAGGTCGAGCTGCGGGAACTCGCGCTGCAGGCGCTCGACCACCGCGCCGGCCGGATCGTCGGCTTCGCGCACGCCGCAGACGATCTGGAACTGCGGATGATCCTGCTCGCAGACGCTGCGCAGGTTCTCGTACAGCCGCGGTTCGGCGCCGCACAGCGGCTTGAGCACCGACACCGGCGCCAGCGCCGCGGGCGGGGCCTCAAGCCTGCGCCGGCGCGCGCGCAGCACGGCCGCGAGCGCCAGGCCACAATAAGCGGTCGCCGCGACGGTCAAAGCCACACCGAGCAAGTTCAAGCCGTGCATCGAGGAAATCGATCCGCTCGCAGGAGTCGCGCATTGTATCCCCGCACCGTGCTGCTCGCCGCCGGGCTGGCGCTGGCGGCGACGCGGGCGGCCGATCCGGCCGACGCCCTGCTCGGCGACTGGCAGGTGGCAAGCCGCGACGCCATCGTGCGCATCGAACGCGTCGGCGACGAATATCAAGGCCGTCTCGTCTGGCTGCTGCACGACCGCTACGGCCCCGAAGACGGCCCGGCGCTGGCGGGCCGGCCGGTCACCGACCGCAACAATCCCGACCCCGCCCTGCGCGACCGGCCCCTGCTCGGCCTGCGCCTGCTGTGGGGCCTGCACTATGACGGCGCAGGCGCATGGACCGGCGGCTGGGTCTACGACAGCGACGACGGCCGCCGCTACCGCTGCGAGATCGAGCTCGAAGACCGGAACCACCTGCGGCTGCGCGGCTATCTCGGCATCCCCTTGCTCGGCGGCTCGACCGTCTGGACGCGGGTCGAGCGCGCCCCGTCGGCGAACTGAGGCAGCCGCGCTTCAAGCGCGGCGCTGCCGGACCAGGAAGCGGTACTCGTGCCAGGTCAGCGCGATCACGGCTCCGTCGACCAGAGTGATGAGCAACAGCCAGGCCGAATGCGTGTGGCCGTAGCGGTAAAGCTGGTAGACGATGAACAACCCGAAGACCGCGATCGCTGCCGGATAGTAATACAGCCGGTGTCGCAGCAGGCCGGCGATCAGCGTCAGCTTGACCACGCCGTGGGCGAACAGATAGAGCGCGACGAATTCCTGGCGGCCGACGGACCAGTGCTGCGCCCAAAGCAGCAAATGTCCAGCGATCCAGTCGTGCGGGTCTTCGGCGAGTTCGTCCTGGGTGAGCGCCGCCACGGCATGGAGCAACCCTTGCCGCGTGACGAAAGCAGCGGCAACTCCGCCGATCGTTTCCACCATCGCGAGCGCCGCCTTGAACAGCAGGCTGAGCTCGAAGGCAACATGCAAGTGCTCCTCGCTGAACAGGCGCGGCGCAGGACGCACGAACGCCTCACCGTGCGGGCCGGGCGCCGCCAAGCAGCGCATACCAGGCTGGCATCGCCACCAGTACCAGCGGCACGGCGACGATCAGACCCGAGACGATCGCCACGGCCAGCGGCTGCTGGAGCTGCGCGCCGGCGCCCAGACCCAGCGCCGGGGCCAGCGCCAGCGGCAGCAAGGTCAAGATCGCGGCCAGCGCCGACATCAGGATCGGGCGCAGACGGTGGTGGCCGGTGGCCAGCAAGCGTTCCCGCAACGGCCGGTCTTCCGGCAGCGATTCGAACTCCGAGAAATAGAAGATCGCGATCTCGGTGACGATCCCCACGATCATTGTCATGCCCATCATCGAACCGATGTTGAGCTCGATGCCGGTGAGCCACAGGCCGATGAACACCGCGCTCATCGCGCTCAAAGGCGCGGCGATGATGGCGAGCGCCACGGACAGCCGCTCGTACAGGAACAGCAGCAGCGCGAACACCAGCGCCACCGCCGCGCCCATGACCAGGAGCAGATCGCGGAACGCCTGCCGTTGCTGGGCATAGAGCCCTCCGTACTGCACGTATACCGAGTCGGGGATGACTTTGGCCGCCGCCAGCGCGGCCTGCACATCGGCGACCGTGCCGCCGAGGCTGCGTCCCTCGATGCGCGCGGTGACCGCGATCATGCGCTTCAAATTCTCGTGCACGATCTGCGGCTGTCCGGAAACCGCGGACAGCGCAGCCACCCGCGACAGCGGGAACACGTGGCCGTCGGGCGCGGTGATCGGCAGGCTGGCGAGTTGCTCGACCCTGGCGCGTGCTTCCGGCGCCAGCCACACGCGCACGCCGACCCGCTTGGGCGGCTCCACGAGCTGCGCCGCCACCTGCCCGGCCACGGCGGCATCGACCTGTTGCGTGACGGTGCCCGGATCCATGCCTTCCAGGCCCGCGCGAACCGGATCCACCCGCACTTCCAGCGCATCGCCGGCGGGCACGATGCCGTCCTTGACATCGACCACGCCGCGCACGCGGCCGATCGTGGCCGCGACCTTGCGCGCGGTGGCCTCGAGCAAGGGCGCGTCGTCCGCGAACAGCTTGATCTCGATGGGCTGCGGCACCGCCACCAGGTCGCCGATCAGGTCTTCCATCAGTTGCGCGAGCTCGATCTGCAGTCCCGGCACCTGCGTTTCGACCTCGTGGCGCAGGCGCGCCATCACCTGCTCGATCGGCCGCCGCGGACCGGACTTGAGCCGGATGAAGAAATCGCCCTCGTTGGCCTCGGTGATGCCGCCGCCGAGCTGGGTGCCGGTGCGGCGTGAATAGGTGGCGACGTCGGGATCGGCGCGGATGAGGGCCTCGACCTGGTTGAGCAGGCGATTGGTTTCGCTCAGCGAGGTGCCGGGCGCAGCGCGGTAATCGAGGATGAAGCCGCCTTCGTCCATCTGCGGCATGAAGCCGCTGCCGACTCGCGTGTAGGCGAACCCGCCCAGCGCCAGCAAGGGCAGCACGCCGGCCAGGAGCAGCCACGGCCGCCGCAGCAGCTTGTCGAGTTCCCCCTCGTAGCGCCGCCGCAGCCAGGCACCGACGCGCGTCGGCAAGGGCTCTTGGGCATGGCGTTCGTCGAGCAGCCATTCGGCCAGGAGCGGGACCACCGCCCAAGTCAGCGCGAAAGAGATCAAAAGCCCCGCGGCCATGGTCAGCGCCAGCGCCTTGAAGAAGGCGCCGGCGACGCCGGTCAGAAACGCCAGCGGCACGAAGATCACGATCGTGGCGGCGCTCGAGCCCGCCAGCGGCCGCGAAAATTCCCAGGCCGCCGCGGCCACGCGTTGCGGGATCGGCCCGGCGCCCTCGCGCAAGCGGCGCATGAGGTGCTCCAGCATGACGATGACGTCGTCGATGATCAGACCGACCGCCGCCGCCATGCCGCCCAGCGTCATCATGTTGAAGCTCTGACCCGTCACATGCAGCAGCAACATGGTGACCGCCACCACCGCCGGCACTTCCAGCAGCGCGATCAAGATCACCCGCGCGTTGCGCAGGAAGCCGAACAGCACCAGCCCGGCGAGCAGCACGCCCACGACGATGGCATCGCGCACCGCGCCGGCGGCGCCGATCACCAGTTGCGTCTGGTCGTACCAGTTGGCCACTTGCACGTCTTTGGGCATGTGCGGCGCGTAGCCGGCCAGACGCGCCTTGACGGCGCGCGCCAGCTCCACGCTGTTGGCGTCCGGCTGCTGGTAGATGGACAGCAATACCGCGTCCTGGCCGTCGGCGTTGACGCGCACCCACTGGGGCATGGCGCTGCGGGTCACTCGCGCCACGTCGCCGACGGTGACGACGCCGCCCGGGCCGGCGCGCACCACGGTGCGCTCCAGCGCGGCCACGTCGTCGGGCTGGTTGTCGGCCAGGATCAGATACAGCTTGTAGTGATCCTCCAGGCGTCCGAGCGCCTTTAGAGTCGCGGCCTGGTTCACCGCGCGCACCACGTCGGCCGTGCTCAGGCCGTCCGCGCGCAGCTTTTGTAGATCGACGTCGACGTGGTATTCGGCGATCTCGCCCCCCTGCACCTGCACGCGCGCCACGCCGGGAATGCCGGTCAACAGCGGGCGCAACTGGTATTCGGCCAGATCGCGCAAACGGGTCAGCGCGACGCTTTTCGAGCGCAGGCTATAAGCCAGGATCGGGAACACCGTGGGATTGGCCAGCCGCGCGCGCACGCGGGTTTCCGGCGGCAGCTCCGGCAGCACCTGCGACACCGCGGCGTCCACTTCCAGCAAGGCGCGGCGCATGTCGGTCCCCCAGGCGAAATTGACCGAGATCTCGGCGCTGCCCCGGCTGGTCACCGAACGCACGTCGGTGACGCCGCGCACGTCGCGGATCGCTTCCTCCACCGGGCGGGTGAGCTCCAGCGTCATCTGCTCGGCGCTGCGGTCGCCGGCGTCGAGGAACACTTGCACGCGCGGGAACGCCGCGTCGGGGAACAGGGACACCGGCATGGAAAACGCGCCGTACAGTCCGCCGAACGCCAGCACCGCGCAAGCGAACAGGATCGAGCGGCGGTGCCGCCGCAACCACTGCATGGGCTTCACGGAGTTTGCACCCGCACGCGCATGCCGTCGGCCAGTTCGTAGGCGCCGAGCGCCACCACCGGATTTTTCGGATCGAGCGCACCGTCCACGCCCACCGGATCGCCGGCCGGCGCCACGAGCTGCACGTCCACGCGATGCGCCACGCCGTCTTCGACCTGGAACAGATAGGCCCCGCGCTCATCGGCGAGCACCGCCGCGCGCGGCACCGCCCAGGCCGCTCGGGTGCTCGTCTCGATGCGCGCGGTCAGCGCGCTGCCCAAAGGCCAGCGCGCCGCATCCGGCAGGGCGATCCACAGCGCGACCAGACGCGTCTGCGCATCCACCGCCGCGCTCACTTGCGCCACGCGACCCTCCAGCGCGGCGCCGCCGAACACCGGCTGCACGCTGGCGCGCGCCCCGAGCGGGATCGTCGCCGCGAGCGTGGGTTCCACCCCGAGCTCGGCGTAACGGTCGGCGTCCGGCACCAGACGCAACAAGGCGCTGCCGGATGCGATGCGCTGGCCGCTGCGGACCTCGACCGATTCCACCACCCCGGCGACCGGCGCGGCGAGCCGGGTGATGCCCTGTCCGCTGTCCAGCGCACGCTGCGCCGCCAGGTTCGCCTGCGCGTCGTCCAGGGTCTTGCGCGCCGCCGCGAGCTGGGCTTCGGTCGCTAGGTGCCGGTCGTACAAGGCTTGCGTCTGGTCGAACTCGGCGCGCGCCTGGGCGAGCGCGTGCTGCGCCTGGGCATACGCCAGGCGCGCGGCAGGATCGGTTTCCAGTTCGAGCAAGGTTTGTCCGGCGGCCACGCGCTGGCCCGGGGCGACGGCGAGAGCGCCCACGCGCCCGGCCTGCGGCAAGGACAGGCTCAGGGCGCGACGCGGATCGCCGACCAGGCGGCCATAGGCCTCGACCTCGACGGCGAAGCTGCGCCGCTGCGGCGCGACCGTGGTCACCGAGGCGCTCGCCGGGACGGGCGCCGCAGCGTTCGCCGCTTCGTCGCTCGCCGAGCAGGCGCTGGTCAAGGCGGCGATGAGGATCGCGAGCAACGGGCACACGGAGGGTTTCATCGGCGAAAGTCCTTTACCGGGAGGCGTCGCCCGCGCGATCCGCGAGCGTCATCGTGGCCTGCGCGGAGGCGCTCCAGTCGTCCGCGCCGAGCAGGGTTTGCAAGGCCACCGCGGTTTCCGCGCGCCGCTGCGCGATGGCGTCCGCGGCGAGCGCGGCGGACAGGGCACCGGTGCGCAGGGACAGATAGGTCGGCCAGTCCAGGGCGTGTCGGTTCCAGGCCGTCTCGGCGGCTCGCCGCGCGGCGTCCAAGGCCTCGGCGTGCGCCCGCGCGCGGCGCAGGCCTTCGTCGTCCAGCGCCAGCTCGGCCTGCAGCCGCGCCACGTCGCTGTGCGCCGCCAAAAGGCGCGCGGCGTATTCGTCATGCAATTGCTGGCGCGTCGCGCTTTCGATGGCGATCCGCCCGCGGTTGCGATCGAACAAGGGCAGCGTCAACGAAACCGCGTAACCGCTGGTGTAGACGCCGGCATTGTCGCGGGCGCGAGTGAATCCGACGTTGATCGCCGGAAACTGGGCGAGGATGGCGGCGCGCAAGCTGGCGTCCTGAGCGCGATAACCGGCCTGCAGGGCGAGCAGATCCGGGCGCCGCGCCGGGAGATCCGCCAGCAGGGCGTGCAGCCGCGCGGCGCTGGGAAGCGAGGCTTGGGGTTCGCCCTGCAGGGGCAGCGCGGCGTCCGCCCGCAAGCCCAGGAGCAGGCGCAGCGCCTGCTCGGAGTCCTCGAGCCGGACGCGGGCCTCGAGGTCCTGGCGCTCGAGGTCGGCGACCGCGTTGATCGCCAGCGCCGCCGCGTCCTCGCTCAGCTGGCGGTGGTTGGAAGCCGCCGTGACGCGCGCGCGCAAGGACTGCAAGGCCTGCGTTTCCGCGTCGAGTCGCGCAAGCTGCGCGCGCTGCATCTGCACCTGCGCGAACAAGCTGCGCGCGCGGGCCACCGTCTGCCATTCCGCCCATAGCAGGTCCAGATCGACCTGCCGTTCGTGCCAGCGCGCCGCGGCCTGGCGCGAGGAGCGCGTGAGCAGACTGCCGACGTCGTAGGCGATCCCCAGGCCGAACGGACTGGTCGCGCCGGGCCCGCCGCTGCCGCCGGTGACGAAATCCTGCGACCAGGTGAGCTGCGGGTCCGGCAGCAACCCGGCGGCGAAGGCCTGGGCATGCGCCACGCCGGCGGCGGCGCGCAGCGCCTGGAGCTCGGGGCTGGCGGCCACCGCCAGCATCGCGGTCTCGGTCTCGTCCAGACCGTCGCGAGGATCGAACACGTGCCGCGCGAGGCTGCGCACCGGCATGCGCGCGGCGTCCACCTTCAGGTCCGCGATTCGCGGCGCGCCCACGGCGGCCGGCAGCGGCAACGGATGGTGGCTCGCGCAGGCCGACAGCAGCGCGGCGAGCACCGACAGAACGGCGCGGCGCATCGTTTCAGTCCGCGCCCGGTCCCTCGACGGAGTTTTCCAGCAACGCGCCGGTGTTCGCGTCGATGCCCACTTCGTGCGTCGTGGTCCCGCCGCGGATATCGAAGGAATAGCGCAGTCCGCTGCCGCCGCGCTCGCGTTCCAGTTCCTCGGAGACGATCTTGCCGGGGAAGGCCTTGAGCGCGGCCTCGCGGGCGGCCGCGAGGGTGACGGGGGGATGTTGCCGGGCTGCGGCGGAGGCGACCGCTACGGCACAGCCGGCGAGTAGCGCAAGAGCGAAGAGTTTGCGGTCCATGATCGGGATGGCGGATCGAAACGGCCGCGGATTGCGGCACGGCTTATCCTGAGGCCGTTGCCTTAAACGGGGATTAAATCGGCCCGGCGGGCGCACGGATGACGTTTTTAATGACGCTTTAAGCGCCGCAGGGCAGGATGGTGTTTTCGCAGCCGCGGGCAAGGCGATGCGCATTTTGTTGGTGGAAGACGACGCCATGATCGGCCGCGCGGTGTCCCAGGCGCTGCGCGGCGAAGCCTACGCCGTGGACTGGGTGCGCGACGGCGAGGCGGCGCTGGGCGCGCTGGGCGCCATGCCCTACGACCTCATGCTCCTGGATCTCGGTTTGCCGCGGCGCGACGGCCTGGCCGTCCTCAAGGAAGCCCGCGGGCGTGGTCTGGAGCTGCCGGTGCTGGTGTTGACCGCGCGCGATGCGGTGGAAGATCGCGTCGCCGGCCTCGACGCCGGCGCCGACGATTACCTGCCCAAACCCTTCGATCTCGACGAACTCTCGGCGCGCGTGCGCGCCCTGCTGCGCCGCCACGCCGGCCGCGGAGCGCCGCTGCTCGAACACCGCGGGCTGCGGCTCGATCCGGCCACCCGCGAGGTCACGCGCGGCGGTGTGGAGATCGCGCTCACCGCGCGCGAATTCGCCTTGCTGCGCGCCCTGCTGGAGCGTCCGCGCGCGGTGCTCTCGCGCGAGCGCTTGCGGGACAAGCTTTACGCGTTCGGCGAGGAAGTCGAAAGCAACACCATCGAAGTGTACGTGCACAGCCTGCGGCGCAAGCTCGGCGCCGATTTCATCGTCACCGTGCGTGGCGCCGGCTATCGCCTGGCCGACGACTCGCCATGACTTCGATCCGCCGTCGCCTGTTGTGGCGCTTGTTGAGCGGCATCGGCGCGCTGCTCCTGGCCGCGGGTGCCGCGGTCTATGTCGAGATTCGCGACGAGGTCGACGAGCTGTTCGACGCGCAGTTGCAGGAGGCGGCCCACGCCTTTCCGCAGCTGGAGCCATCCGCGCTCACGCCGGTGCCAGGCCGCGCCTCGGACGCCGAGGAGGACACCGAAGACCAGCCGCTGCGCGGCCTGGTGGTCGAGGTGCGTCGTGCGGACGCCGTAGGACCGCTCTACCACTCGCGTCCTCGCGCACTGCTGCCGGAGCAGCCGACGCCAGGCTGGTCCACGGTGGCGATCGCGGGGCAGCCCTGGCGCGTGTTCAGCGTCGAGCAGGCCGGCCGGCGGGTCGAGGTCGGACAGCCGCTGGCGGTGCGCGACGAAGCCGCCGCCGAGATCGCCGCGCAGGTGCTGCTGCCCCTGGCGGCGGCCCTGCCCGTGGCCGGCGCCTTGCTCTGGTTCGGCATCGGCCGCGGCCTGCGTCCGCTCGAATGCACGGCCGAGGAGATCCGGCGCCGCTCGCATGCCGATCTGCGGCCGCTGCCGCGCGACGCGCTGCCGGCGGAGCTCGCGCCGCTGGCCGATGCGCTGGACGAACTCATGGCGCGGCTCGCCGCGGCCTTGGCGGCGCAGAAGAACTTCGTCGCCGATGCCGCCCACGAGCTGCAAACCCCGCTCACCGCCCTGCGCCTGCAGGCGCAACTGCTGGCCCGCGCCGGCACCGAAGCCGAACGCGCCGAAGCGCTCGGCGAGCTGCGCGCGGGCATCGAGCGGGCCATCCACCTGGTGCGGCAGTTGCTGACCTTGGCGCGCCAGGCGCCGGAACGTCCGCTGGCGCAGGAGCGCGTGGACCTCGCCGCCCTGGCGCAGGAAGCCGCGGCCGCGCAAGCGAACGCGGCGGCCGCGCGCCACATCGCGCTCGGCGTGAGCGCGCAAGCCATGGCCGCCGTCATCGGCGAGCGGGAATCGCTGCGCATCCTGCTCGCCAACCTGCTCGACAACGCGCTCAAGTACACGCCCGCCGGCGGGCGCGTGACGGTGAGCGTGGCGGCGCAGCCCGGCGAGTGCACGCTCGTCGTCGAGGATTCCGGCGCGGGCATCCCGGAAACCGAACTCGCGCGCGTGTGCGATCGCTTCTACCGCATCCCCGGCAGCGCCGCGCCGGGCAGCGGCCTGGGCCTGGCGATCGTCAGCGAGATCGCGCGGCGCCACGGCGCGGAACTGCGTCTGGCGCGCAGCGACGGCTTGGGCGGCTTGCGCGCGGCAGTCCGCTTCCCGCGCCCGGCAGCGCCGGCCGCGGCACGTTAAAATAGCGATCAGCGAATCGCGCCGTCCGCCGACTCCCCATGCCCCCGGTTCACGAGGCTGCCGCGCAGGCGCAGCCCAACATCGCCCTGGTCAAGTACTGGGGCAAACGCGATGCCGCGCTCAATCTGCCGGCGGTGGGCTCCATCTCGATCACCCTCGATGGCCTGTGGACGCGGACCCGCGTACGCTTCGACGAGCGTCTGCCCCAGGACCGGTTCGTGCTCGACGGCCGCGCGGACGAACGCGAGGCCGCGCGCGTGAGCCGCTGCCTGGACCTGCTGCGCGAACGCGCCGGCGTGCGCTGGCGCGCGGACGTCGTGAGCCGCAACAACTTTCCCACCGCGGCGGGGCTGGCCTCCTCGGCCTCCGGCTTCGCGGCCCTGGTCACCGCCGCCGCCGCCGCGCTCGGACTGCCGCTGTCCGCAACGGAGAAATCCGAACTGGCGCGGCGCGCCTCCGGCTCGGCGGCGCGTTCGATCTTCGGCGGCTATGTGGAATGGGCGCATGGCCGCCGCGCCGACGGCAAGGACAGCGTGGCGCAGTGCCTGCGCGCGGCGGCGGACTGGCCGCTGCGCGTGGTGGTGGCCATCACCTCCCGCGCCGCCAAGGAGGTCGGTTCCAGTGAAGGCATGCGCCGCAGCGCCGAGACCTCGCCTTATCACGCCGCCTGGATCGCCGCGCAAGAAGACGATCTGGCCGTCGCGCGCTCGGCCATCGCCGCGCGCGATTTCCAGCGCCTGGCCGAAGTCGCCGAGCACAGTTGTCTCAAAATGCACGCCCTGGCCCTGGCCGCCCGCCCGGGCCTGATCTACTGGAACGGCACGACCGTGGAAGCCCTGCACCGGATCCGCGCCCTGCGGGGGAGCGGCGTGCCGGTGTTCTTCACCGTCGATGCCGGTCCCCAGGTCAAAGCCGTATGCGAACCGCAGGCGGTGGAAACGGTGCGCGCCGCCCTGGCGGCCACGCCGGGAGTGCTCGACGTGATCGAATGCGGTTTGGGCGCAGGCGCGCGGCTCATCGAGGCGGACGCCTTGGAGTGCGCGGCGTGATCGAGGTGCGAGCCAGCGCGCCGGGCAAGCTCGTGCTGCTCGGCGAATACGCGGTGCTGGAGGGCGCGCCGGCGCTGGCCTTGGCGGTGAACCGCCAGGCGCGCGCGCGGGTGGTATTGCGCGCCGACGGCGAGGCCCGCGTCCACGCCCCCGATCTCAAACTCGCCAACGTGCCGCTGCGCATTGACGCCGACGGTTTGCCGCGCTGGACGCGCGCCCAGGACGCGCAAAGTTTGCGGCTGGTGGACACGATTCTGCGCGGGCTGGCGGCCGAGGGACTCGGCCCGCCCGCCGGCCGCGGCTTCGAGCTCACGCTCGACAGCGCGGAGTTTTTCGAAGGTCCTCGCAAGCTCGGCCTGGGCTCCAGCGCCGCACTGACGGTGGCCTTGGCCTCGGCGCTGGCGGTTTACGCCGGCGGCGGCGCCGCCACCGCCAACCGCCGTGTATGGCTGGAGCGCCTGCTGGCCCTGCATCGCGGTTTCCAGGACGGGCGCGGCAGCGGCGTGGACGTGGCCGCGAGCCTGGTGGGCGGGCTGATCGCCTATCGCTTGACCGACGAGGGTCTGCCGCGCTTCGAAGCGGCGGCCTGGCCGGAGCGCGTGCAGGCGCGCTTCGTGTGGAGCGGCGTTTCCGCCTCGACGGCCGATTTTCTCGCGCGGCTCGCCGACTGGCGCGCCGCGCATCCGGCACAATATGCGGCGCACATGCAGACCCTGCGCGCCGTGGCCGAGGCGGCCGCTCGGGCGGTGAGCGATGGCCGCGACGCGGATTTCCTCGCCGCCGCCGCGGACTACGCCCAGGCGCTGGACGCTTTCGCTGCGGCCTGTGGCCTGCCGATCTTCTCGCCCGCGCACCGGCGGGCGCGGGAACTGGCGCAGGACGCCGGCGTGGTCTACAAGCCCTGCGGCGCCGGCGGCGGCGATTTCGGCGTGCTGCTCGGCGCGGATGCGGCGCGGCTGGCGTCCGCCGCCCGTTCGCTCGAAGGCGCCGGCTTGTGCTGCCTGCCGCTGGCCGCCGAGGAGCAGGGTTTGCGGTTGGAGTATCGGAATTGAGTCACGGAGCATGCGCATGAGCGCTGAACGATCGAGATTCCCCGAGTTCTACAAGCTGTCGGTGGCCGACCGCGTGCGGCTGATGCGCGAGCGCGGCTGGCTGTCGGAGGAAGACTACCAGGCGCTGATCTCGGGCAGCCACACCCTGCAGGTGCACAAAGCCGACAAGATGATCGAGAACGTGGTCGGCGTGCTGGGTCTGCCGATCGGCCTCGGTCTGAATTTCCTCATCAACGGCCGCGACTACATCGTGCCGCTGGCGGTGGAGGAGCCGTCCATCGTCGCCGCGCTGTCCGCGGCGGCCAAGATCGTGCGCGCCGCCGGCGGCTTCACCGCCGAAAGCACGGACCCGATCCTGATCGGCCAGGTGCAGGTGGTGGACATTCCGCACGTGCCCAAGGCCCAGGCCGCGCTGCTGCAGCGCAAGGAGGAGATCCTCAATCTCGCCAACTCGCTGCATCCGCAGATGGTGGCGCGCGGCGGCGGCGCGCGCGACCTGGAAGTGCACCTCCATCCGCTGCCGCCGCAAAGTCCTTCGGGCCGCCGCGACATGCTGGTGCTGCATCTGCTGGTGGACACGCGCGACGCCATGGGCGCCAACCTGGTCAACACCATGTGCGAGGGTATCGCCGGTCTGGTCGAGACGATCACCGGCGGCAAGGTGTTCCTGCGGATTCTTTCCAACCTCACCGACCGGGCGATGGTCAAAGCGCGCTGCGCGATTCCGGTGGAACGGCTCGCGGGCAAGGGCTACGCCGGCGAGGAAGTGCGCGACGGGATCATCCTGGCCACCGATTTCGCCAGCGTCGATCCCTATCGCGCCGCCACCCACAACAAGGGCGTGATGAACGGCGTGGACGCGGTGGCCATCGCCACCGGCAACGACTGGCGCGCCATCGAGGCCGCCGCCCACGCCTACGCCGCGCGCTCCGGCCGTTACACCTCGCTCACCCGCTGGTACCGGGGCGAGCGCGGCGAACTGGTCGGCGAGATCGAGATCCCGATGAAGGTCGGCACCGTGGGCGGACCCTTGCAGTCCAATCCCAGCGTGGCGCTCAACCACCGTCTGCTCGGCGTGAAATCCGCCCGCGAACTGGCCGAGGTGATGGGCGCCGTTGGCCTGGCGCAGAATTTCTCGGCCCTGCGCGCGCTGGCCACCGAAGGCATCCAGCAGGGCCACATGACCCTGCACGCGCGCTCGGTGGCCATGGCCGCGGGCACTCCGCCGGAACTGTTCGACACCGTGGTCGAGCGCCTGATCGAATCCGGCGAGATCAAGATCTGGAAGGCGCAGGAAATCCTCGTCGAAGTGCGCAAGCAGGCGCGCGCCGCGCCGGACGCCAAGCCGCAACCGCATCCCCGCGCGCACGGCCACGGCAAGGTGATCCTGCTCGGCGAGCACGCGGTGGTGTACGGCAGCCACGCGCTGGCGGCGCCGGTGCCGCTCGCCATCCAGGCGGCGGTGCAGGACGCCGACTCCGGCGGCGTGGAGATGCTGATCCCGCGCTGGGGCGTGGAATACCGCCTGCACCGCGATCCCGCGCACCGCGACTCCTTCCAGCGTTCGCTGGGCATCATCTTCGACCGGCTCGGCCTGACCGAGCGCTCGCTGCGCATCGAGGTGTTCCCCAACGTGCCGCGGGCCATGGGCCTGGGCGGCTCGGCGGCGATGGCGGTGGCGGTGATCCGCGCGCTCGATCAGCATTTCGACTTGAAGCTCAGCGACGAACAAGTCAACGAACTCGCCTACGAGTGCGAGAAAGTCGCGCACGGCACGCCCTCGGGCATCGACAACACCATCGCCGCCTACGGCAAGTTCCTGCTCTACCGCCGCGCGTCCGACGGCCGCCCCGCGCTGATGCGCGAGATCGTGCCGCCCAAGCCCTTGCCTTTGGTGATCGGCATTTCCGGCAAGGAGAGCCTCACCGCCAAGACCGTGGGCGCCGTGCGCGAGGCCTGGCAGAAGAACCCGGAAATCTACGAGCGCATCTTCAAGGCCATCGACGTGCTCACCCTGCAGGGCGTGAAGGCGATCGAGGACTACGATCTGGACCGCCTGGGCGAGCTGATGAACGTCTGCCACGGCCTGCTCAACTCGCTGCGCGTGTCGAGCTGGGAACTGGAGGAGATGGTGCAGATCGCGCGCGAGCACGGCGCGCTCGGCGCCAAGCTCACCGGCGGCGGCGGCGGCGGCTCGATCATCGCCCTGTGTCCGCGCGAGCCCGAGCGCGTGCTCGGCGCGCTGCGCGACCAGGGCTATCAAGCGCTGGCGGTGAACATTGGCTGAGTTCCCCGACAACACGCGCGTCGTCTCCTTCGACGACGAGCCGCTGGTGCTGGTCGATGCGCAGGACCGCGAGCTGGGTTTCCTCGACAAGGCCGCCGCGCACCGCGGCCGCGGGATCCTGCACCGCGCCTTCTCGCTGTTCGTGTTCGACGAGAACGGGCGGCTGCTCCTGCAGCAGCGCGCGCCGGGCAAGCGGCTGTGGCCGGGCTATTGGTCGAACACCTGCTGCTCGCATCCGCGCCGCGGCGAGTCCATCGAAAGCGCCATCCACCGCCGGCTGCGTGAGGAACTCGGTCTCGAGGCGGCGCTGGAATTCCTGTACAAGTTCGAGTATCAGGCGCAGTACGACGACACCGGCGCCGAGCACGAGCTGTGCTGGGTCTATGCCGGCCGCAGCAGCGCCGCGCCGCGCGTCAACCGCAACGAAATCGCCGCGCTGCGTTACTTGAGCGCCGCGCAGATCGACGCCGAGATCGCCAGCGCGCCGGAGACGTTCACGCCCTGGTTCAAGCTGGAATGGGCGCGCATCCGCCGCGAGTTTCCGCACTGGCTGCGTCCGGCGCCCGCGCCTTGAACCGGCGTTCGCACCAGTCCCGGGCCAAGCGCGTGTCCTTTCGCGTTCCCGCGCAATTCTTTATCCTTGTCAACTTGTAGTCCTTGGAGCAGGCCGCATGGGCATCCCCCTGATTCAACAATACCGCGTCGCGCGCTACATCCTCGGCAAAAAACTCTCCGGCCAGAAGCGCTACCCGCTGGCGATGATGCTGGAGCCCTTGTTCCAGTGCAATCTGGCCTGCGCCGGCTGCGGCAAGATCGACTATCCCAAGGAGATCCTGCAAAAGCGCATGAGCGTGGAAGACGCGCTCTCCGCGGTGGACGAATGCGACGCGCCGGTGGTGTCCATTCCCGGCGGCGAACCGCTGATCCACAAGGAACTGCCGCAGATCGTCGAGGGCATCATCGCGCGCAAGAAATTCGTTTACCTGTGCACCAACGCGATCCTGCTGCCCAAGCACATCGACGAGTATCGCCCCAGCCCCTACTTCACCTGGTCCATCCATCTCGACGGGCTGAAGGAACAGCACGACCGCTCGGTGTGCCAGGACGGCGTGTTCGAGAAGGCGGTGGAGGCGATCAAGCTCGCGCTCGCGCGCGGCTTTCGCGTCACCGTCAACTGCACGCTGTTCTCCGGCGAGAAGCCGGAGGAGATCGCGGACTTCTTCGACTATGCGATGAAGCTCGGCGTGGAGGGCATCACGGTGTCGCCGGGTTACAGTTACCAGCACGCGCCGCGCCAGGACGTATTCCTGGCGCGTTCGGCGAGCAAGCGCCTGTTCCGCGAGATCTTCAAGATCGGCAAGCAGCGGCGCAGCAAGTGGGTGTTCAACCAGTCTTCGTTGTTCCTGGACTTCATCGCCGGGAACCAGACCTATCAATGCACGCCCTGGGCCAATCCCACTTACAACATCTTCGGCTGGCAGAAACCCTGCTATCTCCTGGTGGACGAGGGCTACGCCAAGTCCTATCGCGAGCTGATGGAAACCACCGCGTGGGAGAACTACGGCGTGGGCCGCAACCCCAAGTGCGACAACTGCATGGCGCATTGCGGCTTCGAGGGCACCGCGGTCAACGACACCTTCGCCCATCCGCTCAAAGCCGCGCGCGTGGCCTTGTTCGGGCCCCGGACCGACGGACCGCTGGCGCCCGACCTGCCGGTGCTCTACGGCGACCGCGCGCAGGCCACCGCCGTGCACATCCCGGTTTCCGCCATCGGCGGGCGGCGCGGCGGCCAACGTCCCGCGCCGTGACGCGGCAGCGACGCGCCCCGTGAGCCTGTCCGGCGCTGCGCTTTCGCTGTGCGCCGCGCTGCCCGCGGCGCTGGCCGGGTTCGGCCTGCTGCTGGCCCCCTGGCGGCCCTGGAGCACGCGCGAGCGCCTGGAAACCGCAGGCGCCGTGCCGCACGCCGATCTTTCCGAAATCACCGCCCTGATCCCGGCGCGCAACGAAGCCGCGCTGCTGCCGCGCAGCCTGGCCGCGCTCACCGCGCAGGGCCGCGATCTGCGGGTCGTGGTGATCGACGATCAATCGGAAGACGGCACGGCACAGATCGCGCGCCGCTTCCCCGGCGTGGAGGTGATCGCCGGCACGCCGCTGCCTGCAGGCTGGAGCGGCAAGCTGTGGGCGCTCGAGCAGGGTCTGCGCACCGTGCGCACGCCGCGCGTGCTGCTGCTCGATGCCGACATCGAACTGGCGCCGGGCCTGCTCGCGCGCCTGCTCGAACGACAACGCCGCCACCATCTCCAGCTCGTGTCGCTGATGGCCGACCTGCGCCGCACGAGCTTCTGGGACAAGCTGCTGCTGCCGGCCTTCGTCTATTACTTCAAGCTGCTCTATCCTTTCGCGCTGTCCAACGCGCCGCGCTTCAAATCCATCGCCGCCGCCGCCGGCGGCTGCGTGCTGGTGGAAACCGAGGCGCTGCGCGCCATCGGCGCCTTCGCCTCGCTGCGCGATGCGCTGATCGACGACTGCACCCTGGCGCGCCGCATCAAACGCGCCGGCATGCGCACCTGGATCGGTCTGTCGCGCGGCGCGGTGAGCCTGCGACCCTACGGAACGCTGCGCGCGATTCACGACATGGTGGCGCGTTCCGCCTTTACCCAGCTCGGCTATTCCACGCCGCTTTTGCTCCTCGTCACCGCGATTTTCGCCGGGGTTTACTGGGCGCCCTTGGGCCTGCTGGCCACCTCGGCCGGCTGGCTCGCGGCGCTGTCCCTCGCGGCGCTGGCGCTCGGCTACGTGCCGACCCTGCGCTACTACGGTCTTGCGCCGGGGTGGGCCCTGCTGCTGCCCCTGACCGCCACGCTGTACCTGGCGATGACCTGGAGTTCGGCGCTGCGTTACTTCCGCGGCGTGCGCTCGCAGTGGAAAGGGCGGCGCTACGAAGCGGCCGCTTGACGAGATCGAAATGCTTTAACGCCGCCCGAGAATTTTTTTGCTCCCCGACCCGCGGCCGCAGGTTTAGGCTCCACGGGTCGCGGCACCGATGCACCAACGACTACCACCAGCCCCCCAGTCCCGACCATGAACCCGCAAGACGAATACGGCATCAGCGGCATTGCGCTCTATGTCCCCCCCTATCGCGTCAAGCTCGACGACTGGTGCGCCTGGACCGGCAACGATTGGGACAAGACCCGCGCCGTGGTCGGCGCGAGCTTTCGCCTGCGCGGCCCGCACGACAGCGTCTATACCCTGGCGGCCGAAGCCGCCCTCAAGCTGATCCTCGACCACGCCGTGGACCCGCGGCGCATCGGGCTTCTGATCCTCGCCACCGAATCCAGCACCGACAACGCCGTGGGCGCGGTGATCGTGCGCGGCCTGCTCGACCAGGCGCTGGCCGCGCATGGCCTGCCGCCGCTGGCGCGCGACTGCGAGGTGCCGGAGTACAAACAAGCCTGTCTCGCCGGTCTGTACGGCATCAAGGGGGCGGTGCGCTACCTGGCCCATGACGGAGCCGAGCGCCAGGCCTTGGTGATTTGCGCGGACATCGCCGAATACCAGCGCGGCAGCACCGGCGAACCCACCCAGGGCGCCGGAGCGGTGGCGCTGCTCATGGAACGCGCCCCCAAGCTCCTGGCGCTGGACCTCGCGCGCGGCGGCAGCGCCTCGTCCTACCGCATCGCCGATTTCCGTAAACCCTTCCTGCGCTACGCCGGCCAGACGCCCGGCACGCACGGACGCCTCACCGACTTCCCGGTATTCAACGGCAAGTATTCCACCGCCTGTTACCTGGACGAGGTGATCTGCGCCTTCGACGCGCTGTTCGCGCGCCATCCCGGCCGCCGCGTGGAGTATCTGCGCCAGCTCGCGGCCGCCTTCATGCACCGGCCCTATCACCACATGCCGATCGCGGCCTGGGGCATGGTCTATCTGTTCGCGCTGGCCGCCGACGGCGGCGCCGCGCACGAGGAGCTGGGCGCTTACGCCGCGGCGGCCAAGATCGCCCTGCCCGAGCTGCTCGCCGAGATGCGGCGCCGTCCCGACCTGGCGCGCGCAGTGGTGCGCGGGCGCAGCGCGCCGGAAGAAGCTTATCCGCTCGCCGCTGTCGCGCTCAAAGCCTTCCGCCGCACGCCCAAGTACGCCGAGTTCGTCGAGGACAAACTCCGGCTGGGCGCGACGCCGATGATGCATCTGGGCAATCTCTACAGCGCCGCGCTGCCGGCCTGGCTCGCCGCCGGCCTGGAGGAAGCGGCCGCGCAGGATCTGCCGCTTGCGGGACGCGAGCTGCTGCTGGTGGGCTACGGCAGCGGCGACGCCGCCGAGGCGATCCCCGCGCGCGTCGTGCCCGGCTGGAAAGCGGCGGCCGTGCGCATCGGCTTCGCGCGCAGCCTGGAAGGCGCGGTGGACCTGAATCGTGCGCAGTACGAGCTGCTGCACGAAGGCCGCACGCCGCCCGATCTGCCCGAACCGCGCACCGCTGGCTTTGTGATCGAACAGGTCGGCCAGGCGCAATCCGGCCGCTTCCAGGATTACGGCATCGAGTACTACCGCTACCGCGCCGGCGCGGCGCCGCACGCAGCCCCCCGAACCGCGGCCGCCGCAAGCCTTGTGTCCTGACGCGCAATGCGGCGCGACGCTATAGGAAGTCCTACTCCAAACGGCTAGCCCGGCGCGGGGCCAAAACCCTTAAAATCCGGCTGCGCAGCGGCGTGCGTCCCGCCGCGCGCCTCGAAAATCCATCCGGAGTCGCCATGAACGCTGCACCGAACGCGAGCGCTTCTGCGGGAGCGCGCCTGCGCGCCGCGCTGGCCGAAGAATGTCCTCTGCAAGTGGTTGGCGCCAGCACCGCTCAACACGCCCTGCTCGCCCAGCGCGCCGGGTTCCGAGCGATCTATCTGTCTGGCGGCGGCGTGGCGGCCGGATCCCTGGGTTTGCCGGACCTGGGCATTTCCACTCTCGACGACGTGCTCACCGACGTGCGCCGGATCACCGACGTGTGCCAGCTCCCGCTGCTGGTGGACGTGGACACCGGCTTCGGCCCCTCGGCGTTCAACATCGCGCGCACCGTGAAATCGCTGATCAAGTTCGGCGCCGCGGGGCTGCACCTCGAAGACCAGGTCGGCGCCAAGCGCTGCGGCCATCGGCCGGGCAAGGAGATCGTCTCGCTCCAGGAAATGGTCGATCGCATCAAGGCCGCGGTCGATGCGCGCAGCGATCCGCATTTCGTGATCATGGCGCGCACCGACGCGCTGGCGGTGGAAGGGCTGGAACGGGCCATCGAGCGCGCCGTCGCCTGCGTGGAAGCCGGCGCCGACATGATCTTCCCGGAGGCGATGACCGACTTGGCCATGTACCAGAAGTTCGCCGCGGCGGTGCAGGTGCCGATCCTCGCCAACCTCACCGAGTTCGGAGCCACGCCCTTGTTCACGGTGCAGGAGTTGCGCGGCGCCGGGGTGAGCCTGGCCCTGTATCCCCTGTCCGCGTTCCGCGCGGCCAACAAGGCGGCGGAGAACGTCTATCGCGCCATCCGCCGCGACGGCACCCAGAAACAAGTCCTGGACACCATGCAAACCCGCATGGAACTGTACGAGACGATCGGCTATTTCGACTACGAGCAGAAACTCGACGCGCTGTTCGCCGCCCAAGCCCAGTCCCGCTCCACAAAAACCTGAACTCCAGCGGAGAGCCCCATGAACGAAACTCCCTCCCCTGCGCTCAAGCCCAAGAAGTCGGTCGCGCTGTCCGGCGTGACCGCAGGCAACACCGCGCTGTGCACCGTGGGCCGCACCGGCAACGACCTGCACTATCGCGGCTACGACATCCTCGACGTGGCGGAAAGCTGCGAGTTCGAGGAGATCGCTTACCTGCTGGTCCACGGCAAGCTGCCGAATGCCGCCGAGCTTTCCGCCTACAAGGCCAAGCTCAAATCCCTGCGCGGCGTTCCGATGAGCGTCAAGGCGGCCTTGGAGGCGCTGCCGGCCGGCAGCCATCCGATGGACGTGATGCGCACCGGCGTGTCCGCGCTCGGCTGCTGTCTGCCGGAGAAAGAGGATCACCCGGTTTCCGGCGCGCGCGACATCGCCGACCGCCTGATGGCGAGCCTCGGCTCCATGCTGCTGTACTGGTACCACTACGCGGTCAACGGCCGCAGCATCGAGGTGGAAACCGACGACGATTCGATCGGCGGACACTTCCTGCACCTGCTGCACGGCGAAAAACCGCGCGCCTCGTGGGTGCGGGCCATGCACACCAGCCTGATCCTCTACGCCGAACACGAGTTCAACGCCAGCACTTTCGCCGCGCGCGTGATCGCCGGCACCGGTTCCGACGTTTACTCCTGCATCGCCGGCGCGATCGGCGCGCTGCGCGGGCCCAAGCACGGCGGCGCCAACGAGGTGGCCTGCGACATCCAGAGCCGTTACGGCACGCCCGACGAGGCCGAGGCCGACATCGTCAAGCGCGTGGCGAACAAGGAGGTCATCATCGGGTTCGGTCACCCCGTGTACACCATCGCCGACCCGCGCAACAAGGTCATCAAGGAAGTGGCACGACGCCTGTCCCAGGAACAGGGCGACACCAAGCGGTTCGACATCGCCGAGCGGATCGAAGCGGTCATGGCGCGCGAGAAGAAAATGTTCCCCAATCTCGACTGGTTCTCCGCCGTCTCCTACCACCTGATGGGCGTGCCCACCGCGATGTTCACCCCGCTGTTCGTGATCGCCCGCACCAGCGGCTGGAGCGCGCACGTCATCGAGCAGCGCCTCGACGGCAAGATCATCCGGCCCAGCGCCAATTACGTCGGACCGGAGAACCTCAAGTTCGTGCCGCTGGCCGAGCGGCGGTAAGCGGCGGTGCGCGCGTCTCCCAGGAGCAACGCCCGGATGGCGCGCATCAAGAAACTGCTGGTCGCCAACCGCGGCGAGATCTCCATCCGCGTGATGCGCGCCGCGGCGGAGATGGGCATCGCCACGGTGGCGATCTACGCCCACGAGGACCGCTTTGCCCTGCACCGCTTCAAGGCCGACGAGAGCTACCTGGTCGGCACGGGCAAGAATCCGATCGCGGCTTACCTCGACATCGAGGGCATCCTGCGCGTGGCGCGCGACTGCGGCGCCGACGCCATCCATCCCGGCTACGGCTTTTTGTCCGAGAACCCGGCCTTCGCCGAGGCCTGCGCCGCGGCGGGCATCCGCTTCGTCGGCCCCGCGGCCGAAATCCTGCGCGTTTTCGGCGACAAGGTCGCGGCGCGGCGCGCGGCCGTGGCAGCCGGCGTGCCGGTGCTGCCCGCCTCCGACGCGCTGCCGCGCGATCTTGAGCAAGCGCACGCCATCGCGCGCGCGATCGGCTACCCGCTGATGCTCAAAGCGAGCTGGGGCGGCGGCGGCCGCGGCATGCGCGTGATCGAGTCCGCCGAACAGCTCGGCGCCCAGCTCGAAGCCGCGCGCCGCGAGGCGCACAACGCCTTCGGCAACGACGAGGTCTATCTGGAAAAGCTGGTGCGCCGCGCGCGCCACGTCGAGGTGCAGGTGCTGGGCGACCTGCACGGCAATCTCGTCCATCTCTACGAACGCGACTGTTCGGTCCAGCGCCGCAACCAGAAAGTGGTGGAGCGCGCGCCCGCGCCCTACCTCACGTCCGAACAGCGCGAGGCGCTCTGTGCGGCCGCGCTCAAATTGTGCCGGCAGGTGGGCTACACCCACGCCGGCACCGTCGAGTTCCTGATGGACGCGGATTCCGGCGCGTTCTGGTTCATCGAAGTCAATCCGCGCATCCAGGTCGAGCACACGGTGACCGAGGAAGTCACCGGCGTGGACCTCGTCAAGGCGCAGATCCGCATCGCCGAGGGCGCGCGCATCGGCGATGCGCCGGATGACCAGGGCTCGGGCATTCCCAGCCAGGACCGCATCCGCCTCAACGGCCACGCCTTGCAGTGCCGCGTCACCACCGAGGATCCGGAGAACGGCTTCGCGCCCGACCACGGCCGGCTGCTCGCTTACCGCAGTCCGGCCGGTTTCGGCATCCGCCTGGACGGCGGCACGGCCTACTCCGGCGCGATCATCACCCCCTACTACGACTCGCTGCTGGTCAAGGTCACCGCCTGGGCGCCGACGGTCGAGGAAGCGGCGCGCCGCATGGACCGCGCCTTGCGCGAGTTCCGCATCCGCGGCCTGGCCACCAATCTGCCGTTCCTGGAAAACGTCGTCACGCACCCGGCGTTCCTGCGCGGCGAGTGCACCACGCGTTTCATCGACGAAACGCCGGAGCTGTTCGTCTTCACGCCGCGCCGCGACCGGGCCACCAAGCTGCTGCGCTTCATCGGCGAGGTCATCGTCAACGGCAATCCGGAAATGAAGGGCCGGCGCGCGCCGGACGCGCTCGCGCCGCCGCGGCTGCCGGCCAACTCGCTGCTGGACGCCCCGCCGCCGCCTGGTCTGCGCGATGTGCTGAAAGAAAAAGGTCCCGCCGGTTTCGCGCGCTGGATGCGGGAGCAAAAACGCGTCCTGCTCACCGACACCACCCTGCGCGACGCGCATCAATCGCTGTTCGCCACCCGGCTGCGCACCCACGACATGCTGCCCATCGCGCCTTACTACGCGCGGCTCGCGCCGCAGCTTTTGTCGCTGGAGTGCTGGGGCGGGGCCACCTTCGACGTGGCCTTGCGCTTCCTCAAGGAGGATCCTTTCGAGCGGCTGCGGCGGCTGCGCGCGGCGATCCCCAACATCCCCTTCCAGATGCTGCTGCGCTCGGCCAACGCGGTGGGTTACACCAACTATCCCGACAACGTGGTGCGCTTCTTCGTGCAGCAGGCGGCGCGCGAGGGCATCGACCTGTTCCGCGTCTTCGACTGCAACAACAACGTCGAGGACATGCGCCTGGCGATCGACGCGGTGGTCGAGGCGGGCGCGGTGGCGGAAGGCGCGATCTGCTATACCGGCGACCTGTTCGACGCCGCGCGCCCCAAGTTCAACCTGCGCTATTACCTGGAGCGCGCCAAGGCGATCGAAAAGGCCGGCGCGCACCTCCTCGGCATCAAGGACATGGCCGGCGTGTGCCGGCCGCGCGCGGCGCGCGAGCTGGTGCGCGCGCTCAAGCAGGAGGTCGGCCTGCCGATCCACTTCCACACCCACGACACCAGCGGAGCCGCCGCGGCCAGCGTGCTCGCCGCGATCGAGGCGGGCTGCGAGGCGGTGGATGGGGCGCTGGACTCGATGAGCGGGCTGACCTCGCAGCCCAACCTCGGCGCCATCGTCGCGGCCCTGGCGGGAACCGACCGCGACCCCGGCGTGGATCCCGCCGCCCTGCGGCAGCTCTCGGACTACTGGGAAGGCGTGCGCCGCTACTACGCGCCCTTCGAAGGCGAGATGCGCTCCGGCACCGCGGACGTGTACCGCCACGAGATCCCCGGCGGCCAATACACCAATTTCCGCGAGCAGGCGCGCGCGCTCGGTCTGGAGGCGCGCTGGCCGGAAGTGGCCCAGGCCTACGCCGACGTGAACCGGCTGTTCGGCGACATCGTCAAGGTCACGCCCACCTCCAAGGTGGTCGGCGATCTGGCCTTGTACATGGTCGCCAACGAGCTGACGCCGGCACAGATCGCCGATCCGGATCATCCGGTGGACTTCCCCGAGTCGGTCGTGGCGCTGTTCCGGGGCGAACTGGGCACGCCGCCCGAAGGCTGGCCGGCGGCGCTCCAGAAAAAAGTGCTCAAAGGCGCGCAACCGATCCGCGGCCGGCCTGGCGCCAGCATTCCCCCCGCGGACCTCGATGCGGCGCGGCGCGAGGCGGCGAAGCTCACCGGCGGCGAAGTCACCGACAGCGATCTCGCCTCCTACCTGATGTATCCCAAGCTGTTTCGCGACTACGCGGAGCACGTCAAGCGCTATGGCGAGGTGAGCGCTCTGCCCACGCCGGTGTTCTTCTACGGCATGAAAGAACAGCAGGACGAGATCAGCGTGGATCTGGAACCCGGCAAGACCCTGGTGATCCGGCTGCTGTCGCGCACCGACCTGCCGGACGAGGCGGCCTCGCGCCTGTTCTTCGAATTGAACGGCCAGCCGCGCACCATCCGCGTGCCGCACGCCGGCGCGTCCGCCGCGGCGGCGCGGCCCAAGGCCGGCGACCATCCGGACCAGATCGGCGCGCCGATGCCGGGCATGGTGGTGCGCGTGGCGGTCAAGCCGGGCGACGCCGTCAAACAGGGCGAGCCCCTGATCGCGCTGGAGGCGATGAAGATGGAAACCCTGATCGCCGCCCCGCGCGATGCGCGCGTGGCGGCGGTGCACGTGAAGCCCGGCACCGCGGTCGAAGCCAAGGATTTGTTGATCGAGTTGGCTTGAACGCGCCGGCCCGCTCAATCGGGCCAGCGTCCCGTCTGCTCCAAGGGCGCCAGGCCGTGCAGCGAAATGCGCCAGTGGTAATCCACCACCCGTTCGCGCGGGATGTGCGGATTCTGCCGCCACCACTTGGCGAGTTGCTCGCCGGACCCCGACACCGCGTGGGCACAGGCTTCCAGCGTCTGCGCATCCACGTGCGGCAAGACCTGGCGCAACAGGTCCACGATGCGCCCCACGGTGGCGAAACGCAGTTGCCTCGCCTCCTCGGCCGCGGGACCGGCTACCGCCACGCCGCCGCCGAACAGCATGCCCCAGGCATCGCCCTCGTCCTCCACGAAGGCGAAATAAGCCTCGATGCCATTGCGCAGGCGCTCGGCCAGGCCCTGGCCGCGGCTGCCCGCCACCATCATCCGTCGTTCCAGGTCCTGGCGCGCCTGCCGCAGGCAAGCGAGATAAATGCCGTCCTTGGAGCCGAAATGGTGATAGATGATGGGGCGCGTCACGCCGGCCGCGCGCGCGAGATCGCCGATGGAAGTGCCCTGGTAGCCGCGGCGAATGAACAGACGCAGCGCCACGTCGAGCAATTGTTGCCAGCGCTGCTCGCGCCGCAGCCGCCCGCGCTTGACCGGGCGCCGCGCGGCAGCGCGTTTCCCCGCTTTCTTCATCCCCATCCCCGTCGCCGATCGCTCACGGCCGGGCTGAAGCCCGATCCGTGGCTTTATTGTGTTACAGCGGCCGCGATCCAGGCGCGCGGCTCGCGTTTCACTCGGTTTCCGTCGCGGTCGGCCGCTGCGCGGCAAGGCAATCCGCCGTGCTCGGCCCGGTGGGCGCACCGCCCTCCGACAGACGTTGCAACTCGCGCGCCAGCGGCGAGACGTCCACCAGCCGGCGGCTCAGGCGGCGGTCGAAATCCGGCCGCTCGCGCAGGCGCTCGCCGTCGAGGAAAAACTGGATGGGTGCATCGCCGCGCGGCAGGCGGGTGAAATAGACGTCTTCCGCCGAGGTGGCCAGGCGGTTGATCGCCGAACCCGCGCCGCGGCCGCGGCGCAGACCGTCGGGCGAGACGATCACCAGATCGGGATCGTCCAGATCGGGCCTGCGCGTGAGCACGCAATCCCCAAAGCCGCGGAAATAGAACGGCACGCCATGCGCGCGACAGACGTCGCGCAGCGCGCGCACCCACTCGGGATGCGGAGGCCGCGGGCGCGCGCCGCGCTCGCCGCCGGCGATCACCCAGTCCAGCCGCGGATAGCGGCGCAGGGGATCGGACTTCGGCAGCCACTGCGGGGTGCCCTCGGCGTCGACTCCGAGATACTGCTGCACCAGACCCTCGAGCGGCCACAGCCGGTCGCGGGTGGAAAGCTCGATGCGCTGCAGATCCACCGCACCCAGCAAGGGCTCCAGCACCAGGTGGCGCCAGGCCGCCGGCACGTCAAACAGGTACGGCAGGCGTTCGCTAAAGCTCGCCGCGTCCTCCGCGGCCACGCCGAGGCTCAAGTTCTCCGGCAACGCCCCCCCAGCGAGCAGCTCGCGCATGCGCGCGGGATAGCGGGTGGTGATGAAGAAGAAATGCCGCGGCTGCTCGACGATCACGGACAGCACGCGGGCGATGAACTCCGCCGGCACCTCGGGCTGAAACAGATCCGACCACGGCGCCACCACCACGCGTTGCGGCGTGGTCCACTGCGCCGGTTCGGCGAGCGCATATTCCACCGGATAAGGCCGGTGCCGCTGCGCGGGATCGAAGCCGCGGCCGGCGTTGCGGTGGAACCGCTCCAGCCGGTCGTGCGCGGCGCAGTGACGGCAGCCTTCCGCCACCGGGCGGCAGCCGTAGAGCACGTGCCAGGGACGCTCGTCCAGCGACAGCGCTTCCTCGCGCGCACGCAGCAGCTCGCGATCCGGCAGGGAAATGTCCAGCCATTCCCATTGGCTCGGGTCCGCCACTCTCGACCGTGGCGGCGTCGTGGGGCGCTCGCCCGGTTGGGACGCCCGTGCGGCGACCGCCGCCGCCACTCCGGCCGTGAGGGCGGCGATTTCGCCCGGCGCCAGCCGCCGCGGCGCGATCGGCGCGGCCGGGCGCAAAAGCACGGTCTCTCCCTCCTCGCCGTCCAGCACCAGTTCGCCGCGCGCCATCCGGCGGCTCAGTTCCTCCACCAGTGCTTGCGCCGGCCGTCCGGCGCCGATCCAGCGTCGCGCCAGCCCCTCGAGCGGCACCCGCGCGCCCGCGCGTTCGAGACCTCGCATCAAGCCTTCGAACTCGCACAAGAGTTCATCGCGCGCCAGGGTCATGGCCGATCCGGGTAAACCCTAGTGTTTCTTTCCATCACGATAACCGATTTCTCCCGTCCGTACACCTCGCCACCGCGCAAGCCCATGCGCGCAGCATGAACGCGGGCAGCAGCGCGGCGGCGGCGTTGGGCGACCAGCGTGAGCCACGGGGCGGCGAATGGTCATCCCGGTGCGCGTCCGACGCGTTTGCGCCGCAGTGCAGCAGCCCCCAGCAGGGCCAGCAGACCCAGCCCGTCGCAGGCCCCGCCCCCCGCAGACCCCCCTGCAGACCCGCCGGAAGAACCGCTGCCGGAAGAACCGCCGCCGGAAGACCCGCCGCTCGAGGAGCCGCCGCCGAAGGCGAAGTGCTGCGGTGCGCCCAGATTGCCGGCCGCATCCACCGCCTGCACCGTGCCGGCGGCGATGCCGGAGGGCACAGTCAGGGTTTCCGCGACACCGGCGGAGACGACGGCGGGCAGGTCCACGGGCTTGAGCGAGGCGTCGTCGGGGACCAGCCGGTAGTGGTCCGGTTTACCGTCGTACCAGTCGTCGCCGGGCGCGGTGAAGCTCAGCGTTCGGTGCGTCGCGTCGGCGGCGAACGCGCGCAGCGCGCCGGGCGGACGAGTGTCCGTGCCGTAGCGGCCGGTGTTCCATTCGTCGTGGTGATAGCTCCACCACTCGCGGTTGCCGGCGTACGTGCCGGCGGTCTTCCAGACGAACACGTAGCCCTCGCGCGTGGTGGCCACCAGCTCGGTGTGACCGTCGCCATCGAGATCCCCCGCGCTCGGACTGAACACCACCCAGCCGCTGGTGAACTTGGGGAAACCCGCCGCCTGGCCGAGCAGCGTGTAGGCGTGCAGGGCGTTGGAGTCCCCGGCATCCACCACCTCGGCTTGACCATCCCCGCTGACATCCACGAACAAGGGACTCGACAGGAAGTCCAGCCCCTGCAGGAATGGCGCGCTGGGCGTCAGCGGCACGCCGGTGCGCGCATCCACGATGCGCTCGAAGTTTTTGAGCTGCACGCCGCTGGCGATGAACAACAGCGCGGCGGCCGTCGATGCCGCGCCGCTGCCGGCCTGGGCGTAAGCGAGCCCCGAAAGCCCGCCGAACCGACCGAAGGCGCCCAGCGTGGTGAAGCTCACCGGCACATCGGCGGGAAGCTGGGTGAGCAAATCGTCGAGCGTGATCCGTCCGGACAGCAGCGCCACGGGATCGAGGTTGGGCTGCACGCCCAGCAGCGTCTTGATCTGGCCGTTGCCGGACAGCAGATAGCTCGGCGAGAAGATGGTGCTCGCCGCGATCTCGTCGCGGCCGTCGCCGTCCACGTCGGCAGCCGCCAGGCCCTCGCTGCCCTCGGTGATGAACTCCTGCGCCGAGCCGTAATAAAGGATGAGGCTGGGCAGCGTCACCGGCCAGCCGGACACCGGCGTGCCGTCGGCGTGGTAGGCCATGAAGTGCACCATGCCCAGCGGCTGGATGTCGGCGCCGCGCGTGTCGCTCTGCTGGCTGCGGATCACGATCTCCGGCTTGCCGTCGCCGTCGAGGTCGGCGATCACCGGCGCGCAGTCGAGCTTGTCGTCGTGGATGCGCACGTAGCCGGAAGGCGTGAGGCTGTCCGGAATCGTCACCTTCACCGGGAAGCCCTTGAGTTCGGTGCCGTCGCCCTGGAACACGTGGACATAACCGTCCCAGCCGGCTTCGACGATCTCCAGCGTGCCGTCGCCGTCGAGGTCGTAGAGCACGGGGCTGGAGAAAGCGCCTTCTTTCGGCGGCCGCGAGAATTGTTGGGCGGGCCGCGGGATCGGCGGCGGCTGCACGTCCTTGGCCACGAGCTGCGGAAATCCCTGGCGCGCTCGGCCCTGCGCGTCCCAGGCGTAAACGTGGCCCGCCGTGCTCGCGGCCACGACCCACAAGTGTCCGTCGTGATCGAGATCGCCCACCGCCACCGGGACCGCCACGGGCTCGTAGCGCGGATTCACGCCCGGATGGCTTTTGAGCACGGACACCGGGTCGGTGTGTACCGGCCAGCCGGAAAGCTCCTGGCGCGTGACCGGATCGAGCGCGTGCACGTAGCCGTCGGCGTCGCCGTAAATGATGGCCAGATGGCCCAGGCCCTGCAGATCGGCGAGCTTGGGTGCGCTGGTGCCGTCCGGGGAAAAACGCCCATCCATCGCGCCCTGGCCGTTCACGCGCACCGGGAAGCCGGGATACCAGGAGGGATCGTGCACCACGTCGATGGCGCGCCGCTCCTCGGCCTGGCGGCCGGTGGCGTCGGTCACGGTCAGGCGCAAGGTGATGGCGTATTGCTCGGTGGTTTCGAGTTCTTTGTTCTTGGACAGGGAGAACGCGGATTGCCAGAAACTTTCCGGGATCTGGCTCAGATCCAGCGTGCCGAGCGCGCCCTCGTAGGGCGTTTGCCCCGCGCCGGTGGCCAGGGTGTTCCAGGTTTGCGGTTCGCCGCCCAAACCGTATTCCAGCGTCCAGGTGTAGGACGGCGAGCGTACGGCCGCGACCGCGCCGCTGATCGGAATCTGACTCGTGACGGTCGGATCCCATAGCGTGAACCACTCCGGCGCGTCGAACCAGGCGGTGGGCGGGATCGCGCCGCCGGCGAACGCCTGACAGGCGCGATGCACGTTGGGCCGGCCATAGCCGGTCTGCAAGTCCCAGCCGGGCCCGTTGGGCCATTTGACGTAAGCGCCGTCGGCGTCTGAGGCGGTGGCGATCAGCACCTGCAGGATTTCCGGCGCGGTGTAGGGATTCCCCGGCGGGGAATAGGCGAGCGCGCAGGAGCGCACCGCGCCCAGCACGCCGCCCAGGGTGCCGGTGGATTCCGAAGTCGAGCCGCCCAGCGTCTCCACCGTCACGAGGTTCTTCGGTCCCCAGGACGTTTCGCCCGAACGCACGCGGAAGGTGGTGGTGAGCGCGCGCAGCGGCGGCAGGTTGTTGATGAGCGTGTTGTTGAAATCGCGCACGAAGCCGTTGCCGGGCACGCTGTGGGGCCAGTACATGCCGCCCTGGTGGTCGGTGGAGTCGAAGTCGTTGCTGGTCTCCGCCACCAGCACGTCGTGGCGCCAGAGATATTCCACCGCCTCGCGCTCGAAGCTCGAATACCCCAACGCGGCGTTTTCGGTGGTGATGACCTTGGCGCCGGCGTCGGCCGCGAACAGCAAGCCCTGGGTCAGCTCGTTGGCGCGATCCAGCGCTTCGGCGCCGACCTTGACCGGCAGGATCAGACAGCGCGCGCAGGCGCCGACCAGCCCGATGCCGTTGTCGGCCTCGGCCGCGGCCTTGCCCATCTGCGCGTCGGAGTGACCGTAGGTGGCGTCCAGCGTCGCGGGATCGTTTTGCTGGTTGTAGAAATCCCAGCCGGAGATGTCGTCCACGTAGCCGTCGTGGTCGTCGTCCACGCCGTCGGAAAAGACCACGATGAGGTCCTCGGGATCGAGGAAGCCGTTGCCGTTTTTGTCCGCCACGCGCGGATCGTGGGCATAGTCCTGGACGTTGAACACGCCGTCGCCGTTGAGATCGTAGAGCCGGTCCGGCTCCTTGCAGCCGGGGCTGTTTCCGGGATGGGTCGCGCCCTTGGCGTCCTGCGGGGCCGGCAGCTCGCCGCAGTTGAGATAGACCTTGTTGACCAGGTCCTTGGAGGCATCGCCCGCGTTCCAGTTGATGCCGCCCTCGAGATAGGCGATGACGATGCGCGGATCGCCGGCGCGCGCGCTGGCCGCCAGACTGGTGTCGAACCAGGTGCTGTCGATGGACATGCCGGCGGCGTTTTCCGGATCGCTGGCGATGGGAAAGACCGCGCGCGGAATCTCGCCGAGCAGCGTGTACTGGCCGGCGTTGGCATAACCCGGATCGTTCGGCGGCGTGTCGGGAAACGCCGCCTCTGCCGCACCCGCGGCGAGCAAGAACATCCACCCCGCAACGACCGCCATCCTTTGCGTACGCATCCGCGTTCTCCCCTGAAGATTCATCTACGCCTGCGCCGGAGCGTCAGCGCGCCCAGCCCAACCAACGCGAGCAGATCCATCGCCCCACCCCCGCCCGCGGCCGCGCCGCCGCCCGCGGCCCCGGACGACGAGCCGCCCGAGGAACCACCCGAGGAACCGCCACCGCTGGAACCGCCCGACGAACCGCCGCCCGAAGACCCTCCCGAACCGCCGCCGACCTTCGCCGTCACCGGATAGCCCAGATTGCCGGCGGCATCCACCGCCTGCACCGTGACCTGGGCACCGCCGCTGCCGGCAAGCGCCAAAGTCTGTGTCTGGCCCGGAGCGACCGGAACCAGCCCGGACGTGTCAGTCAGTGCGCCATCGACGCGCACGCGATAGCCCGCCACGGCCTTGGCCGGGCACAGGCCGTCGTCGCCTGGCGCGATCCACGACACATGCAAGCCGTCCGTCTCGGCGCGCGCCTGCAAAGCGGTGACCGCGCCGGGCGGCGTACCGTCGGTGGCGTAGTTGCCGCTCGAGCGCAGGTCGTGGCGGAAGCCCGGCCACTCGCTCTGGCAGGCCGGCGCGTCCGGTACGTTCCATTCGAACAAATAGCCCTCGCGGGTGATCGCCGCGAGTCTTTGGTCCTGCGACAGCTCGGGCGGAGCGAACAGCCAACCGCCGGTGACCTTGGGAAAGCCGGCGACATCGGCGCCGCTGCGGCCGTCGTAGGCGTGCACCAGGCCCAGGCCGGTGCCGGCGAGCACCTGGCTGGAAGCGCCCGAGACCAGCTTGCCGATGCTGCTCGACGACAGGAACTGATAGTCGTCGGTGACGACCGGGAAGGCGCTCAACGGCAAGCCGCTACCGCTGTCGAAGGCAGCGATGAGGTGGTTGTAGGGCACGTTCTGGCCCACCAGGAGCAGGTTTGCCGCCTGGCCGAGCGTGACTTCGTACTTCACGAGATCGGGCGTGCCGTTGCCGTCGAGGTCGCCCACCGAGGCCGACTCGAACAGGTTGAGCGCGCCCGTGCGATCGGTGGCATTGGACGCAAGACCGTAGAGATTCTGCTGGGCGTCGCGGATCAAGCGGCCGTCGGCGGAGTAAACGGACAGCGCGCCGCCGGTGGTGGAAACCACCACGCTCTGCTGACCGCCGAGCTCGACCAGCGCCGCGTCGTGTCCCGGTCCGATCAGCGGCAAGGTGGACTGGATGCCGCCGTTCAAATGAATCGGCCAGCCCGGCAGCAGGTGGCCGTCCTTGCCGCTGACCGCATAAACGCGCGAGGACCCGCCGGCCGCTTGAGCGAGCAGATCCGAGAACGCCTGGGCGAGCCCGCCCTGGATGTTGGACAACAAGGGTTCGGCGCCGTAGGTCTCGTTGCTGGCGATGACCACGTCGTCGTCACCGTCCCCGTCGAGGTCGCCGATGGCCGGATCGTTCACCGATTCCGCCAGCATTTGCTGATCGGCGGGAATCTCTGGATCCACGAGATTCACCGGAAAGCCGGGCAGCGCCTGGCCGTTTCCGTCCCAGGCGTAGAGATATCCGTCGAGTCCCGCCACCACGATGTCCAGTCCGTGATCCTGGCCTTGTAGATGACCGAGCGCCGGACTGCCGACGAAGCCGCACTTGCGGTGATGCAGCGGCTGGCTTTCGTCCTGCGCGCGGCAATGGTCGCGGTCCAGGCTCACGGGGAAACCGGGGCGCAAGGAGCCGTCCGGCTCCCAGACGTACAGGTGGATGCCGGCGGCGTCCACGATTTCCGGGATGCCGTCGCCGTCCAGATCCCCCACCGCCGCCCCGCGCAATTCCTCGTAGGGCGGCGCGCTCTGCAGCAGCGCGGCGAACCCCGGCGCCGCAGTGTGCGCGGCGGCCTGGACCATGAGCTGGGTATGCACCGGGAAACCGGGAAAGTCCGAGCCATCCTTCCGGTACACGCGCAGCCAGCCATCCTCGGTCGGCACGATCAGCTCGGGCACGTTGTCGCCGTCGAGATCCGCATAGCGCAGCGGCGCTTCGCCGCCGCTGCCCAGCCGGCGCGGATAACCGGGACGCAGCGTGCCGTCCGCGAGCGCGGTGAACACCCGCCGGTCCTGGCCCGCGGTGGGAATGTCGGCCGCCGTGACGGTGAGCCGCACGGTGAACTGATTCTGGTACGGATTGAGTGCGCTGGCCGAGAACGTCGGCCCGCCGGGATCGAGCGGGACGGTATAGCTCGCCAGCGCCGCGCGCACCGCCTTGAGATCGATCGTGCCGAAATCGCTCAGCGTGCCGCTGGCGTCGCCTTCGCGCACGGTCGTCCAGCTCGTGGGCGCGAGCCCCGCGCCCCATTCCAGCTTCCAGTGGAAAGCGCCGCCCGAGGCGAACCGCGCGCGCGCCAGGCCAGTGATCGTCACGCTGTCGCCGGTCAAGGGCGCATACCAGTCCGGCGCAGCGAGCGCCGCCTCCGGCGGAATCTTGCCGGAGCGAACCAGCGCCACCGCCGCGCCGAGATCCGCGCGGCCATACCCGAAATGCGGATCCCAACCCGTTTGCGCCGCGTCGGGCAGCCCCAGCCCCAGCGTGTCGCCGCCGCTCACGTCCTCGGCGGTCTGCTCGAGGATTTCCCGCACCTCGTCCGGGGACAGGCGCAGACCGGCGTCGCGGCCGGCGGCGACCACCAAGGCCGCCGCTCCCGCCGCCTTGGCCACGTTCTCGGAGCCGGTGGCGCCTTCCATCGCCAGCGAGCTCTTGCCGCCGTACTGGGTGGTGTTGGCGCCGCGGAAATACGTCAGCACCGGCAGCTCGGTGCCAAGCGGCAAGCCGGCCAGCGCCGCGGCCACCTGGCTGCCGGCGTTCGTGCCCAGGCCGAGGGTGTCCGGCACCGTGCCCTGGATCAACAGGGCGTGGCCGTAGTTGGCCGGGTAGTTGTGATTGCCGGTGTTGAGATCGTCGCCGGAGTAGGTCTGCACCACGCCGTGCTCGTAAGCGTATTGCGAGGCGGCTTCGGCGAACGCGCTGTGGGTGATGCTGCCGTTGGCGCCCTCGATCACCGCCGCGCCCTGGTCGGTGGCGTAGAGGATGCCCATGGCGAAGGTGTTGCCGTCGGAAACGAAAGTGTCCCAGATGCGCACGGGCAGGAACTGGCAGTGCGGACACACGCCGATCGAGCCGGCGCCGTCGTTGCCCTGCTCCACGGCCTGTTCGGCGCGGTCCGAGCCGTGGTCGGCCGCGGCGAAATAACTGGAGGCGTCGAAAGGATCGTTGTCGTCGTCGAAGAAATCCCAACCCGCGATGTCGTCGACGAATCCGTTGTGATCGTCGTCGTGGCCGTCCGAGAAGGCGCGGATCAAGTCTTGCGCGTCGAGCAGGCCATTGCCGTTGGCGTCGCGCACCCGCGGGTCGTCGCGATAATCGTCCACGTCCAGCGCGCCGTCGCCGTCCAGGTCGTAGCTTTTGTCCGGCTCCTTGCAGCCCGGCGCGGCGCCCGGCAGCGTGCTGCCGTCCGCGCGCTGCGGCGCCGGCAGTTCGCCGCAGTTCAAATGCACCTGGCGGCGCAGACCGGGCCGCTCCCAGCGCACGCCGGTGTCGAGGATCGCCACCACCACGTCCGGCCGGCCGCGTTCCGCCTTCCAGGCGCCGGCGGCGTTGAATCCGGAGATCATCGGCGCCAAGGCGTGCGGACCGTCCTTGTAGAGCGCCAGCGGCGTGAGCTGGGAAGGAAAGCCGAACAGGTCGAAGCGTTCGTCGTAGAGATTGGTACTGCTGCGGCCGTCCTCGTCGTCCGGCTCGGCCCGATCGTAATCGGGATCGTTGGGCGTGTCCTGGCGCTGGACGTTGCCGGGCCCCAGCGGCTTGCCGTAGGCGAACTGCTGCGCGGTGTCGCTGGATGCCGGATGCTCGAAATCGCGCGCCGCGGCGCCGGCGATTCCGGCCACGAGCAGTCCCAGTGCGCCGAACGCGAAGGCTCGTCTAAGGTCCATAAACAGCGGCTCCGAGCGGACTGGTCTGCAAAGCGGGATAGAGATCCAGATAGTCGCGTTCGACGAGCGTCCCGCCGGCGTCGGTCCGCACCATCCCGCGCGTGGCGAGGTCGGGGGCGTCCTGCGGCTGCCCGTCGTAATCCATGAACTGGCCGTGCGCATCCACCGCGCGGCTGCCGAAGCGCGCGATGCCGGGCAGCGCGATCAAGCGCCCATCATTGGCCTCGAGTTTCGTGGCGCCGGGCGCGGCGAGCCACACCGCCACGGCGCCGGCGGCCTTGCGATCCACCTGGCCATCGGGATGCACGTAACGACCCGGCACGATGTGCGCCGCGGGATCCGGGGTCTCGTCGAGCAGCGCGGTGAGCTGGCTCGCCATGGCATTGGATTCGTCGGGACCCAGGCCTTCGTCTTCGAGTTTGTGCGGGTGTCCCTTTGGATCCTTGTCGTCGCGATCGTTGACGCACAAGGTGGTGAACACGCCGGGCGTGGCGGAAAACGCCCAGGCCGGAATCTGGTAGCCGACGAAATCGTTGGCGAGTCCGGCCTGAAAACGAAAGCGGGCGCGCGCATGCCAGGTCGGCACCGGCGGGTTGGGCCGGTCCGGGCATCCGGCATCCTCGATGCCCCAGGGACTGCCCAGCATCAGCGCCGGAAAGGCCTCCCCCGGATTGGCGAGCAACTGGAAATCCGGCCCCAGGGCCAGCACCGCCACCGCGGTCTTGAGCTGATCGCCCAGCGGTCCCGCCGGCACGCCGGCGAGGTAGGTCGGGCGGTCGCCGAACAGGCCCAGCACGGCGGCGGCCTTGAACAGATTGTTTTGCAGCGGCACGAAAAACTCCGCGCGCCGGTAGTCCACCGGCCCGGAACGCAGGGGCTCGAGTCCGGCCAGCGCGCCCTGCACGGCGCGGGCGAAGGCCTCGCCGGTGGCCTGCGCCTGGGCGTAGCAACCGCTCGGGCAATCCGGGCCCGCGCTCGGAGCCACCGGCGGCACGGTCTGCGGATCTTCCTGCGAACCGTTGTCGCCCACGAGATAAACCGCGATCCCCGGCAGCGCTTTTTCCAGGCTGCGTTCGAAATACCCGGGCCAGTCGGCGCTGAGCTGGCCGGCAAGCGCCGCCGAATGCCCGATCTCCTGGTTGTGCGCGGCCGCGTTCATGAGGGTGAAGATCGGAACGCCCGCCGTGTCGCGCGCCTGCAAAATCCCCATCTTGAAGTCCACCGCCGCGGGCGCGCCCTGATCGTCGGTGGTCGGAAAATTTTTCGACAGATGGATTTGCACATCGTCCGGCAAGGGGAACTGGCCGGCCCACAGACTCGCCGGTCGCAGGGCGTCGAAGGCGGCGACCGCCGCCACCGCCGCCTGCTCGACCAGAAAGGCGAGGTAGTCGTCGTCGAGACCGGAGCGCGCGCCGAAGGTGCCGGCTACCGCCGGCGCGCCGTAGATCCCCACCGTATCGGGCGAGCTTTCGTTGTGGTTGGCGGAAACCAGCACGTCGGCGATGCCGGGCCGCAGCGCCCGGGCCCGCTCGCGGATGCGGTCGATGAGGTTGATGAACAGGCCCTGGGCGACGATGGATTCGATGACCACCGCCGTCCTGCCGTCGGAGACCGCCACCGCGCGCGCTTCGAGCGGATCGTGTACCGCGCTGGCCTGCACGCCGACGCCACCGGAACTGAAAATGCCGTCCCAGCGGCCGTTGAGATTGGCGTCGCACCACAGATCCACCCCGTAGTCGAAACGGCCGTTGCCGTTCACATCGAGATACGGCTCCTCGAAAGCGAAGGGGCGCGGTCCATCGTAAAGCGCCGGGCAATTCGGAAACGCCTGGGCATCCGCGATCGGATCGAAGGGCGGCGGCGTGATGTCGGCGACCGCCGCGCCGGCAAAGAACGGCGTGGCCGGCGCGGGCGCGACGCCACCGCCGCTCGCAACCTGGACCGGCTGCGAGGAACCGCAGGCCGCCAACTCCAAAGCGGCCACGGCGCCCAGCACCCGCGCGACGCTGCGCCGCCGCCTCATCGTGCCGGCACCAGGACGGAAGCCGGCGCCTGCGCGAGGTCGGCAAACACGTCCAGCCAGTGACGCCCGCCGGCCGCGTCGAAATAGCCGCGCGTGTCGCGGTCGGGCGTGGCCTGCCGACGCCCGGACAAAGACATCCACGCGCCGGGTCGGAACGCGCCGCGCGCCGGCTCCCAGACCGCCACCGCCGGACCCGCGGCCTGGAACTGGGTATCGACGGTGCACTTGATCTCCGGCCCGCCGAGCGGATCGCGCGAGAGCCTGCCATCGGGCAACACGTAACGCCCCTGCTCGATCGGCTCGGGCGGCAGACCGTCGGCGTTGGCGTCGAGCAAGGCGACGAGCGGCGGGGCGAGCAGATCGGCGGCTTGCGAGGTGGCGGACTCCGCGTCGTCGGAATGCCCGCAGCCGAAGCGATCGGTATCGTTGCCGCCGGTGAGACTGCCGTTCTCGCCCGGCACGCCCACGCCGTTGCCGCGCGGGAAGATGTAGCCGATCATGTCTTCGGCCAGGCCGTCGAAGAAGCGATACGCCGTGTGCAGGTGGGGCAGCGGCCAGTCCGGCAGCGGATCCTGAGGATTCGGCATGTCCTGCGGGCCGAGGAAGCCGCGGAAATAGGTGAACGGAAACACCTCGCCCGGCAAGGCGATGAAGCCGCCGTCGCCGATCCGGAACGCCGCGACCTGGCTTTGCAAGGCCAGCCCCGCGGTGCTGCCGTTGGGCAGCGGCGGGATCTGCACCAGACAGCCGGGCAGATACACCGGGCGCGCGGCGAACACGCCGGCCACGCCGGCGGCGATGAACAGCGTGTTGCTGACCGGCACGCAGACGTCGGCGCGCGCGCCCCAAATCTCGGTGCTCTGCGACCACTGCGCTTGCGCATCCAGCGCGCCTTCGACCGCGCCCGCGAGCGCTGCGCCGAAGGCGCGAGTCTCGCCGTCGTAACCGAGGGCAGTGTGCTGCTCGCCCGCCGCCGCCTCGAACAGCGTGCGGCAGCCTGCCGGATGATCCTCGTCGATGAAACGCTGCGGCGTCTGCGCCAGCGCCTGGGAGAAAACCTCGGGCGATTCCACGCTGCCCACCGAACCCGCCATCTCGATCGCCACGCCGCCGTAACGCGCTTCCAGCGCCGCGCGAAAGAAATGCGGCCAGTCCGCGCTGATCCAGTTGCGCTGCTGCGGGTCGGGATTGAAGCCCAAGGTCTCGGCGTGTTGCGAAACGCTGACCAGGGTGGCGATGACCTGCCCGTCGGCGGCCACCGCCTGCAGCACCGGCATGAGGCGGTCGTCCACGTAGGGATAGGACGACCAGCACTGGCGCAGGTTATCGGGTTCGCGCGCCTCGGCGAAGCGCAGATGCGCCGGTCGCATCGTTTTGTAGGCCTGCTCGATCGCCTGTGCGGACTTCTGCACCAGATCATCCGCGAAGTAGTCGTTGACGCCGGAGACCAGCGCGTTGACGCCGCTCAAACCCAAGGTGTCCGGCGCCGACTCGTCGTGAGTTGCGGAGATGAAGATGCCGTCGAGCGGGTAACCGTCGGCGGCGACCCGGTCGCGGATGCGCTTTTGATAGACGTTGAACAGGCCCTCCTGATCGACGACTTCCACGGCGATCGTCTTGACGCCGTTGGACACCACCAGCGCGCGCGCCGTGACCGGATCGGCGACATGGTCGTAGAAGCGCGGCGTGTCGGACCCGCCGCCGAGCAGATTGCCGTCCCAGCGACCGTTGGCATTGCAATCGAGGAAGGGATCGCCCAGGTCGTAGTGCCCGCTGCCCTTGAGGTCCACGTAAGGCTCCTCGAAAGCAAACGCGCGCGGCCCGGTGAAGAGTCCATCCAGCGCGCCCACGCAGTCAGCCGGATCGTTGGCGAGAGCTCCGTGCGGCGGCGGCGTGAAATCGGCGACCGCCGCGCCGACAAAGAACGGCGTGGCCGGCGGCGTAGCCACACCGGTCGTCGAACCCTGGACCGGTTCCGAAGAACCGCAAGCGGCAAGCATGCCGGTGAGCATTGCAGTGGCCGCCGAAAGCAACGACCGGGCGCAGACCGATCGGCGGATCATCCTGGATTAACCCCGCACGCGCCTGCGGACGTAGGCACCCAGCAACAGCACCATCAGCAGGCTCGGAGCCATCGCTCCGCCGCCCCCGCCCGACGAACCGCCACTCGAGCCACCGCCGCCACTCGAGCCACCGCCGCCACTCGAGCCACCGCCGCCACTCGTGCCGCCGCTCGAACTGCCGCCGCTGCTGGAACCTCCGCTACTGGATCCGCCGCCGTTGACGGCAACGGTCACGCGCGCGATCGCCGAGCCATTGCCGGCCTTGTCGTAGGCACGCAAAAGATAGACGTGACTGCCCGCCGGCTGTGGATCGGTGACCAACGAATCGGCCTGCCCCGCCGCGGCATGCACCGGAAACTTGCCGAGATCTTCGGCATCCGCCCAGGCCACCGATGGCCCGGAAGCACGGCGTAGTTCGTAATGGTCCGCTCGTCCGCACAGACGATCGTCGCCAGTGGCGGTGAACTGGAAGCGCACGCGCCCGTCGTCGCCGGCCCTGGCGACGACGGCGGCAATGGGAGAGGGGCGCTCGGCGTCGGTGCCGTAGTTGCCGGAGTTGTGGGCGTCGTGCTGATACTGCGGCCACTGCGACAGCGCCGCGCAGTCGTGCGTGCCATCGATCTTGGTGGTGGTCGGGTACAGGCGCAGATAACCCTCGCGCGTGGTGGTGGCGATGGACAGGAACTGCGCCGCCTGGCCACCCACCGGCGCGGCGCCGACCGCGGCGGCGGATACGGTCCAGCCGCCGCTGTGCAGGCGCGTGACCTGGGGAAGCAATAGCGCACTCTGGCCCACGATCACGGTGTCGTTCACGGCAGTGCCCTGGATCACGTCGGCCTTGCCGTCGCCATCCACGTCGGCGAAGATCGGTTGCGTAAAGAATTGCAGATCGTTGACTTCCACCGGCGCGCCCAGCTCGTACTGGCCGGTCGTGGCGTTCCACAAGCCGAGTTGATCCTGGGCGAGGATCTGCTGACCCTCGAGCGCGAGATCGAGCACGCGTTCCAGTCCGGCGCCAGGACCGGCGACGGTGAAATGCGTGCCGCCGTCCATCGAGCCCACCGACAGCGCGCCCACCGCCACGTAAGCCGGCGTATCGGTGGTCACCGGCGTGGCGGAGAGCGTGTTGGTCTTGCCCAGCGTGGCGCCGAGGAAGGAGCTGCCGTCGCCGCGGAAGAGATAGCCAGGACCGGCGACGGAGGCGGCGACGATCTCCGGCTTGCCGTCGCCGTCCAGATCGACCAGGGCCGCCGGCGAGTTGGTTCCCTCGCCGACGTCGGGCAAAAGGCCGGTGGTGATGAGCGCCATCTTGACCGGCCAGCC
>Ga0070740_10001021_pt1 | contig 43191 bp, 32 predicted proteins | sample Coa_R2_FD_67286 | JGI IMG/M metagenome (GOLD analysis project Ga0070740, IMG submission 67286) | Surface soil microbial communities from Centralia Pennsylvania, which are recovering from an underground coalmine fire - Coalmine... | ecosystem: Environmental > Terrestrial > Soil > Unclassified ... | reverse complement strand
TGTTCGGCACGCGCGCCCTCGCCGTTTCGACGACGGTCATCCGTTCGCGCTCGTCGAGGTGCACGCGCTCGCCCGTCGAGCCGAGCGCGACGTAGCCCGCGACGCCCGTCTCGTTCCACCTCTCGACGTTCGCGCCGAGCGCGTCGGCGTCCAGACCGCCGCCCGCGCCGAAAGGCGTCGTGAACGGCAGCAGCACGCCGCGCAGTCTGTTGACGACTCGTCGAGTGGTCGAAGTTTTCCGCCCGCCTGTTTCTTCTCGCATCAGGCCGCGCATTATAACGAGTGCCTCCGAAGCCGCGCAAACAGACTCGGCGCGAGCGCGGACGCCGGAAGGCAGCGCTCATTCGTTTCTGCCCGCGCGGCTTTCGCTTTCCGTGAGGAAATTTGCAGAGAGCCGCGCGCGTCGAAAAAAGTGATTGACAATTTTTCCATGCGGGAATATTTTTGCCGACGCTTTTAACCTGCTTCCGGGCCGGCACAAGCCTTACCGTGCCGGCGGTTCATCACGGTCTCCGTTATCTTCCAGTGGCCGCCCCGCGGGGCGGCTCGGTCTCTCGAACGGTTCGACGCGGAATGGCCCCGCACAGGCTCGCCGGGGCACGGTTTCAAACCGACTACCACAGGCCGCGTCGGCTCAAGCAACCGAGCGCCTGAACACCGGATCGCGGCGACGCCCATCGCCGCCTCCGTCCGGGTCATGGAACGCCGCCGCACACTTCCGCGGCGGCGGCGACACGGTCGAAGCCGACCACCGACTTCGTCTCGCCCGGCGAAGAGGCTCCGACGCCACGGCTCTCAACGGTTCTTCAAGCGGCGGCCCATCCCGCGAAGGAGACTAAGATGAAAAAGATTCTCAGCCTGCTTCTCTCTTTCATCGTCGGATTTCTGGGGATGATCTCGTTGGGCGCCTCCGCGGCGCGCGCGCAGACAGCCGCCTCCGTCAGCCTGAGCAAGCTCCGCGAGCAGTACGAACAACTGCTCGCCGTCGAGCGCGACCCGAACACGACGCCCGAAGTGCGCGAAAGGAACCACGCCTTCCTCGAAGCGCGCCGCGCCCAACTCGCCGCCGCGCTCCGCAAGCGCATGGACGCCCTACGCGCCTACCGCGCCAACCTCGCCACGACGCTCACCGACGAGGAGAAGAGCGCCGTCGAAGTCTCGATCCAACAACTCGCCGACGAGCTTCAGACGCTCCAGCCGCCCGCCGCCGCGCCCGCCCAAAACGCGCGCCCCTCCCGAAGGCCGCTCAGGACGACGCAACCCAAGCCGCCGATTCAACAAGCCTCCTTCGACGACGCCGAAAAGAGCGGCGACAGTGCCGCGGAGAGAAGCGCCGAGCCGTCGCCCGCCCCGAGGCGCGCGTCCAACGCCGTCGCGATTGAGATCACCTCGCCCGACGCGGACAAGACCGTCCACGTCGGCGAGATCGAGATGGAGGTCAACGTCAACGACCAGGACGTTGACGACATCATGGTCGCCGTTTACACCCCGGCCAGCGCCAAACCCCTCTCCGCCCGCACCATCGAACTCAAACGCAGCGACAAGGGCACCAAGTCCTTCGTCATTTCGCTCTCCAAAGGCGACAACCGCATCGAGGTCAGCGACCTCAATCGCCCCGACGTTAAGGCCGAGCGCAACATCACCTTCGCGGTTCCCAACGCGCCCGCCATCGGCGGCGTGGCGCTGAGCGACGCGCCGACACCCTCCAGTCGTGATCGCCTCACTTCAACCGCGGAGGCGGAGCCGCTCCGGAGTCCGGGCGCTGCCACGATCTGCGGCCAACTAACCCCCGCGTCGCTGAACCAAACCATCGGCCTTCTCAAAGGCGCGCCGGGATTTGAGACGCGCGGCGCCCCACTCTCGACACCTCTCCACCCCGCAGTTACAAGCATGTACGACGACGACTGTCAATCGAATTCCCGGAAGACACTGACTACGGGCGCGCCCCCGGTTAACGGCTCTCAGAAGGAGGCAGTGGTCACGCTGCTCAAAGCCCTGCTTAACGACCTCGGCGCCTCTCCCGCATATAACCTGTCCGTCGTCGGCCCACAGTTCGGCATAGCCACGGCCACCAACCCGAATGTTAAACTGCCGTCGGAATTCCGCACCCTCTCAAAGGCGACCATCAGGAAACAAATACTTCTGCTCGAACAGTACTTCGGCAACGTGGCGGTGCAAATCACGGGGTCGGACGGTAAGCCGGTCGCGACCGGCTTCACGGACAAAGATGGCAACTATTCCATTGTCATCCCGGACACAACCAAGTGCCCCTGCACCATCTCGTCGGAGGCTGACAACTTCCAGACCAAGCGGGAGTTCGTGCCGGCGGACGGAGGGACGCAGCGCGTGAACCTTGAGGTGGACGACAAGCCGGTGAGCCTGCTGGCGCGCGCCGTCGTCGGCTACGAGCAGGCGGGAGTAAGTTCGGCGACGCGCGAGCAGAACTACTTCTTCGATTTCTTCATCAGGAATACGGTGCCGTTCGCCCAGAAGATTCATCCCGACTTCGGCGAACGGATATCGGCTTGGGGCGACATCCGCTTCCAAAGCGTCCCACAGCCCGGCAACACGGCGCTCGGCACGTTCATCTCCAACTTTTCGCAGCAGGCGGCCAACGTTCAGGTTAAAGACGTTGCGCGCGTCTTCGACTTCCTCGGGGGCATTGAAGTTCGCCTGAGCGGGAACAACGCACTCCTGCCGAGTTTCGACCGCCAGACCAAGCAGAAGTTCACGCTCTCCTTCATCGCAGCAGGCGGTACGATCACGCCGCTCAACTCGCAGGAGACCCTCGCCACCTTCCGCGTCTTCCCCGACGCTCCGGGGCTTCCACCGGAAGCGCGCGGGAAAGACTTCGTCAGCTTCATCGCCGCCGACCGAACTCACTTCTTCCGACAATATTTCGTCGGCCTCAGGGTGCAAACGTTCTTCTTCAACAAATACAACATTCCGATGCAGCGCTTCCCGGCGCAACTCGACATCGCGGTGGGGCAGAGCGAGTTCATAACGGGCGGGAGATTGCACGGCGCTGTCATCCGGGTCGAGGGTTATTACCCGCTCCCCTACGAGGGCTTGAAGTTTATCAACCTGTTTGGCACGGCGGAACTGAGGCCGGGCCGCGACAGGGCCGGCCTCCCGCTCGTCCTGCAAGCAGCGCCCGCCGATACAGTGATCCCCGCCTCGAATGTCGTATTGATTCTCGCTCCGCAGCCGAACCGCGACTATTACAGGGCCGGCATCGGGATAGATTTCATATCGTTCGTTGACGCTTTGAAGAAGTTAACCAGCAGCACTAACAAGTAAGCTCGCCGTATCTATTCCGAAGCCTCGTGCTTTAAAAACCTGAGCGGCGGGTGCCGGGCGGTTGCAAAAATCCCGGTCGGCCTTTCCGTCGGGCAACTGTTTCACCCGATGCCCTCTGCCTCGATTTCTCGTTATTTAGACGCCTACGGAGTATTTCCTAACAGGTAGCGCTGCACAGCGCTCTCCTTTCAGGTGGAGAGGACAGGAGCAAAGTCATGGCAGGCCCGTTCGAGCTTTATGCGGTGCTTGAGAAGGAGTACGAAGAACTCCACGGCGCGCTGCCTTACGAGACGGACGGCCTCGACGGGGAGGCGAGGCTGAAGGCGGTCTGCGATCAGATACACGCGCGTGCGAAAAAAGGCAGCAAGCGCACGGCGCTCTGCTTTTCGGGCGGCGGGATTCGGAGCGCGACCTTCGGGCTGGGCGTGTTGCAGGGGCTTGCGCGGAGGGGGCTGCTCACGGAGTTCGACTACCTCTCGACCGTTTCGGGCGGCGGCTACTTGGGCGGATGGTTCTCGGCCTGGCTCAAGCGCGAGAGCGAGCGATCAGGAAAGAGCGCGCCGGACGCGCTTAAAGACATACAGGCGGAACTGACCACCCCGCCCGCGCCGAAGCTTCAGCCGGAGCCGGAGACCGTCAGGCACCTGCGCTCTTACAGCAACTACATGAGTCCGCGCCTGGGCCTTCTCTCGGCGGACACCTGGACGCTCGTCGCCATCTACTTCCGAAACCTCTTCCTCATCCAACTCGTGCTCGTCCCCCTCATCTTCGGCGTGCTCGTCGTCCCGCGCCTCAGCCTCGCCGTCGCCCGCTGGAGCGGCGGCAAAGACTGGACGACTCTCGCCTACTGGGTCGCCGTCGTCTTCGGCGTCACCGCCATCGCCTTCATCATCGCCAACCGACCGAGCGTCGCGGACGCGAGGCCGTCCGGCCTCGACGCCAGCCGCCTGTCGAAGAAGTACAGGGCCGAGTGGTGGTTCATCATCCTCTGCGTCGTCCCGCTGCTCGTGCTCGCGAGCATGATCACGACCTACTGGGCCTGGCTGCGCGCGCCCGTCGATCAACTCCGGCTCCCGCCGTTCGGCGACATCCACAACGCCTTCTCGTTCGCCTTCTTCGGCCTGCTGCTCTACGTCGGCGCCTACGTCGTCGCGCAGATTCTCCTCGTGCGAAAGTTCCTGCTCGCCGAGCCGGTCTTCGCCGCCCTCACGGGCATCATCGGCGGCCTCCTGACCTACCTCGTCGCCGCCAACGTCTTCGACAACCCGGTCGTTAAAGACGCGGAGGCCGCGACCGTCCTGAGCACGTCGCTGTACGTCTGCTTCGCCGCGCCGATCTTCCTCATACTCTTCCTCACGGCCTCGACCTTGTTCGTCGGGTTCGCGAGCCGCAAGACCACGGACGCAGACCGCGAGTGGCTCGCGCGCGCCGGCGCGTGGGTCTTGATCGCCGCCGCGCTCTGGGTCGTCGTGAGCGTCATCGTCATCTTCGGCCCCGTCGCGGTCATCTACTTCGGCGAAAAATATCTGGGGTCGTGGCTCGTCCCGCTCGCGGGCGTCGGCGGCGCGTCGGGCGCGGTCACGCTTGGCGGCGGCGCGAGCGGGCGGACGGCGGTGAACAACAAGGAGGAGAAGAAGCAGAGCGCTTCCGTCTGGACTCAGTTGCTCAAGCGCTACGCGCTCGCGCTCGCCGCGCCGGTCTTCGCCGTCGTCCTGCTCGTCGTCATGTCGCTCGCGACGAGCTACCTCTACCGGGCGATCTACGACGCGCTCGCCGACGCCGGGCCTTGGGCCAACGGGCTGGGGGCCGCGCTCGCCATCAAGCCGATAGCCTGGGACGCGCTCGCGCGTCTGCCCTTCGACCGTCTCGGCCTGCTGAACGTCATCTACAAATTGCCCGGCAGGTTCGTCCTCGCGCTCTCGTTCGTCGTCGTCTTCGTCGGCTTCGTGATGGGCCTCTGCGTCAACATCAACAAGTTCTCGCTGCACGCGGCCTACCGCGACCGCCTCATACGCGCCTACCTCGGCGCGTCGCGGCGCGAGTCCGAGCGACGCCCGAACCCCTTCACGGGCTTCGACGAGGCCGACAACATGCCGATGAGCGAACTCGCGGCGAGGCCCCTGCACGTCGTCAACATGACGCTGAATCTCGTCAGCCTTTCGAGCGAACAGTTGGCGTGGCAGGACAGGAAGGCCGAGTCGTTCACTTCGTCGCGGCTCTACTCGGGGAGCTTCTGCCTCGGCTACCGCGATTCCAGAGAGTACGGCTACGACAAGGCGATGGGGCGGGGCATCTCGCTCGGCACGGCTGTCGCCGTCTCCGGCGCGGCGGCCAGCCCGAACATGGGCTATTACTCCTCGACCTTCGTCACCTTCCTGCTCTCGCTCTTCAACGTCCGGCTGGGGTGGTGGCTCGGCAACCCCGGCAGGGCCGGCGACTCGACGTACAACAAGTCCGGCCCGACCTACGGCCCGCGCCCCATCATCGCGGAGACTCTGGGCTGGACGGACGACCGACACCCTTACGTCTATCTCTCCGACGGCGGCCACTTCGAGAACCTCGGCCTCTACGAGATGGTCTTGCGCCGCTGCCACACAATCATCGTCAGCGACGGGAGCGCAGACCCGACCTTCACCTTCAGCGACCTCGGCAACGCCGTCGGCAAAATCCGCGACGACCTCGGCATCCCGATCGTCTTCGACAACATCCCCGTCACGCCGAAAGACCGCGACAAGGTCGCCAGCCTGCAAGCGGACGACCTGAAAGAGAAGTTCTGCGCCGTCGGCACGATCTGCTACGAGAAGAAGGACGGCCCGAACGCCGTGAACGGCACGATCATCTACATCAAGCCGAACGTCTATGGCGGCGAGCCGGCGGACGTTTTCCACTACGCCAAGTCGAACCCGGCCTTCCCGCACGAGTCAACGGCAGACCAGATGTACAGCGAGTCGCAGTTCGAGAGCTACCGCGCGCTCGGCGAGTACATCGTCAAGCTGATGTGCGGGGACGGCGCGGTCACAGACCTCGAATCGTTCCAGACGCAGGTCTGCAAGTACCTCGGCAAGCCCGGCGTCGCCTCCGCGTCCCCGCCCGGCTGTTAAATCCCGGCCCCGGCGGTTCGTCCGAATCGGCAACGCACGGCGCGCGGGGTTGCGACCGCGCGCTCGCGCGTGCGAGGATTGTCGCGTCGAAAATTCCATGACGACGAGCGGCAAACGATTCGACCTACTCATCATCGGCGCGGGGCCTGCGGGGCTTTCGGCGGCGGACGTTGCGGCGCGCGAAGGGCTTGAGTATCTGGTCGTCGAGAAGGGGCTGATTGCCGACACGGTCTATCACTATCCTGTCGGGCTGACGGTCTTCTCGACGACGAACGAGCTGGAGCTGCGCGAGGGCGGGTTGAAGCCCTGCCGGGAGAAGCCGACGCGCGAGGAGTTGCTTTCGTACTACGTCCGCTTCGCGCTCGAACACGACCTGCGGATCAACACCGAGGAGGCCGTCACTCGCATCGAGCCTCTCGCGCCGGAGGGCTTTCGCGTCACAACGACGCGAGCGGTTTACGAGGCGGCGCGGCTTCTGGTCTGCACGGGCGCGATGGCGCGCAGGCGTCGGCTCGGAGTTCCGGGCGAAGACCTGCCGAAAGTTCATCACCGGTTCGTCGAGCCTTTCCCTTACGTCCGCAAAGACGTGCTGGTCGTCGGCGGCGGCAACTCCGCAGCCGAGGCGGCGCTCTTTCTTTCGGAAGGCGGCGCGCGACCCACCTTCGCCGTCTGGCCTTCGGACTGGGAGAACCGCGACCCGAAACGGGGCTGCATCAAGCACTGGGTGCGGGGGCCGCTCGAACGTGAAATTGAAGAGGGACGCCTGCGGCTCTTCCTCTTCTCCGAGGTCGAGGAGATAAAAGAGCGCGAGGTCAGGATCAAAGACGCGGAAGGCCGTTCACACGCGCTTCGGAACGACGCCGTCTTCATCCTCATCGGCAGCGACGCAGACCTGACGCTTTTGCGCGAGGCGGGCGTGCGCGTCGAACGCTCCGGCCTCACGGAAGTCCCCGTTTACGACCCCGAAACCTTCGAGACGAACGTCCCCGGCCTCTACGTCGCCGGCCACTTCACCAACTCGCGCCACATCAAAGAGGCCGTCGCCGTCCCGCGCCGCGTCGTCCCCCTCATCGCACAATCTTTGCGAAGCGCTCAGCCCGCCTGAACTGCGGACGCGCCATGATGTACTTTGAAATCATCGGCGACATCTCTGAAATAGAAATCATCGCTGTCGGCAGGGCAATACGAGGTTTAAGGCGGCTGCAAAGGCAGTACGGTAAAGGCCGCTGGAGCAAGCTGAAGGGCGTTGCGCAGGTGCGGCTCCGAAGCGGTAGAATACGCCTCGCAGAGTTACACTGGTGCGAAGCGCACGGCATCGGAAAGAAAGAACCGAAGCGCAAGCGTTACCTCGACTGAAATGATGAGAAGCAAAAACAAGTCGGCCATACGATTCGCGGTCTGCGTGGATAACTCTGAGTATCCAGCTTCGCTCGAACTTCACAAGATTTACCGGGTACTTCCAGACGAAGACGCAGCCGCCGACGGCGACCTCCGCGTCGTTGACGAGAGCGGCGAGGACTACCTCTACGCCGCCGACTACTTCGTCATCATTGAATTGCCGCAGGAAGTGCGTGAGTCACTCTTGCACGCCGCTTGAGCGGCGTCGTGAGATTCCCAATACAATTCAGTCGGGGTTGGGGTTTATGGCATCTATCTCTCTGTCTATGAGCGGCAGCAGGCGCTGTCGGAGGCGCGCGACCATCGAGTCGGCCTGCCTCACGTCGTCTTCGAGCCGCGCGCGGCTCTGCGACGCCTGACCGAGTAGGCTCTCGACTCCCTTGCGCTCGTTCTCAAGCATCCGCCTGCGCTCGTCGCGCAGTTCGGGCGTGCGCGTCGTGCCGACGAGGCTCAGGCTGCGGTCTATGCTGTCGGGCCGCATGTCCTCGTCGAGTTCGACGAGGCGGTTTCTCAGCCCCGTCTCGCGCTCGGTCATCGCGACGAGTTGACTACGCAGCATCTCCGCGCGCTGCTCGGCTGTGCTCAGGAGCGCGAGGTTCTGCGCGAGGCGGCCCTGCCTGCCGTCGGGGGCGGCGGCGGGCTTCGCGGCCTCCGCGCCGACGAGCATCTCGCTGATCTCGCGCAGGCGCGTGTTCAGCGTTTGCAGAGACTTTCGCAGGAGGGCGACCTCGCTCGCCAAAGTGTCGGCGGCCCCTGCGTCCGGCGTCTGCTCCTGCGTCGCCGGAGCGTTCGGACGACGTTCGGGCGTCTGCGCGCGCGCTTCGGCGCAGACAAAAGCCACGGCACAAATCGCGAACGGGAGAAGTCTTGCGCGAGTCGTCATCGGCCTTGAGTCCTCTCTTTGAGAGTCGCGGGACAAGACGCTCTCACGCCCCGCCCCGCCGGAAGTTCGTTTCTTATCATCGCACGACCGTCAACCCCACAACCCCGTCCGAGTCCGACTCAAAATCCCTCGCGGCGTTCGTCCGCGCCGCCTTGACGTTTCCGCTCATCGCCGAACAACTGCGCGCGACCGTCTGAGTCACCATTACGAGAAAATTGTGGGTTCAGGGTGCAACGGCACGACCGGGGTGAGGCCGCGGGCGGGGCTGCGCCTCAACGCTTCAGGCCGACGCCTGCCTCCGCCAGCGTTGCAACCCAGTCAACCCACCTGAGCACCGTCTGCGCGCGCCGGGGTATGGTCTTGCCCGACAGCCCCAGCCGCGCGCCTCTCATTATCTCTTCCACCTGCTCCGAGGAGGGCCGCCGCCCGTTCTCGAAATATATTCTGAGCGCGCGGTTGAGGACGCCGCGTTCGAGCATGCATTCGACGAGGGCGAGGTTGCGAGTCTGCGGGTGTCTCGACATGACGGACGCGCCGCGCCGGGTCAGCGAGTAGGTCACGCCCTGCCCTTCAGACCTGCGGCGCTCGACGAGGCCGAGGTAAGCGGCGGCCTGCGCGTAGTATTGCGTCTGCCTCTCGTCGAAATCGTAGTTCGAGGTGACATAGTCTTTTGACAGCGTCCCGCCCGCCCCGTAGAGCTGCGCGAGCAGGTCAACGATCCGCTCGAAGCTGTCGGCCTGGGGGAAAGGAATGCCCGCCGGCTCGGGCTGGACCCGCGCGCGCCCGACGGCCTCGACGATAGTCTCCCGCTGGATGCCGCTCGGCACCACCTGGAACTTCCTCTGCTCGACCAGCTCGATGGAATTGTAGAGCCGCGGCTCGTTGAACCGGAAGACGTGCAGCGTGAAGACCGAGCTGGCGTTCGAGTAGGAGAGGAAGACCGGGACGATCCGCTTGCCCGTCCGTTCGAGCCAGGCGCGGTACGGGTAGTAGAGCTGGCGGACGTGGAAGTCCGTGACGGCCTCGTTCTTCGCCTCGACGATGGCGAACGTGTCCTCGCCCTCGAACCCGGCGTCAATTTCCATCTGCGCGCCCTCGACGCTGATTTCGTGCAGCTCGCCCGTCTGGTTGTTCCTGATCCGGTAGTCGAAGCTGCCCGCCGACATGCGACCGAAGGCCGTCAGCATCACCTCGCGCCTCAACGCGCCGGCGATGATGCCGGTGTAGTAGGCGCACATGAGCACGGCAGACTCCGAGTAGAGGTTGGCCGGGTTGATCGTCTCGATGCGGCGCGGGAAGGGCAGCGCCTCGACGGGAACCTTCGGGTCGTCCGTCACGCTCTGGTAACTGTCGAAGCGCCCGACGAGGTAAGTGCCGCGCGTGTTCGGCTGGATGGTGAGGTGGTTGCGCTTGAAGATTTCGGGGAGTTGGACGTAGTGGTCGAACTTCGTCATCAGGCGGGCCTCGTGAAGCTCGTTGATCTCGCCGGAGGAGATTTGGCACGCGCCGCGGCGCTCGACCTCTTCGAGGACGTTGTGCCTCCTGAAGAGTTCCTCCCACGCGTCATTCTTGTTCGGCCTGGGTGACATCGTAGTTGTTGAAGATGAGGAGTTCGCCGACCTCGCCGCGGCGCGCGCCTTTGGAGTTGATGTTGCGCCGCGCCCTCACCTCGCGGACGGCGTAGCGCCTGCGGTTGCGGAACAGTTCGCGCACCAGTCCGGTGTCGGAGTTGCTGACGAGTACGCGGCAGCCGCGCTCGGTCAGATCGTCGCAGAGTTTCTTAAGCGCCCTCTGACTCTCCTCGCCGAACCCGCCCGGCGCGTAAGCCGTGAACGAGGCGCTCTTCGAGGCGGGGACGTAAGGCGGGTCGAAGTAAACGAAGTCGCCCGCCGCGGCCTTCGCGACGGCGTCCTTGAAGTCGCCGCTTCTTATCTCGACGCTTACCTCATTCAAATAACGGCTCACCGCGCGGATGACTTCCGGGTCAACTATCTGCGGGGGCTTGGCGTGCTTCCTGTAAGGCACGTTGAAACGCCCGCTCGCGTTGACGCGATAGAGACCGTTGAAGCAGGTCTTGTTGAGGTAGATGACGCGCGCGGCCCGCTCCGCGGGTGTCAACGTGCGGAGGCCGGGATCGCGGTCGAGTGAGCGTATTTTGTAAAAATAGTTTTCAGAATCGTTCCGCTCGTGCTCGGCGGCGAGCCTGACTAACTCCTCCGGGTCGGACTTGATGACGCGGTAGCAGTTGATCAACTCCTCGTTGGCATCGTTGATGACGGCGCGGGGCGGCTGAAGGTCGAAGAGGACAGCGCCCGCGCCGACGAACGGCTCGAAGTAGGTTCCGAACTCGCGCGGAACGTACTTGCGAATCTCCCGAAGGAGCTGCCCCTTGCCACCGGCCCACTTCAGGAAGGGCCGGGCCAGATCACTCCTCTTGAATAACGAAGGCTGATGAGGTACGCGCTTACCGGCCCCGCTCCTTCTCAATCGCCCGCGCCCTTCCCTTCCCCTCTTCCTGCTTGAGGAGACTGTCCAGTTGCGTGGCGAAGGACGGGAACGGCACGCTGAGCGCGATGCAGAAGGTTCTGACCTCCACTATGTCGAGGCGGCGCTCACCCCGCTCGCACTTACTCACGAATGACTGCGTCTCACCTAAAAGTCGGGCGAGTTGTTCCTGAGTCAGACCCGCCTTCTTTCTTGCGTCTTTCAGGCGGTCGAGGAAGAGGGAGTAGTCACGTGAGCTGACCGATTTCTCCATAGGCCCACAACGGACAGCGCGAAGGTTAGAGCCGTTCCGGGAATAGTCCAAAAATGACTATTTCCGGCGGTCCTGAGCGTTGACTTTTGAGTTAAAAGGCGTGCAGCGCGCGCCCGCGAGAGGCAAGGGGCTTATCTTATAACTGCGGCAGGCTGAGAAGGGATTCGGACATGCGTCTTATCGCGCGAGGGGCGGAGTGATGTCCCGGCGCGTTCTGCTCGGGCGTGTGTAAATGTTCTTCCGCAGTCCGGCCCGACGTGAGACAATCGGCCTGCCTTGCGCCCTGCCCGGCGCGACCGTCGTTACCGCGAAAGGAACCTTACTCCTATGAATCAGGAGAGGACTTGGAAGGATGTAGTCATCGCAGCCTTACACCACTACGGCGGCGAGGCGTCGCTCAAAGACATTACAGAGTTCGCCCTGCAAGACCCGAAGGCGAAGGCTAACACCAAGGTCAAAGAAAAAGTCAGACAGGTCGTCAGGGCGTACAGCGTTTTCGAGACGCTCGAAGAACGTAGCGGCATCTACCGGCTTGCCCCCGAGACGGCAACGGCAGACCTCGCACAGAAGGCCGCGACCAAGCGCGTGACCAACGAGATTCAGGGCAAGCTCCTCTACATCGGGCGGGTCAACAACTACGAGACCTTCGCGCCCGCCGAAGACCGCGCGAAGCGCCAGTTCGCGGGCGAAAAGCTTGAGCGCCTGGTGACCGTCCGCGACCTGAACTCACACCGGTGGCTCACGGAAGACAAGATAAAGGCGATTGAGCGGATTGACGTTCTGTGGCTGCGCGAGACGGACGATGGATTAATCCCCCGCTTCGCCTTCGAGGTGGAGAATTCCACCAAGGTTATCGCTGGGCTGGATCGCTTGAACACGATACCGAGCTTGTTCCAGACCCGCCTTATCGTCGTTGGCAAAGACGACAGCCAGAAGCGGCGCTACGAGAACTTCCTAAACGGCAGGACGTTCAAGCTTCATTCCAGCCGCTTCGAGTTCAGATACTTTGAAGACATCCGCAAGCTCTTCGAGACCTCGGCGGACTTCGACAAGGCGCGCGCCGCTCACGAAAGTGCGATGCGGGCTTTCGGGCTTTTCGATTAGCGCCGGACTGCCGCCCGCCGCGCTCGACGGGAAACGACGCCCCCTAAGCGCCGCCGTCTTCCCCGTCCTTCGCCCTCTTGTCTTTGGTGCCCTCGTCGCGGCTCTTCTCGCGCGGCTTGACGGTCGAGCGGATGACGATGAACTTGTTGAGCAGGTCGAACCAGAAGGGCGCGCCCTGCGAGACGGCCAGCGCGGTGATGAGTATGCCGAGCAGCTTGAGACCCCCGCCGCCCAAATCTGACGGGAAGCGGCGCGGGTCGCTCGGGTCGGGCACCGCAGCCGCGCTAACCCAGCCGATGGGCAGGCCCGTCGCGTTGATCTGCGCCCACACGCCCTGTATCTGCTGCACCGCCGCCTTCTCCTGTTCCGCCGGGGTGGCCGGCGTCGGCGTCGGCGAAGGGAGGGGGACGGCGGCGGCTTTCTCCGCCTGGCCGACGATGGCCGCACGCAAGCCGTCCTGGTTCATGAGCGCCCTGGCGATGCTGATACTGTCGGCGTTGACCGCCGCCGCGACAAGGAGGCCGATGAGCAGAAGGATGACTTGCACGCGCCGCTTGTACCAGCCGGAGACCCGATCCATCGTGCCGTCGTACCAGTCCTCTATGTTCTTGCGCGCCTTCTCGAAGTCGCCGCCGGCGTCGTCCAGAAGCATGAGCAGCGCCCTCTTCAGGTCGGCACTGATGAACTTGTTGTCGCTGACGGCCTGCCGGATGACGGAGAGGGTTTGCGCGCCGCCGGCCCCGTCGGCGCGCTTGTCCGCCGGGACCGCCAAGTCCCACAGCGCCAGTGCGAAGGTGCGCGAAGGGATGTAGGAAGGGAGTTTCTCCCCGCGGTATAGACTCTTCACCAACGGGTGTTTGTACAGAAGGGCCGTCACGCTCCCCGCCTCGCCATCACCTTGCCCGCTCGTGCTGCTCCCGCCCGCCGACTGCCCCTGCGCCGGAGGAGTCCCTCCCCGGGCGGACTCGTCGGGCCGCTTCTCCCCCGGCAGGTACTTGTCGAGCAGAAGCCTGACGCCCTTCTCCAAGTCCTTCGAGCGGTAGTTCAACTTGGCCTCGACGTATTCGGCGACCGCCGAGCACAGGAGGCTCATCAGGAGATAGACGAAGATCATCCCGATTGCGACTTCCAGAGCGGTGGAACCTAGAATCATCTTTCTCTCCTTTCGCGGATGGGCACGCGCCCGCCGAGGGGCGCGCGTATAAAGAAAGCTGTGTCGTGCGTAAAGGCTAAGCGGGTAGAAACCTCGTGCGAAAACGGCGGCTACAATACCACCGAATCAGGAGGATGCAACCTTTTTTTGCGGCGGCGCGGGCGACAGCCCGCCACCGGCGCGGGGGCGCGGACACGGGCCGACCCCTCAAATTCTCATGCGGGATTGCGGGAATTCATTTCGCGCGCGGCGCGCGTGAGAGCAAGGTGAGAGGTGCGAGGCGTGTGGCTGACGCCCTGGCGGCGCGACTCACATCAAAGATTCGGCGCGCGCGCGCTCGCGGCGCGCGACGCCCGTGCGGTAGGCGGCCTCCTCGACCTCGCGCGCGACGGCCTCGGCCACGCGCTTGTCGAAGACCGAAGGGACGATGTATTCGGGGTGCAGCTCTTCGGGCGTGATGATTCCGGCGATGGCCTCGGCGGCGGCGAGCTTCATCTCCTCGTTGATGCGCGAGGCGCGGCACTGCAAAGCGCCGCGGAAGATTCCGGGGAAGCAGAGGACGTTGTTGATCTGGTTTGGGTAGTCGCTCCGGCCCGTCGCCATCACCGCGACGTGGCCCGCGGCCTCTTCGGGCATAATCTCCGGCGTCGGGTTCGCCATCGCGAAGACGATGGGGTCTTTCGCCATCCGCTTCACGTCCTCCACGTCAATCACGCCCGGCACGGAGAGGCCGAGAAAAACGTCCGCGCCGCGGATGATGTCGTGGACTGTGCCGCGCTCGCGCTCCGGGTTCGTGATGCGCGCGTAGTGATCCTTGACCCAGTTCATGTGCTCGGTGCGGCCCTCGTAGAGCGCGCCGTGCTGGTCGCACCCGACGACGTTCCGCACGCCCGCGTTCAGAATTATCTTCGAGCAGGCCACGCCCGCCGCGCCCACGCCGTTGACGACGACCTTCAAATCCTCCATCCGCTTGCCGACGAGTTTCACCGCGTTGATGAGCGCGGCCAGAACGACGACCGCCGTGCCGTGCTGGTCGTCGTGAAAGACGGGGATGTCGAGTTCTTCCTTCAGCCTCTCTTCGATCTCGAAGCAGCGCGGCGCGGAGATGTCTTCGAGGTTGATGCCGCCGAAGGCGACCGAGATGCGCTTGACGGTGTTGACGATCTCCGCGGGGTCTTTCGTCGAGAGGCAGATGGGGAAGGCGTCAACGTCGGCGAACTCTTTAAAGAGCATCGCCTTGCCCTCCATCACGGGGAGCGCGGCGGCGGGGCCGATGTCGCCCAAGCCCAGCACCGCCGTCCCGTCGGTGACGACGGCGACCGTGTTCTTCTTGATCGTCAGCGTGAAAGCCTTTTCCGGGTCGCGCGCAATCGCCTCGCAGACGCGCGCGACGCCGGGCGTGTAGGCCATCGAGAGGTCGGCGCGTGTCTTCAGCGGAGCCTTCGAGACGACCTCGATCTTGCCGCCGAGGTGCATCAGGAAGACGCGGTCGCTGACGTTGATGACCTCGACGCCGTCAACAGCGCGTGCGGCGTCAACGATTGTCTTGCCGTGTTCCGCCGAACCCGCGTTGACCGTGAGGTCGCGGATGATCTGGTCGCGCCCGACGCTGACGATGTCAATCGCGCCGATGTCGCCGCCCGACCGCCCGATGGCGGTCGTCAGCTCTCCGAGCGTGCCGGCGCGCGAAGAGAGTTTTACGCGCAACGTCAGGCTGTAACTCGCGCTTGGCGTGTTCTGCATCGAGGACGGAGATTTCCTTTCGCGTTCGACTTAAAAGTTATCGAGGGAAGCTCGTTCAAACTCTAGCGCCAAAGGCGACGGCGGCGCAAGCGCGCGTCCCTCCGCGGACACTTCAACGTCTTTTGACTCAACGCCGGTTCAATAACACGCCGCGTCGTGATGTCTGTAGCGGCAGGGCTTGTCCCTGCCCGCGTCGTTCATGAGAAAGAGTAGGCAGGGACAAGCCCTGTGCCACTACAGCTTTGCGGTGCGCTCCCGGGCTTCCATGACGGAAGCGAGAAGGCGGGCAATCTCTTTCAGCGTCGAAGCGTCGGCGACGCCGCGACGCGCCGCGAGCCGGAGCGAACGCGCGCCGAGCAGAGCGTAAACGAGTAGGGCTTCCGGGTCGCCCGCTTCAACGAGCGCGGCGAGGTGCTTGCGGACGGTCGCCGCGTCGCCGCGCGCGAACGTGCCCGTCAGCGCCTGCTCCGGCGTCGAGCGCGAGAGGTTTTCGAGCGTGCTCGCGAGGAGCGGCAGCAGAACACGCCGCGCTTCCCTCTCGGAAAGTCCGCAGCGCGCGAGCAGGCTCGCCGCCGTGTCGAAGAGCGCGACGGTGTGACCCGCCGTAATCAACGCCGCCGCGTGGTAGAGCGCCTTGTCGCGCGCGCGAATCGAAAAGCTCTGCCCGCCGAGGTCGCGCACGATTCGCCTCGCCGCGCGCACGGCCCGCGCGTCGCCCTCGACGCAGTAGAACGCGCGGCGCAGACTCTCCGCGCCCGCCTCGGCGTCGCTCACCGCGGCGAGCGGGTGCATCGAGCCGACCGCGTAGCCGCGCTCGCGCATCGGCGCAAGCACGTCCGAAGAGAGCGCGCCGCTCGTGTGCAGCGCGACGCGCGCGCGCGCGTCCGGCAGCATCGTGATGCGATGCGCCGTCTCTCCGATGGCGTCGTCCGGCGTCGAGATGAGCAGAACGTCCGACGGCGGCAACTCTCCGAGCCGCGCGACGCCGAAAGCTTTTGCCTTCACGCCCGCGCGCGACACTGCACGCCGCGCGCTCGCGTCGCCCCGCGCGACCAACGCGCGCACCTCGTAGCCGCACCCCGCGAGCGCACGCGCGAGCGCACTGCCGAGCCGTCCCGCGCCGACAATGACGACACTGAACGCGCCGAACGATACATCGCTCTTTGACGATGGGCGCTTTGACGATGGGCGTCGAGTTGAGACGGAGGGTGACGACGATGCGACCGGCGCGCGTGAAAAAGGGGAGGCGGAATTGCTCCCGCTCCCCTTCTCTTCTTCGACTCGACGACGCTTGCCGCGCCGGCTGACCCCTGACCTCTGACCTCTGACCTCTGACTTTTTACGGGGCATTTATCTCGGCCTTCGAGACGACTTCGATGAGCACGGGTCTTTCGGGCAACTCATCCAACCACTGCTCGAAGCGCGAGCGCAACTCCTCGCGCGTGAGCAGGCCCGCGTCGCCGTTCGGCGCGACGACCTTCACGGGCGGCGGCGAGGGCATGCGCTTGAGCGCGCGCTCGATCAACTCCACGTCCTGACGCGCGAGCCTTTCCGGCACGCGCGACTGCGCGAACGCGGTCGAGAGCGTGCGCGCGCGCCGCGCAGTCTCTTCGTCCGCGTCGCGCCGGGCGAGCGCGTCGAGCGAGATGGCGAGGTTCGCGCCGATCATCAGGAGCGTGCGGCGATAGACCGCGAGTCCCCACTCCATCAGCGCCTCAAGCTCCTGCGGCAGGTCTTCTTGCTCGGCGGCCTGCGACAGGCGGAAGTGGCACGCGCACGACGGTCGGCCTTCGAGAAGTTTCCTGACGGGCAGGTCGCAGCGACCGTTGTCCGCGCGCCGGAGCAGCGCCTCGGCCTGACGCCAGACCTGCGTGCTCACGACGGGCAGCCGCGACAGCGACTCGAACTCGCGCCAGCGCTCGCCGCGGCGAAGAGTTTGAAGCGACTCGCGCGCTTCCCGCGCGCCGACAGTTTTATCATGGACTGCCGCGTAATGCTCGCTGTACCGCGCGCTGAACTCCTGCCAGAGAAGGCGGAAGCGGTCGCGCGACGCGGGGTCGAGAAAGTTGTTCGGGTCTTCGGCGAGCGTGAGCAGCTCACGCCGCGCCGTCTCGGCTTCGCCGACGCCCGTCGCCTCCGCGGTCGCGAGGTACGCGCGCACGCGCTCGCGCTCGGCGAAGCCCTCGACGAACTCGGTCAGGTCTTCGAGCAGACGCGCGCGGCGCTCGAAGACTTCCGAAGAATTCTTGAACGCCTCGGCGACACGCGCGAGCGCGTCCTCGAAAGAAATCTTCCCGTCGAGCGCGTCCGAGACGGCGGACGCCGAGCGACCGAATGACTTTCGCACCTCGGCCTCGGCCTTCCAGACGCGCGTCGTCAGGCACCCGTCCGGCAGTGCGTCGAACTTCTGCTGAAGCCCGCCCGCGCGCCAGCGACCGAGCCAGGCGGCGAGCGCGGCGCTCACCTCCTCGCGCACGTCGCGCCCCGCGATTGTTCCGAGCGCGGGCTTGAACGTCAGCAGACGCGCCCACTCGACTGATCTCTCCGGCAGCGCGTGAGCTTCTAAGTTTTCACGTCCGGCCCGCGCGCCGCGACTTCCGTCTTTAACTTTTTGACCTTCGCTTCGGCTTTCAGGTCGAGTGTCGCCGCTTCCGTCTTCAAGTTTAACTTCTCTGCCTCGGCCTTCGAGCCGCGCCTCGCCGCTTCCGACAGCACCGGCTTCGTCGCCCCCGACTTTAACCTGAGCGTCGCCGCCTTTGACTTCAGCCTGAGCGCCGTCCGCTTTAGCTTCAACTCTTTCGGCTGCTGCTTCCGCTTCGGCCTCGGCCTCGGCTCTGCGCTCGGCCTCTCGTCCTTCGTTCGCGCCGGCGCTCGCTTGAGTCTCTTGGTTTGATTGAGCCGGTTGGACGACCTCGGCAGGCTGCCCGCTCTTCTGCTCGGCGCTCGCGATTGAATCCGCGGGCGCGGCGGATGCATGGCTCGACCCTGCGACCGTCGCGTTCTCCGCAACCCGCGCGCTCTCGACGAAGCTTCTATCCAAACCTTCGTCGTCCGCGGCGCTCTCGGCGTTGGCCTGCGCGGGCTGTTGCGCGGGCTGAGCTGATGCGTGCGGCTGCGGGGCAATCGCGTCGAGCGCGGCGATGTGGAAGCGATAGCGCGTCTCGCCGCCGGGGCCTGCGGCGAGGATGAGACTTCCGGGCGCGGACTCCGAGGCGAAGCGCGAGAGGATTTCTCCGGCGCGGCGCGGCGCGTCGTCGCCCGTCTCGCCGTCGGTCAGCAGCAGCGCGGCGCACATCTCGCCCGGCGTCACGTCGCGCCCGTCGAGCGAAAGCACGAAGAGACTTTTCAGAATCAGACGCGCCTGGTAGCGCTGCATGATCGGCAGTCGCGCGATGCAGCGCTCGGTCAGGTGGTCGTAGGCCGCGAACGCGCGCCGCAGCTCCGGCGCTTCGCGCAGGCCCGCCTCCGCCGCGTCGAAGACTTCGTCGAGCAGCACGAGCGAGAGCGCGGGGCGCGAAGTCGCGCGCGCCGCAGCCGCGGCAGCGAACGGCAGGAACGCGAAGTTCGAGACGTAGAGCCGCACGCCCGAAGCGACCTCTGCGACGAGCGGGTGGACGGGATAGACCGAGGAGAAGCGCGCCTGACTCCAGTTGAACTCGTGCACGGTCGCGCGCAGGGACTGGTAGATTTCACGAAGCGTGTCGCCGACCTGCGGCTTCTTGCGGAGCACGTACTGGTCTGCGACGCGGTAGAGGTTTTCCGGGTCGAGGTACTCGATGCGGTACGCGCCCGCGACCGCCACGTTCGCGCCGTCCGCGCCCGCGATGTCGTCGTCGAGCGCGAGCGCGAGGAAGACGTTGAGGTCGCGCGCGGCGTCGGCCAGAGCCGCGAGCGCCGGGCCGTCGTCGCGTGCGACGCGCGCCGGGCGGTTGAAGGCCGTGTCAACGACGACGAGCAGCGTCTCGCCCGCCGCGCGCGAGGCCGCGACCGCCAGAGTCTCCGCGGGCGTGCGAACCCACTGCGATTCGCTCCCGCCGAACAGCCGCGCGAAGGCCGTGCCCAACTCCTCGGCCAGAGTCGGACGCGTGCCGCGCTCGACGCGCACGACCGCGAAGCGGCGGCCCGTGAGACGCGCGGCGCTCGCCGTAACGTGCCCGTCCTCGACGGTCGCGCGCAGGCGCTCGGAGCCGGCGAGCGCGCCGAAGACGGCGAGCGTGTGGCTCTTGCCGACGCCGCGCGGGCCGGCGAGCGCGTGCGACGCGCCGCCTCCGGGCGGGAGGCTCGCGAGCACGTCGAGCCAGCGCGAAAGCAGGTCGGAGGTAACGTCCGTGAAGCGGTATGCGGCGAGCGCCTGCGCCGGGTCTTCAGCGAAATTCCCTACTTGCTCGAATGATTGCGGCTCGACTAAATCCTTGATCTTATCCTGTATGCGTTTCATGCGCGTGACTTGCGGCGGGCGGCTGTAACTCGAAAGTGACCCTGACGCGTGAGGCAAGGCAGGCAATTTGAATCTAGCACGCGGCGCGGCGGGCTTGCAACGAATAAGTTTTTTTGCTCGCGCGCGCCGCTTTTAGCTGTATAATCCACACGTCTCCTCCAAACGGGATGAGGTTTCCGAAACCGCAGTCGAGCCGCGCTCGCCCCGCCGGCTTTCCGACTCGAAAAGCGACGTTTACACGCCCCTGCCCTGCACAACCAACGGCGCGACTGGTTGCATCAAAGGGTCACGCCTTGCCGGATACTCTCTCCGACTCGCCGGGCCTTAACCGACGGCTGCCGAGAGAGTTTTCGATTCGGGCGTCCGTCGTTTCCCTTGGAGAGGCTGACCTCCATCCCTTCGGCCACAGACGTTTTGAATAGTTTTTCGGAGGCACGAGTTATGCACAACAGTTTGTCCCGCACGTTCACGGCCCTGACGCTCGTCTTCAGCCTCTGGGTCGGCACGCTGTCGGCTGCGGCAGCGCCGCAGGCTCAGGCGCAGAGCACACCGGCGCAAAGCGCGCAGACGCAGGGCACCGCCGCGAAGCAGGATTCGACCGACAAGGGCGACGCGAAGGAAGCGAAGGGCAGCGAGACAGCCGACTCGTCGTCCTCCGCGCAGCCCGTGAAGGGCAACCCCGGCAAGCCGCTCTCCGAGGAGGAAGACCCGCGGCTCGTCGGCAAGCGCAACATCAACAAGGGCATCATCGCGAAGATGAGCGGCGGCATGGACAAGGAAGTCCGGCTCGGCCAGCAGCTCGCCGCGCAGGTTGACCGCGAGGCCAAGTTCATTGACGACCCCGTCGTCACCGAGTACATCAACCGCGTCGGCCAGAACATCGTGCTCCACTCCGACGCGAAAGTGCCCTTCACCATCAAGGTCATTGACTCCGACGAGGTCAACGCCTTCGCGCTCCCCGGCGGCTTCTTCTACGTCAACAAGGGACTCATTCTCGCCGCCGACAACGAGGCGGAGGTCGCGGGCGTCATGGCGCACGAGATCGGCCACGTCGCCGCGCGCCACGCGATGGAGAACCAGACGAAGGCGAACATCGCGCAGGGCCTCCTGACGGTCGGCTCGATCTTCCTCGGCGGACTGGGCGGGCTGGCGATCCTCAACGGCGCTCAGTTCGGCGCGCTGCTCGGCTTCATGAAGTTCAGCCGCAACGCCGAGTCCGAGGCCGACATGCTCGGCGTCGAGTACCTCTGGGCCGCGGGCTACGACCCGAACGCGATGTCCACGATGTTCGAGAAGCTGGCCGCGCAGAACAAGAAGAAGCCCGGCACCTTCTCGAAGCTCTTCGAGACGCACCCGCAGTCGGTTGACCGCATGGAGGCCAGCCGCGCGCTCATCGCCCGCTTCCCCGAACGCGACGAGTACGTCGTCAGCACTTCGGAGTTCCAGCGCGTCAAGGCCCGCCTGATGCGCCTGTCGAACGCGCGCGCCTCGACGACCGGCGACATCTCGCCCGGCGACGACGGCTCTTCTGGACGCCCGACGCTCAAGCGCCGCTCGCCGACGCCCGACGACTCGACGACCGACGACCCGTCGAAGCCCGCCGCGAAGACGGACGAAGACAGGCCGCAGCTCAAGCGCCGCACGGACGACCAGCAGCAACAGCAGCAGAACCCTCCGCAGTAAACTTCGGAGGCCGAAACGGTCGGGACGGGACATTCAGGAAGGCTCTCAGGTCAACAGACTTGGGAGCCTTCGAGTTGTGAGAGGAACGACTGGCGGCTGCTTAAAAGGATTGATTTTGACAGCTAATAGGCGAACTTTACTTAATGAGCGACGGGAGGTGTTCTTTCAGTTGAGTTTTCAATTCACGCAACTCGGCGCGCGTCTCATGGGCCACAGAGGTTACGCGGTCTAGCTGCGCCTCCATTCTGTCAAGGCGCTCGTCTATTCCGTTAAGGCGTGCGTTAACGGCAGCAAAGCCGGCACGCATCTCTTCGAGAACGGTTTCCAGCGCCGGCTTGGTTTCGTACTTCTGGCCGATGTCTTTGGTGGGGTCTTCGCTCATGTAAGGAAGCTAGCACAGGTTTACGAGGCCGTCCAGATGATTTCCGGCAAAGGCCCGACGGGCTGTGCCGTCTCAGCTTGACAACAAAAAGGGCGTTTCGTATTCTAACCGTTCGCGTTTTAGACGCTTAAAATTGAGAGAGTTATCTATGTCAACCTATTTTCCGAGCGGGGACTCGCTCGCTGACAATCGCAAGTGGTACGTCGTGGACGCGGCGGGCCAGACGGTCGGTCGCCTCGCGACCGAAGTGGCGCGCGTGCTGACGGGCAAGAATAAGCCGCAGTACACGCCCTTCATGGACACGGGCGACCACGTCATCGTCGTCAACGCGAGCAAGGCCGTCTTCAAGGGGTCGAAGAACGAGCAGAAGATGTACCGCCGCCACACGCTCTATCCGGGCGGGTTGCGCGAGATTTCCGTCCGCGACCAGTTCGAGCGCCACCCCGAGCGCGTTATCGAACTCGCCGTCAAGGGGATGCTCCCGAAGACGAAACTCGGTCGCGCGATGGCGAAGAAGCTGAAAGTTTACGCCGACGACGAGGGCCTGCGCCGCCACGCCGCGCAGCGCCCCGAGCCGCTCAAACTCGAAGAGCGCGCCGCGGCGCAGAAGGCATAACCAGAATTTAAGGAAGAGGAACTGTGGCAGACATTCAGTATTACGGGACGGGACGGCGCAAGACTTCCACCGCGCGAGTTTACTTGAGGCCGGGCACGGGCGAGTTCAAAGTCAACAAAAAGACTTTCGAGCAGTACTTCCCCAACCAGGCCCTCCGCATGATCATCCGCCAGCCTTTGACGCTCACCGACACGGCAAACAAGTTCGACATCGTCGTCAACGTCGCGGGCGGAGGCCCGGCGGGGCAGGCCGGCGCGGTGCGCCACGGCATCACGCGGGCGCTCATGGAGTTCAACGCCGACCTGCGACCCGCGCTCAAGGACGCCGGACTCGTCACCCGCGACCCGCGCGCCAAGGAGCGCAAGAAGTACGGACAGAAGGGCGCGCGCAAGCGCTTCCAGTTCTCGAAACGCTAAAGCAGTTTTCAGTTCCCGGTTTTCAGTTTTCAGAAAAGCCTTCTCGCTTCTTGCTGAAAACTGAAAACCGGGAACTGAAAACTGAAACCCATTGTCGCGCTTCGGTTGGTTGCCCCGCGTGGGGCGCTTGAGGCGCGGCGAGTACACGAAACCAATCAGACCTGAGGAGGATTTAGTTTGGCAGTCACCGTCACGATGAAAGAACTCCTGGAGGCCGGCGTCCACTTCGGCCACCAGGTCAGGCGCTGGAACCCGAAGATGAAGGAGTACATCTTCGGCGAGCGCAACGGCATTAACATCATTGACCTCCAGAAGACCCAGAAGATGTTCCGCGACGCCATCGCCTTCGTCTCGCAGATGATGGGCGAGGAGCGCGGGCGCAACATCCTGTTCGTCGGCACGAAGCGGCAGGCGCAGGACGCCATCCGCGAAGAGGCCGAGCGCGCCGGACAGTTCTACATCAACCAGCGCTGGCTCGGCGGGCTGCTCACGAACTTCCAGACCGTGCAGAAGTCAATCAAGCGGCTGCGCGACCTCGAAGCGATGCAGACCGACGGTCGCTACGAGAAGATGACGAAGAAGGAGCGCATCAAGCTCGACCGCGAGCGCGAAATTTTGGAGAAGAACCTTTCGGGCATCAAGAACATGAACCGCCTGCCCGACGCGCTCTTCGTCATCGACGTGCGTAAGGAAGACATCGCGGTCAAGGAGGCGAACCGCCTCGGCATCCCGATCATCGCGGTCGTTGACACCAACTGCTCGCCCGAAGGCATCGACTACGTCATCCCCGGAAACGACGACGCGCTCCGCGCCGTGCGCCTCTTCGCCTCGCGCATCGCCGACGCCGTCATCGAGGGCCAGCAGGTGAACACGAAGGGCGACGAAGAGGCAGGCGAGCAGGCTCAGGGCGATGTTGCGACTCAGCCGACCTCGCGCGTCGTCACCTCTTCGGTGACGAACGAGATCGAGCCGGGCGCGCAGTCGGCGCAGGTCGCGGGCGGCGACGTTTCGCAGGTCTCGACCGAGACGCGCGTCTCAAGTCCCGGCAACGTCGGGTTCGCGACGACGGGGCAGCAGCCCGACAGCGTCGGCGACCACGAGCAGATCGGCACCGGCGCCCCCGTGCGCGGCGCGACCGGCGCTGCGGACTCCGAAGGCACCGAGCCGCAGTCCTCGCCCGAACAGGAGAAGGGCGCGGAGACGGTCGGCGCGGCCAAGTGAGGCGGCGCGAGCGGAAGGCGAAGCTTACAACTTTCAGACAACGGCGAGCGCAGCCCTCAAGTGCGGATGAACCCGCTGGGCTGCGCTTTATTGCAGGAGTCAGAAGTCAGGAGTCGGGAGTCAGAATCGAGGTTGGCCGCAGCCGCCTTTTCTTCTGACTTCTGAATTCTGACTCCCGGCTTCATAATCTTCATAATCATTCAGGAGACTTAAGAAATGGCAGAGATCACACCGGGCGCGGTCAAGTCGCTCAGGGAGAAGACGGGCGCGGGGATGATGGAGTGCAAGAAGGCGCTCCAGGAGGCCGGCGGCAACGAGGATCAGGCCGTCGAGATTCTTCGCAAGCGCGGCATGGCGTCCGCGAGCAAGAAGGCGGGCCGGGTCGCGGCGGAGGGCGCGGTCGGCTCCTACATCCACATGGGCGGCAAGGTCGGCGTGCTCGTCGAGGTCAACTGCGAGACCGACTTCGTCGCGCGCACCGAGGAGTTCCAGGCGCTCATCAAGGACATCGCGATGCACATCGCCGCCGCCGAGCCGCGCTACGTCACGCGCGAGGAAGTGCCCGCGGAAGTACTCGACAAGGAGCGCGAGATCACGCGCGCGCAGATCGCCAACGACCCGAAGAACGCCAACAAGCCGGAGCAGGTCATCGAGAAGATCGTCGAGGGCCGCTTGGGCAAGTTCTACGAGGAGGCCGTCCTGCTCGACCAGCCGTTCGTCAAAGACCCGGCGAAGACGATCAACGAACTCCTCACGGAGAAGATCGCGAAGACCGGCGAGCGCATCACCGTCCGCCGCTTCACGCGCTACAAGATGGGCGAAGGGATCGCCAAGCGCGAGGACGACTTCGCCAGCGAAGTCGCCTCGATGAGCGGCGGCAAACAGTAAGCTCGATGACAGCCGAGCCACAGACGACCGCGCGCGCGCCCGTCTTCCGACGCATCCTTCTGAAGGCGTCGGGCGAGGCGCTGATGGGCGCGCAGAACTACGGCGTTGACGTGGGCGTCGCGCGCGCCATCGCCGAAGAGATCAGGGACGTGCGCGCGCTCGGCGTCGAGGTCGCCGTCGTCGTCGGCGGCGGCAACATCTTCCGCGGCGTCTCCGAGAGCGCGGGCGACATGGATCGTTCGAGCGCCGACTACATCGGGATGCTCGCGACGGTGATGAACGCCGTCGTGCTTCAGGACGCTCTCGAAAAAGTCGGAGTCCACACGCGCGTCCTCTCCGCGATCAATATCCCGCAGGTCGCCGAGCCTTTCATCCGCCGCCGCGCCGTGCGCCACTTGGAGAAAGGCCGCGTCGTCATCTTCGCCGCCGGAACCGGCAACCCTTACTTCACGACCGACTCAGCGGCGGCGCTGCGCGCGCTTGAGATCAAGGCCGACGTGATTCTGAAGGCGACGAAGGTGGACGGGGTTTACACCGCCGACCCGGTCAAGGACACGACGGCGACGCGCTACGACTGCATCACGTACCGCGAGGTGCTTGAGCAACAGTTGAAGGTGATGGACGCCTCGGCCATCAGCCTGTGCATGGACAACGACCTGCCCATCGTCGTCTTCAACATGAAGACGCCCGGCAACATCGTCCGCGTCGCCGCGGGCGAGGCCGTGGGCACGCGGGTCTGCAACGAGAAGCCTTGAAGGTAATGATAAATGACGAGCGATAAGACGGCGGCAGGGTTTTCTTATCACTCGTCACTCGTCACTTATCACTTCGGAGAAGAGCAATGAGCGAGAAGGACGTAATCAGAGAGACGCGACCGCGGATGGAGGGTGCGGTCGAGGACTTGAGGAAGAAGCTTGCGACCATTCGCACGGGCCGCGCGGCGGTGAGCCTGCTCGACTCGGTCATGGTCGAGTACTACGGCACGCCGACGCCCCTGAACCAGATGGCCTCGGTGCACGCGCCGGAGCCAAACATGCTGACCGTGCAGCCCTGGGATCAGACGCAGCTCGGCGCAATCGAGAAGGCGATCCGCTCCGCCGACCTCGGCCTGAACCCCTCGAACGACGGCAAGCTCGTGCGCGTGCCCGTGCCGCCGCTGACCGAGGAGAGGCGCAGGCAGCTCGCCAAGCAGGTTCACGAGGTCGCCGAAGAACACCGCACGGCGATTCGGAACGTGCGGCGCGACGCCAACGACCGGCTGAAGAAGCTGCTCAAGGAGAAGCAGATTTCCGAGGACGCGGAGCGCGACGCGCTCGAAGAGGTGCAGAAGATGACCGACACGTTCATCGGCAAGGTTGACGAGCTTGCGAAGTCGAAGGAGCACGAGATCATGAGCGTGTAGCTTTCATTTGCCACCAGCTTTAGCCGGTGGACAAGGTGGGCTACAAAAGACGAGTCCGGCTTTGGCCGAATCTATTTCGGCCAAAGCCGGACTCATTTTTCGCCTCGTCATCCTCCGGTAAAGCCGGAGGCAACTTATCGAGCTTTCATCGCCGAGCGCCGACTGCCCACAGCCGCACCGCGGCGACCCGCTCGCCGCGCTCGCGTTTCCGTCAGAAGCTGAACCGCACGGACGCCTGTATGCGACGGTTGCCCGCCGCCGGGTTGCCGTTGCCGAAGCCGCCGACTGCGGCGAGCGACTGGCCGAAGAACGGCGAGCTGAGGTTGCCGTCGGGGTTCGAGAAGTTGACGTTGTTGAGCAGGTTGATGAAGAAGAGCGAGAAGTTCAGAGAGTAGCGCTTCTGTTCGCCCGCGCCGCCGCCGAAGAAGCCTCCTCCTCCGCCTCCACGTTCACCGCCGCCGCGCGGGCCTCCGCCGCCGCCCGGCCCACCGAAGCCTCCGCCTCCGAAGCCTCCGCGCGGGCCGCGGTTGCCGTCGCCGCCGCGGTTGTTTCGCTGCCCCTGATCGCCGCCGCCGTTCTGCGCGACGCGCTGCCCGGCGCCCGGCAGCGCGCCGAAGCCGAAGGTTCGCCCGACGCGGACGTTGACGGAGAAGTAGCCGGGGCCTTGCCCGTAGTTGCGCGGGATGATGCGCTGGCCGGGCTTCGGGTTGATGTCGAAGTCGCCGAAGCGCGTGTGCCGGAGGTCTGCCGCGGTGGTCTGCGAGTCGGCGAACGCCGGGCGGTCGTTGAAGATGCCGTCGCCGTTGTTGTCGAAGCCCGTCGTGATGTTGAAGGGCGTGCCCGTGCGCGCGATGACGATGGGAGTCAGCGAGAGCAGGACGCGCGGGACGGTCAGCGAGCCGAACAGCGAGAACTGGTGGCGGAAGTCGAAGTTCGAGCGCCCGTACTCGCCGCTGAGGTCGTACTGGTTGACGGGGAAGCCGCCGAAGTCTGTGTCGCTCTCGGATTTTCTGAGCGTGTAGTTGGCCGTGAAGCTGAACGCGCGGCTGACCTGGTCGGTGACGCCGAAGTTGACCTGCTTCTGGTTGAGCGTGCCCGAAGTCTCGTACTCGTAGATGTCGCCGAGTCCCGGTTGCGGGCGGAGGCCGTTAGGGAGCGGCGCGTTGATGTTGCGCGTCCGCAGGACGTGGCGCGTGTCGTAGGTCGTCGCCATGACGTTGAGCGTGATCTTCTTAGTCAACTGGCGCGACAGGATTGCGCCGGAGATGTACGAGTAGGGCGCGACCGCGTTCGGGTCGAGGCGGCGCGTCGCCTGCGGCAGTTGGAACGCGCTCAACTGGCTCACGGTCGGCACCAGCGGAAACTGGCTGAGGATCGTGGCGGCCTGCTGCGCGAGCAGCGAGTTGTCGCCCGGAAGCGGCGCGCTGATGATGTACTGCTGCTGGTTGAAGCCGTTGAAACGCTCGGCGTTCAGCGAGAAGCTCTCGGCGACGCGGTCATAAAAGATTCCGAAGCCGAGGCGGATGACGGTCTTCGCCGGCTTGCCCGCCTTGCCGTCGGGCGACCAGGCCATGTAGATGCGCGGCGCGAAGTCGTAGCGGCTCCTGATGTGCGACTGCACCTCGTAGCGCATGCCGCCGCCGAGCGTGAGGTTCGGGCGATACTTCCAGTCGTCCTGCACGAAGCCGCCGAAATCAACCTGGCTGATGGCGGCGAGCGGCTGGCCGCCCGCGATTGAGAACTGAGTGGGCCCGAGTCCGGCTGCGGCGATCTGCGCCGGGGTCGCGCCCGATTGCAGCAACTGCTCGGTCTGCTGGTAGCGCTGGATGCTCGTCAACTGCGACGCGGCGGGTGTGCGCGAGCCGCCGAAGGTGAACGTGCCGTTGAAATTATTTTGAGAGAAGTCCGAGACGCTGATGCCGCGCAGCCGACCGCCGAACTTGATCGAGTGGAGGCCGTGCGCGACCGTCGTCGTGTTCGTCACCTCCCAGCGGCTCGTGTCGTTGAACGAGTCGCCGACCGCCGCGCCGCCCGAGTTGAAAGCGTCGAGGACGTTGACGGCGAGCGCGTCGCTGAGCGCGGTCTGGCTCACGTGGTTGCGGATGAACTGGAAGCGCGTCTCGTTGACCGTTGACTTGTTGAGCACGGCGGTGTCGGTCAGTTGCAGCGTGTGCCCGCTCGTCAGTTGGTCGTAGGCGCGTTCGGGGAGCGAGAACTGCGAGACGCCCTGATTCTTGATGCTCTCCCTGAAGTAGTTGTAGCGGGCGACGAGCGTGTTGCTCTTGCTCAGTTGCGAGTCGAGGCGCACGCTCGTGTTGAGGCGGCGGCGCGGGACGAGCACGGCCTCGTTGAACGCGGTCGGCAGAAGGGTCGTCGGGTCGAGCACCGTCGCGTTGACGAGGTCGTTGTCGTCCGTCTCGCCGCGCTCGAAGTCGAAGAAGACGGAAGCCTTCTTCGGGATGATCGAGTCCGAGAGGTTGCCGCCGTACTGTCGGAACTGGAACGGCGGGCGCTTCGGACTTTGAAGGAACGGGTTGCGCGAGTTCATGCTCTCGTCGTTGAACGTCCCCGTGAGCGTCCCGCGCAGTTTGTCCGTGCCGGGCTTGGTGAAAATCTGTATGCCTCCGAAGCCGGGCTGGTCGCGCTCGGCGGAGAGCGGGTTGTCGTTGACGCGAATCTCGCGGATGGAATCTTTCGGCGGGATGCGCCCGCCCTCGAAGCCGTCAATCATGATCTGCCCGCCGTTCGGGCCTGCCGCGGGGCCGGCGAGCGCCGAGAGCGCGGCGGCGAGTTCGTCCGGGTCGTCGGGCAGAGCTTCGAGGTCTTTGCCCTTGATGACGATTGCGCCCGCGCTCGCGTCGTCAACGTTCACGGGACTCTCGGAGGCGACCGTCACCTCCTCTTTTTCGAGCGAGACGCTAAGCACGATCTTCAGCGGCGCGACCGCTGTCGGCTGCACGTCAACGTCCGCGTTCTCGTAGAGCGCGAAGCCGGGCGCGACCGCGCGCAGAGTGTACTTGCCGGGCGCGAGCGCCGGGATGACGAAGTTGCCGTCGCCGCTGGTCGTCGCGGTCTTCTCCTTGCCGTTCGAGTCAACGGCGGTGACGGTCGCGCCGACGACGACTCCGCCGAGTTCGTCCGTCACTTGCCCGCGCAGAGTCCCCGTCCCCGACTGCTGCGCCGCGACGCCGACGCACGCGAGCGCGACGGCGAAGACGACGCGCAGGCTTCGTCCAAAGTTATTAAGAGAGAACTGCATGATAGATGCCTTTTACGAAACCGGAATTCGGAAAGATGAATTGAGCACGCCCAACAGAACTGTAGGGGGCAAGTCCGCGGCCCGTTCGCGCGCTGCAACGCACATTGAACTTCGATGGATCAATGCGGGCAGGGACAAGCCCTGCCCCTACAGAATTATCAATCAAGCGAGGTTTGTCAGTTGCGCGAAGTCGGAGCCGGAATGCTGTCGAAGCCGAGGCGTCGTCGAAAAGCAATCACCCTTCACTTCATCCCTCATCCTTCCGCCTTCATCCTTAATCGTTACGGCTGACCGATGCCGAAGCCGAAGTTGAATCCACCCGCGCCGAGACCGCCGGGGACGCCCGCCGCGCCTGCGCCCGCACCCGCTCCCGCGCCGCCGGGGCGACGCGACATCATCGCGATGATCGGCTCGACGTTCGAGACGAGTTGAATCGCCGTGACGCGCGCCGGGTCTGCGCCCACGGTGCTTGAGACGACAACCATCTGTCCCGGCTTCAGGTCGGCGAGCGTGACCGCCGGCAGTTGATCGAGCATGCGCTGCATGAAGTCTCCGCCGCCGCGACGCATCCCGCCGCCCTGACCTTGACCCTGCCCGCCGCCGGGGCCGGCACCTTGTCCGCTGCCCTGCCCCGCCCCGGCTTGCGTAGTGCCCTGACCCTGACCGCCGCCCGCCCCGCCCGGTCTGCCGCCCGCGCCGCCGAAGCCTCCGCCGCCCATCATTGACATCGCGTCCGGCGGAATCTGTTTGAGAACCGTGTCGGCGCGGACGACGACCGTGAGCGGCTGGTCGCCCTGAAGCTGTTTGATGGTGAACTCGTTCTTCGCGGCGTCAACCGACGTGATGGTGCCGACCGACGTGCGGAACGTTCCGGTCACGACCTCGTCGGCGTTGAAGCGCGAGCCGTCTTCGCTGCGGTCGCCCTTCGCGCGGAGCTGGTCGCCGACCTTCACCTCCTCGAACGTCGAGGGCTTCGCGTCGGCGAACTTGATCGAGTCGGGCGCGTAGCGGCGGAGCTTCACGCTCGCGCCCGCGGGGATGACGACGGGCTTCGGCCCTTCGGGCGTGCGCGTCTGAATCGTGATCTCTTTCGTCTCAGGATTGACTGCCGAGACGACGCCGACGATGCCGCGCCGACGCCACTCGGCGCGCTCGGCCTCCTGCTTGGCCGCGAGTTCGGCCTTGGTGTTGACGACGACGACGCGCGGGCCGACGAGCGTCTTCCCGTCGGCGCTCGGACGCCCGAGCGCGAGCACGCGGTCTCCGGCGGAGATGTCGGAGAGTTGAATCGGCGTCGCCTTGTCGAGACCCTTTTCGCCCGGAGGGTTCTTCAGCATCCTGGTCGCGTCCGTGACGGTGATGACGACGACCGCGCCGGCGTCGGTCTTCACGAAAATCTGCTTCGAGCCGGCGTCGGTCGCGATCACGTCGCCGAGCACGTTGTTGGCGGGCGCGGGCGTCTGCGCGAGCGCGGCGACGCCCGACAGGAGAAACGCGAAGACGGCGGCGGAGAGAAGTTTTCTCATCGGAGGCTTCCTCATCAACTCAGTTGACGTTTCGTGGGCGGAGTGCGTTACAAAAAATCGCCGACGGGCGAGACAAAGTTTCGCGACGCGCGGGCTTCGGGTTTTACGCGGGCGTCGCGCCGATAGTTCCAACGCGTCCGGGTTCGCAGAAGAAAAGCGCCGCCCCGGTCGGTGCGAGGCGGCGCTACTTTTTGCGGCGCGAATCCCTACGGCCTCGCGGGACTCTTGAGCGCGGCGTCGAGCGTGGCCTTCAGCCCTTCGTATGTGATGTCGGCGACGGGGCTGCCGTTGATGAAGAGCGATGGCGTGCCGGTGATGCCGAGGCGTTGGCCGTCGGTCACGTCGCGCTGAATTTTGTCGGCGTACTTGCCGGAGTCGAGCGCCGCGTCGAACTTCGCGCGGTCGAGTCCGATGACGCCCGCGTACTGCTTGAGCATTTCGGGCTTGAGTTGCGACTGGTTGCGGAAGAGGATCGCGGTGAAGTCGAAGTACTTGCCCTGCTCGCGCGCGGCCTCGGCGGCCTCGGCGGCCTTCTCGGCGTCAGCGTGGATCGAGGTCAGCGGGAAGTCGCGGAAGACGAAGCGCACGCGGTCGCCGTACTCCGTGATGAGCCGCTCGATGACCGGCTGCTCCTTCGCGCAGCTCGGGCACTGGTAGTCGGTGAACTCGACGAGCGTGACCTTCGCGTTCGGGTTTCCCTTCTCCGGCTGGTCGTCGGTCGCGATCTTGAAGACGGGCGCGGGCGGCGGCGTCAGGAACGTTTGGATCGAAGCGCCGTTGCGGAGCTTCTCGGCGAACGCGCCTTCGAGCTTGTTGGCCTCGACACCCTGAAGGTACTGGATGACCTCGTACTTGACCGTCGGGAAGTCGCCGTTGATCTTGTCCTTGTTCTTGTTGTAGAAGTCCTGCGCCTGCGCCTCGGTGATGACGGGGACTTTCGACGTGACCTCCGACTCCATCAGCGCACGCTCGGTCATGCCGCGCTTCTGCGCCTCCTGCGAAAGCAGTATGTTGTTGATCCTCAGGTCGAGGTCGTCCTTGCGCCAGACGTAAACCTGCTGCTGCACCTTCGCGATCAGCGGGAGCATCTCGTCTTCGATGTCGCCCGCGGTGATGTTCCTGCCGTTGACGGTCGCGAGGACGCGCGCGCGGTCGGCGTCGGACTTGGGCGGGGCGATGTCGGTCGCCATCACCTTCACGCCACTCGCGGCGCGCAGGCCCTCGACGAACTTCGCCGCGCGCTCCTGCTGGCGCTGCGCGCGGACGTATGCGACGACCTGCTCCTTGACCTGCGGGAACTCGACGGAAGCGCCGGCCTGCTGCTCGATCTGCGCCTTGTTCTGGTTGAAGAAGGCTTGGGCGTCGGCCTCGGTCGGCTCGACGGTCTTGGCCTTGACCTCGTCGTTCGAGAGCTTCTCGACGGTCACGCCGCGCTTCTTCGCCTCGGCCTCGATGAGGATGTTGTTGATCTCTTCGTCGAGGGCTTCCTTGCGCGCGTTGACGACCTCCTGCTGGAGCTGCTGAATCTGCTGCTGGACTTCGGGGCTGAGGTCGGCCTTCGTGATCTTGATGCCGTTGACGGTGGCGAGCACGTCGGGCAGAGGCCCGGCCTCGCAGCCGCAGTCAACCGCGGCGGCGCCCGAAGGCGAGTTCGCGTTGGCCTGCGTCTGCTGCGCGCGCGGCGTCGGCGTCGTGGCCGCGGGCTTCTGCTGCGTGGCGGCGGGCCTGGCCGCGCCGGTCGAGGGGGTCGTTCTCGCGCCCGTCGCCCGTCGGGTCTGCGGCGAAGCGGCGGCGCAGAGCGAGAGCGTCACGAGGACGGCGTAAAAAACTTTTCTCATCGGTTCTCCGGTCTGACTTTGGTTCGACTGATTTTAGTGTGTCCGAAACTCGACACGGTTGCCTTCCGGCGGCTTGTCTTCGGGATTTTTAAGGCGCGTGGGGCGAAACCGGGCCGGCAATTCGGTCGCCGCGCGGCACAGGAACGAAGAAGCACGCGCGCGGCCTTCCATGCCGACGCGCAAGTCTAACATCGCGCCGGACGATCCGCCACCCGCGCCGCGACCGACATTTGAAGCCGCCGCGGGGACGATTTTGGAAACGTCGTCAGAGGTAAATGACGTGCGACTTGCGCCAGAGTTCGGCGGGTATGGTGCCGCGCGCGGCGGTCGTGACGAGGATGACGTAGCCGCCGGAAGCCTTCGGCTCGATGCGTCGCCAGAAGTCGAGCCGCCTCGCCGAGTCAGACCCGGCGGGGCGGGCCGAGGCGAGCGCGAGCCGCCTGAGCGTCGCGTAGAGGTGCTCGCGACCGACGCCGTAGCGCGAGTCGGAGTCGCCGTCGGTGAGGCGGACTTCGGCGCGCTCGGCGATGAAGTGCGTGACGAGCGAGGCGGCCAGCGTCACGGCCCGCTCGAAGCGCTCGGCTGCGTCATCGCCCGCGTCGTTCGTGCCGGAGTTAACGTCCGCGCCGGAATCGACGAACGTGTCGAGCGCGATGTGGACGCGGCGCTCGTCCTCCGCCGTGAACTCGCGGACGATGAGGCGCGCGGCGCGCGCGGTCGCCTTCCAGTCGATGTGCCGCACGTCGTCGCGCGGCTGGTACTCGCGCAAGCTGTGCAGGTCGTGGCCCGCGCCGCGCCGCTGCGCTTCGAGCTTGCCCGCGTCAACCGGCAGCAGGTGCAGCTCGTCGCCCGCGCCGAGCGGCTTCGGATAGACGACGATCTCCACGTCGCGCGCGCGCAGCCTTCGGCGCAGGCGGAAGAAGCCGAATGGGAAGCGCGTCGAAATCTCGAAGCCGGTGACGAGGACGCGCCCGCGCCGCTCGAACGTCTGCTCGACCCTCTGCTCGACCCTCGCGCGGTGCGGCACGTACATGAAGTATGCGAGCACGCGCTTCTGCTCGCGCGGGCGGCGTCTGAACAATCTTCTCGCGCCCTGTTCTTCGGCGCGGCTGCGCGCCTCGACGACGACGGAGAATGAGGGGAGAAACCGTTTCGTGTTGTTGACCGTGACGATGACGGGCGCGGGTTCGCCCGCGAAGATGTGGTCGGGGAAGCGGGCCGTGACGACGAGGTCGCGCAGCGAGACGCGCGCCGCAGACCACGCCACGAAGAGCGTCGAGGCGAGCACGGAGAAGATGAGGAACAGGAGGTTGTTGCCCGTGTTCCACGCGGCGAAGGCGACGACGACAAAGATGCTGACGAAGACGACGCCGCCCGCCGTCACCTGAAATCCGAGGTCGAGCCGGACGGCCTCCGAGCGCGCGCTCCTCGCGAGCGGCGGCACGACGAAGACGACGATGACGAGCGCGAACAGCAGCGACGCAATCGCGCCGAGCCGCGTCAACTCCCAATCGCCCGCGCGCCGCGCGAAGACCGTGATGACCGCCGCGCTCACGCCGCACAAGACGACGAGTGCGCCCAGGATTGTCTTCCACCAACTCTTCAAGCCACCCCGCAAGAACATCGGGAACACCGCCGAAGAGACGAGCCTCGCGCCGCGCGCTCAATGCGGCATCATTTCTTTTGTTGCTCGCCGTCGCCCGACTTGGGCGCGTCGGACTCCGCCTGCGCCCTCTCAAGGATTCTCTGCGCCGTCTCCTTCTCGAAGCCGTAGTATGCCAGCGCGCTCATAATAAACGCCCTCGGCGCTTTGGTCTCCAGAGAACGTTGCGTGAATTCGACAGCGTCGTCAAGCGTCATCCTCGGCCCGCGGCCATTGTCGGGGTCGGAACGGGCCGGGGCGCCGGCCTGCTTGCGCCCCTGCGGGAGGTGTTTCTTCCGCTGGAGTTCTCTGATGAGAAACGGCAACAGCACCGCGTCCGCGGGTGAACTCATAACTTCCTCGATGGCTATCTGAATCTTCTTTTTAAGCCGCTCGCCCCAGTCCGGCTTATTCTTGTCATAGACGATGACGCGCAGGGAGCGCAGGTCAAACGGAACCTGTTCGGCGGAGTCGGTGATCAATATGGCCGGCTTGCCGAGCGCGTGCCCCAGCCCAAGCTCGTAGAAGACATTCGGGTTCTCCCCGGAAAGGTCTGCCAGCATCACCTTGGCCTGGTTCGCCAGCACCCAGATGTCATGGGTGATGGCGCTGGGGCGGGAGAGTTCGTCCGCCCGCTTCGGGATCAGGCCCGAAGCCTCTATCGCTGGGCGATAGATAACGTCGTAGTACAAATCGGGCCACCTCCCGTATGGCATGATCGTGAAACAGATGCTCTCGTCCGGCTGCTCCTGCTCTGACTGTACTGCCGAGCGCGCGGCTTTCACCGCCGCCTTCTTCGTTGCCATGTCGATTTAACCTCCCTGACGCCGGTGCGTGCCGCCCGCGGAAGACGGCGGGCGGCACGCAGGCCCAAGCTTGAAGCCGCGCACGGATTCCGGGTTAATGGCCCACTGGGAGCGAGAACTCCGCCCCCGCCGCGTTGAAAACCACCTCCGGGATTCCGACCCTCGCGTCCTCCTGGATTTCGACTTTGACCGAAATCCCGACCCCGAAGTGAACCGTGACCGGCGGGTCCAAGTACCACTGGTTGTACTCGTCGATCTTCGCGTCGTGCGTCCCGCCATACCCAAGCTTATCGAACGCGGCGATCAGCCGCACCCCGTCATAGACGTGCACCTCGTTGATGACGACCCCCGGCTCCACGCTGTAGAGGACGAAGACCCGCCCGACTTGGAGCGAGTGCCCGCTGTATTCAGACAGGGTGGTTAAAGGGAAATGAAACCAGTTCTCCTTGGCCTGCTTAAGGCCGATGTGCGTCCCCCACCCCTTCCTGATGATGTGCTCCACGTCGCCCTCGGCCTGTACTATCGTCCCGTGAACCCACCTTGAAGTCACCTGCATGACTCTTCTCCTTCCCTTCCGTGGTCGCGATATGAGGCAGGGCCTTTGCCGCCCCGGAGGCGCGCACCGCAGTAGCTTTATCGTCACGACGAACGCCAAGCCGTTTGCGGGGCGGGCGGCATCCTATTACCCGACGCGAACTCGTATTCATACTGTGAACAGTTTCGTGAGACCGGCGGGTGCAAAACTCCCGCCGGCAGAACAGGGCTGCGCTGCGAGGTAAACTTGAGCAACCTGTTACGGCGTAAAGATATTCGCGCCCGTAGCGAATGTCAATATAGGTTCCGCCGCGGTGCGGCACCTAAAGCGGGACGCTGACGGTCTTCATGATCTCGCGCAGGACTTCTTCGGCCTCCTCGCTGCGGCGGTTGAGCGAGTTGGAGAAGCGCGAGTTGACGACGAGGCGGTGCGCGAAGGCCGGGAGGATGAGCCGCTTGATGTCGTCGGGCAGGCAGTAGTCGCGCCCCTCGGTCAAGGCGAGCGCCTGCGCGGCGCGGAAGAGCGCGAGCGTGCCGCGCGGGGATACGCCGAGGTCTAGCGTCTCCGAGTCGCGCGTCGCGGCGACGATACGCATCAGGTAGTCAACGAGCGCGTCGTCAACCGAGACCCCTTGAACCGCGCGCTGAAGCTCCTGCACGTCCTCGCCCGACATGACCGGCCTCAAAGTTTCGAGCGGGTCGGCGTGCTCGCGGTCGCGGAGGATTTCTTTCTCGACATCGAACGCGGGGTAGCCGATCCGCAGGCGGAGCATGAAGCGGTCAACCTGCGATTCGGGCAGGGGGTACGTGCCGTGATGCTCGATGGGGTTCTGCGTCGCGACGACCATGAAGGGCGCGCGCAGGTGGTAGGTCACGCCCTCGACCGTGACGTGCCCCTCGGCCATCGCTTCGAGCAGTGCCGACTGAGTCTTCGGCGTCGTGCGGTTGATCTCGTCTGCGAGGACGACGTTGGCGAAGATCGGGCCGTGCTTGAACTCGAAGAGGCCGTCGCGCTCGTTGTAGATCGAAAGCCCGATCACGTCGGACGGCAGCAGGTCGGAGGTGAACTGGATGCGCTGGAACGTGCAGTCGAGCGCCTGCGCCAGGGCCTGCGCGAGCGTGGTCTTGCCGACGCCGGGCACGTCCTCGACGAGGAGGTGGCCGCCCGCGAGCAGCGCGACGATGGCGAGGCGGACTGTTTCGGGCTTGCCGCGGATGACGCGCTCGATGGCCGCCTGCAAGCGTGCGACCGACTCCGCGGCTTCGACCGCCGAAGCCAAGCCCTCCCTGTCTGCGCGTTGAAGGTTTCTCATGCCACGCTCATTCTAAAGGCAAAAGTAAAAAGGCAAAAGGCGAAAGCGCGGACGCGCTGCGCGCGAAGAACTTTTCATTTCAGCCTCTCACCCGCCTTCACTTTCGCCCTTTGCCTTTTTACTTTTGCCTTCCTTTGATGCTCGTGTGACTTGCGCGGTTCCGTGTAGTAAAATTTTTTGCGCCGGGGCGAGTCCTCGCGCGCGCCCGAGGCATCATAAACAAGCGCCGTCTTTACGGAACTCGGACGACTTGCAAGCGTGTACACGGGTCAGTGAGGTTTTGAAAATGAGAGATAACAGAGACATTCTGCGCCAGAGAGGTTTTTCGCTCGTCGAGCTGATGATCGTCATCTCGATCATCGGCATCCTCGTCGCCATCGGCATCCCCGCGTGGCAGGGTGCCGTCCGCTCGGCGAACGAGGCCGCGACGATCAAGCACCTCAGCGAAATCCAGACCGGGCAGGTGACTTACTACAACACGCAGAACCGCACCGGCTACGGCACCTTCCCGCAGCTCGCTTCGGGCGGCTATCTGAAAGAGGCTTTCAACAGCGACCAGCCCGTCGTTGACGGCTACGTCTATTCGATGACGATCACGCCGCGGGGCAACAACCAGCCGCCGACCTTCTCGGTCAACGCGAACCCGGAGAAGGCGACCGGCGTCACGGCCACCGGCAGCCAGTATTTCTACTTCGGCTCCGACACGAGTACGCCGCGCTACAACAAGGAGCGCCCGGCGACCGCCGACGACCCCGCGCTCAACACCACGAAGTAAGCCCCGGCACACGCGAGCCGAAGCGCGCGGGCGTCCCGCTTGACGCCCGCGCGCTCGCCTTGTTAGCATTCCGCGTTTCAAACATTCAGTCCGCCCACTTAACTCAGCGGTAGAGTGCTACCTTCACACGGTAGAAGTCGGAGGTTCGAATCCTCCAGTGGGCATTTTTTCACCGCGTTTCGGAGAATGGCACACGATGAAACGCATTCCGAAACTCACTCTCACCCAGATCAACAGATTTCGGGTGCGCGCTGATCGCTCCGGCGGGCCGGACGCTTGCTGGCCGTGGGCGGGTTATCTTTGCGAAAACGGCTACGGAATCATTAGCATCAACGGAAAAGGATACAAGGCACATCGCGTCAGCTACTTTATCAAGCACGGGCGCACTCCTAACGACGGTCTCGTGCCCCATCGCTGCGACGTTCGCTCGTGCGTCAACCCCGACCATCTGTTCCTGGGAACGCCAAAAGACAACTCACAGGACGCCGTCAAGAAAGGGCGCAATACCCGACTCTATGGCGAGGAGAACGGCAAGGCGAGGCTGACGCGCGCGGCAGTCCTCAAGATTCGGCGAATGTGCAAATCGGGTCGGATGTGTCAGAAAACCGTCGCGCGAATCTTCGGCGTCAGCGAAGCGACAGTCTCTTACGTCGTCAACGGCGGTAGGTGGCAAAACTTTACGGGCGGCAAAAATTCCTAGCCCTATTCCCCTCGCTTTCCCACAATCATTTAGCCCACAGCGCCGCGTAAGCGTCGGCGAGCCGGTCGCGCCAAGCGGTGTAGTTGTGGCCGACTGCGGCTTCGTGGTATGCGACCGGGTAGCCTTTGGCGCGGAGCATGACGTTTGTGCGGCGTCCGAGGTCGAGGATGAGCGGCTCGAACTGACCGGCGTCGAAGTAGAACCGCGTCGGGTATTTCGCGCGCGCGCCGCCGTCCAACTTCGCGAGCGCGTTGACGACGCGCTCCTCGTCAATCTGCAACGCCGACGACTGCCCGCCGACGCGCGCGAACACGTCCGGGTGTCGGAGCCATGTCCAGACCGAGATCGTCCCGCCGAGGCTCGCGCCCATGAGCGCGCGCGCGGCGCGGTCTTTGATTGTTCTGTAATGGCTGTCAACGTAAGGCACGAGTTCCTCTGCCATGAAGTCTGCGAACTTGTCACTGGCCCAGTAATCTTTCATCCGATCCGCAGGGTCAACCATGACGATGATGAACGGCGGGACTTTCTTCTGCGAGATCAGGTTGTCGGCGACTCGCGTGGCGTTGGCGCGACGATAAAACTCCGTGCCGTCCTGCAAATAGAGAACCGGGTATCGCTCGTTCGAGCGTAAGTCTTCGGGCGGCAGATAGACCTGAATCTTGCGCGAGCCGCCGAGGATTCGGCTCGGCACTTCCTCGTTATGAATCATCAACACCGGCCCGGTCGCCGTCGCCTCGGCAGTGGCGGAAGGTTTGTAATCGGGCATCGTGAAGTTCGAGTTCTCGCCGCCGACGCCGTTGTCATTCTTCTTCGGGTTGAGCGGATCGAGCGTCCACTCGCCGTCGGCGATGAGCTTGTATTCGAGCCGCGCCGTCTTCGGGAACTTCAGGCGGATGAGCTTCGCGTCCGAGCCGGGCACGTCGCGCAGCACGAGGCCGGCGGGCGACCAGCCGGTGAAGTCGCCGACGACTTCGACTCGCTTCGCGCGCCCGCGATAGACAAAGGTTGCGTACTCGCCGTCAATCAGCGGCGAAGTTTGCGTTGACTTCACGCGCTCGAACGAGTCGGGTGGGTAGAGTTCGGGGTCGGCCTTCTCTTTTTCGTCGGGTGTGAGGCCGCGGACGAGCCAACGCTTGAAGTAGGTCGCGCCCGAAGGCGTGACCGCGGCGACGACAACCGCACCGTCGCCGCGCACGACGGGCACGTCGAAGGAGACGTTGCCCTGCGCGTCGGGCTTCAACTCTCTCCGCTCGTCGCCGACGAGCGTGAAGACGCGCCCCCCGGCCAGGCGCGCGGCGTCCGTCACACGCACCCCGCCCGTCACGTTGAAGCTCGTGCCCTCCTGCATCCGCTCCAAAATTTCGCGCGCGGGGAAATTGAAGTCGGCGTTCGCGCGCGGCGGCGGGGCGGTTGCTTTCGCGTAGCGCGCGGCGACGATGTCGGGCGTGTCGAGGTTTCGGCCTTCCTGCAAATTCGCGGCGAGGCGTATGAACTGCGCCATCGCCCACGCGAGCGGCGTGGCCGACCCCGTGCCCTCGCCGAACCTCAAATCGGGGCGCGGGCTAAAGGGGCTGTCCCAGACCTGTTCCGGCATCATCCGCCCGTCGTTGGCAAAGCCCATCATCGCGTCGAGCCTGCGCGCCGCTTCCGACTTCTCGCCGCGCGCGAGTTCGTACTCGCCGCGCTCGCCCGCGAGTAAGGCCCAGAGACGACCCTTGCCCGTGTACTTGCCGTCGAAGTTCCAGGGCCTTCCGTCGTCCATCTCGCCGTAGCCGTCGTGGTTGTAGCGATACCAGTCCGCGCCGTTCGGCGTGTCAACCTTGATGACTTTGTCAACGACCGCGACCGACTTGGCGACGAGCGGGTCTTGCGGCGACCTGACGCCGAGGCGGACGAGTTCGAGGAAGCCCGCGTCAACGATCTCGCGCTCGTCGAACGTGCCGCCGCCGTTGCCGACGTTGAAAGGCTCGCCGTCGTTCGGGTCGTCGTCGAGCGTGAGGCGCAGGTAATAATTTTTGTCGTCGTACACGCCGGTCGTCGTCGCCGTCCAGCGCTCGACGTTGCGGGCGAAGTCGTCCGCCGCCGCGAGGTAAATCGCCGCCGAGGCGTCGTCGCCGTTGCGCCGCGCGATCTCCGACGCGCAAGTAAGTCCCGCGATCTCCGCCGCGATGGTCGAAGGCGAGTAGCCCGACTTCTCTTCCCAACGCTCCTGCGGCGTGAACGGCCCGTGTCGGACGATGAAGTCTGCCGCGGGCCGGACGTGCTTCACGAAAGTCTCGTCGTCCGTGCGACCGAGTTGGTACGCGAGGACGAGCGGGTACGCGACCTCGTCCATCTGAAGCGAACCCCAGAAGGGCCGCCCGTCGAGCCAGGAGTTCTGCGGGAAACTCCCGTCCGGCTTCTGCTGCACGCGGAACAAATAATCGAGCGCGCGGTCGGCGCTCGCCTTGTCGCCGAGCGCGATGAAGGCAGACGCGACCTGATAAAGATCGCGCGACCAGACCAGATGATAGCCGCCGACGTTCGGCTCGTTCGCGCTTGACCCGCCGCCCCAGGGGATACTCAAACTCGCGATCATCGCGCCGCGATACGTCTTGTCCTCGTGCGCCTTCAAGACCATCGCGGCCATGTCGAATTGCGCTTCGTACTTCGCGTCAACGTGCCGCAAGGTCTTCACGTAATCGTGCCAGCCCTGCTCGTACTCGGCGCGCGCTACCTCGAATCCTTTCCTGAAGGAAGCCTGCCCGTTCTTGATGGCTTCGTCGGGATTACGACCGAAGCCGAGCACGAGGGTAAAATTAGAGGAATGCAGCCCGCCCAATGGAGGAAGAGTGCGGCCCACTTGCACGACATTACCGTCCGTCGCGCGGGCGAAAGCTCTGAGGTGACCACTCTGTCGCAGTTGCGTCAGTCCATCGCTCGTCTCGAAGTAGCCATTCGTCCATTCGTCAAAGCCATCACTCGATGTAAGCGCGGAGGATTTGTCTGCGTCTGAGCTAACCAACCAACTGCCATCCTTCCACGCTGAATCGTGCATCCCGCTGTTGTTTAGCGATTGGTCGTAATATACATAGACTGACCACGGGCGCGGGCCGGGTGTACTCCAGCGAAAATTCACATTGATAAGAACAGAGCTTCGCTCAGGATCAGTGACGTAAGTTTTCGTGATCACGTAAGCGCCGCTCTTTGCGGCGTTGATCTGACGGAAGGTGAGCGACTCAGGGTCAACGACCTCGACGCGGTGCGTCGTGTCCTCCTCTTCCGTCTCGACGCGCTTGCCGTCGGCGCTGACGACGACGAACTGGAGGACGCGCGTGTTCGCAACGTCAACCGTGGGGTAGTAAACCTCCGTCATCACGCCGTCGCGGAGCGTGAACCAGACTTTCGAGTCGAGCGTGTTCGACGTGCCGACGGCGTCCTTGCCCGCGTTCGTCCACTGCGCGTCGTGGCCGGGCGCTCCGGGCGCGAGGTTGTCGTCGGTCGCGGCGTTCTGCGCGCGAGTCGCGACGAGTGACGAGAACAGCGCGAGCGCGAGCAGGGTCGCGAGCGGCGAAAGCTTCTTCTTCATTTCTCTTCACCCAAAATTTTGAGTCTCCCCGCCGCGCCCGAAACGCCTGCGACGGGGAGACTCAAACTGTGAAACTCATTTTCGCTCTGAGTCGTGCTTACGACTTCCGCCGTCCGAGCATGTCGAAGCCGACCGCGGCGACGAGCACCGCGCCCTTGACGATGTACTGCGTGTAGTTCTCGACGTTCAGGAGCGACATCCCGTTGTCGAGGCTCGCCATGATGAGCGCGCCGACAATCGCGCCGGAGACCGTGCCGCGCCCGCCCATCAAGCTCGTGCCGCCGATGACGCAGGCGGCGATGGCGTCGAGTTCCATGTAGGTTCCGGCGTCGGGCGAGGCGCTTCCCACGCGCGCCGTGTGCAGCAGCGACGCGATGCCCGTCAGGAGTCCGAGCACCGCGAAGGCGGCGAGGATGTAGAGGCGTATGTTGATGCCGGAGAGACGCGCGGCGTCGGGGTTGCCGCCGATGGCGTAGAGGTAGCGACCGAAGGTCGTGTTCTGCGTCAGGAATGCGCCGAGGATGGCGACGACGAGCAGCACGAGCACGGGCACGGGCACGCCGCCGCCCCAGTTCATCCAGTAGGTGAAGAGCGCGATGAGGATCGCGGGTACGACGACACGCAGGGCGGTCGCGCCCGCGCCGGGCACGCTCAGGCCGAAGCGCTTGCGCGCGCGGTTGCGCGAGATGACCATGAAGACGACCGCGGCGATGGCGATTGCGGCCAGGACGACGCCGACGCCCT
>Ga0070740_10001019_pt1 | contig 43202 bp, 47 predicted proteins | sample Coa_R2_FD_67286 | JGI IMG/M metagenome (GOLD analysis project Ga0070740, IMG submission 67286) | Surface soil microbial communities from Centralia Pennsylvania, which are recovering from an underground coalmine fire - Coalmine... | ecosystem: Environmental > Terrestrial > Soil > Unclassified ... | reverse complement strand
CACCTCGGCTTCGAATTCGCCGCCTGGTACTGGCATTTCGTCGACGTGGTCTGGCTGTTCCTGTTCTCCTGCATTTATGTCTGGGGCGCCGGGCCCATCGTCGCCACCTGATCGAATGGCCGACGCGCCGCCATCGACGTTCAGGACCGCGCTTCTCGGCCGGTGCCCGCGGTGCGGCAAGGGTCCGCTGTTCAACGGCTATCTGAAGGTGGCCTTGCGCTGCCCGGCGTGCGGCCTCGACTATTCGATTTTCGATCCGGGTGACGGGCCGGCCGTTTTCGTCATTCTGATCGTTGGCGCGATCGTTGCGGGCGGCGCCTTGTTCGTGGAGTTCACCTGGCAACCGCCGTACTGGGTTCACGCCGCAATCTGGCTCCCTGCGATCATTGTCCTTTCGTTCAGTCTTCTGCGTCTGGCCAAATCCACGCTGCTCGTGTTGCAATACAAGCACCAGGCGCGCGAGGGGCGCCTCGCGGAGTAAGCTTGCTCCACTTCCGTCCACACTGGAGCTTTACGCTCGCCGTCCTTCCGATCCTGATCGCGCTCATCGCGCTCGGGACCTGGCAGATCGAGCGGCTGCACTGGAAACTCGGACTGATTGCGGAGATGCATGGCAATCTCGCCAAGCCGCCGCTGACGCTTTCCCAGGCGCTGCGCGCGGGCGATGCCGCGCAATATCGCCGCGTGCGGCTGACCGGCCGGTTCGACAACGGCAAGGAAGCCTACCTGTTCACGACCGGGCCGAACGGCGAACCCGTGTACCATGTGCTTACGCCTTTCATTCTCGAGGATGGCCAAGCCGTGCTTGTGGATCGCGGCCTGATCCCCACGGCCATGCTTGATCCGAAGATGCGCGCGGCCGGCGAGCTGAACGGCGTGCGCAGGATCGTGGGCGTGTGGCGAACGCCGGACCGGTTGGGTCCATTCACGCCCAAGCCGAACCTGGTGCGCCGCATCTGGTACGCCCGCGATCTTGCGGGAATCGCTAGGGCCGATGGCGTGCAACTTGCTGCGCCCGTCATCATTGAGGCGGATGCCACGCCAAATCCCGGCGGATGGCCAAAAGGCGGCCAAACCGTCGTGGACCTTCCGAACAACCATTTCTCCTACGCCATCACATGGTTCGGGCTGGCCTGGGCGCTGGTGTGCATCTATTTCTCGTGGCACCTGTCCCGGGGCAGACTGGGATTTGCCCGGAAAACCTGAGAAAATCTGCTCTTGCCGCGGGAGGCGAGTTGGCCTCTACAGGGTGGCGGAACGGTTCCATCCCGATCGATCGGAAAGGGTGACATGATCGTCGAAATCACCACGCTGAACAATGGCCTGACCGTCGTCAGCGATCCCATGCCCGGGCTTGAAACGGCCGCCGTGGGCGTTTGGGTCGGAACGGGCGCGCGGAATGAAACAAGGCCGGTGATGGGCGTCTCCCACATGCTGGAGCATATGGCGTTCAAGGGAACCGAACGGCGTAACGCGCGGGAAATCGCCGAAGAGATCGAAGCGGTGGGCGGCTACATGAACGCCTATACCGGCCGCGAGCAGACCGCATTCCATGTGCGCACGCTGAAAGCCGACGTGCCGCTTGCGATCGACATCCTGTCCGACATCCTCATCCATCCCACGTTCGAGCAGATGGAGCTCGAGCGCGAGCGCCAGGTTGTGCTGCAAGAGATCGGCCAGGCGCGGGACACGCCCGATGACATCATCTTCGACCACCTCCAGGCGACGATCTTTCCCGATCAGCCGATGGGCTGGCCGGTTTTGGGTCTCGACGAAACCGTGGGCGCCTTTACGCGCGAACAGCTCAGGACCTACATGGCCGCAAACTATCGCGCGCGCAGCATGGTCCTTGTCGCCTCCGGCGCGGTCAGCCATTCGCAGATCGTGGCCCTGGCCACCGAGAAGTTCGCCGGCCTGAGGGAGGGGTCAGCGGCGGCGCCTGTGCCTGCCCGCTACGCAGGCGGCGACAAGCGCACTGCGGAAGATCTCGAGCAGGCGCATCTGACATTCGCGTTTCCTGGTGTCGCGAGCGCGGATGAAGATTTCTACGTCGCGCAGGTTTATGCGACGGCGCTGGGCGGTGGGATGTCCTCGCGGCTCTTTCAGGAAATTCGCGAGAAGCGCGGCCTCTGCTATTCGATCTACGCTTTTTCGCAATCGTTCCGGGACGGCGGCATTATCGGCGTTTATGCCGGAACGGGTGAGCGGGAAGCCGAAGAGATCGCGCCCGTAGTCGCGGGCGAAATGGCCGCGCTCGCGGACGGGGCCACCGAACAGGAGGTCGCGCGCGCCAAAGCGCAGATGAAATCCGGCCTGCTCATGGGGCTCGAAAAGCCCGCCACGCGCGCCGAACAGATCGCGGCGCAGCTTTTTGTCTATGGCCGCGTGCTGCCCGTCGCCGAGCTGATCGCGCGGCTCGACGCGGTGGATGCGGCCGCGGTGCGGCGCTTCGGCGCGCGTGTCATGGAAACTCCCGCGCCGACGATTGCGGCGCTTGGGCCCATCGGCAAGCTCGAGACGTATGAGAATTTCGCCCGGCGCTTTGGCGCCGCAAGGTACGCAGCCGAATAATGAGCACGCGCGCGATGGCATTCATGCGGGGCCTGACGTTCCCCGGCGGGCTCCAGCCGGTGATCGAAGGCGACGGCGTGTATCTGCGCTATCCGCGGATGACCGATTATCTGGCGTGGGCGCGGCTGCGTGGCGAGAGCCGCTCGTTCCTTGCCCCATGGGAACCGGTGTGGGCGAGCGACGAGCTGACGCGCGGGGCCTTTCGCCGGCGGTTGAAGCGCTATGCAAAGGAGGCGCGCCTTGATTCCGCTTACGCCTTTTTTGTGTTCCGCAAGAGCGATGATGCCCTGATGGGCGGCTGCACGCTTTCGAATGTGCGCCGCGGCGTGACGCAGTGCTGCGCGCTGGGATACTGGATCGGCGAGCGATTTGCGCGACAGGGCTACATGTTCAACGCATTGCGCGTGCTGATTCCGTTCGTGTTTGCCACCCTGGGCCTGCACCGAATCGAAGCCGCATGCCTGCCGAGCAACGAAGCGTCAAAGAGCCTTTTGCTCAAGCTCGGTTTTCATGAGGAGGGTCTGGCGCGACGCTATCTTCTGATCAACGGAGAGTGGCAGGACCACGTTCTGTTCGCCTTGCTCTCCGACGAGGCGCAGTTAGGCTGACCAGCAACATCGAGGTTGATCATTCCGGCGCTGACGTTCACCGACCGCAAGAAATCCGGCCGCCCGTGGTCATGCGGCGCGGGAATCCTGCTGATCTGCTTGCTGGCCGCGACCGTGATGATGCCGAAGGCGATTGCGCAGGGAAGCTCCGGCGTCAATTTCGCTTCGGCCGACGCCGTGATCGAATTGCAGGCCGATCTGAAGCCCTATCACACGCCTGGCGTTGCGGATGAGGCCAATTCCCATTGGTACATGACCGGCGTGTCCAACGACTCCGTCCGGCCATCGACGCGCATCCTGCTCACCGGGCAGCCGGCCGGCGCGGGCTTGCGGTTTTTTCCGCGCGCCACGCGGCCGGCGATCACGCAGGTCGCAAGCTCGGATTCCGCCGTCATTGTGGAGCTGACCAAGGCCTATGGCCGCCATGCGTGGCGCGTAACGCTTCCGCCCGCCACGACGGCACAACTGGCCATTCGCGTGGACAACGGATATGCCCAGCCCTCGGTCCTGGCATGGACGGAGCCCGCGCTGGTCGCGCACAGCCGGCAGGTGGCCATCTATGTTTCGGCGGTTGCCGGCCTTTTGGGCGCCGTCATGCTCGTCATGGCGGGGCTGGCGTTCATGACGGGCCACATTGCCCCGCGCTGGGCGGCCGCGATGCTGGCCGGCGTTTTTCTGGCGCATCTTTCATCCACGGGCATGTTCGATGCGGGCTGGATGGAAGCGGTGGGCGGCCCTTATGGAACCACGGCGATGTTCGCGGGGCTCGCGCTGGCCGCGGCGCTCAAGCTCACTGATGTGACTGCGCCCGTCGAACAGCTGTGGTCATGGGCGAAGGGACGCGTGAGTCAGGCGCTTTGGGCGCTGGTTGCGCTTTCGGTTCTGGCTTTTCTGGGCCTGCCTGGCGCGACGCTGTTGCTGGACATTGTGCTGGTGGCCGGCTCTGCGGCCATCACCGCGTATCTCGTGCATCGCGGCCGCCTGGGGTCGCAGCCCGCGCGCGTGATCGCTCCCAGCGCGGCGATTTTCGCCCTCGTCATGGCAGCGGCGGCGTTGACCGCGCTCGGCGGTTTTGTCGAAAACATCATGGCGCCCATGATCATCGGCGGATTTGCAGCCGCCGGGGGCGTGTTGCTGGCGCTCGCAATCGCGGCCGGCGAAGGGCTGGCTGTCATTCCCGCCTTCCAGAAGGCCGGTCCTTCCATTGCCGTTGCCAAGCCGGTTCCGGCCAGCCCGCCCGGGCCGCCCCCGACACCGCTCGGTCAGACGGCCATACAGGCGATCGGCGCATCGCATCAGGGCGTGTTTGACTATGATTTCCGCAATGGAATTCTGCGGCTTTCGGCCGATGCTTCAGCCTTGATCGGCATCAAAAACGCAGAGACTTTTCCGCAGACCGCCTGGCTTGCGCGCGTCCATCCGGACGATCGGGAAATCTACAAGCAGGCGATGACAGATTACCGCGTTCACCCGGGCCTGGCGTTCCGTATCGAATTCCGCGCCCGCAGCGAAAGCGGGCGTTACCCGTGGTTTGAACTGCGTGCCACCATGATCGGCGAGGGCAAAGTGGCCACGCGCTGCCTGGGCCTGATCGCGGATGTTACCGCCCGAAAGGAATCCGAAGCCGCGGTGACCGACCGCGGGCTGCACGATGTGTTGACCGGTCTGGGCAACCGGGTCGCGCTCACCGAAGCGCTCGAGCGAATGGGTGACAGGCTTGCAGCTTGCACCTTTGCGCTGCTGGACCTTGACCGTTTCAAGGCCGTGCACGCCAGTCTCGGCGATGAAGGCGGCGATGCCGTGCTCAAGGCCGTGTCGGAGCGGCTGATCAAGCGCTTCGGCGGACTTGCGGATCTGTACCGCGTCGGCGGCGATGCTTTCGCGCTTGTGTTTCAGCAGGCCTCCGGCAGCCCCGAGGCCCTGGGGGCCGAACTTGTGGATGTGTGTGCCGCGCCGTTCGTTGTCAGTGGGCGCAACGTGTTTGCCCCGGCAAGCGTGGGCATTGTGAAGGCCGGCGATGCAGGCGACGCGCTCCATTTGCTGCGCAATGCCGAGCTTGCGTTGAGCCAGGCCAAACGTCAGGGCGGCGCCTGCACGCGCGTCTATCACCGCGATCTGGAAGAGGGCTCGCCCGCCGATCCCGTGGCTCTGGAGAGCGAGTTGCGCGAAGCCCTGTCGGCCCAGCAGCTCGAGCTGTTCTGGCAGCCCATCATTCGCCTTTCCGACAGCACGGTCGCCGGCTTTGAGGCGCTGTTGCGGTGGCGGCATCCGGCCAGGGGATTGCTTGCGCCGGATGAATTCGTCACGCATTCCGAACAGTCCGGCCTGATTGTCGCCCTCGGGCAATTCGCGTTGGGGCGCGCCGCCCAGACCCTGGCGCGCTGGCAGAAATATTTTCCCGTTCAGCCCCCCGTTTTCGCGAGCGTGAACGTCTCGCGGCGCCAGTTGCGCGACGCCAACTTTGAACCGTTCCTGAAAGCCCTGATCGGGCAGAGCGGCATCAAGCCCGGCACGCTGAAGCTCGAAATCACGGAAAGTTCCGTGACGGCCGATGGCGACCTGCATGACGAACTTGGACGCCTTGCGGGGATGGGGGCGGGCCTTGCGCTCGATGATTTCGGAACCGGGCTTTCCGGGCTGAAGCAGCTAAGGGATCAGCCGTTCGAGATCGTGAAAATCGACAAGAGCTTCCTGAAAGCCGAGGGCAGGGACAGCGCAGCCGTCGTGAGCTCCATCATCGCGCTTGCCCACGAGCTCAATCGTGCGGTCGTGGCCGAAGGCGTGGAAAACGAAAAGGATGCGGCCTGGTTGCGCGATCTGAATTGCGAATACGGACAGGGGTTCTTCTTTGCCGAACCGATGCCGGAATCCCGCGTGGGCGATTTTTTGGCCCATCACGCGCGCATCGGCCCGAAATCAGGCGCGGCCGGCCTCGGCGGATAGACCGGACACGTCAACACCCAGCCGGCCCAGCGCTTTCGTCCATTTGGAATCCGGATCCGGCCCGAACACAAGTTCCGGATCCGCGTCACAGTGGACCCAGCCGTTGGTCTGCATCTCCGCTTCGATCTGGCCGGGCCCCCAGCCCGAATAGCCCAGTGCGAAGATGGAACGCTGCGGTCCCCGGCCCTGGGCGATGGCGCGCAGGATTTCGACGGTCGTGGTGAGCGAAATTCCGGTCACGATCGGCAACGTCGCCTGGCGGTCGCCATACTCGCCGCTGTGCAGGACAAAGCCGCGGCCCGTGCCGACCGGCCCGCCATAGAGCACCGGTGTATCGGGGGTTTTGGCCGTGACGTCCACATCGAGCGACTTGACGACGTCGCTGAACAAAAGCCCTTCTATGGGCTTGTTCACGATGATGCCCATCGAGCCGTTTTCGGGCGAATGGGCGCACACGAAAATGACGCTCTTTTCGAAACGCGGATCAGGCATGCCGGGCAGAGCGATCAGAAGCTTGCCCTCCAGAAAATTGCCGGCCGCGTCCCGCGATGCCATGGGGACAGGTTAGCGCGCATGGGCGTTATGGCAAGCGTGGGGCTTTGCCGCGCCGGGCCCTTTCGGCTAAAAGCAGCGCGGCTTCGCATAAGGAGACGGCAAATGACGATCAAGGCAGGAGACCGCATCCCCTCGGCAACATTGATGGAAATGAAGGATGGCAAGCCCACGCCGGTGAGCACGGACGACTTTTTCAAAGACAAGAAGGTTGCCGTTTTTGCGCTGCCCGGCGCCTTTACACCGACCTGTTCTGCCAAGCATTTGCCCGGATTCGTCCAGCACGCCGACGAGATCAGGAAGAAGGGCGTCGATGCGATTGCCTGCATCTCGGTAAACGACGCCTTCGTGATGGGCGCTTGGGGCCAGCAGCAGGGCGCCGAAGGCAAGGTGCACATGCTGGCCGACGGCAACGGCGACTTCACGCGTGCGCTCGGGCTTGAGATGGATGCCACGAAGTTCGGCATGGGCAAGCGCAGCCAGCGCTTTTCCATGATCGTGGATCACGGTGTCGTGAAGCAGCTGAATGTTGAAGAACCGGGCGCGTTTTCCGTTTCCAGCGCGGAGCACATGCTGAAGCAGCTGTAAGGCCGCTCCGGGAACGGTGGGGGCCGTCAGTACCGCAGGCAATCAGTGCAGGGCTCGGTCATGCCGGAGGAATTGCCGCGCGGGCGAGCGCATCGGCGCGCTCATTTTCAACATGGTCGGAGTGTCCCCTGATCCAGCGCCATTTCACCTCGTGGCGGGCGGCCGCATCGTCCAGCGCGCGCCACAGATCGCCGTTCTTCACGGGTTTTCTGTCGGCGGTTTTCCAGCCGTTCCCCTTCCACTTTTTCAGCCAAAGGCTCGCGCCGTCCATGAGATAGCGGGAGTCGGTGTGGATGGTCACGCTCGCCGGTTCTTTCAGCGCTTCCAGCGCGCGGATGGCCGCGGTCAGCTCCATGCGGTTGTTGGTGGTAAGCGGTTCACCGCCGGAGATTTCCCTTTCGTGATCGCCATAACGCAAGATTGCGCCCCAGCCACCCGGGCCGGGATTTCCTGAGCAGGCGCCATCGGTGAAAATGTCGACGCGCTTCATGCGGGCGCAAGCGCGCGGGGAACGTTGAACTCCATATCCTCGCGCGCGACAGTGACTTCTTCCACGGCGATCTCGAAGCGTTGCGCGAGCGCGTCCAGCACCTCTTCGACCAGGATTTCAGGTGCGGAAGCGCCCGCGGAAAGCGCCACGATTTTCACGCCTTCGAGCGCGCGCCAGTCAATTTCGGCGGCGCGCTGAACCAGGAAGGCCTGGCGCGCGCCGGCGCGCAGCGCCACTTCCACCAGCCGGCGCGAATTCGAGGAATTGGGAGCGCCTATCACCAGCACGACGTCCGCCCGCGGCGCCACGGCCTTCATCGCGTCCTGGCGGTTGGCGGTCGCGTAGCAGATGTCTTCCTTGTGAGGGCCCGCGATGTGCGGAAAACGGCGGCGTAACGTGGCGACGATATCCGCGGTGTCGTCCACCGAGAGCGTGGTCTGCGTGATGAAGGCGAGCTTTTCCGCGTCCCGTGGCGTGAAGGCCTCCACATCGGCAATCGTCTGCACCAGAACCACCGCGCCCTGGGGAAGCTGGCCCATCGTGCCTTCCACCTCGGGATGGCCGGCATGTCCGACCAGGAGAATCTGCCGGCCGGCGCGATGGTGGCGCGCGGCCTCCACATGCACCTTTGAGACCAGGGGACAGATGGCATCCAGGGCATTCAGTTTTCGGCGGCGCGCCTCTTCGGCGACGGACTTGGGCACGCCATGGGCCGAAAAGATCACCGGCGCGTTTTCCGGCGCTTCTGACAGCTCTTCGATGAAAATGGCGCCCATGCGCTCGAGCCGCTCCACCACGTGTCGGTTGTGAACGATCTCGTGGCGCACATAGACGGGCGCTCCAAACTTCTGAAGGGCCAGCTCCACCGTCCGGATCGCGCGTTCTACGCCGGCGCAAAAGCCGCGCGGGCTGGCAAGAAGCACCTTGAGCGGCGGCCGCGCCGCGCGCAACTTTCCGTTCGTCTGGCTTTTCATGGCCAACCCGCTTCGATACATTCCGCCCCGCTTCGCCAGCGGCCTTTCAGTCGGTCCAGGCTGGGTAAAAGTCAACAGAGGGATTGCGCGATGGCCGGGCGGGCCTCATTTGGCAGTTTCATTTTGGCCGTTTCGGCGGGTCTTTTGCTGGCGGGCTGCACGCACAAAGACCTGACCCTGTGTCCATCTGGCGCGGCGCTTGCGCCCGACGCCGCTTCGATGACCGTCTTCAAGCCGGGGGCGCCGATCGATCTTTCATCGGTTCTGTACACTGTGAAGATTGTCGACGTGAAGCCGGATTGCGACATCGCCAAGCGTCAGGATTCGGTCCAGTCGAGCCTCGAGATAGATTTTCGCGCCACGCGCGCGCCCAATGGCGAAGCGGTGAGCTATACCGTGCCTTATTTCGTGGCAGTTACCGGTCCCGACAACAAGGTCATTGCGAAGTATCCCTACACGGTGGAGTTTTCCTTTGCACCGGGGCAGGCGGTGGCGGACTTTACCGATTCGGTGGATTCCATCGACATCGCGCTGCGCCGCGGTGAAAAGGCCTATGCCTATTCGCTGTTCGCGGGGCTGCAGTTGACCAAGCAGCAGCTCGAGTACAATCGCACGCTGGGGCACTACGCCCAATGACCTCGTTGACTGCAGAGCTTTCGGCGATCGCGGGGGCCGCGTTCGCGGCCGAGGGCCTTCCCGAAGAGCTCGGCCTGGTCACGGTGGCCGACCGGCCCGATCTCGCACAATTCCAGTGCAATGGCGCGCTCTCGGCCGCGAAGATCGCCAAGGCCAATCCGCGCGCGATTGCGGCAAAAATCGCAGCTCGGCTGAGACAGAACGCCATCCTTTCGAAAGTCGAGATCGCCGGCCCCGGGTTCATCAATCTCAACGTGGCTGACGCCGCGCTGGATGCGCGCATCGCATTCCTGTGCGACAACGAAACGATCCCTGGCACCAACACGGGCCAGGGTCGCACCGTCGTGATCGATTTCGGCGGGGCCAACGTCGCCAAGCCCATGCATGTGGGGCATCTGCGCTCGTCGGTGATCGGAGACTCCCTTCAGCGGCTCTTTCGCGCCAATGGCTGGCACGTGGTGAGCGACGTGCATCTGGGCGACTGGGGTCTTCAGATGGGCCAGCTGATCTCCGAGATCGGTCACCGCGGCATTGCGCCAATCTATTTCGACGCAAACTACACCGGGCCCTATCCGAAAGAATCGCCGGTGACGATGGACGATCTGGAAGAGATCTATCCGGCGGCCTCGGCCGCGTGCAAGGCCGATCCCGCGCGGCTTGAAGAAGCGCGCAAGGCGACGGCGGAGCTTCAGGCGGGACGGCCCGGCTATCGCGCGCTGTGGCAGCATTTTTTCGATGTCTCGCGCGTGGGGCTCGAACGGGAGTGGGGCAGCCTCGGCATCCATTTCGATCTCTGGAAGGGCGAGGCGAGCGTGGAGCCTCTGATCGGGCCCATGATCGAGAAGCTGAAGAAGAGCGGGCTTGCGGTCGAAAGCGAAGGCGCGCTCGTCGTTCAGGTGGCTGAACCGACCGACAAGAAGGAGGTGCCGCCGCTCATTCTGGTGAAATCCGACGGCGCGGTTCTATACGGAACCACCGATCTGGCAACCATCATCGACCGGGTGAAATCGCAAAATCCCGATCTCATCCTCTATGTCGTGGACCAGCGCCAGCACGGACACTTCGAGCAGGTGTTTCGTGCGGCGAAGAAGGCGCATCTGAACGGCAAGGCCGAGCTGGAACATGCCGGCTTTGGCACGATGAACGGCCCGGATGGCAAACCCTTCAAAACGCGCGCCGGCGGCGTGATGAAGCTTTACGACCTGATCGCCATGATGACGGCCGAAGCCGAAGCGCGGCTGATCGAGGCGGGCCTTGCCTCCGAATATCCGGCCGAAGAGCGCGCAGAAATCGCCCGCAAAGTGGGAATCGGCGCGCTGAAGTTCGCCGATCTCTCGAACCACCGGCAATCCGACTACATTTTCGACTTGAAACGCTTTACCCGCTTCGAAGGCAAGACAGGGCCCTATCTCCAATATGCGGCGGTGCGCATTCAGTCGATCTTGCGCAAGGCGCAGGGCGAAGGGCTGGAACCGGGCTGTCCGGCCGTGCTGTCGCCGGAGGAGCGCACGCTGGCGCTGCACATCCTGGCACTGCCGGACGCTCTTGAGGCCGCCGAAGCGCGGCGGGCCCCCAATGTGCTGTGCGATTACGCCTTCACGCTGGCGCAGGCCTTCAGCCGCTTCTACTCCGAGCACCACATCCTGTCCGAAGCAAATGCGCAGCTCAAAGCGGCGCGGCTGGGCCTTTGTCTGCTGACATTGCGATTCCTGACCAGAGTGCTTGGCATCCTGGGCATCGAAATTCCCGAACGGATGTAACCGCCGTCAGCTCGCCGGATAAATCACCTCCGCCGGATACCCCTTGTCGTCCTGCAGTGTCAGCCGGCGGTGCAACCATGCGGCAAATGCAATCAGCGCCCGGCGCAAGCGCGAGCGTCCCCTGAAGTGGGATGCAAATTCGCGATTGATTTCGAGCGGCCGCCAGTAATTGACAAGCCAGCTCCGGTACGAATCCGTCAGTTCCCGTTCCTGATCGGGATGAATCATCAAGAATGCGCAATCGCAGCCGGCGCGGATGGTAACATGCCCGCTGGGTTCGAACTTGAAGCAATGCCGGCTGGGATTGTGGCGCAGCCAGCGATTTTTCAGGTCGAATTCTTCCGGCCGCGTGCGCAGCGAGACCGTCATCGGACTCACATCGAGATAGGTCATTGCGTTCTCCATAGAAGCCGCCCGATCTGCGCTGGCAGCAGGTCTTCCGGCCACCCTCTCCACGGATCGGGATCGACTCAAAAACCAATGGTCGGGCGGCAAGTTCCGGGCCGGACATTGCAATTGCATCGGCCGCAAGGTTGCGGATGCGGCGATGCGCGGCGGAAACGCCCGGTTTTCCGGTGTAATTGACTATCCCCCGCCGCCTTCTATGATGTCCGTCAACGCGCGAGTCCGCCGTGAGGCGCATTCTGCGCGGCAAGCTTTTACTCCCGTGCGGGAGACGCCCTGCCAAGTTTTGCGCCCACGCTTTTTGAGCGTCCGGGCAAGACGGTGGCGGGGGGCCGAAGGAGCAACCGCCCCGGAAACTCTCAGGCAAAAGGACCGCAAGGGCGACAAAATTCTGGAAAGCGGGGCTGCGGCTTTTCGCGGCTTCCACCGAAGGGGTAATCCGCGTTGCCGGTGCGGCGCGGGGAAATCTCTCAGGTCCGATGACAGAGGGGCGCGGGATTCCGGCTTCGGAGCCCGCGCGGACTCAAAACCACATTCGGGCCTCATGACAGACACACATCAGGATCTGCGCCGCACGCCGCTTCATGCGCTGCACCTGGAGCTCGGCGCCAAGATGGTGCCGTTCGCGGGCTATGAAATGCCGGTGCAATATCCCGCTGGCATCCTGAAAGAGCATCTGCATACGCGCGCGAGCGCCGGCCTTTTCGACGTGTCGCACATGGGGCAGGCGTTCTTGTCGGGCACCGATCCCGCGGGGGCGCTGGAACGGCTGACGCCCGCCGATGTTCGCGGCCTGAAGGACGGGATGCAGCGCTATGGCCTGCTGCTAAACGACCGCGGAACGATCATCGACGATTTCATGTTCACCAAGCTTGCGGGCGAGACGGATCTTTATCTCGTGGTGAACGGCGCAACCAAGGAAGGCGATTTCCGGTACATTTCCGAAAAGCTGAAGGGCATTGCCACGCTCACGCCGCGGCCGGATCGGGCGCTTCTGGCTCTGCAGGGCCCGAAGGCGGGCGATGTGCTGGAGAAGATTTCGCCGGGCATCGGCAGGCTTGTGTTCATGCAGGTCACGCGCGCCGAGGTTGCCGGCGCACCGGCCATTGTCAGCCGGTCAGGTTACACGGGCGAAGACGGTTTCGAAATTTCGCTGGACGGACGTGATGCGGAACGTGTAGCGCGCGCGCTCCTGGCTGATCCCGCCGTCCTGCCCATCGGACTCGGTGCGCGGGACAGCCTGCGGCTGGAAGCCGGCCTTTGCCTGTATGGCCATGACATCGATGAGACGACCGATCCGGTGGAAGCCAATCTTGTCTGGTCCATCGGCAAGCGGCGGAAGGAAGCGAGGGATTTTCCGGCCGCGCAAAAGATCATGGACGAGATTGCAGGCGGTGTTGCGCGAAAGCGCGTCGGCATCCTGCCAGACGGCAAGGCGCCCGCGCGCGAAGGCACAGAGATCGCCGACAAGAACGGCAGGATCATCGGCCGGATCACCAGCGGCGGTTTCGGGCCGAGCGCGAACCGCCCAGTCGCCATGGGATATATAGACAGCAGGTTCGCGAAGGATGGAACGGAAATCGATCTGATCGTGCGCGGCAAGGCAATGCCCGCGCGCGTGGCGCCGATGCCGTTCGTTCCGCACCGGTACAAGAGGGGATAGTCGGAGCCAGAACATGAGCGAAGTGCGTTACACCGATCAGCATGAATGGGTGCGCATCGACGGCGATGAAGCCACGGTCGGGATTACCAAATATGCCGCCGAACAGCTGGGCGATGTCGTCTATGTCGAGCTGCCTGAGGCCGGCCGCAAGGTGGGGCAGGGCGGCGAGGCGGCTGTCGTGGAAAGCGTAAAGGCCGCCAGCGAAGTCTACGCGCCCGTGGGCGGCGAGGTGTCGGCCGCCAATGACGCGCTTTCCGCAGAGCCCGCCAGGGTGAACGCCGACCCGGAAGGCGATGGCTGGTTCTTCAAGCTCAAGGGGCTCAACCGGAGCGAGTTCGCCAAGCTGATGACCCGCGCGCAATACGACGAGTTCGTGAAAGGGCTCTGATCCATGCGTTACCTGCCGCTTACGCCGGATGACCGCAAGGCGATGCTCGCCAAAATCGGCGCGCGCGACATCGATGCCCTGTTCCGTGACGTGCCGAAGTCAGCGGTGGTCTCGCGCGCCGCCTTCGATCTGCCGGATACGAAAGGCGAGCTCGACGTGGAGCGCGCGCTGTCGCACATGGCCGCGAAAAACGTGGCGGCGGGATCAGTGCCGTTTTTCTGCGGCGCAGGCGCCTATCGCCACCACGTGCCGGCGGCGGTGGATCACCTGATCCAGCGCTCGGAATTTCTGACGAGCTACACGCCCTATCAGCCGGAAATTGCGCAGGGCACGCTGCAATATCTGTTCGAATTCCAGACGCAGGTGGCGCTGATCACCGGCATGGAAGTGGCAAACGCCTCGCTCTACGACGGCTCGACCGCAACATTGGAAGCCGTCCTGATGGCACAGCGGATCACGCGCCGCCCGAAAGCCATTCTCTCCGGCGGCCTGCATCCGCATTATGCCGAAACCGTGGAAACCGTGGCGGGATTGTCGGGCACCGTGAGACGTGCGCCGGTAACGCCGGGGAAGGCCGAAGACATCGCATCGCTGATCGATGACCAGACGGCTTGTGTCGTGGTGCAAAGCCCTGATGTATTCGGGCTGATCCGCGATCTGAAGCCAGTTGCCGATGCGGCGCATGCGAAAGGCGCGTTGCTGATCGCGGTTGTGACCGAAATTGTCTCGCTCGGGCTGCTCGAGCCGCCGGGAGCGCAGGGCGCCGACATCGTGGCGGCGGAAGGTCAATCCATCGGCGTGGGGCTGAATTTCGGCGGGCCCTATGTCGGACTGTTCGCCACGCGCGAGAAATTCGTGCGCCAGATGCCGGGGCGGCTGTCCGGCGAAACGGTGGATGCGGCCGGCAAACGCGGCTATGTGCTGACGCTCTCCACCCGCGAGCAGCATATCCGCCGCGAAAAGGCGACGAGCAACATCTGCACCAACAGCGGCTTGTGCTGTCTTGCCTTCACGATTCATCTGTCGCTGCTGGGCGAGGAAGGTTTCACGCGGCTGGCGCGGCTCAATCACGCCCGCGCAAGCCGGCTCGCCGACCGGCTGACGAAGGTGAAAGGTGTATCGCTGGTCACGCCGAATTTCTTCAACGAGTTTACGATCGGCATGCCGCGCGATGCACAAGGCGTGGCGGATGCGCTGGCAGACAGGGGCATCGTCGCGGGTGTGCGCGCCTCGCGGCTGATGCCGCACGAACCGGCCGTGAAGAACATGCTGATTGTGGCGGCGACCGAAACCAATACGGACGAAGACATAGACGCCTTCGGCAAGGCGCTGGCGGAGGTGCTGTCATGACCCTGAACACGCAAGGACGGCCGAGCGCCGCAGGCACGGCCGAAATCCGCGAATTGCCGACGATCTCCGGCGACCGCGGACTCGATCATGAGGAGCCGTTGATCTTCGAGCTGGGCCGCAAGGGCGTGACCGGCGTGGATCTGCCCGAAACGCAAGTCTCGCAGGACCGGCTGGGCGGGCAGAAGCGCAAAGCCCCAATCGGATTGCCAGGGCTGAGCGAACCCGAAGTGATCCGCCACTATGTCCGGCTGTCGCGCATGAACTACGCGATCGACAGCGGGCTTTATCCGCTCGGCTCCTGCACGATGAAGCATAATCCGCGGCTGAACGAGAAGATGGCGCGGCTGCCGGGTTTTGCCGATGTGCATCCGCTCCAGCCGCAGAAAACCATCCAGGGCGCACTGGAGCTGATCTCGGAACTGATGCGCTGGCTCACCGTGTTGACCGGCATGCCGGCTGTGGCGATGAGTCCCAAGGCCGGTGCGCACGGCGAACTTTGCGGCATGCTGACGATCCGGGCGGCGCTGGAGGCGCGCGGCGACCGGCGCAAGCGCGTGCTCGTGCCGTCGTCCGCGCATGGCACCAACCCGGCCACGGCGGCGATGGCCGGCTTTACCGTGGACGAGGTGCCGCCCAAGGGCGACGGCCATGTCGATGACGAAGCCCTGAAGGCCAAGCTCGGGCCCGACGTGGCGGCGATCATGCTGACCAATCCGAACACCTGCGGGCTGTTCGAGCCGCACATCAAGGAGATGGCCGACGCGGTTCACAAGGCCGGCGGCTATTTCTATTGCGACGGCGCCAACTTCAACGCCATCGCGGGCCGCGTGCGCCCCGGCGATCTGGGCGTGGATGCCATGCACATCAACCTGCACAAGACGTTTTCCACGCCGCATGGCGGCGGTGGGCCGGGGGCGGGGCCTGTGGTGCTGTCGAAGGCGCTCGCGCCGTTCGCGCCGCTGCCGCTTCTGGTGCATGACGAAAAAGGCTTCCGCCTGATCGAAGATCGCGGCGATCTGCCGGAAGGCGCAAAGCCGTTCGGCCGCATGTGCGCATTCCACGGCCAGATGGGCATGTTCGTCCGCGCGTTGGCCTACATGCTTTCACACGGGGCGGATGGCATCAGACAGGCGAGCGAGGATGCGGTGCTCTCCGCCAACTACATTCTGGCCTCGCTCAAGGATGTGATGAGCGCGCCGTTTGGCGAAGGCCCCTGCATGCACGAGGCGCTGTTCGACGATACGTTCCTGGAAGAGACTGGCGTCACCACGCTCGATTTCGCCAAGGCGATGATCGACGAAGGTTATCATCCGATGACGATGTATTTCCCGCTGGTGGTGCATGGCGCGATGCTGATCGAGCCGACGGAATCGGAATCGAAAGAGTCGCTCGACCGCTTCATCCATGTGCTGCGCACGATGGCGGAAGAAGCAAAGGCCGGCAGAACCGCGCGCTTCGAAGGCGCGCCACACCTTGCCCCGCGGCGGCGGCTGGACGAGACGCGCGCCGCGCGTGCCCCCGTGCTACGCTGGAAGCCGAAAGGGCTGCCGCACGCGGCGGAGTGATCTCACGTATTCGGGGAAGCCATGAGGCGTCTTTTCTTCTCCATTCTCGGAGCGGTGTCGCTCACCGGCGCGGCATTTGCCGCCGCACCTTCCATTCCACCGGCGCAGAAGGCGGCGATCTGCGGCAAGCGCACGACTTGCGCGATCACGGCGCTGCGCAAGGGCGGAAGCTTTCAGGTCGCCGAAGTACATTTCGGGCTGAAAGACAAGCCAGAGGATGCGCCCGGCGACGGCTGCATGACCAATCCCGACAGCGAGAAGAAGGACGGCGGCGTGGAATACTGGCTGCTCGCCGCCAAACCGGCGCTGGTGCTCAAGCTGTGCAACGACGGCTATGGCGCCGCTGGCGTCGGCGAGGACGAAGTGAGGTTCGCCGACAACCGCATGATCCATCATCAGGAAGGCGGTTCCAACTGGCGCTGGTGGAACACCGATACGATCAGCCTTTCCCCGTTTCGCACGCTGAACACGCTGGGCTGTTCGTATTTCGACGGCGATTCAAAGCAGGGTGCGGCGAGCTATTCCGATTACGTCCGCTTCAGCGTGGTAACCGTGGCAAAAGACCCGACCTATCATTGGGGCGAAAACGACGACATGGGCTGCCCCGACACCAGGCCCGCCATGTTTGCGCAGCCCAAGCCGCGCTACGACAACAAGACCATCGGCGCGATCAATGTGCTCACGCCGAACGACGGCGATGTGGAATTCGCCAGATTGCCCGCGGGCACCGCTCCCGGCACCTGCGCAACCACCCTGTCAACCGGCGGAGGATCGGGTTTCATCGTTTTCGGCCAGCCGGCCGCGAACAACGCAGCCGAGATGCGGGTCATCGCGCCGACCAGTCATTCGCTGCTGTTCTCGGTTTACGATCCCGCGCCGTCGCCCGCCGGAGCCGGCAAGAGCTGGATCAGCGGCTCGCATCTGGAAGTGTGGGTGCTGAAAAATCCGTTCGAGGGCGATCCGCTGAAGCGAGCCGATTTCGACCAGATTGCCATTGATCTCGACGGAACGCTGCACACGGTCCGGCAATTCCCCGGCGCCCGCCGTGCAGCACTGGAACGGAACAGATGAAAAGGGCAGAGCCGTCAGCATCATCTATGCGGATTGGAAGCCCGACTACGCCATGACGCTCGGGACAGGCGTCGTCTATTCGCAGGCCGAAGGCGGCCGGCAGGCGCGGCTTGTTTCCACCGTTCCGATGGCGCGCGGGCTCCCGCTTTATCTTCCGGGCATCGTGGGCAGCGAGCATAACAGCTGCCAGATCCGCAACGGCCGGCTCGACCTGAATCAATAAAAAAGAACCCCGCCCGGTACATCCGCGGACGGGGCAAGTCTGGAGGGTCATCAAGTCGCCGCCACCGGATCAGCATCGGCGGCAGCCGGAGGAATTCAGTTGCAGGCCTTCACGCGCAGGCCGGAAGGAACTTTCGTACCGGAGTCGCCGCAGGCCTGATCAAGTTGGATCTGTGTCAGGCCTTTTACATGACGCAGATCGGTGCCCCTGATCGAGGTGATGGTCATGTCGGCGCCAGTCAAGTCTGCGCCGTCCATTTTCGCGTGCGCGAGGTTGGCGGCGGAAAGATCGGTGTTGCGGAAGCTGGCGTTCGTGAAGTCCGCGTAGGACATGCACATCAGAACGGCCTTGGCGCGGTCGAAATCCGCGCCTTCCAGATTGCCCTGTTTCACGCAGGTGTTGGTGAGATCGGCACCGGCCAGGTTGCAGTGCGGGCAGTCATGATGGCCGGCGCGGATGCTGGCCACGGCCTGGGCGGGCGAGAGCGTCGTTTGCTGCGGCACCGACGGATTGAGCATCGCAAGCGTTGCGGCGGCCGCGGCGGCCAGAATGACGGACATGGGGCAAGTCCCGGTTCGATACGCCAGACCGGATTGCCGCAAGGGATATGCCATTGGCGATTGCGGGCGGCCTGCCGGGTCTGCCTGTCCCGAAACGGCACGCGCGATCAGGCAGGCGCGTTCTGGAACGCGGCCTCTTTCGCCTTCCGGACCGCTGCCGCGAACATGTCTGCCGTGAGCACGCCGGTGTTCGTGTTGTAGCGGGAGCAGTGATAGCTCGCGACAAGCGCGATAGGTGGCGTCCTGTAAACTGCGCCATGGGCAAAGGGGTGCGCGCTCTTGCGCAGGCCAAGGGCTGTGCACACGCTGTCGTGTGCGATCTTGCCAAGCGCCAGAATGGCCCTGAGGTTCGGCATGGCCGCGATCTGCGCCGAAAGAAATTGGCGGCAGGTGCCGATTTCCGCCGGCAACGGCTTGTTCTCGGGCGGCACGCAACGCACGGCGTTGGTGATGGCGCAATCGACAAGTGCAAAGCGGTCGTCGCCACGCCCGCGATAGTGGCCGCGCGCGAGTCCCTGCGTTTTCAGTGTGGAATAAAGAAGGTCGCCGGCGTAATCGCCGGTAAAGGGCCGCCCCGTGCGATTGGCGCCGTGCAGGCCGGGTGCAAGCCCCACGATCAGAAGCCGCACGTCGTTCGTGCCGAAGACCGGCACCGGATCGTTAAAGTAATCCGGATACTGCCGGCGATTCTGCGCGCGGAATTGCGCAAGCCTGGGGCACAGCGGGCAATCGCGCGGCGGCTCCGCGCCAGAGGCCGCGCTCACGCGCTTTGCGCGAAGGCTTGTGCCTGCTGCTGCATCGTGCGCGGGCCCCCTTCGCGCATGATCATCGGCTTGAGTTCGTCCAGTTCGATGAAGTTGTCAGCCTGGCGCCGCAGCTCATCGGCCACCATGGGCGGCGTCGTGCGAATGGTGGACACCACGCTGACGCGGCGGCCCTTGCGCTGGGCGGCCTCCACAAGCCGCCGGAAATCGCCGTCGCCGGAGAAAATGACGATATGGTCCACCTGATCGGCCATTTCCATCACGTCAATGGCCAGCTCGATATCCATGTTGCCCTTCACGCGGCGGCGGCCCTGCGCGTCGGTAAATTCCTTGAGCGGCTTGGTGACAACCGCAAAGCCATTGTAGTCAAGCCAGTCCACGAGCGGGCGCAGGGGCGAGAAATCCTCATTCTCCGCCACGGCGGTATAGTAGAAGGCGCGCACCAGCACGCCCTTCCGGGCGAATAGCTCCAGCAGGCGCTTGTAGTCGATGTCGAATTGCAGGCCTTTGGCGGCGCCGTAGAGGTTTGCGCCGTCAATAAACAGAGCGAGTTTTTCCTGGGGGTAGAACAGCATGAGCTTCTCCAGCAATACGGAAGCAATTATTGCGGCGTGCCGCGCAATCCCCGCGGCGGCCGGGATCCTTCTATGATATTGCGGACAAGATGCAAATGTTCCCGTTGAGAATCGCATGATTTTGATCGGACTCGGAAGCAATCTTGCATCGCGCGCGGGTTCGCCGAAGGACACGCTGGATGCCGCGCTGGTTGCATTGAAGGCCCGCGGTGTACGCACGCTTGCAGTGTCGCCTTATTACCGGTCGCCCGCCTGGCCCGACCCGAGCGATCCGGAATTTGTGAATGCCGTGGCCCGCATAGGGACAACGCTGTCGCCCCCGGAGCTGGCGAAGGTTCTGCAGGCCGTTGAAAATGCCTTCGGGCGCACACGCGTGCGGCGCAATGCGCCGCGCACGCTTGATCTCGACCTTCTGGATTACAATGGGTGCGCCGAAAACGGGCCGCTTGTCTTGCCGCATCCACGGATGGCGAGACGCGCTTTCGTGCTTGTCCCCCTGCGCGACGTCGCGCCGGACTGGCGGCATCCTGTTTCCGGCCAGTCTGTCGAGGAATTAATCGCAGCGCTACCGGCTGCCGGCCGCAGCCTGGCCCGGATTTGACGGCGGCATGGCCGGTTTCAGCGATTGGCGCATCCTGTCAAAGATTGCGGTCACCCGGTTGATGTCGAAAGGCTGCACGGTGCCGGGATCGTAGTTCCCGACCTCCGTTGAATGAATGAAATAGCGGACGCCGATGCATGGCACACTCCCGGCCAGGGCATACACCGTTTCGCGATAAAGATTGCCGGCCGCGCCCTCGTTGTCGGACGCCACCAGCCATTTGCGTCCGGATTCATTGACGGGCGGCAAGTCCTGATAGCTGGCGAGAAAGGCGTGCGGCGTGCAGGTGACCTGCGGGAACATTTCGACACTCAAATATGAATCCGAAGAAAGGTTCGTGCCCGTGTAAAGCGCCGGAGGAATGAAGAAGGCTGTGCCGAGGATCGCGTTGCCGTTGCCGATGCCTTCATATTCGTGATGCCTGTCCACAATGAAACCCGGCGGATAGGAAATGGAAAACCCCGTAGCCTTGTAGGATGGCCAGCCGGCCGGGGTCGGCGCGGCGGCGGATGCGGCAGCCGGTGCGGCCGGCTGCGGCGCGGCCGGCGTCGCTGCGGGCTGGTTGCCTGCGAAAGCAGGCGCAGCCAGCAGGGCGGCCAATGCGAACGCGCTTTTCATAACCAAATCATAGACCAGATTTGCGGGCCGCGCGAAGCTGGTTTTGTCACGCGCTGCACCGTATATGAGCCGTTGCCATGGATCCGCAGCTTTTGAAGCAAATCGCTCCCTATCTTGTCCCGTTGCTCGTTGTGGCGCTGATGGCGCGGCGCATCATCCGCAATCCGCCGCGCAAGGTGCGCATCGCAAGCCTGTGGGTTGCGCCCATGATCGCGCTGTTGGGAACCGGCACCACGCTCGCCATGGCGCCGATGCCCCAACTTTTCTGGATAGTGGGCTTTGCCGCCGCCGCTGCGCTGGGAGGAACGATCGGGTTCCTCACGTCGCACCACCAGGAATTTTCTATCGACTATGAAACGGGCACGATCACAAGCCGCGCCACGCCGATCGGGCTGATACTGTTCGCCGGATTGTTCGCTGTGCGTTACGCCCTGAGGTTTGCGTTCCCGCAGATGAGTGGCGGCTATGCCTACGGCGGCCCCATGGTACATCCGAGCGCCGACGTGCTCGCGTGGACCGACGCCGGCCTGATCTTCTCGACGGCCATGCTGCTGGCGCGTGCGGCGACGACGTTCCTGCGCACCCGCCCGCTTATTGAGGCGCACAAGGCGCAGAAGGCCGCCGCCAGTTCAGCGTCGCCGGAGGCTTAGGCGCTCTGCCACGAAACTGCCAGCGTCGCGAGCCCGAGAAGAACACAGCTCGCGTTGATGAAAATCTCGAATGTCATCGCGGCATTGGCGGGCGCCAGGGCGTAAAGGCCATTTTCGACATCGAATGTGATGTCCATGGCGGCGAGATAGAGAATCGCCGAGCCCGCCATCAGGCCAAAGCGCGTCGCCCATCGGCGGCCCGACAGGAACCCGGCGCCGGCGAGCGCAGAGCACAGCGCCATCCAGCCATCGGCGATCGGGAAGCTCGACTCGAAGGCGGTGTACCAGCGCGCATCCGTGACGCGAACATCGCCTCCGCTGAAATAGCTCCACCAATAGAAGGCGGTCACGGCCGCCGCGGCAATGAGCAGAACGCCAATGATGCGCCGGGCTGTTTTCATGGCGATATTCTAAGCGATTCGCGCAGACGGCCTTCGCGCTTTCCAAACACCCGCGCAGCGCCTACCTATGGTCCTGATTTCGGAGGAGGCAGAAATGACCCTGGCCATCATCGTGGCAGTCCTGATCTTCCTGGGCCTCACGGGCTTTCGCATCGCGCAGCAATATGAGCGCGCGCTGGTGTTCCGGTTCGGCCGTTACATGGGGACCAAGGGGCCGGGGCTGTTCTGGATCATTCCGCTGGGAATCGAGAAGGCGGTGAAGGTGGACATGCGCGTGTTCACCGACGGGGTGGAACAGCAGGAAGCGATGACGCTGGACAACGTGCCGGTGAAGGCCAATGCGGTGATCTGGTACCGCGTGGTCAAGCCCGATCTTGCCGTGATCGAGGTGCAGAACGTGCGCAATGCCGTCATTCAGGTGGCGCTCACCACCTTGCGCAACGCCATCGGCCAGCACTCTCTCGACGATGTGCTGAAGGAGCGCGAAAAGATCGCGGCCCTGCTGAAGCAGCGCGTGGACCAGGTCACCGAAGGTTGGGGCGTGGAAGTGCAGAATGTCGAGATGAAAAATGTGGAGATTCCACCCACCATGCAGCGCGCCATGGCCCAGGAAGCCGAAGCGCTGCGCGAGAAGCGGGCGCGCATCATCAAGGCGGAGGCCGAGCATGATGCCGCGCTGAAGCTGCGCGAGGCGGCCGACGAGATCATGAAGACGCCCGCCTCGCTCGAGCTGCGCCGTATGCAGATGCTCACCGAAATCGGCGCCGAGCAGAACACGATGACGGTCATCATGATGCCGAGCGAATTCGTCGAGGCCGCCCGCGCCCTTTCGGAGAAGAAATAGTTCAGTGCTGTGCCGGCGCGCGGTATTCCTGCGCATGTGTTACGCGCAGGCCCGCCATCCCGAAGCGGTTGATCGCATAGCGCCAGGAGAGGAATTCCTCGAGCGTCAGATTGTAGCGCTCAAGGGCGCCTTCGAGCGTCAGCAGGCCGCCCTGCACGGCGGCCACCACCTGCGCCTTGCGCCGCGCCACCCACCGCTTGGTATCGGGCGCGGGAAGATCCGCAGCCGTCATGGGGTTGCCATCCGGCCCGATCACATAGGCTGCTCTTGGTGCCCTTCCATCATGACCCATCCGGCGACTCCTGTTCTTCGTGCCGCTAGGGAAATCCGGAGGCGGCAGGTCCGTTCCGGAAAGTCGTGGAATTTGGAAGGGTTCGTTAAAGAAGCCTCACCGGCAACGGGCAGGCTTTAACGGTTTGAAACAGGTCCTTGCCCCGCCAGTTCGTTTCCTATAGGTTCCGCCGCTTCCTGAAATGCCTTCCGAGGATTCCGATGGCCCGCGTTACCGTTGAAGATTGCGTCGACAAGATTCCGAACCGCTTTGACTTGGTGCTCCTGTCGGCCTTCCGCGCCCGGCAGCTTTCGGGCGGGGCCGAACCGATCGTCGAACGCGACCGCGACAAGAACCCGGTCGTGGCGCTTCGGGAGATCGCCGCAAAGGTTCTCAAGCCGGAAGACCTGAAGGAAGAATGCATCAAATCCCTGCAGAAACACGCCGAGGTTGACGAGCCGGAAGAGGCTCCCAGCGAGGAGGATGTCCGCGAGGACGTGCACCAGCGTCAGGTGACGGAAGAAGAGCTGCTGCGCGCTCTGACGTCCGAAGCCCAGCGCCGGGCCGAGCCGCAACCGGAACCGGAAGGCGATTACGAGGAATAAGCGGCGCCTCGTCCGGAAGATGAAAATTGGAACGGGCGGCCGATCGGCCGCCTTTTTCACATCCTGCCGCGAAAACGGCCCGGGAATCCTATATATTGCATATGACGATGAGCACGCCGTCGCGGCCCGCCAAGACCAAAGGCGCGGTGCAAGCCCTGATTCAACCCTCGGCTGCACTGGTTGCTCCGCTTGCGTCCGCCGCAAGGGGTCTGGTGGACCGGCTCAAGCCCGCCCGCAAACTGATGCGGCAGACCGATCTTGTCGAGCGGGTGAAGGCCTATGACCCCGAGGCCGACGAGGATCTGCTGAACAAGGCCTATGTCTATGCCATGAAGGCGCACGGCAAGCAGTTCCGTGCCTCTGGCGACCCCTATTTCACCCATCCGCTGGAAGTGGCCGCGATCCTCACGGACCTCAAGCTGGATGTGCCTACAATCGTGACCGCGCTGCTGCACGACACCGTGGAAGACACTTACGTCACCATCGACGACGTGAAGGAAAATTTCGGCGAGACCATCGCCAATCTCGTGGACGGCGTCACCAAGCTGTCGCAGCTGGAACTGTTCAGCGAGCGCACCAAGCAGGCGGAGAACTTCCGCAAGCTGATGCTCGCCATGTCGAGCGACATTCGCGTGCTCCTGGTGAAGCTCGCCGACCGTCTGCACAACATGCGCACGCTGAACTACATCGAAAATGCCGAAAAGCGCCGCCGCATCGCACAGGAGACGGTGGAAATCTATGCGCCGCTGGCCGGGCGCATCGGCATGCAGAACATGCGCGAGGAACTCGAAGACCTTGCCTTTGCCGAACTGGATCCTGATGCCCGCAACTCCATCGTCACGCGCCTCAAGCGTCTGGAAGGTCATTCCGGCGGGCGCGTGGAGCGCATTGCCGAGTCCCTGAAGGCCAAGCTCGCCGAACGCGGGATCGAAGCGACGGTTCAGGGCCGCGCCAAGCGCCCCTTCTCGATCTGGCGCAAGCTCAAGGACAAGCAGCTCAATTTCGAGCAGCTGTCCGACATTTTCGGGTTCCGCGTGATCGTGAAATCGGAAGAGGAATGCTATCGCGCCCTCGGCGTCCTGCACACGACCTGGCACATGGTCGCCGACCGTTTCAAGGACTTCATCTCGCTGCCGAAAGCCAATGGCTACCGCTCCATCCATACCACGGTGATCGGGCCGGAGGGGCAGCGCGTGGAAGTGCAGATCCGCACCGAAGAAATGCATGAGGTGGCCGAACGGGGCGTGGCCGCGCATTGGCGCTACCGCGAGCACGTCGAAGGCGACGCAGCCGATGGCGCGCTCGAATGGCTGCGGGACATGGTGGAGCTTCTGGAACGGGGCGACTCGGCGGAGGAATTCCTCGAACATTCGCGCCTTTCCATGTACCAGGATCAGGTCTTCTGCTTCACGCCAAAGGGCGATTTGATCGCGCTGCCGCGCGGGGCAACCCCCATCGATTTCGCCTATATGGTGCACACCGACATCGGCAACACGACGGTGGGCGCGCGCGTGAACGGCGTGCACGTGCCGCTGCATACGCAACTGAAGAACGGCGACCAGGTCGAGATCATCCGCACCAAGGATCAGACCCCCTCCCCGCTGTGGGAGCAATTCGTCGTCACCGGACGCGCGCGGTCGGAAATCCGCCGCCACAAGCGGCTGGCTGAGCGCGGGGAGCACGTGAAATTCGGCCGCAAGATTCTGGAAAAAGTGTTTGCGGACGAAAACGCCGAGCTGACGGACAAGGCGATCGAGGAGGTTGCAAAAAAGTTGCGCCACGCCAAGGCCGAGGATGTTTATGCCGATGTCGGCCGCGGCGCGTTGCGCGCCGGCGAAGTGCTCGAGGCGGTGTATCCGGAACTCAAGCGCGATCCGGCGCGGCGGAAAAAAACCTACGAGGCCTCACGAAGCGGCAAGCAGATTTCGATCAAGGGCCTCACCGAAGGCATCGCCTACCGGCTGGGCCAGTGCTGCCACCCCCTGCCAGGCGACCGCATTGTGGGCGTCATGGGCCCCGAAGGCGCAGTGATCCACACGATCGATTGCGGAGAGCTCGCGCATGCGCCGAACATGGCCGAGTGGCTGGATGTCGCATGGGACACGCATGCGGCCGAGATCGGTCCATCGGTTGCACGCATCCACATCCGCGTGAAGAACCAGCCCGGCGCCCTGGCCGCGGTGATGACGGTGATCGCCAACAACGGCGGCAACATCTTCAACCTCTCCACCACGGGCCGCAACCCGCTGTTCTTCGACTTCCAGGTGGACGTGGAGGTGCGCGACGTGGCGCATTTGCAGAACATCCTTGGCGCGCTACGGGTGAACGCCGTGGTCGAATCGGTCGATCGCGTGCGCGGGCCGGCGGACGAGGGGCCTCATGCTTCGACAGGCTCGGCATGAGGATTTCTGTTTCCTCGCCCTGAGCCGAAGGGATGAGGGCAAGACAACAACATGACTCCCGAACAGGTTCTGAAAGAATTCGAGAAAGCCGGCGCACTCTTGCGCGGTCATTTCATTCTGTCGAGCGGATTGCATTCCGACGTCTTTCTGCAGAAGGCGCTTGTGTTCCAGGATGCGAAGATCACGGCGAAGCTGTGCAAGGCGCTCGCCGCGAAGGTTCGGGAAGAGGTGAAGCAGAAATTCACTGCCATCGTGTCGCCGGCGGTGGGCGGCATCGTGCCCGGCTATGAAATGGGGCGGCAGCTGGGATTGCCGGCCATGTATGTCGAAAGACAGGAAGGGAAATTCCAGTTGCGGCGCGGTTTTCATCTGGAAAAAAACCAGCCGGTGCTGATGGTGGAAGACATCGTGACCACAGGCCTTTCCTCGCGCGAATGTCTGGATGCGATCCGCGCAGCGGGGGGCAAGCCCGTCGCGGCGGCCTGCCTGATCGACCGGTCCGGCGGCAAGGCGAAGCTCGGCGTGAAATTCGTGCCGCTGGCGACGGTAAAATTCCCGGCCTGGGAAGCCGACAAATTGCCTGCGCACCTGAAGAACACCAAGGCCGTGAAGCCGGGGAGCAGGGGGCTGGCATGAACGCCCTTCGTCTTGGCGTGAATATCGATCATGTGGCGACGATAAGGAACGCGCGCGGCGGAGCGTTTCCCGATCCGGTGCGCGCCGCGAAGCTTGCCGAACAAGCGGGTGCCGACGGCATCACCGCGCATCTGCGCGAAGACCGGCGGCATATCTCCGACGAAGACATCGCGCGGCTTTCACGCGAGCTGAAAATTCCCCTCAACCTGGAAATGGCGGCGACCGAGGAGATGGTTTCGGTTGCGCTGAAGCACAAGCCGCATGCCGCCTGCATCGTTCCCGAAAGGCGCGAGGAGCGCACGACCGAAGGCGGCATAGACGCGCACGGCCAGCACAACCGCCTGGCGCCGATTGTCGCAAGGCTAGGCAAAGCGAACATCCGCGTCTCGCTGTTCATCGAAGCGAAGAAGGAACAGTTCGACGCCGCGAAATCGCTTGGCGCGCCGGTGGTGGAAATCCACACCGGCGCCTATTGCGACACCCGCGGAGCCGAGCGCGAAAAGCATCTGAAAGCCGTCCGCGAAGGCGCGGCCTATGGCGCTTCGCTCGGCCTTGAAATTCATGCCGGGCATGGTCTCAGCTACGACACCGTGAAACCCATCGCCGCCATTCCCGAGATCCGCGAACTGAACATCGGCCATTTCCTGGTGGGCGAGGCGATCTTCGTGGGCCTGGAGCGGAGCATCCGGCAGATGCGGCAGCTGATGGATGAAGCAAGGGCTTCTCATGGCTCGGCAAGCACCCGATGAAGACAATTCATGCCGTCTTCCTCCTGAACCTGCCGAAGGATGAGGGCGCATGATCATCGGCATCGGCTCCGATCTGATCGATATCCGCCGCGTGGAACACTCCATCGAACGGTTCGGCGAGCGGTTTCTCGGCCGCATCTTCACGCCGGTGGAACGCGCGAAATCCGACAGGCGGGCCCAGCGTGCCGCCAGCTACGCCAAGCGTTTCGCGGCCAAGGAAGCCTGTTCCAAGGCGCTCGGCACAGGCCTGCGCAAAGGCGTATTCTGGCGCGACATGGGCGTGGTGAATCTGCCGGGCGGCAAGCCCAGCATGAAGCTTACCGGTGGCGCATTAAAACGGCTTCAGGAAATCACGCCGCCGGGTCACACCGCCGTCATCGATCTTTCGATAACCGATGATTTTCCGCTGGCGCAGGCCATCGTCATCATCTCGGCTGTGGCGAACCCGCCACCCCGTGCATAATTAGGGCAGGCCGCGCTTGACGCGGGGCCCGCCTATCGGCTCTTTCCACACGGATGAACATGCAAGACAAGACCGAGACCGACGAACGCGATTCTGCGCCCGCCCCGGGCGCGCACACGGGCGCGGCCCCCGCGCAGGACGGCGACAGCCCCGAGGCCATCCTTAATGAATTGATCGGCGGCGAAAACGACAAGCCTGAATCGGCGCCGCAACCGGAGCCCGGGCCGCAGGAGCCCCCTGCGTCGGTTCCGCCACCGCAAGCGGCGGCGCCGATTTCCGCCAAACCTCCGAAGAGGCGCGAATCCTGGGGCGAAACGCTCAAGACCATCGTCTACGCGCTGCTGATTGCGCTCGTTATCCGCACGATTTTCATCCAGCCCTTCAACATCCCCTCCGGCTCGATGGAGAACACGCTCCTGGTCGGCGATTACCTGTTCGTCGAGAAATTTGCCTATGGTTACAGCCGCTTTTCCATGCCGTTTGGAAGCATCTTTCCGTCTTTCGGCCGGATTTTCGGCGGCGAGCCCGAGCGCGGCGACGTGGTGGTATTCAAGCTGCCCAGCGACGACTCCACGGATTACATCAAGCGCGTGATCGGCCTTCCCGGCGACCATATCCAGGTGCTGAATGGCCAGCTCTACATCAACGACAAGCCGGTGCCGAAGGTGCGCGTGGCCGACTATGTTGAAACCGACGAATTCGGCGTTCCCCATCACGTGCCGCGCTATCGCGAGACGCTGCCGAACGGCAAGAGCTACTACGTGCTGGACCGGGATCCTGATGGTCCGCTCGACAACACCGACGTCTACACGGTGCCTCCCGGCCATTATTTCATGATGGGCGACAATCGCGACAATTCCGACGACAGCAGGGCCGATGTAGGCTACGTTCCGGCGGAGAATCTTGTCGGCAAGGCCGAGCTGATCTTTTTCTCGACCGATGGCAGCGCGGAACTCTGGGAAGTCTGGAAATGGCCGGAAGCAATCCGCTGGACCCGGCTCTTCACCGTCATTGACTGACCTCGAAAACCGTCTGGGACACCGTTTCGCCGATCCTGCGTTCCTCACGCGCGCGCTCACTCATGCCAGCGCCAGCGAGAGGAAATCCAACGAGCGGCTGGAATTCCTGGGCGACCGGGTGCTTGGACTCATCGTTGCGGAAAAGCTGTACGCAGCCTACCCCGACGATCCCGAGGGCGTGCTGGCCGTCAAGTTGAATGCGCTTGTGCGGCGCGAAACCTGCGCGGCGGCAGCGGAAGCGGCCGGCATCGCCAATCACCTGATTTTGGCCAGCTCCGAAGCGGGAAGCGGCGGTCGGCAGAAGGCGGCGATCCTTGCCGGCGCCTGCGAGGCGGTGATTGCCGCGCTTTATCTCGACGGCGGCTTCGCGGCGGCCCGAGGATTCATCGAGCGTTACTGGAAAGACGCCTTCACCACGCTCGGCGCCGACTTGCGCGATCCCAAGACGGCCCTTCAGGAATGGGCCCAGGCGCGCAAGGGCGGCAGCCCCCCGCAATACCGCCTGGTAAAGCGGGAAGGCCCGGATCACGCGCCGCGGTTTGAAATCGAGGTGAGCGTTTCGGGCGAGGAGCCGGCGCTGGGCGCGGGCGCGTCAAAGCGCGAGGCGGAACAGGCGGCGGCGAAAGCGATGCTGAAGCGCCTGGGTTTGGCATGAGCGGCGGAACACGTTGCGGCTTTGCGGCCGTGATCGGTGCGCCCAACGCCGGCAAATCCACGCTGGTCAACGCAATTGTCGGCGGCAAGGTCTCCATTGTCACGCCGAAAGTGCAGACCACGCGCATGCCCGTGCGCGGCGTGGCAATGCGCGGCAACACGCAGATCGTGATCGTGGATACGCCCGGCATTTTCAAGCCGCGGCGCAGGCTGGACCGCGCCATGGTGAAAGCTGCCTGGGCCGGGGCGGGCGATGCCGATGCTGTCGTGCTGATCGTGGACGCAGCCGAGATGGCGAAGAATCCCGATGGCCTCGCGGCGCGCGACACCTGGTCCATTGTCGAAGGCCTGAAGGCCGGCGGCCGCAAGGCTGCGCTGGTGCTGAACAAGATCGACGCGCTGCCGCGTGCACAGCTCTTGCCGCTCGCGGACAGGCTGAGCGCTGAAGGCGCGTTCGACGCGGTGTTCATGATCTCGGCGCTCAAGGGCGACCATGTAAACGATGTGGCCGATTGGATGGCCGCGCGCATGCCCGAAGGCCCCTGGCTCTACCCCGAAGATCAGGCCGCTGACATTCCCTTGCGCCTGCTCGCCGCCGAAATCACGCGCGAAAAACTTTATCTGCGCCTGCATGACGAGTTGCCTTACGCCAGCGCGGTTCTTACGGAGAAGTGGGAGGAGCGCAAGGACGGTTCCGTCAGGATCGATCAGGTGATCTATGTCCAGCGGGAAGGGCAGAAGGCCATCGTGCTTGGCAAGGGCGGCGCCACGATCAAGAAGATCGGCGAGCTTGCGCGCGCCGAGATGGAGCAGCTTTTTGGCCGCCGCGTGCACCTGTTTCTGTTCGTGAAAGTGGATGAGAAATGGACAGAGTCCCGAGAACACTACGCCGAATGGGGTCTGGAATTTCCGCAGGAGTAGCGCGTGGACTGGTCCGATGATGCCCTTGTGCTTCAGGTGCGCCGGCATGGCGAAAGCGGCGCAATTCTCGAAGCGCTGACGCGGGGGCATGGCCGTCATCTTGGCCTTGTGCATGGCGGCGGCTCGCGAAGAAACCGCGCCGTCCTGCAATCCGGAAACACGGTGCGGGTGCACTGGCGGGCGCGGCTTTCGGAACATCTCGGCAATTATGCCGTGGAGCCCATGAAGTCCCGCGCCGGCACGCTGATGGATGATCGCGCAGCGCTCGCCGGCCTGAACGCCTTTGCAAGCGTCGCCAGTCTTGCGCTGCCCGAACGCGAGCCGCATGCGCCGGTCTTTGCGGCGGCGGAGATTCTGCTTGATGCAATGGCGGGCGAAAGCTGGGAACATTGGGGGCCGCTCTATGTGCGGTGGGAAGCGGGCCTTCTGGAAGCGCTGGGATTTGGCCTTGATCTGTCGCAATGCGCTTCCACCGGCGCAACCGGCGATCTTTTATATGTGAGTCCGAGAACAGGTCGCGCCGTCTCGCGGCAGGCAGGGCATGCCTACCGCGACAGGCTGTTTGCGCTGCCGGGGTTCCTGCTCGGCTCGCAGAACGCCAAGCCCTCGCGCGCCGACATCGCCGCCGGGCTTCGGCTGACAGGGCATTTCCTTCAGGAGCGCGTGTTGCGTCCGCATGATCGCGATCTTCCGCCCGCGCGCCTGCGCCTCGATGAGATGGCGCGCGAATCGAAGTAAAAAGAACCATGGCCCAACCCAAAGACAATGTGCTGACCGAACCGCTGGCCGAGGCGCTTTCGCAGCGCTATCTCGCCTATGCGCTCTCCACGATCACCCAGCGCGCGCTGCCCGACGCGCGCGACGGGCTCAAGCCCGTGCATCGCCGCATTCTTTACGGCATGCGGCTGTTGCGGCTCGATGCGAATGGGGCATTCAAGAAAAGCGCCAAGATCGTGGGTGACGTGATGGGTGCATTCCATCCGCATGGCGATCAGGCGATCTATGACGCCCTTGTTCGCCTCTCGCAGGATTTTGCCATCCGCTATCCGCTGGTGGACGGGCAGGGCAACTTCGGCAATGTGGATGGCGACAGCGCCGCAGCCTATCGCTACACCGAGGCACGGCTGACCGAAATCGCGGAAGCGCTGCTCGAAGGTCTGGACGAAGATGCGGTCGATTTCCGCCCCAGCTATGACGGCGCGGATCGCGAACCGGTGGTCTTGCCGGCCGCCTTTCCCAATCTTCTGGCGAACGGCGCAAGCGGCATTGCAGTCGGCATGGCCACGAACATCCCGCCGCACAATCTGGGCGAGCTTTGCGCCGCCACCATCGCGCTGATTGAAAATCCGAACACGCGAGATGCAACGCTCCTGAAATACATCAAGGGTCCCGATTTTCCGACCGGCGGAATCGTCGTGGACGATCCGGCAACGATTGCCGAAGCCTACCGCTCCGGCCGCGGATCGTTCCGCGTACGGGCGCGGTGGAAGAAGGAAGAAGGCGCCCGCGGCGTCTATCAGATCGTTGTCGATCAGATTCCCTACCAGGTGCAGAAATCCAGGCTCATTGAGCGGATCGCCGAACTGATCGAACAGAAGAAGCTGCCGCTGCTCGATGATGTGCATGACGAAAGCACCGAAGACATCCGAATCGTGCTCTCGCCGAAAAACCGCGCCGTCGATGCCCGAATCCTGATGGAACAGCTGTTCCGGCAAACCGATCTCGAAGCCCGCATTCCGCTCAACATGAATGTGCTCGACGGCGGGCTTGTTCCGCGCGTGATGAGCCTGAAGGACGCGTTGCAGGCCTTCGTCAATCATCGCCGCAACGTGCTTGAGCGGCGGTCGAAGCACCGGCTCGAGAAGATTGCCGCGCGCCTGGAAGTGCTGGACGGGTACCTGATCGTCTATCTCGATCTCGACAAGGTCATCAGGATCATCCGCAATGAAGACGAGCCGAAACCCCGGCTGATCAAGGCGTTCAGGCTCAGCGACGTGCAGGCCGAAGCAATTCTCAACATGCGGCTGCGATCCCTGCGCAAGCTCGAGGAAATGGAAATCCGCCGCGAGCACGATGCGTTGACAAGGGAACAGAAGGAGCTGAAGAAGCTTCTCGGCTCCGAGGCGCTCATGCGCGAAAAACTGATTGCCGAAATGAAAGCGATCGACGCGAAGTTCGGGCTCAAGACCGGAATTGGCGCGCGCCGCACGCAGTTTGCGCTGGCGCCGGCCATCGCAGAGGAAGCGGCCGCGATCGAGAACTTTGTCGAGAAGGAGCCGATCACGGTCGTCTGCTCCGAGAAAGGCTGGCTCCGGAGCTTCAAGGGCCACCAGGAGGAGAACGACACCGTCAAATACCGCGAGGGCGACCGGCGGAAATTCTGGGTGCATGCGCAGACGACCGACAAGCTGATGATGTTTGCCACCGACGGCCGGTTTTTCACGCTGGATTGTGCGAAGCTGCCGGGCGGCCGCGGCAACGGTGAGGCGATCCGCACGTTCATCGATTTACCGCCTGAGGCGGACATCGTTGCAATGTTCCCGCATGTGGAAGGCCGCAAGCTTCTGCTGGCGGCCACCACGGGCCACGGTTTTGTCACCGGCGAAGACGATGCCGTGGCGATGACCAGGTCCGGCAAGAAGGTGATGAACGTCAAGGCCGGCGCGGAAGCGGCGGTTGCAAGGTTTGTCGCCGGCGACAGTGTCGCCGTCGTTGGGGAGAACCGCAAACTTCTGATTTTCCCGCTGTCCGAGGTGCCGGAGCTCGCGCGCGGGCAGGGCGTTCGCCTGCAACGCTACAAGGATGGCGGTCTGGCTGATGCAACAGTGTTCATGTGGAAGGACGGGTTGCGTGACGCCAATGGCCGCAATTTCGGCCCCGACGAGCTGAAGGACTGGAAGGGCGCGCGCGCCCAGGCCGGCCGCATCGTTCCGCACGGCTGGGCCAAGAGCAAGAAATTCGGCTGATCGGGCGGGCCCATAGGTAGGACTACGTATTCCGGCAGGTCCAGGCCGCCGCCGCATAGGTACTTCCCCCGGCTACGAATGTCCTCTGATTTTGGTCAGTCTTGCATCTTCTGATGTGGGACGCGTGCCGTGGCCGAACATTTTGAGCTACACGATCTGAAACTTTCAGCCTGTCTCTTTCGCGATTTCCTGTCGCGGAAGGCGGATGAAATGCGGGCGCTGGCCATGGCGGGCGAATTTCCACATCGCGAAGCGCTCCTGAGAATCGCCGACGACCTGGCGCACACGGCAGCTCCCACGCGCGAAGACGTGCAAAACGAATAAGCCGGGGCGCCCCCAAAAGGGCGTACCTCGACCGGCAATTGCTCCGTCCCCCGGCAGTTGCCGGTCGTTTTTTTGGCAAACCCGGATCAGATTTGGGGCATGGCGCGGACAATGAGCGCATCAACATCTATTTTGCCGTCGAGCGCGCCATAGGCGTAACCGGCATTCCGGGTCAGGCGCGTGGCGCAGAAGGCATCGGCGGCGGCGGCCGGCCCGAAGCGCACAAGCAGCGAAGCCTGCAACGCAACGGCCATGTCCTCCACAAGCCGGCGCGCGAAACGCTCGTCCGGCGGCTGGACCACGCGGTTCTTGAGCGCGTCAATGGCCGCATCGAGCCGCCGGTCTCCGCCACGGGCTTCCTCCAGCTCGTCGATGAAGGCAGCGGTTGTGTCCGTTTCCTTCGTCATCGCGCGCAGCACATCCAGACAGATGACATTGCCCGATCCTTCCCAGATGGAATTCAGCGGCGACTGGCGGAAGATGCGCGGCACCACGCTGTCTTCCACATAGCCGTTGCCGCCATGGGCTTCCATTGCCTCGTAGACGAAGTTCACGACACGCTTGTTGATCCAGTATTTGCCGACCGGCGTGGCGATCCGCGAAAACGGCGTCGTTTCGCCCGCCGCCTCGCTTTCGTCGAAGCTTTGCGCAATGCGGAAGGTAAGGGCCGTTGCCGCCTCCGACTCCACGGCCATGTCGGCAAGCACGTTTCGCATCAGAGGCTGATCAATCAGCTTCTTCTGGAAGGCCGTGCGATGGGCGGCATGCCACACCGCGTTCGCCAGGGCCTGACGCATGAACGCTGCCGGCGCCAGGATGCAGTCAAGGCGGGTGTGGTGCACCATCTCGATGATAGTGCGCACGCCGCGTCCTTCCTCGCCCACGATTTGCGCCCAGGCGTGGTGATACTCGATCTCGGATGAGGCATTGGCGCGGTCGCCCATCTTGTCCTTCAGCCGCATGATGTAGATCGGATTGCGGCTGCCGTCCGGCTTCCAGCGCGGCGCCAGAAAGCAGGTCAGGCCCCTGTCGGTGTAGGCGAGCGTGAGAAAGGCGTCGCACATCGGCGCGGAGCAGAACCATTTGTGCCCGACCAGCGTGTAGCTTCCGTCCGCATTTCTCGTGGCGCGCGTGGTGTTGGCACGCACGTCAGACCCGCCCTGCTTCTCGGTCATCGCCATTCCGATGGTGACACCCGTCTTGTCCTTTGCCGGCTGCGACGACGGATCGTATCTGGCCGCTGTCACGCGCGGCTTCCATTCGGCGAACAGGTCCGGCTGGTGGCGCAGGGCGGCCAGCGCGGCATAGGTCATGGTCATGGGGCAGCAGACACCCGGCTCGGCCTGTGACATCAGGAATTCGATGGCCGTGTGCAGCACATGGCCGTTTGGCGTACCGTTCCAGCCAACCGCGGCGATTCCGCTTTCGAGCCCCAGTTTCATGAGTTCGTGATAGGCGGGATGGAAGTCCACCTCGTCGATCCGCTCGCCATAGCGGTCAAAGGTCTTCAGCTGCGGCACATTGCGGTTGGCGGCGAAGGCCCATTCGATCACCTCGGCCGAACCGCAGCGCGCGCCAAAGGCGGTCAGCCTGTCGCGATGGGCAACTCCGCCATGCCGCGCCACCGCATCGGCGAGCGCGCGGTCGGACGTGAACAGATTGATGTTCTCGAACGGCGGCGGCTGATTGGTGACGTCATGGGTTTCCAGATGTGTCTCGGGGCGAAGCGGGCTCATGCGGACACTCCATCCTCATGCCAGGGCAGGCTCAGCGTGAGGACTCTCGGCTGACCATCTTCATCCTGAGCCTGCCGAAGGATGAGGGCAACACGCGCCAATCCGCTTTGCGCCTGCTCAACTTCTGTTAGGGTCGGGCCGGAAGAACCGCCCGAAGAGGCCCCGATGAGCGTTGAGCAGGCGGCGGCAGACGCACCGGATGCGGCGGGCATCGCCGCCTGGCGCGGTTACAGGCACTACGTCCTTGTCGTCCTGACGCTCGTCTATGTCGTCAATTACCTCGACCGGCAGATCCTGGGCATCCTGCTGCCGCTGATCAAAGCCGAATTCATGCTGCCCGACTGGGCCCTGGGCGCGCTCTCGGGAACGGTGTTCGCGGTCGTCTATGCAACCCTTGGCGTGCCGCTGGCGATATTCGCCGACCGCATGAACCGCCGGAACATCATCGCGGCCTCGCTTGCGGTCTTCAGCCTCATGACCGTGTTCAGCGGGTTGGCTGCGCGTTTCTGGCACCTCGTCGTGGCGCGTTTCGGCACCGGCATCGGCGAAGCCGGCACTGCGCCATCCATCAACTCCATCCTCACCGACTATTACGAGCCGAGACATCGGGCCACCGCGCTGTCGTTCTACTCCGCGGGCCTCAACATCGGGCTTCTGCTCGGCTTCTTCGGGGGCGGCTGGATCGCGCAGCATTACGGATGGCGGCCCGCCTTTCTTGCTGCGGGCATTCCGGGGCTTGCGCTGGCCGTTCTCGTGATTGCCACGGTGCGCGAACCTGTGCGGGGCAGCGCCGAAAACATTGCGGATGAAGGAAAGGCGCCGCCCTTCTGGTCCGTTGTGAGCCTTCTTTTGTCGCGGCCGTCGTTTCTGTGGCTGGCAGTGGCAACCGGCTTGAGCGCATTCGGCGGATATTCGCTTGTCGCCTTTTTTCCGCTTTTCCTTTCGGTTTCGCATCATCTTCAGCCGGTGCAGATCGGGCTGGCGTTGGCGCTGCTTGCGGGCGTGCCCGGCGCGATCGGAACGTTTTCGGCGGGCTGGCTGGCGGACCGCTATGGCAGGCGCGACATACGCGCGCTCATCCTCGTGCCCATGGTCGGACAGATGATCGCCGTGCCCTTTGCGCCCCTCGTGTATCTCTCGCCAGATACGGCGGTTACGTTAATGGGTGCGGTCATTCCCGCGCTGATGGGGGCGGTTTATGTGGGGCCCGGCCTGGCGGTGACCCAGAGCCTTGTGCCGGTGCGCATGCGGGCCACGTCTGTTGCCCTTTTTCTCTTCATTCTCAACATGATCGGCCTTGGCCTCGGCCCGCTGACCGTAGGCACGATCAGCTCGCTTTTGCATCCCGCGCTGGGCGATGATTCGCTGCGGTGGGCATTGATGACGACCATGGTTTCGGGTTCGATGGCGGCGTTCTGTTACTGGCGCGCGTCGCGCAGCCTCAAGGCCGATCTGGAACGGCTGGCGTCCGCGCCACGTTGAATGTTCGGGAGTTGCGGGGGTTCGTTCTTGCTGCGTATCCGGGAGCTTGCGGGCGTCGCTTCGGTGGCTTTCGTGGCGATGGCCGTCGCGATGGCAATCCAGTCGGCCCATATCAGTTTCGCAATGCTTGGCCGTCCGACGCCCGAACCTGTCCGCCTTGCATCGAACGATCCGGCCGCCTTGCCGGTCAAGGACGTACAGTCCGAACGGCCCGCCGCGACCAAAGTGCAGCCGCCGCCAAGGCCCGAGGCATCGCCGCCGTTTCAGGCTTCGCCGGATGAAGTGGCACTGCGCGTGCGCGAGAGCGTGCCTGCACAACTTTATCCCTATTTCGATGTGTTTCTGTACGTGAGCAAGGCCGTGGCCGGTCCATGGGCGCAACACATGTTCATCTTCCACAAGGGCAATGACGGCGGATTGGTGTTCGAGAAAGCCATTCCGGTCTCCACGGGCCGCGAGAGGCGCGAAAAATATTTCACCGACACGCCCGAAGGCCTGTTCGAGCTTGATCCAAACCGATTCGACCGGGTGCACTTCAGCCATGTCTGGGATGGCGCAGCCATGCCCTGGGCGATGTTCCTGAACTACACCGTTCATGGACATGCCGCCGGAATTGCCTTGCATGCCTGGGCCGGACATGAAGTCCCCCTTGGCCAGCGCGCGTCGGGCGGCTGTGTGCGGCTGCCCCCCGATCAGGCCGAATACCTGTTCAAGCGCTTCCAGGCCGAAGAGGGCGGGATGGTCCCGGTTTTTGCCGTAGACCCGGCCGGTCCGACCACGCGGAAGGATGGGGCCATCCTGACGGATGGCACCGGCCAACCGGAGCTTTACTGGGGTTATCGGGTGCTCGTGATCATCCAGGATTACCCCGGCGCGCCGGCGCTGGTGGCGGAATTGGACCCCGCTGCGGCGGGCTCTGTCGCAAAGTCTTAACCGTCAAGGCCTTGCCGCGGAACCAATTTCCGGCGATTCTGTTAACCGCAAGCTGCGCCGAAATGGGACGGCCCGCCGGCTGGGCGGCTAGGTTGTAAACCGGATTGGGGATGGCCGGACGATGAGTTCACTGCGGAAACTGAGCGCGATCTATATCGCCGCCGCATCGGCTTATGCTGTCGCCATCGCCTGTTCGCATGATCCGGCGCTTGCCGTGAAAGCAAAATATACCGGCGCCCAGGCCTTGCGCATTGGCGGCGATGTGGCCATCGCGCTTGACGAACATGTCATCCGGCCAGGCTGGGCGATTGCACGGGTGGAAGGGGCCGACCTCTATCGCCGCATTGCGCAGGCGATGAAGCCTCAGCCGGCGCAGATGGCGCAATCGCAGGCGGCGCCGCAAGCAAAGACGCCGCCAGAGACAAATCCGGTTGTCGCTCAGCGGCCGGCGAAACGGCCGGTGCCGCATGTCATTGCCACGCAACAGCCACCCGCGCTTCGGCCGGCCATCACCGAGCCGCGCGTGACAGCCGGTGCAACGCCCCCGCGGCCGCGCGTGGATCTGGAACTTGCGCCGCAAACCACCGCGCCGCCGCAGACGACCAGTTCGATTCCCAATCCGCCGGCGGCCGACAATCACCAGCCGAGTCCGGCGGAGCTTGCGCGCGTTTCCGACCGCCTTCGCGACAGCCTGACGGCCGAGATGCTCGCGAATTTCGATCTGTTTCTTTACGTCAGCAAGGCCGAGAGCGGCCCCTGGGCGCAGCGCATGTATGTGTTCGACAAGAAGGCCGACGGCAATCTTGTGATGCTCTACAACTGGCCGGTCTCAACGGGCCGCGAAAAGGTCGAGTACAACGCCGCCGGCCTGCGCCTGCCCAGCTACACGCCCACCGGTTATTACGAGCTCGATCCCAGGCGGTTCTACACGCATTACAATTCGATTCAGTGGAACCAGCCCATGCCCTACGCCATGTTCTTCAACTGGGTGCATGACGGCGCCAAGACCGGTCTTGCGATTCACGGGGCAACCGGCAGCGACATCGCTCTGCTCGGAACGCGGGCCAGCGCGGGCTGCGTCAGGCTGGCGCCGCAGAACGCGCAGCTGCTCTTCAATCTGATCCGCAATCACTACAAGGGCGATGTGCCGCTCTTCGATTTCGACCGGCGCACGGCGACCATGGCGAACAACGGCCTTTTGCTGCACGACGCCAGCGGGCATCTCGAATATGCGCACGGCTACAGGGTTCTCGTTTTCATCGAGAACTTCGGCGGCGAGAACGTGGTGGCGGCGCTGTTCTGAACGGTTATCCCCGGCGCAGCTCATAAAGCGCCACGGCCGCGGCATTTGAAACGTTCAGGCTTTCCATCTGCGGATCGATCGGGATGAAGGCCGAGCTGTCGCAGCGTTCGCGTACCAGCCTGCGGACGCCCGAACCCTCCGACCCCAGCACGAGCGCGATGTCGCCTTTCACCGCCGCGTCGGTGAGCGGCGCATCGCCGTCGCCCAGAAGCGCAACGCGCCAGAAGCCGAGCGTGCCCAGCTTCTCGAGTGCGCGGGCGATATTCACAACCGTGATATAGGGCACGATGTCGAGCGCGCCCGACGCCGCCTTTGCCAGCACGCCCGATTCCGGCGGCGCGTTACGATCCTGCACCACGACGGCGCTGACGCCGAACGCAGCGGCCGACCGCAGAATGGCGCCCACATTGTGCGGATCGGAAATCTGGTCCAGCACGAGCACAATTCGCCGGCGGTCCGGCTTTTCGGCAAGCACATCGGCCAGTTCCAGCGCCGGCAAGGGCTGGCAGAGCAGGGCGGCACCCTGATGCACCGCGCCCTGCGGCAGCAATCGCGCCACCGCATCGGCGTCCGCAATTTCGTGGCGCACGCGCCCAAGCAGCGCCTTTCCGATGTCCTCGGCCGCGCGTGCGGTCACCACGGCACGCATGATTTTGCGCGACGGATTGGCCAGCGCCGCGCGCACGGCATGCAGCCCGTAAAGCCAAAGGCCGGATTCCTTCCGGTGCGCGTGATCGGGCTTGCGGGTCAGATTTTGAACTCCAGCGCAGCATAATAGGTGTGAATGCTCGTCGAATCGATGTTCTGCAAGGGCGGCGCATATGAGGCGATCAGATGATAGTGGTCGGTGATGGCGTAGTCGGCGCCGAAACCCACGCCCGTCGCGGCCTTGCCGCCCTCGGTGTCCGCCGTGGCATGGAAAACTTCGATTCCCAGCTGCAGCTGCGGCGTGATCTGCCGCGTCAGCGCTGCACCGAAGAACCAGTAGTTGCGGTTGCTGCCGCCGGGATTGATGTCGTAACCGCCGCCGCCGAACAGGCTCCAGGCGCCGAAATCCTTTTCCGCCCAGACGGGCAGAAATTCGCTGACATGGCTTGGCGTGAACTGGCTGGATGAACCGACCGGAATCTGTAGCGACGGAAAGACGCTGATGTCGGGCAGTGTGTCGGTCTGGCGGACGAAGCGATATTTGGCGCCCAGTTCAATATCGCCAAAGCCCGAGCGGAAGCCTTCGTCGTCCGGCCGGCTGTAGCCGAACGGGATGACCATCGAAAGTTGAAGGTCTTCGGCGCCGCCATAGTTGAAGTCGAGTCCCGCTTCGCCGGCGAGCGTGCCTCTGGAGCTGGCGCCGTCGCCGAAAGCGTAGATCTCCCAATGTCCGGTTTCGGTGGGTTCGGCGTCGTCGGTCTGATAGGGCGGGCCGGCCAGCACCGGAGCGGCGGACACAAGGGCGATCATGCCCAGAACAAGCGGCCAGCAACGTTGCACCCGGGACCTCCAAAACGCCGGAGAACCGGCCTTTTCCGCCTTTGATTCAGATTGTTCCTTTACATGACGCGCGCGCCAGTGGGAACGGCATGTGCCGCCTTAGAGTTTGTTTAGGCGAGCGGAGGTTTCCATGACAGCCCCAGTCCGTACGCTAGAATTCCAGGCAGATGATCGGGTCTGCGCCCAGATTGTTGTGCCGTTGCCGCAATCGGCCGTCTTCGAAAAATTCCGGCACGATTTTCATGTCTGGTGGCCATGCGAGTTCACCTGGTCAGGCGAGGTTCTGGAGGACATCTTTTTCGAAGGCCGCAAGGGCGGAATGATCTGGGAGCGCGGCCCGGAAGGTATCCGATTCGACATGGCCAGAGTGCTTCGCTGGGTTCCTCCGGAGAAGGTTGTGCTTCGCTGGCATGTCGGCCCCGACCATATGCCGGAGCCGAACCCCAATCGGGCCAGCGAGGTTGAAGTCCGGTTTGTGGCCATGGACGGCGCCACCCGCATTGAGCTGGAGCACCGATTTTTCCTGCGCCATGGCAAGGCCGGGCTTGAATACCGCAACCTGATGGCCATCCAGTGGCCCTATATCCTCAAGCGGCTTGCCGATTGCTGCGGAGGGCAGGAGGCCCAGGCCCCCGTGGCCAAGGGGCCGCAGCCCGTCTTGCGTTCGCTCCCGGCCCTGGTCTAGCGTCTGCTAAGTCCTGACGCGCGCGGGGGATTTTTCCTGTTCCCCGGCGTGGGGTTAGTATTGACACTTGCCCGCGATTGACCAATAAACCCCGCTTCCGAAAACGCGACTTGCGGAGGCCTTTTCACGTTCTGACCCGAATGGGCGGGCGAAGCTCTTGCGCCAGCCGGTGATCGGTAACCGATTGATACAGCTTCTTTTTCGATCATCGGGGGAGTGTCCCGAGCGGCAAAGGGGGCGGACTGTAAATCCGCTGGCTTCGCCTTCGTTGGTTCGAGTCCAACCTCCCCCACCACTCCGGAAGTCAGAGGACAGTAGTCAGGAAGAAGGGACCTGAAGCAGGAATGGCAGAACCCGCGAGGAATTTCGTTTCCGGCTTTCCGATTTCCGGTTTCCGATGCGGGTGTAGCTCAATGGTAGAGCAACAGCCTTCCAAGCTGATGACGAGGGTTCGATTCCCTTCACCCGCTCCAGCCTTCGCCCGTTAAGAGGGAAGGCCCGGCAGGGCGGCCAGGGCAAGGGCAGTCCCCGCGGGCTGCATGAACGAGAGAATAAGGACGAAGGATTGCGACAATGGCCAAGGCGAAGTTTGAGCGGACGAAGCCGCACTGCAACATTGGGACGATCGGTCATGTGGACCATGGCAAGACGTCGTTGACGGCTGCGATCACGAAGGTTCTTGCGGAGTCTGGCAAGGCGCAGTTCACGGCGTATGACCAGATTGACAAGGCGCCGGAAGAGAAGGCGCGCGGGATCACGATTTCGACGGCGCATGTGGAGTATGAGACGGACAAGCGGCACTACGCGCATGTGGACTGCCCGGGGCATGCGGACTATGTGAAGAACATGATCACGGGAGCGGCGCAGATGGACGGCGCCATTCTTGTGGTCTCGGCGGCGGACGGGCCGATGCCGCAGACGCGCGAGCACATTCTTCTGGCCCGCCAGGTGGGCGTTCCGGCGCTGGTTGTGTTCATGAACAAGGTGGACATGGTGGACGATCCGGAGCTTCTGGATCTGGTTGAGCTTGAGGTGCGCGAGCTTCTGACGAGCTATCAGTTCCCGGGGGACAAGATCCCGGTGGTTCGCGGCTCGGCGCTGATGGCGCTGGAAGGCAAGGAGCCGAAGATCGGCCATGACGCGATCCTTGAGCTGATGAAGCAGGTGGATGCCTATATTCCCCAGCCGGACCGTCCGAAGGACCAGCCGTTCCTGATGCCGATCGAGGATGTGTTCTCGATCAGCGGCCGCGGCACGGTTGTGACGGGCCGCATCGAGCGGGGCATCATCAAGGTGGGGGAGGAAGTGGAGATCGTGGGGATCAAGCCCACCTCCAAGACCACGGTGACCGGCGTCGAGATGTTCCGCAAGCTTCTGGATCAGGGCGAGGCGGGGGACAACGTGGGCTGCCTGCTCCGGGGCATTGAGCGCGAAGGGGTGGAGCGCGGGCAGGTTCTGGCCAAGCCGGGCTCTGTGACCCCGCACACGCAGTTTGTGGCGGAAGCCTACATCCTGACGAAGGAAGAGGGCGGGCGGCATACGCCGTTCTTCGCCAACTACCGGCCGCAGTTCTATTTCCGCACGACGGATGTGACGGGGATCGTGAAGCTTCCGGCGGGCACGGAAATGGTGATGCCGGGCGACAACATCTCCATGGAAGTGGAGCTGATCGTGCCCATCGCCATGGAAGAAAAACTTCGCTTCGCCATCCGCGAAGGCGGCAGAACCGTCGGCGCCGGCGTCGTCGCGAAGATCATCAAATAGG
>Ga0070740_10001018_pt1 | contig 43227 bp, 39 predicted proteins | sample Coa_R2_FD_67286 | JGI IMG/M metagenome (GOLD analysis project Ga0070740, IMG submission 67286) | Surface soil microbial communities from Centralia Pennsylvania, which are recovering from an underground coalmine fire - Coalmine... | ecosystem: Environmental > Terrestrial > Soil > Unclassified ... | reverse complement strand
CACCGGACGAATCTCATGCAGAAGCTGGGCGTGCACAACACGGCGGAAATCGTCCTGTATGCCGTTCGCAAGGGAATCATCGTCGTTTAGCCGCCGCTCCGCCGACCGGGGGCGGTCCGCCGGTCAGGACGGTTCCCTCCCGCGCCTGCTGGGCGTCATTGTTGGGGATGGCCGCGGCTTGGCCGGCCATGCGCCCCTCACCCGGTCTGCGCGTCGGACCGGCGTTTAGGTCGTGTTCTCCAGCAGGCTCCAATGGAGCGCGCGGCTGAATCCGATCGCGGAACTGCTCGCGCGAAAGCGGGCTTCAGGCGAACCGATTCTCGACCTCACGGAATCCAACCCGACGCATGCGGCGATCGAATATCCAGTGGCGGAAATCAGCCGCGCTCTTGCGGATCCGCGGATACTCCGATACGACCCGAATCCGTTCGGGAGCAAGGAGGCGCGCGAGGCGGTCGCCGGCTATTATTGCGGCCGGGTCGACCCTGCCCGCATCCTGCTGACCGCGAGCACCAGCGAGGCCTATGCCTACCTCTTCAAGCTGCTGGCCGATCCGGGCGACGAAATCCTTGTCCCGCGCCCTTCGTACCCGCTGTTTGACTATCTGGCCCGGCTTGAGTGCGTCCGCATGACGCAGTATCCGCTGTTCTACGATCACGGCTGGCATCTCGATACGCACGCTCTGCGCCGCGCCGCGACAGAGCGGACGCGGGCAATCGTTGTGGTGAATCCGAATAATCCTACCGGATCGTATTTGAAGGCGCAGGAAGCGGCGGAACTCACGGCCATTGCGCGCGAGCACGGCTTGGCCATCATCTCCGATGAGGTATTTTCGGACTATTGGCTGGACCAGGACTCACAACGCGTGAGCACGCTCGTCGCTGCTCATGAGGCGCTGACATTTTCGCTCAGCGGGCTTTCCAAAACAGCGGGGTTGCCGCAGATGAAGCTGGCCTGGATCGTGGTGAGCGGTCCGGAGGGCGCTATGCGCGATGCCTGGGGCAGGTTGGAGCTGATTGCGGACACGTATCTTTCGGTGGGCGCGCCGGTGCAAGCGGCCTTGCCGCGCCTGCTCGGGATGCGCGACTCCATCGCGCAGCAGATACGCGGACGCGTGGCGGACAACCTGGCGTTTGTTCGAGAGACGATGCGCGCAACCGGCGCCCGGCTGCTCGATGTCGAGGGCGGCTGGTATGCGACGCTGCATATGACCAGCATTCGAACGGAGGAGGAATGGGCTCTCGGGCTGCTTGAACATGAGAATGTGCTCGCGCAGCCAGGCTATTTTTACGATTTCGAATCCGAACCCTTTCTGGTTCTGAGCCTGCTCACCGAGCCGGCGATATTCCGGGAAGGCGTCCTCCGTATCGCGGCCTACGCCTGCGCGGCGCGGTCCTGATGGCATGGATACGCGCTCGCTCCAGCAACTGTACCAACGTCGAAGCTCAAACCACTGGAAATACCGGCTCCGACGCTGGCTCGAGCCCCCGGCGCCGTTGGTCATGAATCCGGGCGAGCCGTCCGATTTCCCGCTGGGCCGGTGGAATCTGTACATCGGCGGCGCCGGACGCACGGTGGAGGGGTATGTCAATCTCGACCTGTTCCCGATGCCGGGGGTTGATGTGGCCGCCGATGCTGAACGGCTTCCGTTTCCCGACGCCGTGTTCCAGCGCGTGGAATGCGATGCCGTGCTTGAACATGTCCGCCGTCCGGAACGAGTCATGCAGGAGATCCGGCGCGTGCTGCGGCCCGCAGGCTACGCGCATATCGTCACGCCGTTCTGCCACCCGTTTCACGAATACCCGAAGGATTACCGGCGCTTCACCCTGGATGGATTGAAGGAACTGGCGTGCGGGTTCGAGGTAGTCGCCGAAGGATGGCGGACCGGGCCGACCGCGACGCTGCTGGTGTTTGTGATCGAGTACGCCAAATTGCTGCTGCCATTCCGCTGGTGGAGAATTTTGACGCACGGAATACTGGGGTGGCTGCTGTTCCCGCTCCGCTACCTCGATTTGATCCTGCTGCGCTCGCCCAGGGCGGCGCGGATCGGGAATCATTGCTATTTGTGGCTGCGCAAGCCAGCCTAGCCGCTGGCGTGTTCCCAACCAAAGATCAGTTGAAACGCCGGCGTCAGGCTGCGCCTGGGGCCGGGCGGCCGCAGGCCGCTCTGTCAGGGTCCCGCCCTCTCCGTAGCCGGCGTGATCGCTTCTGCGGGCGCCTGGGCTGCTTCGCTCTCCGGCTTCCAGCGCACGATCGGCTTCCGCGCCGCGGTGACCTCGTCTACGCGACTGGTGCGCGTACTGTGCGGCGCCTTCAGCACGATCTCGGGGTTCTCCTCCACCTCGCGCGCGATCGATATGAGCGCGTCGCAGAACAGATCCAGTTCCTGCTTGCCTTCGGTTTCCGTGGGTTCAATCATCAAGGCGCCGCGTACGATCAGCGGGAAGCTGACCGTGTACGGGTGGAAGCCGTAGTCGATCAGGCGTTTCGCGATGTCGCCGGTGCGAACGCCGCGCGCCGCTTGCCGGTCGTCGCTGAATACGCACTCGTGCATGCTCGGGGCGTCGTAGGCGATCTGATAGTAGGGCTCGATCAGCTTGCGGATGTAGTTGGCGTTCAGCACCGCATCCAGCGTGGCTTTGCGCAGACCTTCGGCGCCGTGCGCCATGATGTAGGCCAGGGCGCGGACCAGCACGCCGAAGTTTCCATAGTAGGCTCGGACGCGGCCAATGGTCTGCGGCAGATCATAATTCCAGGTCCAGCTTCCGCCGGCGCGCTTCAACCGCGGCGCGGGCAGAAAAGGCTCAAGTTCCCGGGTGACCGCCACGGCGCCGGATCCGGGCCCGCCGCCGCCATGCGGCGTCGAGAAGGTCTTGTGCAGATTCAAGTGCATCACATCCACGCCAAAGTCGCCCGGCCGCGCGACGCCCACCAGCGCATTCATGTTCGCGCCGTCCATGTACACCAGCGCGCCCTTCTCGTGCAGGATGGCGGCGATGCGGGTGATCTCCTCTTCAAATACGCCCACCGTGTTCGGGTTCGTCACCATCAGCGCCGCGACGTCTTCGTTCACAGCGCGGCGCAGCGATTCGACATCGATCATGCCGCGATCATTGGACTTGATATTCTCGACGGAGTATCCAGCCATGGTCGCCGTGGCGGGATTCGTGCCGTGAGCGGAATCGGGGACCAAAATCTTCTTGCGGGGGTTCCCGCGCGAGGCAAGCAGCGCGCGCGTTAACAGGATTCCCGTCAGTTCGCCATGCGCGCCGGCCGCAGGCTGAAGCGTGACGGCATGCATGCCGGTGATCTCGGCGAGCGCGGCTTCGAGCGCCGCAATAATCTCCATCGCCCCCTGAGACAACGCCTCCGGCTGATAGGGATGCGCCCACGCCAGGCCCTCGATTCGCGCCACAACTTCGTTGATCCGCGGATTGTACTTCATCGTGCAGGAGCCCAGCGGGTACAGGCCGAGATCGATCGCGTAGTTCCACGTGGACAGGCGGGTGAAATGCCGGATGACATCCACCTCGCTCACTTCAGGAAAGCCGGGGATCTCATCACGGGTATTCTCTGGACCGAGCGCGTCCACCGGATCCACGGCCGGCACATCCAGCTCCGGAAGTTGATATCCCTTCTTGCCGGGCGAGCTGCGCTCAAACAGCAACGGCTCGTTCTGGTTGATGTGGGTTCGGACTTTCCTGATCATTTCGAGCTGTCCGCTCCGAATGCATCCGCGACGGCGTCCATATGCTCGCGCTTGGACATCTCGGTGCAGCACAGCAGCATGCAGCCGTCGAGTTCTGGATAATACCGCCCGAGCGGCAGGCCTCCGATAATCTTCCGGCCGAGCAGAGTGGCGTTGATCTCCTCCGGCGAGCGCCCGTTGGCGCTCACCACGAACTCATTGAAGAACGGCGCGCGGAAGCGCAGCGGCAGCCGGTTGGCGAGATATCGCGCCTTGGAAAGATTCTGAACAGCCAGTTCGCGCAGACCCTCCTTGCCGTAGACGGCCATAAACACAGTCGCCATCAGAGCGATCAACGCCTGGTTGGTGCAGATATTCGACGTTGCTTTTTCGCGGCGGATGTGCTGCTCGCGCGTCGCCAGCGTCAGGCAGAAGGCGCGGTTGCCCTGCGCGTCCTTGGTTTGGCCCACCAGCCGGCCGGGCATCTGACGAATGTAGGTTTGTTTGGTGGCGATGACGCCTGCGAACGGGCCGCCATAGCTCGGCGAAATGGCGAACGATTGCAGTTCGCCGGCGACAATGTCGGCGTCAGACGGCGGTTCGATGAGGCCGAGCGCGACGGCTTCTGTGAACACATCCACGAGCAGCGCGCCCTTTTTGTGCGCAATCGCCGCCGCTTCCCGGATGTTCTCGACAATGCCGAAGAAGTTCGGCGATTGCACGATGACCGCCGCCGTGTTGTCGTCAAGCCGGCGCTGAAGATCGTCGGCGTCAATGCGCCCCGATCCGGGGTCGTAGGCGAACTCCTCGACGGGTATGCCCTGATGCTGCGTGTAGGTGCGCAGCACCTCGCGGTATTCCGGGTGCACGGAGCGGGCGACCAAAACCCGGTCGCGGCCTGTGATCCGCGCCGCCATCATCGCCGCCTCCGGAGTCGCCGTGGAGCCGTCGTACATGGAAGCGTTCGCCGCGTCCATGCCCGTAAGCTGGCACACCATCGTTTGAAATTCAAAGATGGAGGTGAGGATTCCCTGCGAGATTTCCGCCTGATACGGCGTGTATGAGGTCAGGAATTCGCCGCGCGAAACCACCGTATCGACCAGTACGGGACGGTAGTGGTTATACACTCCTGCGCCGAGAAATGACGCGTAGCCGTTTGCGCCCTCCGCGCCGCGGGCGCGGAAGTAGTCAACAATCTCGTATTCCGATTTCCCTGCCGGCAGGTTCAGCGCGCCATGAAACCGGACCTCCGGCGGCAATTGGCGGAAGAGGTCTTCGATTGCCTGGACGCCAATTGCGTCCAGCATTTGACGACGTTCAGAGTCGGATTTCGGTAAATAGCGCAAGGGATGATCCGTGCATGGCTCGCCGGCAACGAGCGCTGCGCGGTTACGCTTTAAGCGCCAATATAATTCTGGTAGTCGGCGGCGCTCAGCAGCTGATTCAATTCGTCCGGGGCCGTCAATCTGATTCTAACAAGCCAGGCCTCGCCGTGAGGATCCTGATTGAGCTTCTCGGGCGCGGTTTGGAGCGCTTCGTTGACTTCGACCACCTCGCCGGAAACCGGCGCATAGATATCCGACACCGCCTTCACCGATTCCACCGAGCCCAGCGTCTTCCCCTGTTCGAGTTTCGCGCCGACTTTCGGCAAGTCGACATATACGATGTCGCCCAGCTCTTGCTGAGCGTGGTCCGTGATTCCGATCCATCCGGAATCGCCGTCCACGCGCACCCACTCGTGTTCTTTGGTGTAACGGTAATTTTCTGGATAAGCGCTCATTTTGATCGTTTATAGAATGGCGTTGGAACAGTAACCGCCTCTACCGGCTGTCCACGGATGATCACCTGTATGGAACGGCCGGCTTCGGCGAGCCGGACGGGCAAATAACACAGGCCGATGTTCTTGTTCAGCGTGGGCGAGGGTCCGCCGCTGGTCACCCATCCGGCCGGAGCTTCATCAACGTACACATCATAGCCGTCGCGGGCGATCCCCCGGCCGCGCATCTCGAATCCGATCAGCTTCCGTGTGACGCCGCGCTCCGCCTGCCGGGCAAGCGCCGTCTTGCCGATGAAGTCTGGCTTCTCCATCTTTGCGATCCAGGCCAGATCGGCCTCGAGCGGAGTGATGGACGCCGTGATTTCATGCCCGTAGAGAGCCATCTTCGCTTCCAGACGGAGCGTATTTCGCGCGCCGAGACCGCAGGGCCGGATCCCGAACTCCTGGCCCGCATCGAGCAGGAGGTCCCATATGCGCGGCGCCTCGTCGGGGGGTATGTAAATTTCGAATCCGTCTTCGCCGGTATATCCGGTCCGCGCAATCCGCGCCCACGCCTCGGCAACTTCGTCGTCTACGAAATGGTAGTAGCGGATGCTCGCCAGATCTGCGCGGGTGAGCTTTTGCAGGGTGGGCAGGGCCTTCGGCCCTTGAATCGCAAGCTGGGCGTAGCGGTCGCTTGCGAACTCCACCGTCGCCCGGACCCGGTTCAGGGTGGAAATGTGATCGTAATCCTTCTCCTGGTTAGAGGCGTTAACGCATAAAAAGAAATGATCGTGGTCTACCTTATGGACCAGGATGTCATCAACGAATCCCCCGTGCTCATAAAGAAGACCGGAATAGTGGACCTGGCCGATCTTCAGCTTCGCGGCATCGTTCGAGGAGACGTAGTTCACCAGGTTCAGCGCCTCTGGGCCGCGGATCTCAATCTCACCCATGTGTGAGACATCAAACAGCCCGACGGCTTGGCGCACGGCCGTGTGCTCCTCGATGATCCCTGAATACTGAACCGGCATGTCCCACCCGCCAAAGTCGACCATTTTGGCGCCCATGCGCCGGTGCACGCTGTTGAGCGGAGTGGATTTCAGCGCCGTGGCGGAGGTCATGCAGCCACAGATTACCAGATGCTGGGCCACGCCGGCATTTAGTACTATTTTTCGTCGGCCGGCGCGAGATTCCGGCTGAATTCGCATTACAAGTAAGTGAGCGCACGGACTGCGAGGCGCATATCGGAGGCGTACAGACGGACTCGGCGGACAGGTCGCGCTGTCCGCGCGTCGGTTGTGCGCAGGTTCGCAAGTTGGTGAGGAGAGGGCCCGTTGCCGGCCCGCCATGGGCCGTATGAGAGCCGGATTCGCACTGGTTGACTGTCTCGGGTCAGCGCAAGTCAGTTCCGATTGTGAAACAGACATGTACCCGGAACAACGAAGCCAACGCCCGGGAAGTGAAGAACGCTACCGCGCTCTCTTCGAAAATGCGCCGGTCGCCATCTGGGAAGAAGATTTCTCTCAAATCAAACTCCTGCTTGAGCAATGGGTCCGTCAGGGCGTGGCCGACCTTCACGGTTATCTGTCCCAGCACCCGGAGCTCACGATGGAATGCGTCCGGCGGTTGCAGGTTCTCGACGTGAATAAGCGCGCCGTTGAGTTTTATGATGCGTCCGGGAAAGCGGAACTTCTTGCCGCCCTGCCAGGCCTGTTCGATGACGCCGCTCTGAATATTTTCCGGGATGAAATTGTCGCTTTTGCCTCCGGTCAGGCAGAGTTTACGGCGGAGCTGCCGACCCGAACGCTGACCGGCGCGAAGAAAATCGTCGAGATGAAAGTCACGCTTCTTCCAACGCCCGCCGACGACTGGTCGCAGGCGATCGTATCGTTCGTCGATGTCACCGAGCGCAAGCGCGTCACAGAGCGCTCGCTAGAAGCGCAGAAGCTTGAGAGCATCGGCCGCCTGGCGGGCGGCATCGCGCATGAGTTCAACAATCTGCTCACGGTGATCAACGGGTACAGCGATCTGCTGCTCGCGCGCCCGACCCTCGCCGGCGATGCTCGCGCCGATATTCAACATATTCGCGATGCGGGCGAGGATGCCGCGTTGCTTGTCCGCCAGCTTTTGGCGTTCAGCCGCAAGCAGGCGCTGAAGCCATCCATGCTGGATGTCAGCCAGGTGATTCGGGATATCGAGACGGCGTTGAGATCGGCGGTTGGCGACGATATCGAGACGGTGATGGAATTAGCCGCCGGTCTGCCGCCGGTGAAGGCGGATCCCGTGCAGATTCAGCATGTTGTGTTCAGTCTTGCGGCCAACGCCCGCGACGCCATGCCGCGCGGCGGCCGCCTCACGATTCGGACCGAGCGCGCCGTCGTGGCCGAATCCGAGCTGAAGCAGCTCACCGCGGTCCACCCCGGCCTGCATGTGCTGATCACCGTCGCTGATAACGGAACGGGTATGGACGACGAGACGGCAAGGCACTTGTTCGAGCCTTTCTACACCACGAAAGATCCGGGCAAGGGGACCGGGATGGGGCTTGCTTCGGTATTCGGAATCGTACGACAGAGTGGAGGCGACATCGCGGTCACCACGCGCATGGGCGAAGGATCGAGCTTTCGCGTATATCTTCCCGCGGCGCAGAGCGAGCCGCGCGAAACCCTTGCGTGAGCGGCGCACGGCGGTCCGCCCGCACGCCGGCGCCACCACGCCAGTGCTCGAACGCCGCCGGCGCGGCAGAAACCGCGCACGTCTAACAGCCGGCGCCCAGAGCCGGCGCGGCCGCCTCAGGGCCCGGCCCCGGGCAACTCGCTCCGCAAACTAAGTCCTCTGCCCGATTGGGCCGCCTCTCGGCTCGCCCGTACACTGATGAGGATTGCATCGCTTGCATCCAATGGCGAAACCCCCAAAATCGCACTACACCGAGGCAGAGGCGGCCGAGGAGCTGGGACTGACCATCGAGGGACTGCGCTCGCTGATCAGGACGCATGTGGCCAGCAGCGAAGAGGACATGATCCATCTCCCAACCGCCATGTTTCAGCGTTCGGACCTGCTGCTTCTTAGATTTATTGCGAGTCAGCGGCCGGCCGCCACAACTCCGGATTAACCAGGTTTGCGGGCCTGCGCCCTTCAACCGCCGCGATCGCGTTCTCCGCTGCGAGCACCGACATCCGGCGTCTCGTATCGACGGATGCGCTGCCAATATGCGGCGCAAGCACCACGTTGTCGAGCTCAAGCAGCCCGGGATGCACCTTGGGCTCGCGCTCGAAAACGTCGAGCCCAGCCGAAGCAATCCATCTCTGCTTCAGCGCTTTCGCCAGCGCCTCTTCGTCCACCACCGGCCCGCGCGCCGTATTGACCAGAATCGCGCTGGGCTTCATCATACGCAGCTCGGCCTCGCCGATCAGATGCCGCGTCGATTCGAGCAGAGGAACGTGAAGGCTGATAAAGTCCGATTCCCGCAAAACGCGTTCCTTGCCGGCGAACTCCGCTCCCAGTTCACGCTCCATCGCTTCCGGCGCGCGTCGCGCATCGTGGTAGAGAATTTTCATGTCGAACCCGCGGGCGCGTCTCGCCACGGCCTGTCCAATTCGGCCCAGTCCAAAAATGCCCAGCGTCCGGCGGTGGACATCCTGGCCCACCAGCAGATCGATACTCCACTTCTGCCATTTCCCGCTGTGAACAAAGGCGTGCGCCTCCACAATACGCCGCGCCGCCGCCAGCAGCAGAGCCCACGCGAGATCGGCCGTGGTGTCCGTCAGCACATCCGGCGTATTGGTGACCAGAATGCCCTTTCGCGTCGCCGCGGGCACATCGATGTTGTCGAATCCCACGGCTACGTTTGCGATAACGCGGACGCCCTCAAGCTGCTCGAGCACATCCGCGCTGAAGCGATCCGTCAACTGCGAAAGAATCGCCTGTTTGCCGCGTGCGCGCGGGATCAACTGCGCGGCGGGCAAGCCGTCATCGGAATCCACGTAGTCCACATCAAAGCGCTCTTTGAGCAGCCGGATCGCTTCCGGATATATTCTCTTGGTCACCAGGACCGCAGCCTTCATTGCTACACTGGACCTTTCCTGCGCGGGAACGCTGATATCGCGCTCTTCGCGAAACACGATCATAACCGATCACCGATGGAGGAATGCTACATGGCGAAGCTCGGATTTATCGGCCTTGGCATCATGGGAATGCCGATGGCTCGCAATCTCCTGAAAGCCGGACATCAGGTCGCGCTGTGGTCCCATACCCGGTCCAAGACCAAAGAGCTGGCCAAGGAGCCGAACGCGGTCGAGTGCGCGTCGCCGAAGGAGGTCGGCGAGAGAGCAGAATGCATCTTCTACTGCGTCGGGAATTCGGACATGTCGCGCGAGGTGGCGATCGGCGATCACGGCATCCTTCACGGCGCCAGGAGCGGCGCGGTTGTCGCCGATTGCAGCACGATTGATCCGGAGGTGAGCGCCGAGATTGGCTCGGCGCTGAGCGCCAAAGGCATTCAGTTTCTCGATGCTCCCTGCACCGGATCCAAGCTGGGCGCCGAAGGTGGGACGCTGACGTTCATGATCGGCGGCGATAAAGCCGTGTTTGAGCGCGTCAAGCCGTATTTCGAGGTGATGGGAAAGCTGTTCTATTACTGCGGACCGGCGGGCAAGGGACTGCACGCTAAGCTTACCCAGAATCTGGTGCTGGCCAATATGATGTGGGCCTTTAACGAAGGCATGGTGCTCTCCACCAAGGCTGGAATCGCTCCGGAACTCATGCTCGAAATTCTGAACAACAGCGCGGCCAAAAGCGGCTTAGTCGGCTTCAAAGCGCCGTATGTCCTCAACCGCGATTTCTCCACGCACTTTTCGACCAAATGGATGCACAAGGATATCGGGATGGCTCTGGATGCCGGGAAACGGCTGCAAGTGCCGCTGCCCCAGACCGGCGTGACGCAGCAAATGTTTCAGGCGGCTCTGTCGATGGGATTTGCCGAAGACGATATGTGCTCTACAATCAAAGTGTTAGAGAAAATTACCGGAGTTGAGGTCAAGAAATCCTAAAATTTATACAAAAAACTGTTGCGTTTCTGAATTCCATATACTAGTATTGGAATCAAGCCGGGGAGGCAACTCCCACCAAAGCGAGACTAACCTCATTTAAAGACCCCTGAAGCAATCCTCCCCGGCGCCCGAAAGGGTTCTTACCTTGAAAAGAAAGACCGCTGGAAGCGCCGAGAGGGAACAGGTGAGTTCGTTTCGTCGTAGTGTAGGCTTACAATGAAGTCGTGAGCAAGCCCGTGAGCGCGGGTGAGCGACCGGCCACCCTCAGCGGCATTCCCCTGAAAAACACGTACAGGCCAGAAGACATATCCGGTCTTGACTACGCGCGCGATCTCGCGGATCCGGGCCGCTTCCCTTACACGCGCGGCATCCACGAGACGATGTACCGCGGCAAGTTGTGGACGATGCGGCAATTTGCCGGCTTCGGCACGCCTGAGGAAACAAACCGCCGCTATCACTATTTGCTCGAACAGGGCCAGACCGGACTATCGGTCGCCTTCGATCTGCCGACGCTGATGGGCTACGACGCCGACCATCCGAACTCGCTCGGCGAGGTCGGAAAATGCGGGGTGTCCGTTTCGTCGCTGGCCGACATGGAGACCGTTTTCCGGGGCATCCCACTCGGCGAGGTCAGCGTATCGATGACCATTAACTCGCCGGCGGCTGTGATCTGGGCGATGTTTTTGGCCGTCGCCGAGAAGCAGGGAGTGGCATGGACGCGCGTTGCGGGAACGCTCCAGAATGACATTCTCAAGGAGTATATCGCGCAGAAGGAGTATATTTTTCCGCCGCGCCCGTCCATGCGGCTGGTCACGGACACGATCGAATTCGGCGCGCGCCACACGCCAAAGTTCAACCCGGTTTCTATCAGCGGGTATCACATTCGCGAGGCTGGATCGACCGCCGTTCAGGAACTCGCCTTCACGCTGCGCGATGGGATTGAGTATGTGGAGTGGGCGCTGGAGCGCGGTCTGGGAGTGGACAGCTTCGCGCCGCGCCTGAGTTTTTTCTTTAACGCGCATAACGATTTCTTTGAGGAGATTGCGAAGTACCGGGCGGCGCGGAGAATGTGGGCGCGCATCATGCGGGACCGCTTTGGCGCAACCGAAGAGCGCAGCATGAAGCTGCGGTTCCACGCGCAAACCGCCGGCTGCTCCCTGACCTGGCAGCAGCCGTACAACAACATCGTCCGCACTACGATTCAGGCGCTGGCGGCCGTGCTGGGCGGCGCGCAATCGCTGCATACCAACTCCCTGGACGAGGCCTACGCTCTGCCCAGCGGACAGGCAGTCGCCATCGCGCTCCGGACCCAGCAGATTATCGCCTACGAAAGCGGCGTGCCATCGGTGGCCGATCCGCTTGGCGGCAGCTACTTCATCGAGGCGCTGACCGCCGAGATGGAGAAGAGCGCGGAGGAGTACATCCGGCGCATCGACGCCATGGGCGGCATGATCCCGGCCATCGAGAGGGGGTTTCCGCAGAGCGAGATCGCCAACGCGAGCTACGAATATCAGCGCTCCATAGAGACCCGCGACCGCCTGATCGTCGGCGTAAACGCGTTCACCGAAGCGAACCCGGAGCGGATCGAGCTGTTGCAGATCGATGAAACGGCCGAGCGGGAGCAGGTCCGCAAGCTCGCCGACCTGCGCGCGGCGCGCGACAATGCGCGCGTACGCTCCGCGCTCGATGCCCTCCGGCGCGCCGCCCGGGGGACGTCGAACACCATGCCCTACCTTCTCGACGCCGTCCGCGCCTATGCCACGCTGGGCGAGATCTGCGACGTGTTCCGCGAAATTTTTGGAACATACCAGGAAACCAGCGTTTTATAATTGACGGCAAGGCGATTCGCGGCGGCAGGTTGCGCAAGGGCGGCTGAGCCAGTCAGGCTTCGCCGGCGCCGCAACCCGCAGGAAGCGGTTGCCGATCCGGATGCACAACCGAATCCGAGTGCTCGTAGCCAAGCCCGGACTGGATGGGCACGACCGCGGCGCCAAAGTCATTGCTCGCGCCTTGCGTGACGCCGGAATGGAAGTGATCTACACCGGCCTCAGGCAGACGCCGGAGATGATCGTGAATGCAGCTTTACAGGAAGACGTACAGGTAATCGGCTTGTCGATACTTTCCGGCGCGCACAACGCCATTGTGCCGCGCATCATGGAACTGCTTCGCGAGCAGCAGATGGACGACGTTCTTGTCGTAGTCGGCGGTACGATTCCAGACGAGGACGCCCAAAAACTGAAGAGCATGGGAGTGGCCGCCGTATTTCAGCCGGGCGCGCCGCTGGACGAGATCGTGAACTTCATCCGGGCATCAGTGAACGAGCTTGTTTAAGCAGCGTCCGGGCGGCTGAAAAGAAGAGGAACATGCAGGAAAAACTGAACATTGCGGTGTTCGTCGATTACGACAACATCGAAATCGGCGTCAAGTCGACGCTGCGGCGCGAGTTCGACGTATCGCTCGCGCTCGATTCCCTCAAAGAACGGGGCGATATCGTCGCCAAGTTTGCGTACGCGAACTGGAGCCGCCAGGAAGGGGCCACGCGCCAGATGGCCGAAAACGCGGTCCAGATGGTGCAGCGCATCCCCTCGCCGCGCGGCGATAAAAACGGCGCGGACATCAATCTGGCTCTGGATGCGCTCGAAATGGCCTTCACGCACAATCACGTGAACGCGTTTGCGATCGTGAGCGGCGACAGCGACTTCATTCCGCTGGTGAACAAGCTCAAAGAGTTCGGAAAGACCGTTTATGTGGTCGGGGGCAAGGCTTTCACCAGCACGATTCTTCAACAGAACTGCCACGAATTCATCAGCTACGAATCCCTGCTGCTCGATTCCGAAAAGACCGAGCGCCCGCAGGGACAGCCATCGCAGCAGAAGCGCGAATTTCAGCCCCGCGACCGCCGTCAGCGGCCGGCGCCGCTCGATCTGGCTCAGGCCATGCCGCTGGTGGAACGCGCGCTCCAGGTGCTTGATCGCCGCGGCGTGCAGCCGCAGCTCGGGCTGCTCAAATCCACGATGCTCCAGCTCGATTCCACCTTTAGCGAGCGCGCCTACGGCGCGGGTAGTTTTTCGGAGTTCATCGACCGCCTGAAAAAGGCCGACTTCGTGAATGTTATCGGCCAGGGCGGCCGCACGGTGATCGAGCGCAAGGGCACGGCCGCGCCGGAACGCGCCGCGGCCAAGCCGGAAGAGGCGCTGCCCGCGCTGCGCGACGTGCTCGAAACACACCGCCTGGAGCTGGAGAATGGAGCTACCGCCGACGAGCTGGCAGCCTGGGTCGCCGACGAACAGCCCAATCTCGATTGGAAAGCGTACGGGTTCCAGGAATTCGCCGAATTCCTCAACTACGCGCAGGACAAACTGCTGGTGCGCGTGGAGCCGGATGAAGAACGCGGGCTGGTGGTTTATCTGGGCGCGGAGTTCTATCCGCCCGCTCCGCCTGAGGAGCCCAGAGCCGCCGAGCCGGCGATCGAAGAGGAGGAGGAAGGGCCGCAGCCCTTTGTCGCCGGTCAGCCGACGATTTTTGAGCCGAACCCTCCGCCTCCTCCGCCGCCCAAGCCAGTGCGAGCGCCTCGCAAACGAGCCACCAAGAAGGCCGCTGGCGAAGCCGCCAGCGTACGACGCCCCAGGCGGAAGAAAACCGAATGATCGAACGAATCTGTCCGCCCGGGACCCCCACGCCGCGCGGCCCCTACGCGCCAGTTGTCCGCGCCGGCGATTTCCTGTTCGTATCCGGCCAGGGGCCGGTTGATCCGGCGACGAACCAGTTTTCTCACGGCGACATCCGGCACGAGACCCGGGTCACGCTGGAAAATATCCGCCGCATTCTCGAAGGCTGCGGAGCTTCGCTTGCCGATGTCGTGAAATGTTCGGTGTTTTTAGCCGACGTGCGCGATTTCGCGCTGATGAACGAAGTCTACGCGGAGTTTTTTGGAGACCACAAGCCGGCGCGGACGACGGTGGAAGCCAAGTTCGCCAATCCGGAAATGAAGGTGGAGATCGACTGTATTGCGTACCGGCCCGATGCAGCCCGCCAGAGGCGCTAGGCGGGAACGGCGTTTGTTGCTGGCCCGGTTGAACTTACGGATCGCCCTGCGCTGGGCGGCAAGCCGGCGCCGGGTGGTCTCAATTTCGGGTTGGACTTCTGGCGCGTCCTGGTATAATTAAGTCAGATGTCAGCTTATTCCGCTCCCGCGGAAAATGCATTGAGCAGAACCTGCCTCAGTCCTGCCTCGCCCCACAGCACCTGATGAAAGCTAGCGTACCGATCAGCCGCGGCATTGAATCTCTGTTTGGAACCCGAGACGAAAACATCCGCGTTCTGGAAGATAACCTCAAGCTGAAGACGCGCCTCTTGAACGACGCTATTGAGCTCGAAGGCGAGGCCGACAATGTCTCCCGCGCCGCCAGCATTCTGGAGGACTACTTCGCGCTGGTTCAGGAAGGTCATGTATTCAACAACGGCGACCTGAACAGTTATCTGCGCGTAGTCACGGGCGACGCCGAGACCACGCTGCGAAGGCTTGTCGAGAGCGGCCGGTCGCGCAGTTTCGGCAAGAAGACTCTTGCGCCAAAGACCATCAACCAGCGCCGGTACGTGGAGGCGATTGAGCGCAACGATCTGGTGTTCGGCGTCGGTCCGGCCGGAACGGGCAAGACCTACCTGGCAGTGGCGATGGCGGTTTCCGCGTTGATGGGCAAACGCGTGAGCCGGATCATTCTCACGCGGCCGGCGGTCGAAGCCGGCGAGCGTTTGGGCTTCCTTCCGGGCACCTTGCAGGAGAAAGTGGACCCGTACCTCCGGCCGCTTTACGACGCGCTGTTCGACATGCTCGAAGCCGAGCGCGTTGAAAAACTGCTGGAGCGCAACGTGATCGAGGTGGCGCCTATCGCCTTCATGCGCGGGCGTACGCTGAATGACAGCTTCATTATTCTGGACGAAGCGCAGAACAGCACGCCCGAGCAGATGAAGATGATTCTGACGCGCACCGGCTTCAACTCAAAAATGGTGGTTACGGGGGACGCGACGCAGATCGATCTTCCGAGCGGAAAGCGCAGCGGCCTGATTGATGCGGTCGAGATCCTGCGCGGCGTCGAAGGGATCAGCTTCATCCAATTCGACGACCGCGATGTGGTGCGGCACTCGTTGGTGCAAAGAATCGTGAAGGCGTACGAACGCTATCAGGAGAACATCGCCGGCCGCCAGCTTTCCTTAAAACTGGATGGGGGCGGCGAACGGGAAAACGGAGCGCAGACTCCGGAGATCGCGCCGCCTGCGTCATCCCGCCCGGACGCGGCCATTCCGCTGGCGTAACGGGTTGCGTATGCCCGCTCCCGAGAGCGCGATTTTATTCCGTTGCGGTTCTGCGGCCTTTGACCGCTCGCGGCTGCGCGGATTCGCCGCGGCCTTGCGTGATAAGGTCGCCGGGGGCAGATCGTTCACCTGCCTGATCGCCCGCGACCGCGATTTAGAGCGTCTCAACGCGCAGTTTCTCGGCAGGGATTATCCGACCGACGTCCTCTCCTTTCCTGCCGGCGGCCGCGACGGATTCCTGGGCGAAATTGCGATTTCACTCGACCGTGCGCAGGAGCAGGCGTCAGAATACGGCCATAGCGTGGAAGATGAGCTTTGTATTCTCATGCTGCACGGCGTCCTGCATTTGATGGGACTGGACCATGAACGCGACCGCGGTCGGATGCGCAGCCTGGAGACGCGGTGGCGCAGAGCGCTCAACTTGCCGGCGGGCCTGATTGAACGGACGCACGCATGATTCTGGCAGCCACGGGCCTCATTATCGCGCTGGCCGGCGTGCTGACCTTTGTCAGCCTCCTGCAACTGCTGTATCTGGAATCGGTCCGGTTGCGGGCGCGGGAATACCGCTCGCTGGCGTATTTCAAGGAGAGGCTCCAGGAGGAGATCGGGCTCAAACTGGACGACGGCGCTCTGGCATTTTCTCTGATCAAACACGCCTGTCTGGCCTTGATGGGAGTGGCGTTCGCCGTGGTGGCGGCGCAAGCCGGGCGCGCGCTGGAGGGCGTCGCCGGCGCCTGCATCCTCAGTCTGCTGGTGATGCTGGCGGCCACCTACGTTGTTCCGCAGATCCTGTATCGCCGCAGCTCCATGCGCTGGCTGAGCCCGTTGACGCCTGTCGCCAGGGCGATGGCGCTTCTGACGCGGCCGTTGATGTGGTTGCTGAATTTCATCTACTCGGTTTCGGATTTCGGCGCCCGCGAGCCGGCCGAGCAGGAGCCGGAAAACGCGGCCGAGCACATCGAAGCGCTGATCTCTGCCGGCGAGGAGGAGGGCATCATCGAGGAGGAGGACCGCAAGCTCATCCAGTCGGTCGTGGCCTTCGGCGACAAGACGGTCCGCGAAGTTATGACGCCCCGGCCCAACATCGTGGCCATCGAAGCCGATAAGACGCTCGAAGACTTGCGGCAACTGGTGCTGCGCGAGCAGTACTCGCGCATTCCCGTCTACGAGGGGGGCATTGACCAGGTGATCGGCTTCGTGCACGTCCGCGATATGTTCGAGCTGGACCAGCAGCATCTCGAAACGCGCAAGGTCCGCGAACTCATCCGGCCCATACGCCTTGTTCCGGAGACCAAGCGCGTCAACGACCTGCTTCGAGAAATGCAGCAGGACGGCGCGCACATGTCGATCGTGGTGGACGAATACGGCAACACGGCCGGACTGGTCACAATGGAAGATATGGTGGAAGTCATCGTGGGCGAGATTCACGATGAACATGAGCCGGAGCGCGACATTGCCGAAGAGCCCAATGGGGCGTACGTGGTCTCCGGCAGCTTCGATGTCGACCGCCTGCGCGCCCTGGTCGAATTCCGGCCGCACGAAGATACGGAATCCACCACCGTGGGCGGCCTGGTGACCGAATGGCTTGGCCGCGTGCCGCGGGTTGGCGAATCGGTGGAACGGGACGGAATCCGCATTGAGGTGCTGGCTGGAAACGATCTGCGCGTCGAACAGGTGCGGGTTTCCAAGGCGCCGCCGGTCGTTCCGGATCTAGAGCACGCGGAGAAGCAATAGGTGTTCCGCGCCGGTTTTGTGTCTATTCTGGGCCGGCCGAACGCGGGGAAGTCGACGCTGCTGAACGCCCTGGTGGGCGAGAAGCTGGCCATCGTCGCCAAAAAGCCGCAGACTACGAGGACCGCGATCCAGGGGGTCCTGAATACCGGCGATGCGCAGGTGGTCTTCGTGGACACGCCCGGTATTCACAAGTCCGACACGCTGTTCAACAAGCGCATGATGGACACCGTGCGCGCGGCGCTGGAGGACCGCGACCTGCTGCTCTTTGTTGCTGACGCCCGCCGGCCGCCCGGCGAGGAGGATGCGCGCGCCGTCAGCATCCTGAACAGGAGCGGCGCGCCCGCCTTCCTGGCGCTCAACAAAATAGACCGCCTGCCGAACAAGGCGGTTCTTCTCGAGCGCATCGAACAATACCGGGCGCTGCATGATTTCCGCGAATATTACCCCATATCAGCGCTGACCGGCGACGGCCTGAACGAACTGAAAAAGGGCATTATCGAATGCCTGCCGGAAGGGGAGCCCCTGTTCCCGGCCGACTACATCACCGATCAGCCCGAACGGTTTCTTGTCGCGGAGCTGATCCGGGAAAAGATTCTGGAGGCCACGCAGCAGGAGGTGCCGCATTCGACAGCCGTGCTCGTAGACCGGTGGGAAGAGACTTCGAGACTGACCCGGATCTACGCCACGATCTACGTAGAACGCGAGGGCCAGAAGGCGATCGTCATTGGCGCCGGCGGCGCCAGGCTCAAACAGATTGGCACGGCGGCGCGGACCGAAGCCGAGCGGCTGCTCGGGCGCAAAATCTACCTGGAGCTGTTCGTGAAAGTCAAGCCGAACTGGCGCGAAGATCCGCAATTCCTGAGTGAGATCGACTGGCGTTCTATGGCAGGATTGTAGATAGCGTATGCGCATTCAAACGCTGGCCGCCAGTTTTGCGCTTGCGGCCGCGATGGCCCTGGGTCAAGGCAACCCCGCCGACGACCGCCTCTACGACCAGGTCCGGCTCAAGCTCGCCGGCGACCGTGACATCGGCAGCAATGCCATCGAGGTCGAGGTCCACGATGGCGTGGTCACGCTCAAAGGTAAAGTGGCCAAGGCCAAGCAGAAGACCAAGGCGGAACATGTCGCCAGGAAGGTCAAGGGCGTGAAAAACGTCGTCAACCAGCTGGTGGTCTCGCCGTGAATCCCCCTTGCGACGCCCTCCGGCCGCAAGACCCTGCAGCATAGGCGCGGCGCGGAGCGTCATACAGGCGTGAAGATCATTACTCCGCTGATTGCGCCCGCGCTTCTCTGGACGCTGCCGCTTTCGCCTGCCGCCGTTCCCGGCGATGTTGAGCGCGCCCGCTCGATTCTGAGCAATGGCGCGCAGGACGGCAACCCTGAAGTCCGCAAGGAGGCTGCGCTGGCCATCGGGCTGATCGGCAAGCGGGAGCGGGCCACGGAACTGGTTATTCCGCTGCTTGATGATTCCGATGTTCAGGTGCGCGTGGCAGCCATCGCCGCCGTCACGGATCTGGCCGATCGCCGCGCGATACCGCAATTGAAGAAAAAGTTGGAAGATCCGGTTCCGGAAGTCGCCTTTGCTGCGGCGAAAGCTCTGTACGCTTTCAAGGATCCTGACGGGCGGGAGGCCTTGCTCGCCATTTTGGAGGGAGAAAAGAGCGCCAAATCGAACCCGATCCGATCTCAATTCCGCGAAATGATGCGCATGTTCCACACGCCGAAGACGGCAGTGTTATACGCAGTCCGGCAGGGCATCGGGATGGTTCCGGTGCCGGGATTGGGCGCGGGCGTGGGCGCGCTGGAGTCGCTGCTGTGGAACACAGATCTCTCGCCGCGGGCGTCGGCGGCGCTAATGATGGCCAAGGACAAAGATCCGGAGACGCAACGTGCGCTGGTGGAAGCGCTCTCCGACGGGGACTGGTCGGTGCGCGCCTCCGCAGCGCAGGCGATTGCGCTGCGCAATGATCCGGCGCTTCGCTCGGCGCTGACGCCGAAGCTTTCCGACGATGACCGGCGCGTGCGGTACCGCGCTGCGGCGGCGTACTTACGGCTTGTGAATCTGGCCAATCGCCGGCCGGGCAAAAAGACCGCGAGGGGGTAGTCAGCCGCTCTTACGATTCTTGACAATGCACGCGTAACCGGGGGAGTCGTACAGAGCGCCATTTTAAAGTAATGAAGTACGGTATAGCGTTCGTGTGCGCCTGCGCGCTCCTGCTTGCGCAAACCGAGGCGCCCAAGCCCGCCGCGGGCCGAGTGATTGGGGAAGTAACGGCGAAAGATCCGTCAGGCAAACAACTTACGGTCAAGGCGGACAATGGGACGGTTTACACGGTTACGCTGACCGATGCAACGCGCTTTCTGAAAGTCGCTCCCGGCGAAAAGGACCTTAGAAATGCGGCGGCGATCAGCGCCGCCGATATCGGGGTCGGCGACCGCGTCATGGCTCGAGGCAGCGTGTCGGAGGAGCAGAAAAGCCTCCCGGCATCTTCGGTCATCGTCATGACGAAAACGGACCTGGCGCAGAAGCAGCAACGCGAGCGCGAGGAATGGCAGCGGCGCGGGGTTGTGGGACTGGTTAAAGAGATTCACCCCGAGGCGAATGAGATCACCATCGAAACGCGCGGGCGAGACGGCGTGAACCAGATCATGGTGGTGACGACTCCCAAAACGCAGTTCCGGCGCTACGCTCCGGACTCAGTGCGGTTCGCCGACGCCAAGCCGAGCTCGCTTGCCGAGATCAAGACCGGCGATCAGCTGCGAGTGCTCGGCGAGAAGCCTCCGGAAGCCAACAAGATTACAGCTGAAGCGGTGGTATCGGGTTCGTTTCGCACCATCGGAGGCACTGTCATCTCGGTCAACCCGGCCAACGGGGAAATTCAGCTGAAGGATCTCGACACCAAGAAGCCGATCACCATAAAGACCAACGCGGACACGCAGTTCAAGAAGCTGCCGCCGCAGGCGGCGATGTTCCTGGCCATGCAGTTGAATCCGGACGCGGCGGCCACGATCCGGGCGAGAGCGGCGGAAGCGGGCGGCGGCGCCGATCGCGGCGCGGCAGGGCCGGGCCCGGGCGCCTTTCAGCGAAGAGGGCCGGGCGGGGGTCCAGCGCCAGCCAGCGACCGGCCTGCGGGCGACCGTCCGCGTTTTGGCGGGCCCGGAGGCCCGGGCGGGCGCAATGCGGATATTCAGCAGATGCTCGAACGAATGCCTTCTTTCTCCCTGGCCGAGCTGAAGCCCGGAGATCCGCTGATCGTTTCGAGCACGGTGGGCGCGGACCGGTCCACAGCGCACGCCATCACGGTTTTATCAGGAGTAGAGCCGATCCTCACTGCGGCGCCCCGCGGCCAACTCAATCTGGGCACGTGGAGTCTCGAAATGCAGATGCCACAATAAACCGGCATTTGCATCAGTGAACTGCGATCAGCAGACGTACGGAGGATATGCATGAATAGAAAGACAGTAGCGATACCAGCGTTGCTGCTGTTTCTGATTGCAGGGGCGTCGTTTGGCCAATCAACTCTCGGAACGCTGAAAGGGCAGGTTACTGACGAATCCGGCGCCGTGATCCCCAATGCGAAGATCACGATCACGGCCGGGCGCTACACGCGCACGATCACGTCCGGCGTTGACGGCGCATTTTCCGCGGCGGGCATCCCCACGGGCACGTACACCGTGCAAGTCACGTATCCGGGGATGGCGCCCTATCAGAACACCGCGGTCATTATCAATGCGGGCGGCGCGACGACCCTCAACATTCAGATGCGCGTCCAGCTCGAAACGCAGCAAGTCACCGTTCAGGAGACGGTGCAGAACCAGGTGAGCACGGATCCTTCCAGCAATGCCGGCGCGCTGGTGCTCAAGGGCGACGACCTGGCCGCGCTTTCCGACGACCCCGATGATCTTCAGGACGATCTTACCGCGCTGGCCGGCCCGTCAGCAGGGCCGAACGGCGCGCAGATGTTCATCGACGGATTCACGGGCGGCCGCCTTCCTCCCAAAGAATCGATTCGCGAGATCCGCATCAATCAAAACCCCTTCTCGGCCGAATACGACAAGCTCGGCTACGGACGCATCGAGATTTTCACCAAACCCGGCACGGATAAGTTCCATGGCCAGGCGTTCATGAATTTCAGCGACGGCGTTTGGGACGCGCGCAATCCCTTTTCGCAGAACAAGGCCCCGTTTCAATACAAGCACTACGGCGGCAACATCAGCGGCCCGGTGAGCAAAAAATCGTCCTTCTTTATCGACTTTGAACGCCGCGACATCGACGAAAATGCGGTCGTGAACGCGTTGACGCTGGATCCGCAGACGCTGTCGCCGGTGAGCGTCGCCGAATCGATCGTTACGCCGCAAACGCGCACCACCATCAGTCCCCGGCTCGATTACCAGTTGACGCCCAATATCACGCTGATGGGACGTTACACCTACACGGACACATCCTTTCCCAACGCCTTTCGCGGGCAGTTCGCGTTGCCCGAAACGGCTTCCAGCAGCCAGTCGACCCAGCACACCGTGCAACTGACCGAGACGGCCGTGCTGGGCGCCAAGGCGGTCAATGAGACGCGGTTTCATTTCATGGACGACAACTCCACGCAGCGCGGGTTCAACAACTCCATCCCGCAAATCAATGTGCTGCAATCGTTCATCGGGGGCGGATCGACCATCGGTCTGAACCAGAGCAACTCCAAGCATTACGAATTTCAGAACTATACTTCCATCACCCACGGCGCTCATCTGTTCCGGTTCGGCGCCCGCGTGCGCGCTGTGCAGGACAGCAATTTTGCGCAGACGAATTTTAACGGAACATTCACTTTCGGCAGCGCCTTCAACGTGCCCGAACTGGACGCCAACGGCGAGCCGACGGGCAATATTCTTGAATCGATCAATTCGCTCGAGAGCTACCGGCGGACGTTGTTGTTCCAACGCATGGGCTATACGCCGGCTCAGATTCGCGCGCTGGGCGGGATGCCGACCCAGTTTTCCATTTCCGGCGGCAATCCGTACGCCGCCGTGAGTCAGATAGATCTAGGCCTGTTTCTCCAGGACGACTGGAGGCTCAAGCCGAATTTGACGCTGAGTCTGGGGCTGCGCTATGAAACGCAAACCAACATTCACGACTGGACGGATTTCGCTCCTCGCGTGGGATTCGCGTGGTCGCCGGACGCCCGGGGAAACCGCCCGGGCAAGACCGTGATCCGCGGCGGCGCAGGCATTTTTTACGACCGGTTTTCGGAAAGCTATACGCTGGACGCCATCCGGTACAACGGCATCAACCAGCAGCAGTTCGTTTTGTCGGGTGAGCAGGTGAATTTCTTCCCCGACGTGCCCAGCATTGCAACGCTGACCAGCGCCAGGCCGCAGGCGATTGACATGGTGTACTCGGGTCTTCAGGCGCCCTACATTATTCAGAGCGCGCTGGGCGTCGAGCGCCAGCTTCCGTTCAGCAGCACGATTGCGGTCACGTTCACGAACTCGCATGGGCTGCACCAGCTTGTGTCGCGCAACATCAATGCGCCCCTGCCCGGGACCACGCTGCGGCCCAACCCCAGTCTGGGCGAACTGCAGTTGTTCGAGTCGTCGGGCATTTTCAATCAGAACCAACTCATGGTGAATCTGAACACGCGGATGACCCGCACCTTGACGCTGTTTGCGATGTACGCGAATAATCATGCCAAAAGCGACACGGACGGGGCGGGTTATTTCCCTGAGAACCAGTACGATCTCAACGCCGAATACGGCCGGTCGTCACTGGACATCCGGCATCGGTTCGCGCTCGGCGGCTCGCTCATGATGAAGTGGGGATTGCGGCTGAGTCCGTTCATCATCGCGCATTCGGGCTCGCCGTTTAACATCTTCGTAGGGCGTGATCTGAACGGCGACCTGATCATCAACGATCGGCCGGCCTTTGCAACCACAGCGCAGTTGGGCCAGCCCAACATTGTTCAGACGGCGTGGGGGATCTTCAACCTGGCGCCGAAGCCGGGAGATGTGATCATCCCCCGCAACTATGGTGAGAGCGCCGGATTTTTTGCCGTCAATCTCCGGCTCAGCAAAACCTGGGGCTTTGGAGCGGAGCGCGGCGCCGGCGTACGTCCGACCGGCGATGCCGGCGGCGGTCGCGGAATGCGCATGGGCGGCGGGGGCATGCGAGGCGGCGGAATGCGCATGGGCGGCGGACGAGGGCCGGGCGGCTTCTTTGGCGGCGACGCGACCAGCCGGAGATTCAACCTGATTTTTTCGATTAACGCCCGCAACTTGTTCAACACCACCAATTTCGGGCCGTACACGGGCAATCTCGGTTCGCCCTATTTTGGCACGGCAAATTCTATTTCGGGCGGCGGGTTTGGAGGAGGCGGCGGAGGCGGCGGCTTCGCCGGGGCGGCGACCAACCGGCGCGTCGACCTGAGCCTGCGCTTCATTTTCTAGCCCGCCGGCGGGAACTGCGGGCCTTCGTCATGCGCTGGGTCTCGAAGGCGCGGTTTCCGGCCGAGAGCGGCCGGAATGGGTTCTGCCGCGCGCACCGGCAGGTGCGGATCTGAATCGATTCACATTCCGGACTCCGGCATGGTATGTTTATCGTTGCGATGGCAACCATCAAGGAAGTCGCGCGCCGGGCTCGCGTGTCAGCCGGCACGGTGTCAAACGTCCTGAGCGGCGCCATTCCAGTCAGCGAGCGCCTGAAACAACGCGTTCTCGAGGCCGTCCGTGAGCTGGATTATCACCCGAATCACGTAGCCCGCAGCCTGAAGCTGCGCCAGACCAAAATGCTGGGGCTGGTGGTGTCGGACATCACCAATCCTTTCTTTCCACAGATGGTGCGCGGCGCCGAGGACGCAGCGTGGAAGCACAACTACATTCTGATCACCTTTAATTCGGATGACCGGCAGGACCGGGAGCGGCAGCTGCTCTCGGCGCTGAGGACGCGGCGCGTTGACGGCATTCTGCTGGTAGCCGCCGCGACCGAGGGCGATCTTTCTCATATACAGTGCGTTATGGAGGCCGGCATTCCGATCGTGGCCGTCGACCGCGCGCTGGAGTCGCTGCAAGTGGATTGTCTGACTGTGGACAATATTGCCGGCGCGCAGGAGTGCGTCCATCATCTGATTGAACGCGGCCACCGGCGGATCGGCATTATCACTGGACCGCCGCACCTGCCCGTCGCCCGGGACCGCCTGGAAGGGTATCAGCGCGCGCTCGCGGCGGCGGGACTGCCGTTCGATGCAGCTTTTGTGCGCGATGGCGCTTTCCGCGCCGAAGGCGGCTACCAGGCGGCTCTGGAGCTTCTCAGCGAGGTCCGGCCGACGGCGATATTCACCTCCAATGCAGTGATGGCCCTGGGGGTGCTTCGCGCTCTGAACGAGATGGATCTCGAAAGTCCGCGCGATGTCGCTGTGGCGACGTTTGACGATCCGCCGTTCGCCGAGGCCGTGCGGCCGCAACTCACATCCGTGGCGCAGCCTTCCTACGATCTGGGATACAAAGGCGTGGAGATTCTGTTGCGGCGCATCCATGAGCCGAATCGCAAGCGCGTGAGCCAGGTGCTTAAGACCGAGCTGAAAATCAGAGCGTCCACCGAGCCGCGAACAAGCGCGATGGAACACGACTGGCGCCACACCAGCGCTATGGGCTGAGGATGTCCTCGAGAGCCGGCTGGAGTTCCGGAAAGCGGAAGGCGTAACCGGCTTGCAGCGCGACCTGCGGCAGAACTCGCGCTCCCCCGAGCAGCACGCCCGCCATTTCGCCGAACAGAACCCGCAACGCCAATGACGGAACTGGAATGACGGCCGGGCGCCCGAGCGCCTGCGCGAGCGCGCGCGTGAAAGCGGCGTTCGTGACCGGGTGAGGCGCGGTGACGTTCACCGGTCCGTCGAGACTCTGCCGCGACACGGCCAGCAGGATCAGGCTGACGGCGTCTTCGATATGGATCCAGGACATCCACTGGCGGCCCGATCCGAGCCGCCCGCCTGCTCCGGCGCGAAACGCCGGCAACATTTTCGCCAGAGCGCCGCCGCCTTTGCCGAGCACGATGCCGATCCGCGGGTTGACGACGCGCAGGCCATAGCGGCGCGCGCGCTGCGCTTCGCGCTCCCAATCCAGCGCGACCGCGGCAAGAAAATCGCGGCCAGGGGGCGAACTCTCGGTGAGTATCTCGTCGCCGCGATCGCCATAGATCCCGATGGCCGACGCCGAGATTAGCACAGCGGGCTTGCGCTCGAGCCTGCCGATCGCACTGACGAGACGGCGCGTGCCATCGACCCGGCTGGCGCGGATGCGGCGCTTGACGTCTTCGCTCCAGCGCTGCGCGACCGGTTCGCCGGCCAGATGAATCACCGCGTTTGCGCCCTCGAGCGCTTCGAGCGGCGGCTCGGCGACCGCAAGATCGCAGACGAAGCAGCGCGGGTTCTCGCCTGGACGCGCCCGTCTGCTGAGCAGCGTCAGGGCGTGGCCCTCCAAGAGGAGGCGCTGGACCACGCGCTGGCCGATGAAGCCGGTGGCGCCTGTCAGCGTGATTCTCACGCGCGCGCCTCCAGGTCCGCGATCTCCTGTATGTATGCCGCCGCGTTGGTTTTCCGGCGCATGCCTTCAAGCGACATATACCGCACTTTACCGAAGATGGGGCGTTCCGGCCAGGGCCGGTCGTGCAGGCCGAAACACCACAGAATATTTGCGTAGGTGTTCGGATCGCGCCCGTCCAGCGCATAGCGGTCGTGCAGATAGACCATCGCGTTGAACGCATCCTCGCAGGAACGCGACCACTCGATAATTTTCTTGCCCCAGTACATGCGATAGTAGCCGTGGATCTTGCCCCGCAACAGCAGCTCCTTCTGCGTGGCGTTCCACAACTCGTCATAGGTCGCGGCGCGCTCCAGTTCATCCAGCGAGTAGATTCGCGGACGCGGGTCGGCGGCATGATCGCGCAGCGTTTGCAGCGCCCACCGGGGGAGATTCTCGAGGGACGCCGGATTCTCCGCGTAACGCGCGAAATTGAACGCAAGCTCACGGCGTACAATCAGCTCTTCGAGGAATTCATCCGCAATGAGCCGGTTCTCGTCGGCATAGGATTTCACCTGAAGAGCGACGTCAAGCGCCGAAATATGCCCGAAGTGAAGATAGGGGCTCAACTCCGAAGTGGCGTGCGCGGACGGCTCATTCCGATCGCGGGCGTAGCGCCAGAGCTTGTTCTCAAGAAACTCCCGCAAACGGCGTTGAGCGGCGCGGGCGCCGCCCGGAAAGCCGGCCGCGGGCTTGACCGAGTGATCGATGTCGCAGCTCGCCGCCAGGCTCGCGATGTTCTCCGCCGTCACCTCAGTGTGAAACGCAGGCGCAGGGCCCTGGAACCGCCGGCGCATTCGCAGCGGGCCGACCGGCTGCAAGCACGCGGGCAGCAGCCGGGCGATCTTGGGGCGCAGCGTGTAGGCTGCGTATTCGCGCTTTTCGATCGCGCTCATGGGGACCACGCAGCTTGAGTCCACCGCGATATATGGCGCATCGAGGCGCTGCGGCGCGCGGGCGTTGTGGACGCGCGCAACGAACGTCGGGTAATCGTCGGTTACTACTGCGCGCGCACGCCGGGCAAGCCGATACAGAATATCGTTCGGATCGGTGTGCCGGCGTCTCAGATAAAAGATGTAGCCGATGCCCAGCGAGCGCAGCCGCCGGGCCGTGTCCGGCGCGCCTTCGAGCAGAAATGTGTGCAGACGGTCGCTGGCGTATGGATAGTCGTAGGTGAGTCCTTCATACACGAGCAGCGGCAGGTCGCTCTCGTTCGCCAGGCGGGCGGCATACTCCAGGGCATGATTTGATTGCGCCCGGCGATTCATCTGGGCCCAGTACAGGACGTACTCAGCATCGGGCCGGAACGCCCGGTCATTGAGAATGCGCACGCGCGAGTTCACAGGAGATGAGATGAGCAAAAACAACCCCCGGCTACAATGAGAGGAGTCGATTCATGCGGTGTTTTAACCGGTGGAAGCTGCTTGCCGCGTATCTCGCCAGGCGCGAGCGCGTACCGGCGCTTCCGGTGGAGTTTATTGTCGAGACCACGGCCAAGTGCAATTTGTACTGTCCAATGTGTCCGCGCGAGACGCACCGGCAGCCCAAGGAAGATATGACCGACGAGATCTTCGAGCGGCTGGTGCGCGAATCCGGCGGGAGCGCCGAGCATATGATGCTGATCGGTCTCGGCGAGCCGTTCATGGACCGCAAGATTTTCGATCGCATCGAGTATTGCGCGCGGCACGGCGTCTCCACGCTGCTGTCGACCAACGGCACGTTTCTCGACGAAAAGACTTCCGAGCGGCTGCTGGCGACGCCGCTCGAGCACATCACGCTGAGCTTCGACGGCGCCACCAAAGAAACGTTTGAGTACTACCGCAAGGGCGCCCGGTTTGAGAAGGTGCGGGACAACTTTGTGCGCTTCGCGCGGATGAAGAAGGAACGCGGCGCAAGGGTGCAGGTGGTTGTGCAGATGGTGCGGATGGACGGCAATGCTCACGAGGTGGACGACTTCGTCCGTTTTTGGAAAAGCGTGCCGGGCGTCGACCAGGTCCGCGTCAAGGCGGACGAGACCAACCTCCTGCAGCCCGAAGCGGGCCACGCTGCAAACGACTGGAAGCATCCGTGCCACTATTTGTGGCGCGGTCCAATGTACGTCAAGCATAACGGTGACGTCTATCCCTGCTGTCAGAGCTACATGCTGGATGGCGCGCCGGTCGGCAACATCGGCCGGCAGACGCTTGAGAGCATTTGGAATTCGGCGGAGATGATGCGCATGCGCAGACTGCATGCGGGCGGGCGCGCGGGCGAAATCGACGTCTGTTCGCGGTGCTGCACCACCATCCCGCACCCGGCGCTGGTTGCCGGCAGCCTGCTCCTGCACGGGCGCACGGTGCGGCGCGCGCTGCCGGCGGTCGAGCGGTTGACGTACTTTTCGAAGCTGCCGTTGCGTCTGCTGCGGCCGCCGAGCAGGCCGGCGCGCCGCGAGGACCTGGTGCAGATCGCGAAGAAATAGGGCCGGACGCCTCGTCCGGCCCACCGACTATTTGTAGTTCACCAGCTTGCCGCTGCTGTTGGCGGCCGCGATGAAGCCATTGTCGAGACCCGGCGCCGTGAACCGAACTGGCTGGGCGCTGAGGCTCAGCGACAGCAGGCCGGTCGGGACCGAGACGCCGCTGATGGTCATGCTGGGCGTCATGGCCAGCAGGACGTACGGCGGCACTGTAAATGCGCCTGCGCTATAGGGCGCCATGCACTGGAATCCGCTGGCGATCGCGGTCCTGGGATCGCTCGGATTCGAAGCCGTGTAGGAGTTGCCCATGATCGTTACGAACCCGGAGTAGGGATTCGTTTTGTCCCAGGTCACCGTCACGCCTGCGCCGCGGTTCACATCGGTGATGCTGTTGATGTTGGTCCAGTTAATTGCCGGCGGCAAAGTAATGCTCGCGCTGAAGGGGCCAACATCCGCGCCGGTGTTGCTGAAGGTGAATTGCCCTCCCGAATCGGGAATGAACAACGGCGACGTCGATCCAGTGGCGTTGCTGCCGCTGAGACTGTAGCCGAGGTTCTGACTCTTGGTCAGGTTGATGGTGGAACCATTCGGGACTTTCATGGACAGCGTTCCGGCATCCAGGGCCTTTGATTGAATCCCGACGTTCAGGGATGCCGTCTGGCTGCCCTGCACCTGGTAGACGGTGCAGCTGCCGAGCGAAATTAACTGAAATTGGGGAAGCGCCTGCGCCGCATTGACCTGGTTGATGATCACTTCAGAGAAGCTCGCGCTGGCGAAGTCGACTGCGGTGACGCTGCCGCCAATGGTTGGCCCGCCCGGGATCGAGATGGCTGGCGTTTGGGACGTGGCCTTGCCGAGTATAATGGCGCCGCCGCGATATGTCCCCTTCGCGAGGAGGTCCCGCAGATCGCTCGAGGTAAGTCCGCCAGAAGCCGGGTCGGAGCAAACGCGCCCGCTCGCCGCGACAGGAATAGTGGCCGTGTTGCTGACCATGGTCGAGGCGCCCGTTCCGGTTTGAACCACGACGGAAACGTTGCAGCCGGCAACTCCCGGCGGCACGACAACGTTGATCTGGTCGACTCCCGGAAACTGCGAGCGTCCCGCATATGAGGGTTTTACGAGCTGTCCGCCGATATACACCTGCACGGCGCTGGCATTCGTCTGATCCACTTGCGCAAACGGGTACTTCGTTTCGTCGCCTTGCGCCGGCCCGATCCCGCTCCCCCACAGCACGAGCGTCTCTCCCGGATTGGCCGCCGAGGTTGCGCTGAGCAGCGAGTAGCCATCGCTTGCGTTCTGCGCGACCGCCGGACCCGTGCCTGCGCCGTTCAGCGTATCGATTCCGAACGCGGCCGGTACAACCGTGATCTGACTCTGTGAGCTGGCGACGTTGTTAAAGGTGACGGTTACCGTGCCGGTCCCGACCGGCGTGCGCGAGGGCAGGATCGCGGCGATCTGGGTTGCCGATACGTAATAGGGAATGGCTTGAACGGTTGTGCCATTCACGGTCACCTGCACCGTGACGCCTTTCAGGTTGGTCGCCAGCGGTCCTTGTGAAAGATCCGGCAGCACAGGCGTCTGCGCCGGACCGAGATTCGACCCGAAGATGGTAAACACCGATCCCTGGGCGATTCCGTAATTTGGCATGCCTCGAATGATGTTGCTGTAGTTGTTCTGGACGGCGGCGATGCTCGGCTGAGCCAGCGCCGCGCCGGCAAGGAAAGCCGGCATCAGACAAAACCTGAGGATAATTTTCATTTAGTCTCGTATCTCCCAGTGCTGCGGCATTCCCGTGGGAATGCTCCAAAGATATCGCCGTTCCAGCGCAGAATTCGGCTCAGAGACGATATCTGTCCAAAATTCTGTATCTGGCGACGCACTGTTGGAGACGGGACGCCGCCCGGGGAAAGACCCCAACGCACCGGACGGGGTCCGCCCGGCCAAATCAATCCATGATACCCCGTGGAGGCGAGCGCTACCGCCGCCGAGCGTCGCCATCGGGCGCCGCTGCGGCTTGGGGCCGAGAAAAACCGGCAATCACAGATTTCGTCTCGACTCTTTTTCTTTTAGTACAAGCACTTGCGTGACATCGAACATCGCTATGAACCATGCTTGCCCGTATCCTGGAGGCGGAAGGACACGATGAAACGAACCATTCAAGCCATGATCGACGAACTGGCGCCGAAGCCGAAGGCGCCGCTGCCGACGGATCTGGACAACCAGATCCTCTCGCGCGATCCGCTGCAAAGACAGCGTCAGCTCGATCAGCGGGCTCAGGAAGACGAAGAGCGCATCGCCCGGTCGTAGCCGGACGGCGCGAGCGGCGCCCGGCGCGGCGCCGCTATCCTGGAGGGGGATGACCCCGATCGAAATCACGCCGACTGAGGTCAAACGGCGCATGGACGCAGGCGAGCGCATGATCCTGATCGATGTGCGCGAGCCGGAGGAGCACCGGGCTGCTCGCATCGAAGGAGCGCATCTGATTCCGATGCGGACCGTTCCGGCCAGTCTTCAGACCATTGAAGGCTGGTCCGACGAGGCTGACCTCGTTGTATTCTGCCATCACGGAGTTCGCAGCTTGCAGGTGGTCAACTGGCTGCGCGAGCAGGGCGTAACCAATGCCAGTAGCATGGCGGGCGGCATCGACCGGTGGAGCATCGAAATCGATCCAGCCGTCCCGCGCTATTACTGAGAAGCCGGCTGATCGTCGCGATGGAGGATATAGCGCTCCTCGGTGTTGTGCTCCACAAACTTGCGTGAGTAGGCCATGGGATGATACACGCCGTATTTCCATTCTTCGAGCAGGTCGTCATAGTAGCGGCTGCGCGGGTCGCCGGATTCCCCGGGCGCGTTGGTCATTTCTGAGCGGTCCCAATCGCTCAGATCGATAATCTCGCGATACGACGCCCCGCTGGACTGGCGGAAGTTCGCCCCGCTCGTGGCGTTGATCGTATTGGCGTCGCCCGGGCGCGCAAAGGGCCCGAAACTCCATGGCTTCACTCCGAGGGGATGCCGGAAAAAGATCTGGTGGATGCGGCCCCACTGCCGCTCGCCGGCAGGCAACGCCTTTTCGATTTGCGCCAGCGCAGCGTCCAGCGACGACTGAAGCGCCTTCGTATCCAGGCCGGATTCCAGCTTGCGCAGCACAGTCTCCAGGTTCACTCTGGCGCCGAGGCCATCGCCGAACAGCGCCGGACCGAGCTTGGAAATCCACACTTCGTAAATCAACGCCGGTTCAGAATCGACCCGCATCTGTCCGTCCCACCGGATCATCTCGCGGACGATTTCCGCTTCGCGGCTGCCTTCAGGCGGTCTCCATTGCCGCAGAAGGGCTTGGAAACGCCGGGCGGGCAGGCACAGGATGTCCTGTTGCATTCGTTCGAAATCCATGCGGTCGAGACCGGAGCGGCCGGTCAGCATGGCTTCGATCCGCTCGAAGCGATAGGGCAGCGCCCATTCGAATCCGAGCTGGTGCGCATATCCCGGCGGCAGGATATTGTGATTGGCGGTGGCAATGAAGTGCCGCTGGGGATTGTAGAGCTGCGGATGCTCGCTCAGGGGCAAATAACCCTGCCATTCGTATTCACCGGAATCGCCGGGAACCGGAAGAAGGCCGGTCCACCCTTTGCGCACCGGAGCGGCGCCGGCGGCGATCCAGCCAATGTTGCCGTCCGTGTCGGCGTAGACAAGATTTTCAGACGGAACCTTATAGCGCTCGACCGCCTTGAGGAACTCGGACCAGTTTTTCGCTCGCATCAATGATAAAGCCGGCAAATAACCGGCGCCGCCGGGCTCCGCGCCGACCCATTTCAGCGCATAGGCGAGATGATGCTCGCGGTCTTCGTGGATGATCGGGCCATGGATGGTATAGCGCAGTTCAACGCGCTCCGGCTGTGCGCGGCCTTTGACCTTAATGTCCTGTTGCTCGCGCTCGACGGGCCGCCAGGCTCCGCGGTATCGATATTCATCCGGGTTTTGCGGATTCAGCTTCTCGACATAGAGATCCTGCTGGTCGATGCCGACGATGGTGAAACCCCAGGCAATCCACTCGTTATGTCCCACGGCTATGCCCGGAAGCGCCGGCTCGCCCGCGCCGAACACATTGAGACCCGGCGCAACCAGGTGCCACGTCTTGCGCAGCGACGGCAGCATCACCGGGCGATGCGGATCGTTCGCAAGCAGCGGCTTGCCGGTGTGAGTCATCGTTCCGTCGACCACCCAGTTGTTGCTGCCCTGCTCCCCATCGCCCGTCGTCTCGGAGGCTTGCAGCGCCAGCTGTGGCGTGGCGATGGCCGCCTCGTAGTCGCGCAGGATCCCGCGCGTGATGAGCGCAAGGTCGACGCCTTTGGGAATCGCAAGCTGCACGAACGGATCTGGCGGCAAATAGAGCTGCACGGCTTGCAGCCCGAAGCGGCAGATATCCTGAGCGCGCTCCACTTCGGACCGGACATTACGCGTCATCAGCAGGCCCGCGATTCGTGAAACCACGTCCTCAGCCGCCCAGGGCTGTGGATCGTAGCCTGCGAGCTGAAACTCGATTGGGCGCTGCCCTTTGAGCGACTTTATGTAGTGATTGATGCCGGCTACAAATTGCTCGACGATGCGCTTGGCGTCCGGCGCATAGCTTTTCCACTCGGCGTCCCAGTCCCCGCGGAACCGGACCAGGCGCGCCAGGCGGTCGCGGGGAATCGCCTCGGGGCCGAGGATCTCAGCCAGTTTGCCGGTCCCCTGCCGCCGCCAGAGATCGAGTTGAAAGAGGCGGTCCTTGGCGGCGAAGTAGCCTTGGGCATAAAAGACATCGTCGATCGAACGGGCATAGATGTGCGGCACGCCCCAGCGGTCGCGCAGAATTTCGATGTCCGACGCCTGGCCGCCCGCAATGCAGAGGCAAAATGCAAGTAACGTGGTCCGAACTCGGGTCACAACTGAACTCATCATGCCACTGTCCGCATCGATACACTATAGAGAGCATGCTAGCCGCAGGCGACTCCGCCCCCGATTTCGAACTGATCAGCGTGGAGGGCTCGAAGCGCCGGCTGACCGATTTCGTTTCCGGCAAGCCCGCCCTGGTGACCTTCTTTAAAGTGAGTTGTCCGGTCTGCCAGCTGACGTTGCCCTTTGTCGAACGGCTCTCGAAGAGCGACAACCTGGAGTTTATCGCTATTTCACAGGACGATTTGGACGCCACCGAGCAGTTCCGCAAGCAGTTTGGCGTCACGTTTGAAACGCTGCTCGACGAGCCCGGCAAAGGGTATCCGGCAAGCAACGCCTTCGCGATAACTCACGTGCCGTCGATGTTTCTGATTGAACCGGATCGCAATATTTCGCTTGCCGTGTCAGGCTTTTCAAAGCGGGATTTGGAGGCGATCGGCAAGATCGCGGGCGTTGAGCCGTTCCGTCCGGGCGAAAAGACGCCTGATTTTAAAAGTGGTTGAGGGTCGAAAAACTGAGCCTCCGGGAGAGGCTGAGCGAGTGCGTTAATCTGGTGTCAGATGCCTGGAAAAATTGGAGTTCTTGAATCGGCGGCGGCGATTGTCAAGGGGATGGGCGTCACCTTCCGGGAGATGCTCAATCCCACGATCACCGACGATTATCCGGACGCTCCGCCGAATTTTGAGGAGCGCTATCGCGGCGTGCACGTGCTTCAGCGCGACGAGAACGGCCTGGAAAAGTGCGTGGCGTGCTTCCTGTGCGCCGCGGCCTGCCCGGCCGATTGCATCTACATCGAAGCCGCGGAAAACACCGACCAGTTGCGCATCAGCGGCGGGGAGCGTTATGCGAGCGTCTACAACATCGACTACAACCGCTGTATTTTCTGCGGCTACTGCGTCGAGGCGTGCCCCACCGATGCGATCACGCACGGCCACGGATTTGAAATCGCGAGCTACAACACGTCGACGCTGATCTACCGCAAGGAACAGTTGCTGGCGCCGATTCCGGAGGGCGCGCATTTCCCGCTAAAGGCGCAGGAAGTTGCCCCGGCCGGCGGCGGGCACTGAAATTCCCGGCTGTGGCCGCGGAGCTTGCGCGCGGCGGGAAAGCGACGCTCGCCCACTGACGGGAGCAAGGGCGGGGCGGGTTGTACACTGCCAGTATGCTGCTTGTCCTCGCGTCCGCGTTCTGGATGCAGGCGGTTCCGCCGGACGCTGCTGGGGAGCACGCCCGGGGCGTCGAACTCTACAAGCGTCGCCAGTATGTCGAAGCCGCCAAGGCGCTCGAGCGAGCGGCGGCGGCCGAGCGGCAGGACACGCCTGCGTACAGAGAATCCATCCTCCTGCTCTCCCAAAGTTTGTATCTTGCGGGCCAAATGCCGGAGGCGGTGCGCGCGCTCGAGAAGGCGATCGCGGCGGGCGTTCAGACCAACGAAGTCTACTACATGCTCGGCAACGCATCGCTGCATTCGCGCGAACCGGTCAAAGCGCGTCGGGCCTTCGCCGTTATGTATGGCGTGCCCGAAGACTCGGCGGCTGCGCATCTATTGACGGCGCAGATGATGATCCGGCAACAGTTTGAAGCTGACGCTGACCGCGAGCTGGCGCGGGCGCTGGAAATCGACCCCCAGCTCCCGCAAGCGCATTTTTTGCGCGGCGAGCTGGCGATCTTCCACGGCGATCTGGACCGCGGCATCGAAGAGATGCGGCGCGAAATCGGGCTCAATCCTGATTTCGCCATGGCCTACTACCGGCTCGGCGACGCATACGGGCGGCGCGAAGACTGGGACGCGGCCATTCCGGAACTCCAGCGCGCGGTGTGGTTAAACCCGACCTACAGCGGACCATACATCCTGCTCGGGAAGGCGTATCTCAAAAAGAAGGAACTGGCTAATGCTGAAGGGATGTTGCGCCAGGCCATCCGCATGGATCCGCAGAATTCGTCGGCGCACTATCTGCTGGGGCAGACGCTGACGGCGGAAGGCAAGACGGAGGAGGGCCGCAAGATGCTCGAGCGGTCGCAGGAGCTGCGGAAAGCGGAACCGTGACTGGAATGGGAAGGGGAGCGGGCGGGCTATGCGCCGGGCGCGGGCGGCCGGATATGCGCGCTGTGGCCGTACAGCCCTCGCTCCCGAATGTAGTCGAGTACGGCTGGAGGCAGCTCGGGCGGGGAGAATCCGGCGGCGAGTCTGCGGCGGATTTCTGAAGACGAGACCGGCAGCTCGACATTGTCGAGCCGGTGGACGCGCGCGCCGGGCGGGGCCGAGTAGCGGCAGCCGGGCCGCGTCACGACGATAAAATCCACCGAGCGGACGACATCCTCCCAGCGATGCCAGGAGCGGATATCCGCGAAGGCGTCGGACCCGATGATGAAATACAGCTCGTCGGAGGGGTCCTGCATCGAGCGCACGCGGCAGATTGTATTGATCGAATAACTGCGCTCCGGGCCCGCCTCCAGGCGGGAGGGCTCGAACCGCGGGTCGCCCTGACACGCCAGCTCGACCATCCGGTAACGATCCTCATAGGGCGCAACGCTCGCGCGCGGCTTATGCGGCGGATTCGCGGCCACGACGAAGAGAACGCGATCCAGGGCGAAGCGCGCCGCGGCTTCGCGCGCAATGGCGAGGTGGGCGCAGTGAATGGGGTCGAACGTGCCGCCGAAGATAGCGGTCTTCAAGCCGCAGCCTCGCCATGCGCGCGCACGCGCGCCGATAGGATTCCAACGCCGTCGATGCGCGCGCGCACCGCGTCGCCGGGTTGAATGCGCGCGCCCTTTGGGCAGCCGGTCGAGATGAGATCGCCAGGATGCAGCGTCATGTAGTCGCTGTGAAAGCGAACAAGCTCGTAAGGACGGTGGCGCATGTTGCGGACGTAGTCGCGCGAGCAAATGGCGCCGTTGTGTTCCGTGATGACTTCCAGCGAGTCGACGTCGGCGATTTCGTCCGCCGTGACAATTACCGGCCCGAAGCTAAAGAATGTATCAATGCTTTTCGCTCGCGTCAGATAGCGCGGGTTTTTGCGGAGCACGTCGAGCGCGGTGAGATCCAGCGTAGTGGTGTACCCAAAGATCACCTCGCGGACGCTTTCGGCTGGAAGGAAGCGGCATTTCCGTCCGATGATGACGCCCAGTTCGCCTTCGGCGTCGACGTCGTTGGATATCCGCGGCGGAGGCAGGACGATATCGCCCCCCGGCTGAAACATGCAGGAGGCCGGCTTCATGAAGCTGCCGGGCTCTTCGGGCTGCGCCGCCTGGATGTCTTCCGCATGGGATTTGTAGTTGAGCCCGATACACCAGATCTTGGGCGGCGCCTCGTAGGGCAGCAGCGGCCGGACGCGGTCCAAAGGGAGGGCGGGCGCCGCCTCGGCGGAGCGCAGCGGTTCGAGATCGCCGGACTGGATAATGCCGAGCAGATCGTCCGGCGTGCGCGAACCGAAACGCGCGTTGAGTTCCGGTATGGGGACCACGCCTCTCGACGTCAGAACCCCGGCGTGAGGGAGACCATCGTATTCGAATCGTAGAAGTTTCATAGGCTGCGAGCTATGTCGACAAGGTCGCTGAAAATTCCGTAAGCAGTTTGCTCCACGCCCGGCGAAATGGAAACCGTTCCCACCGTACCCAGGAGGTCGGTGTGAAGCAGCAGCAGGTTGGACGTGTCGCGGACGGCGGCAAGGATGTCGGCATCGTTCAGAACTTCCGCGCGAACCCGTACTCTGACGCGATCCTGGGCGCGCCAGCCGCGCGTCACGAGAGCCACTGTTTTTCTTTTCGACGCAAGCTCCTGCACGCGTTCCGGCGTCAGGCGGCCGATGCCGCGGCGGTCCACGTCGAGCGGCGTGAGCTGGGCTCCAAGCAGCACGTTGGCGAGCGCGGCGCCTTTCGCCGCCGAATCCCAGCCGTCGATGTCGAAGCTTGCATCGGCTTCGGCGACGCCGAGGCGCTGCGCGCGGCGTATGCCTTCTTGCAGCGTGAGCCCCTCGCGCATGGCCGCGATGACCACGTTGCTGGTGGAGTTCAGAACGCCGGTGAAGCCCAGGATGTTCACGCCCGGCAGGTTGTTGCGCACAGTGTTAAAAACCGGGGCGCCGTCCAGGACCGTGGATTCAAAACGGAATTGAACGCCGGAGCGCGCGGCCTCGGCGCAGAGGGCCGAGTAGGCGTGCGCGATCGGGCCTTTGTTCGCGGTGACCACGTGCATGCCGCGCGCGAAGGCGGCGCGGATATGCGAAATAGCCGGTTCGCCGGCAGCGGGGTTCAACGTCGTCAGCTCTACGGCTATTTCGGCGCCGGCGCGGTCGAGAAACTCGCCGACGGACGGCGCCGCGGGGCCGAAAACGGGTTCGAGGGGAAGGCCGTGAGCGTCGAATGCGCTGCCGCGTCTGGCCGTATGGATCGCCACAATGCGGAAGGGAAATGCGGAATGGCGGGACAGGAGCAGGCGCGCGAAGGCGCGTCCGACATTGCCGTAGCCGATGAGCGCGAGGTTCAAAGTACAGGCTAACGTGCAGCGTGACCAGTTGCTAGTGGCTGCCGGTCACGCGGAACTTCAGTTTTTGCTCGCTCTCCACCCAGGTTCGGGCGCCGCGGCGAAACAGGACGACGCTGACGGTGTGCGTTTCAGAACCAAGCTTCCAAACCGGGCAGGTCCACTCAAACCCGGCGTTAAGATACTGCGGGCGGTTGTAAATGGCCGCGACGTCAGGACGCGCTAGTCCCAGCCTGGCCGGGTAAATGCGGCCGTCGAGCTTCACATAAACGGCGTCCGGCAGGCGCTCGAGCAGGGCATCGACGGCCGAGCCGGTGAAAGTGATGTAGCCCAGCTTGCCGCTCAGCTCAATCACTTCGCGCGGGCCGCGCATGAGGACGCCTTCGTTGTTGATCATTTCGATCCGGGCCGCGGCGGTCGAGCCCCGGAAGCCGAGGCCGTCGAGCGTGACGAGCTCCGGCGCCGCGGCGCGCAATGTGACTTCGGGCGCTTCATACAATTCGACGCGGGATGCCGGCTCAAACAGCTCCGCGCCGGGGCCGCCGATGGCGAGGGCGTTGAACGGGGCGGCGACCGTGTTGTCGGCAAACAGCATTTGAAGGCTGTCCGGATCGGACGGGAGGAAGTTCACCGGCAGGCCGTCCAAAGCGACTTCGGGCGGAATTCGCGCCGAGAGAAAGGCGCCCGATTCGGAGGCATAGGTCGCGCGCACCTCCGGAATATTGAAGAAAAAACGCCGGAGGCGGCCGGCGATGTTGTAGTCCAGACGGATGCGCGCGATGACGGGGTGATCCAGACGGTCGATCCGAACGGGCTGATGGGCGGTAACGTGGACTGTCCTGAGCGGGCGCCAGCTTGTGAAGCGCGGGCGAGTTCGCCGGCGCAGCAAGATGTGGGGTCCGTAGCGCCCGTCCACATCGTAGCGGCGGTACAGCTCCATAAACATGGCGGGAACGTCCAGAAGCGGATGGCGGCCGTCGATCGAGGCCCAGTCCATCAGGACGAATTCCGGCGCGCGCGCGGAATCGCGAAAGAACGCGGCGTTCCACTCGTCAAGAAAGGACGTATACGCGTCATAGCTCTGAAATATCGGGAACGGGCGGTAATTCAAGCGGTTCGCCGCGGCGTAGGCGCACTCCCAGGGAAAGATCGCAACCGGAGACTGGCCGATTCGGGCCAGGAGTTCGGGCGGAAGCCGGTCGGAGGCCAGCGCGGTCGCGGAAGTCGCCGCCAGACGCGTCCGCGTGGCTGTCCAGTTCCACAGTTCGGGGATGACCGACAGCCGGTCAAAGCCGTAGTACGGATGCGTAAAGGGCGGGTGCATTCGCGTCGCCAGCAGTGCGATGGCAAACGCTGCCAGGATGGGCCAGCGCGCCTTTTCGCGGAAATCACTGAACAGGAACACGAGGCCAATGATGAGCGGCGCGAAGCAGAAGAAGATATCAATGTGTCCCGGGGGTCGTATGAAGGCATGTTTGAACTCAAGAAACAGAGGCCCGATGCAAGCCGCCGCGAGGACGAACGCGCGCTGGCGTAAGAACAGCAGCAGGATGGCGACAGCGATGTAAGCGAGCCCGATCGCGAGGGCGGCGACAAGGTCCTGCGGCGTCGCAGGCTGACTCATGCCGCTGCTGTGCCCGCTGGAAATCTCAAAGCCGGAACGCAGATATCGCAGCATGTCGCCGAAAGAGGGGTTGTATGCAGCATAGGCGATGGCGAAAGAGACGGGCGCGCCGATGAAGCCAATGAGAGCGGCTACGGCGGCCTTGCGGCGATCGACCAACGCCAACGCGAACGGGAACGTCAGGCATGCGCTGAGCGCCAGAATTCCCGAGCTGAGTTTTACCAGCATCAGGCCGGCGCCGACGATGGCCGCCGCCGCGTAGAACATGCGCCAGCGCCGACCATCGAGGGAGCAGCCAAGAAGCAGCAGCGCGACGATTCCGGCGAAAATGTCGGGTCCGGCGTAGCCGAACTCGTCAAACGTGCGCAGTCCGAGATAGAAGCACGCCGCGAAGATGGCGAGCGGCGCGAGCTGAATATCGCGTGCGTAGACGACCCAGGCGAGCAGCGCGCAGAATGTGATCCACACGCACGTCTGGAACACGACGCCCTCGATCAGGTTGGCGCCGACATCCATGGGCGCGATCAAGAAGGACAGAGGCCCGTAAGTGAAGCCTATGTCGCGACCGTGGATCAGGCCAGCATTTCGGAACAGATTCAGGCCGACCGCCCAGGACGGGTCCAGGCCGCCCTCCATCGGGTAGAAGCGTATGGTGATGGCGACCAGGCAGACGTACGCCAGCAGCACGACCCGGGCGCATGCGCGGACGCGGCCGACGACCTCAGCCCGGTTGGCGCGGCGATGAACTTTGGGCTTGGCCGAAAGCCGGGCGCGCCGGGCCGCGGCGCTACTGCGGGAGGGCATTATGGAAGGCTTATTGTAACAGCCAGCGGCGGCAGATGAGCGCAGATCCAGGCGCAGCGCCCTTGATCGACGCCCCGCTGCGCTGATCTGCGGGCGCTAGGGCTGCGGGTTCTCTTGCAGCATTTCCAAAAACGCCTTCGCTGCATGACTCAGCGCCCGGCGGGCGGGATACGCCAGCCGTATGGGCCGCTCCATCTGCAACTCCGGCACCCGAACCTCGCACAATCGGCCCTGTTCAATTTCCTGCTCCACGCACATGCGCGGCAAGAAGGCTACGCCCAGGTTGCGCTGCACCATCTTGCGAATGGTCTCCACGGTCGGCATCTCAATGTCCATGTTCAAAGGCGCCCTGTAGTGCTGGAATGTCTTGATGACAAGGGCGCGGTATGGAGACACGACGTTGTGGGCAATGAACAGCTCGCTGCCGAGTTCCGTGATGGACACTTCGGCGCGACGGGCGAACCTGTGCTGTGGCGAGACCACAAATGAGAGGTGATCGGTGTAAATGACGGTGGTCACCAGGCGTGGATCTTCAGGATCGTAGCTGATCAGTCCCAGCTCGAGGTCGCCGTCGAGCAGTTGCGCTGGGATCTTGCTCGACAGACTGCGGCGCACCTCGATTTTGACCTTCGGGTACAGCCCGCGGTAGCGCTCGATGTGCTTCAACAAATAGAGAGCGGTGGATTCGTTCGCGCCCACGATCAGCCGCCCGGCGGAGTGGTCGCGCAGTTCTTTGAGCGCATTTTCCAGGTCGCGTTCAATGTTCTCAAAGCGCCGGGCGTATTCGAGCACGATCTGTCCGGCGTCAGTGAGTATGAGATCCTTCCCGGAGCGATCAATCAGCTTCTCTCCCAGTTCTGTTTCGAGCCGCTGTATGGCGAGCGAGACCGCTGGCTGAGTGCGTAGCAGCTTTTCGCCAGCGCGGGAAAAACTCCTTTCGGAGGCTACGGTTAGGAAGACCTTCAGTGGATACAGCTCCATAGCGGCCTAATTATTAAAAGACATAATACCATAGCTAAAAACTATAAATTTGCTAAATCGCATAGTGCTTTTGATAATGAGGCATGGGGACGCGGCTGACCGGCCGGTCCTCAATCCTGGAATCCTCATCTGGAGGGTCGGTCCGTGAGCAACCGCGTATACATTTTCGACACCACCTTGCGTGACGGCGAGCAGTCGCCCGGCTGCAGCATGACCGTGCACGAAAAAATGGGCATGGCCGCAAAGCTTGTGGAGCTGGGCGTGGATATTCTGGAAGCCGGTTTTCCGATCGCCTCAGATGGCGATTTTGAGGCCGTGGATGCGATCAGCCGCGAATTTCCGTGGGCGCACGTGGCGGCATTAGCTCGCGCCAACCGGTTGGATGTGGAGCGCGCCGCGGCGGCGTTACAGCATGCCCGCCGGCCTCGCATCCATACGTTCATCGCAACCAGCGACATTCATCTTAAATACAAGCTGAAGAAGTCGCGGCAGCAGGTGCTGGATGAAGCGGTGAGCGCGGTGGAGCTTGCGCGCAGCTACGTTGACGACGTGGAGTTTTCGGCCGAGGACGCAACCCGCACGGATCTCGAGTATTTGGAACAGGTCTGTAGAGCCGTTGTCGCTGCGGGGGCGCGCTGTGTGAACCTGCCGGACACCACCGGGTATTCGATTCCTGGGGAATATGGCGCGCTGATTGGCCGGATGGTGCAGGCGCTTGGCGACAGCGCCATTGTCAGCGTCCACTGCCACAATGATCTTGGGCTGGCCGTGGCGAATTCGATCGCGGCGGTTCAAGCCGGGGCCCGGCAGATTGAGTGCACCATCAACGGCATAGGCGAGCGGGCGGGCAACGCCGCGCTGGAAGAGATTGTGATGGCGTTCAAGGTGCGGAACGATCTGCTGCCGTTTGAGACAAAAATTGTCACGGAGCAGCTCTATCCGGCGAGCCAGCATCTGGCGTCGGTTATCACCTTTGGGCCACAGCCGAACAAGGCAATTGTGGGCGAAAATGCATTCGCGCACGAGGCGGGCATTCACCAGGACGGATATCTTAAGGAGCGAACAACCTACGAAATCATGGACCCGCGCTCGGTGGGCGTGCCGGAAAGCAAGCTGGTGCTGGGCAAGCACAGCGGGCGGCATGCGCTGGCCAAGCGCTGCCAGGATCTTGGATTCGAGCTCACGCGCGAGCAGCTGGATGACGTGTACCGGCGCTTCACCACGCTCGCCGACCGCAAGAAGGGGGTGCGCAATGACGAAATCGTCAGCCTTGTGCACAACGTGCTCGGCATGGCGCACGCAGCCGCTGGGGATGATTGATCCGCATCGTTAGCTGACCATGAATTTAAAAATACTTATTCTGCCCGGCGACGGGATCGGCGGGGAAGTCACGCGGGAAGCGGTCCGCGTATTAGAGCATGTCGCCAGGGCGTTTGGTCACCAGATCGCGCTTTCAGAAGGGCTGCTGGGCGGCGTTGCGATTCACAAGACGGGCAGCCCACTGCCGCAGGAGACCGTACGGCTTGCGCAGGAGGCGGACGCGACGCTGCTCGGCGCCGTCGGGCTTCCGGAATTCGACAACGCGCCGCCGGATCGGCGGCCGGAGCGGGGGCTGCTCGGCATCCGCAAGGCGCTGGGCGTGTTTGCAAACCTGCGTCCGGTGCGGGCTTATCGCGCTCTGCTCGATTCGTCGCCGCTTAAAAACGCGCTGGTCGAAGGCACGGACATGATCATCGTGCGCGAACTCACAGGCGGCATTTACTATGGCACGCCGCGCGGCGTCAGCGGCGACGGGGCCGAGACGCGCGCCGTGAATACGATGACCTACACGCGCGCGGAGATCGAGCGCG
>Ga0070740_10001017_pt1 | contig 43235 bp, 50 predicted proteins | sample Coa_R2_FD_67286 | JGI IMG/M metagenome (GOLD analysis project Ga0070740, IMG submission 67286) | Surface soil microbial communities from Centralia Pennsylvania, which are recovering from an underground coalmine fire - Coalmine... | ecosystem: Environmental > Terrestrial > Soil > Unclassified ... | reverse complement strand
GCCAATTGACGGGCGGTGCCGAGCGCGTCGGGATTGCCGGGGCACGGCGGCGCGGCGGCGGCGGCTGAGGGCAGAAACAGCAGCGCAATCGTTACGGCGGCGAAGCGTGTCATCGGCTGGCCCGTGGCAGCGCACTTGAGCTTACCGCAGCCGTGGCGGCAAGCCATCTTTGTAGCGGCGCTTGCGCGAATGATTTGCCCCGGTCGAGACCGCGGCGTACAAGCGGCCGGTTTTCAACCGCCGGAGCCCGGCATGCTCGATCAAAACGACAACAGCCGCGTCGAAGCGGCGCCGCTGCCGCGCAACAAAGACGGCTCGATCCGCAAGGCCTTCGTCAAAAGCATCGCCCGCAGCATTGAGACCGGGGACGCAGCCGGCCTGCGTGCGCAGCTCGGTGGGCTCCATGAAGCCGATATGGGCGCGCTGCTCGACGTGCTGTCTCAGGAGCAACGCCCGCGCTTGGTGGAGCTTCTCGGCATCGACTTCGATTTTACCGCGCTGACCGAAGTCGATGACGCGGTGCGCGAAGAGATTTTGGAAGAGCTGCCGCCGAAGACCGTTGCCGAAGGGGTGCGCGAACTCGCATCCGATGATGCGGTCACGATCCTCAGCGCACTGCCGAAAGAAGAGCAGGCGGAAATCCTCGATCAATTGCCGCCGTCCGAGCGCAGCGCATTGGCGCGCAGCTTGGAATATCCGGAGGACTCTGCCGGACGGCGCATGCAGACCGACTTCATCGCCGTGCCGTCGCATTGGACGGTCGGTCAGGCGATCGACTACATGCGCGAGACCGCCGATTTGCCGGAGCGCTTTTACGAGCTTTACGTCGTGGACGAGAGCGGCAAGTTTGTCGGTGCCGTGCCGCTCGATCGCCTGCTGCGCAGCAAGCGTCCGGTCCCGCTGGTCGAGCTGATGGAGGCGGAGCGCCGCCTCGTCCGCGCCGACGAAGACAAGGAGGAGGTCGCGCGGCTGTTCCAGCGTTACGATCTCGTCGCCGCGCCCGTGGTCGACTCCGTCGATCGCCTTGTCGGCGTCATTACCTTCGACGACGTAGCCGACGTGATCGAAGAGGAAGCGGAAGAAGACATCAAGGCGCTGGGCGGCGTGACCCGGCCTGAAGAGCTGTCCGATTCGGTGTTTTCCATCGCGCGCGGCCGTTTCAATTGGCTGCTGGTCAATCTTGGCACCGCTTTCATCGCATCCTCGGTGCTCGGGCTGTTTGAAGGACAGTTGCAGAAGATGGTCGCGTTGGCGGTGCTGGCGCCGATTGTCGCCAGTCAGGGCGGCAATGCCACAACGCAAACGATGACGGTCGCCGTGCGCGCGCTTGCCACTCAGCATTTGAGCGAGGCCAATGCCTGGCGCATCATTGTCCGCGAATTGCTGGTCGGATTGGTCAACGGCGTCGCCTTTGCGGTGATCACCGGCGTCGGCGCCTATATTTGGTTCAAAGTCCCCGGGCTTGGTGTCGTCATCGGTTTGGCGATGATCTGCAATCTCGTCGCCGCCGCGCTTGGCGGCATTCTCGTTCCACTGCTGCTTCACCGTTTGAAATTCGATCCGGCGGTGGCCTCCAGCCCATTCGTGACCACGGTAACCGACGTTGTCGGGTTTTTCTCGTTCCTGGCCATTGCCACGGTCTGGTTCGGCCTGCGCTGAGACCGCTAACCGTTCGTTCACCCTCTTTCCTGACGACGCATTAACGCTGCGTTCCTAGCGTGACCGCCAGGGATTGTGGGGTTTGCAGTGAAACGCGTGTTGCAGGCGGCCGGCCGGTATCGCGGGGGCACGCTCGGCTCATGGGCGGACGCGTCGCGCCGGGCTGCGCCCGGCAACGCGTCGACTGCAGCCCTCACGGCGGCGCTCGTTGCGCTGGCGGCCGGCGTCGTCATTGTGGCGGCCATCGCCTACAATTTCGCGGAATCTCAGGATGATCAATTGCGGCTGCAGCAGCGCGAGGCGGTTCGCCGCGCCGCCGTCGAATTGCGCGCCTCCGGCGATCGGCAGCGCATCGATCTAAATCGGCTCCGCACTATCGAACAAACCGCTCGCATCGACGGGCTAACGTTCGAAACCGAGCCGTCGTCAAGCGGGCGCGAGATGCAGCCCGTGCTCGATGCGGCGGGCCGGATTGTCGGCTTCTTCGCCTGGCCGCGCGCGAACCCGATGGCGACCGCGGTATTGGGGCTGATGCCGAGCATTGCCGGGTGCGTCGCTGTGCTGCTTGCACTCGCCGGCTTTATCTCGCGCGCCGGGCGCCGGAGAGTGCCGCGTAGGCATGCTCCGCGGGTAGCAAACGACAGTAGAGTGGCGGATGCCGCCGCGGACGAGCAAACGCTTCTCCGGCGGGAACTGGCGGCAGCGCTCAACGCCGGCGCGCTCGACGTTCATTACCAGCCGATTGTTGCTGCCCAAGGTGGCCGTATGGTTGGGGCCGAGGCGCTCGCACGCTGGACGCACCCCGAGCGGGGGGCGATCGGGCCCGCCGTCTTCATCCCGATTGCCGAGCAGACGGGTCTGATCGATACGCTCGGTACATTCGTCTTGCGCCGCGCGCTGAGCGAGGCCAAGCGCTGGCCCGACCTCTATTTGGCGGTCAATCTGTCGCCGCTGCAGGTGCGCAACCCTGCGCTCCGTAAAACAATCCGTTCGGCGCTGGAGGAGAATGGCGTCGCTGCGTCTCGGCTGGTGTTGGAGATCACCGAAGGCGTGCTGATCGACGATCCTGACGAAATGGCCGCCCGCTTAAGCGACCTGCACGAGCTCGGCCTGCGCATCGCTCTCGACGATTTCGGTGCCGGTTATTCCAACCTCGGCTATTTGCAGCGTTTTCCGCTGGATAAGCTCAAGATCGACCGGAGCTTTGTGCACTCGCTCGGTAAGTCGGCGAATGGCGGGGTCATCATCAAAGCGATTGTCGCGCTCGGCCGCGCACTGGGCCTGTCGGTGCTTGCGGAGGGCGTGGAAACCGAGCAACAGCGGGTGTTGCTGCGGCTCGCCGGCTGCGACGAAATGCAGGGCTTTCTCTTCGGCAAGCCGGCGCCGGCAGAGACGATCGAGGCGCTGGTGCGCCAGAGCGCACTTACACGCGTGCCCGCCCTGGCGCTGACAGCGTAGCTCCAAGGCGGTAAATTCCTCGTGCGGGGAAGGCGCCGGAGACTGCAATGATTCCGAATGCCTGGACGGGATTCGACTTCGGTCTAGGGCCCGATGTCGACATGCTGCGCAAGACGGTGGCCGATTTTGCCGGCGACCGCATCGCCCCGCGCGCCGATGAGATCGACCGCAAGAACGAATTTCCGCGCGAGCTGTGGCCGGAGATGGGCAAGCTCGGGCTGCACGGCATCACCGTCGAAGAAGAATACGGCGGAGCGGGCCTAGGCTATCTCGAGCACTGCGTGGCGATGGAGGAAATTTCGCGCGCCTCGGCGGCGGTGGGCCTGTCCTACGGCGCGCATTCCAATCTTTGCGTCAACCAGATTCGGCGCAACGGCAGCGAAGCGCAGAAGCGCAACTATCTGCCCAAGCTGATCTCCGGCGAGCATGTGGGCGCGCTGGCGATGTCGGAGCCCGGTGCCGGCTCCGACGTGGTGTCAATGCGTACGCGGGCGGACAAGAAGGGCGACCGCTATATCCTCAACGGCTCCAAGATGTGGATTACCAATGCTCCCGTGGCCGATACGTTCGTGATTTATGCCAAGACCGACCGTACGGCCGGGGCACGCGGCATAACTGCCTTTATCGTCGAAAAGGGTTTCAAAGGCTTCGCCGCGGCACAGAAGCTCGACAAGCTCGGCATGCGCGGCTCCGATACCGGCGAACTGGTTTTCACCGACTGCGAGGTGCCGGAGGAAAACGTGCTCGGCGCCGTCGGCAACGGCGTCAACGTGCTGATGAGCGGGCTCGACTACGAGCGCGTGGTGCTGGCCGCTGGTCCGCTCGGCATCATGCAGGCCTGCTTGGATGTCGTCCTGCCCTATGTGCACGACCGCAAACAGTTCGGACAGCCGATCGGCAGTTTTCAGATGATGCAGGCGAAGATCGCCGACATGTACGTCACCATGAACGCGTCCAAGGCCTATGTGTATGCCGTGGCGCGCGCCTGCGACGAGGGACGCACCACGCGCGAGGATGCCGCCGGCGCGATCCTCTATGCCGCCGAGCGCGCGACGTGGATGGCGCTGGAAGCGATCCAGTGTCTCGGCGGCAACGGCTATATCAACGAATTCCCCACCGGACGCCTGCTGCGGGACGCCAAGCTGTACGAGATCGGGGCGGGGACCAGCGAAATCAGGCGCATGCTGATCGGGCGGGAGATTTTCGAGAAGACGCGCTGACTGTCGAATTGGCACGCGCCGCGCTTGGGATTGTCAGCATCGACGTTACTGATTTCGACCGAGTCCTTGCAGAACAGACCGGGGCTCTTATTGCGAAAACAAAGCGTTCCGGATTGTCGCTCGGGGATAGAGCTTGCCTTGCGCTCGCCGCACGCGAGCAGGTGCCGGCGCTAACCAGCAACCGCGCATGGTCTAAACTTGAGTTAGGCGTCGAAGTGCGCCTCATCCGCTAAAGACGTGCATTAACTTTTGCCCGCCGCGAATCAGCTAGTGCATTGGCCGACGTCATTCATGGAGGCCAGCCATGATGCGGGTGCGGCTCAAGGCCGACGGGCGGATCGTGGAAATCCTGCCCGATGGCAGCGAGAAAACCGTCGATCATTCCGACCCGGCGCAATTCGTGCGCCAGGTGCGGGCGCGTTGCCGGCTGACGCAGGCGGCATTCGCGGAAAAGATCGAAGTGCCGATCGAGACGGTGCGCAATTGGGAGCAGGGCAAGCGGCAACCGCGCGGCCCCGCGCGCGCATTGCTCAAGCTGATCGACAAAGCGCCGGAGGCCGCCTTCGCCGCGCTCGGCGGCAGCCGGCGGCGTTAATCGGTCACTCGGCGGCGGCGAGCCGCTGGCGCGGCTGGTAACGCGCAAAGCGCATCAGCAGATACATCGCGAGCAGCGTGGCGATGTAGACGATGAGCTGCAGTTCGGTCGGCCGCTCGGTGTAACCGATCAACGTGTGCATCAGGCGTCCCAAAATGCTGCCTTCCGATAGCAGCCACGACGTGTCCCACATCGTGCGGTCGAGCACGACGGCGACGCCGCCGTTGTTGAGGAATTGCACGGCTTGCGCGGCCATGCCGGCGGCGAGCAGCGCGATGAGCCAGCTGGTCACGGAAAAGATGTAGCGCGTCGGGATCGCCAGCAGCCCGAAATAAGTGAGCCCGGTGAACGCCGCGCCGGCGGCGACGCCGAGCAGGCCGCCGATGAACAGCGACATGCCGCTCGTGCCCGAGGCGAAAATCCCATAGAGGAACAGGACCACCTCGGAGCCCTCGCGCAGCACCGCCAGGCCCACGACGACGGCGAGCGCGGTCAGCGGCTTGGCGCCTTCGCTCACGGCGGTGCCGACCTGGCGCATCTCGGCGGCGATTTCCCGCCCGTGCCGCGCCATCCAGGCGTTGTGCCACATCAGCATCACGACGGCGATCGACAGCACGCTGGCGTTGAACAGCTCCTGGCCGGAGCCTTCGAAGGCCTGCGAGATCGCGCCGGCAAAGAGCGCGACGACGGCTGCGCCCAGGACGCCGGACGCCACCCCGATGCCGACCCAGCGGCCGCGGCCGAACACGCCGCGGGTTGCCGCCATGACGATGCCGACGATGAGGCCGGCTTCGATGACTTCGCGAAAGACGATGATCAGTGCGCCGAGCATTGTGCGTTCTTCTTATTATTCCGCGATCACCACGCCCTTGGCGGTGCTCTCATGATATTCGCCGATGAAGTTGTAGCGGCCCGGCTTCAGCGGCCCGATGCGCACAATGCCTTTGGATTTCCCCGGCACCACCTTCTCCACCTTCAGGTCGTGGCTGTCGAATTCCTCGGGCGTGGCGTCGTTGTTGACGACAGTCAGTTGCACGCGCTTGTTCGCCGGCACCTTGATTTCGCTCGGCGTGAATTTGTGATCCTTCAGCGTCAGGGTCAGATCGTCGGCATAAGCGGCCCCGCCGCAAACGAGCACCGCGACAGTTGCAAGAACGGCTTTACGCATGAGCTTCACCTTTAAAGAGCATCCCTCACAAAAGCATTAAACGCCTCGAATGCAATAGCTTTTTCCAAGTTTTGAGTTATTCCAATGTGAGAACTGCCGGCAAAAGCTTGCCTGCAAAGTATTGTCTTGGCCGAAGCCGGCAAAAAAATTTTCGTGAGCGCGCGCCGCCAAGGGCCCCGGTTGGCAGCCAACGGTCGAGCAGGCATTCTGCCGGTCCCGCCCGCGCTTTCGCTGAAGGCACTTCAGGAGACTTCCTCATGCAATTCGTTGAAGCCCATGGCGCCCGCATTCCCACCATCGGTCTCGGCACCATGACCCTCAAGGGCGATATCTGTGTGCAGGCGGTGAAGACCGCGCTGCAGATGGGCTACCGGCATCTGGATACCGCGTGGTTCTATGGAAACGAAAAGGAAGTGGGCGAGGGCATGCGCCAGTCCGGGGTCAGGCGCGACGACATTTTTGTCTGCACCAAGGTGCGGGAGACGCATTTACAGCCGGACAAATTCCGTCAGTCGCTCGACGAAAGCCTCGCCAATCTAAAGTTGCCTTATGTCGATCTGCTACTGATCCACTGGAACAACAAAGACATTCCCTTCAAGACCTCGGTCGGCGCGCTCTGCAAAGCGAAGAAAGACGGCCTGGCCAAGCATGTCGGCGTCGCCAATTTCACGACCAAGATGCTCGATGAGGCCTGGGCGGTGACCACCGAGCCGCTGGTCTGCAACCAGATCGAAGTCCACCCGTTCATCAACCAGGATAAAGTGCTCGCCGCCAGCAAGAAACACGGCATGGCGGTGGTCGCTTATGTGCCGATCGCGCGCGGCAAAGTGCCGGGCGCAGAGGTGCTGGAAAAGATCGGCAAGGCGCACGGCAAGACCGCGGCGCAGGTGTCGTTGCGCTACCTGATCCAGCGCGATTGCATCCCCATTCCGCGCACGGCCAGCCCGGCGCATTTGAAGGAGAACATGGAGGTGTTCGACTTCAAGCTCTCCGATGCCGAGATGGCGGAGTTGAAAAAGCTCAACGCCACGAACATGCGTGTGGTCAATCCGCCGCACGCGCCGGCGTGGGATACGCCGTGATCCGCATCGTTGTCGGCGGGCTGCTGGCTTTCTTCATGGGCGCTCCGGTGTTCGCACAGGACCAAGCGGACGCGAACGATGCCGCGGCGATCGAAAATTGCATCAAGAGCAAGACCGGCGCTCACTGGAACTGGGAGCAATGCATCGGCCTGATCTCCGGACCATGCGCCAAGGACGAAGGGAGCATGGCCGATCGCGAAGTGACTGCGTGCGAGGATCGGGAACGCGCGGTGTGGGACGAAATCCTCAACAAGTCCTATCAGGCTCTGATGAAAGCGTTGGATGACGAGCAGAAGGTCAAGCTGCGCGAGATGCAGCGCGCCTGGATTGTGTCGCGCGACAAGACCTGCGGGTTCCTCTACGACTATTTCCAGGGGACGATGGCCTACCCGATGATCGCGGCATGTGTGGCGCGCGCGACCGGAATGCAGGCGCTCTATCTGCGCGGCTTTGCCGACGACGTTGCGGAGCGGAAATGACGCAGGCGGTCGAGGCCAAGGGTTTCTCGATCCCGCTCGTCGGGCTCGGCACCTGGGCGTTGCGCAATGTCGCGCGCATGGTCGAGCAGGCGATCCGCTTGGGCTATCGCCACATCGATACGGCGCAGATGTACGGCAATGAGGCGGAGGTCGGGCAGGGCGTACGCGCCTCCGGCAAGCGCGGCGAGGTGATGGTCACCACCAAGGTGCAGCCGACCAACCTCGCCCCGCACGATCTGGAGCGCTCGGTGAAGGAAAGTCTGGCGCATCTGCGGCTCGATGTGATCGATCTGTTGCTCATCCACTGGCCCAATCCGCGCGTGCCGCTCGCCGAAACGCTCGGCGCGATGATGAAGATGAAACGGGAAGGCTATACACGCGCGATCGGCGTCTCCAATTTCAACGTTGCGCTGCTCGACGAGGCGAGCAGGATTGCACCGGAAATTGTCTGCAATCAGATCGAGTACCATCCCTTCCTCAACCAGGACAAAGTAATCGCGGCGTCCCGTGGACACGGCTTGGCGGTTGTCGCCTATAGCCCGGTGGCGCGCGGCGGTGCCTCCGGCAACGCGGTGCTCGAGCGCATCGGCAAGGCGCACGGCAAGAGCGCGGCGCAGGTGTCGCTGCGCTATCTGGTGCAGCAGGGCGTTGTCGTCATTCCGCGCACCAATCGGCTGGAGCGGCTCGGGGAAAATCTGGCGCTGTTCGATTTTGCGCTCAGCGACGCGGAGATGGCGGAGATCCACGCGCTGGGTCACCGCGGCGGCCGCATTGTGGATTGGTCGTACTCGCCGAAGTGGGATTGAAGATCTCCAGCGTGACCAAAGCGGACGATAGCGCGCTTGTGCTGTTCTCCGGCGGGCAGGACTCCACGGTCTGCCTCGCCTGGGCGCTCGAGCGCTTCGCGCGCGTGGAGACCGTCGGTTTCGCCTATGGACAGCGTCACGCCGCTGAGCTCGACGCGCGTCCGCGTCTGCGCGAGCGCATGCGCAGGCTTAAAGCGGACTGGAGCGCGCGCCTGGGAGACGACCATGTTCTCAGCCTCGACGCGCTGGGAGCGATCTCCGATACCGCGTTAACCCGCGACACTGCCATTGAGAGCGGCCCCGGCGGATTGCCGACCACTTTCGTTCCGGGGCGCAATTTGATCTTTTTCTGCTTTGCCGGCGCGCTGGCCTATCGCCGCGGCATCCGTCATTTGGTCGGCGGTATGTGCGAAACCGACTATTCCGGTTATCCGGATTGTCGCGACGATACGGTGAAGGCCATGCAGGTTGCGCTCAGCCTCGGCCTTGATACGCGTCTCACCCTGCACACCCCGCTGATGTGGATCGACAAAGCGGCGACTTTCGCCCTCGCCGAGACCCTTGGCGGGCAGGACTTCCTTGATCTCGTGATTGAGGACAGCCATAGCTGCTATCTGGGAGACCGCAGCCGGCGGCACGACTGGGGTTACGGCTGCGGCGAGTGCCCGGCCTGCCGGTTGCGGGCGCAAGGCTTTGCCGAATTTAAGAACCGGAAAGAGGCCTCACGTTGAAGGAAAAACGCAAAAATATTGAAGGTCTCGTGTTCCTTGGCCTGTTCTGCCTCACGATTCCGGCGGCCAACTGGATGATCGGTCACGTCGGCACCCTTTGCACGGCCGAGGGGCCATGCCTCCTGCCTGTGGCGCCCGGCATCATGGCGCCGTCAGGTGTGCTAATGATCGGCGCAGCCTTGGTTTTGCGCGATCTGGTGCAGCGGCGGCTCGGCATCGAGTTCGGTATCGCTGCGATCATCGCCGGGGCGGCCATTTCCGCGGCCATCGCGCCGCGCTCGCTGGTGGTTGCGTCAGCCGCGGCGTTTCTGCTCTCGGAGTTTGCAGACTTCGCGGTCTATACGCCGTTGGCGCGGCGGCGGCTGGTGCTGGCGGTCGCCGCCTCGAGCGCCGCCGGTCTTGTTGTCGATTCGGTCGTGTTTCTTTGGTTTGCCTTCGGCTCGCTTGAATTCCTGCCGGGCCAGATCATCGGCAAAGCCTGGATGGTACTGCTTGCACTGCCGCTGATTGCGTATCTGCGTCGGCGCGATGAGCGCCTGGGCATTAGCGCGGCTTAACAGGGTGTAACGATGTTGGCACTCGATAGTCTAAAAAACATTACCACCGGCACCGTCACGACGATGCTGCTGAAGAAGGGCATTCGCCGCTCTTGGATGGCAGGGGCCATGCCCTTCGGCTTCTCCGGCAAGCGCGTGGTCGGCAAAGCTTTCACCCTGCGCTTCGTGCCGGTGCGTGAGGATTTGGCGACGCCCGAGAGCTGGTCCAAGCCGATCTCGACCCGTGCGGCGATCGAAGCCATGCCGGAAGGCTGCGTCGTAGTCGCCGATGCCATGGGCGTTACCGGTGCCGGCATCTTCGGCGACATCTTGTGCATGAGGATGGTCAAGCGCGGGGTGACCGCGTTGGTCACCGACGGGGTCATGCGCGACAAGCACGGCGTGCTCGGCACCGGGCTTCCGGTCTGGTGCGCCGGCGTCGCCGCGCCGGCCTCGGTCAACCAGCTCACGTTCGTCGGCTGGAACGAGCCGATCGGCTGCGGCGGCTGCGCGATTTTTCCGGATGACGTCATCGTGGCCGACGATGACGGGGCCGTCGTCATTCCGGCAGCGCTGGTCGATTTCGTCGCCAATGAAGGCGCAGAGCACGAATTGCTCGAGACCTGGCTGGTTGAGCAGGTACAAAAGGGCGAAAAGCTCCCAGGCCTTTATCCGCCCAACGAGGACAACAAGAAGCGGTATGAAGAGTGGAAGAAGAGGCGCTGAGATCCGGCCTCATGTTCTTCATTCTATCGAAGACGGCTGCCTTCGTTCTGCTTCCCTCAAATTTGTTTTTCCTGATCGGCGTTATCGGCTTGGTGCTTGTTGCAGTGCGTCGGCACACTGTCGGCTTGCGGCTGCTGATCGCAAGCTTTGTGTTGCTCGGATTGGCCGGCTTTCTGCCGGTCGGCAAACTTCTTCTGCACCCGCTGGAGAGCCGCTTCCCGCCGTGGGACGCCGCGCGCGGTGCGCCGGACGGCATTGTTGTCTTAGGCGGCGCCATCAATCCCCGCCTATCGCGCATTTACGGCGCGGTCCAACTGTCCGAGAGTGCCGAACGGGTGACTGTCATCTCCAAATTGGCGCGCGAGTATCCGAAGGCGCGCATTGTCTACGCGGGCGGCGACGCCAGCCTGTTCTCCAACAATGGCCGCGAGGCGGATTACGTTTATCCGCTGCTCGATAGTTTCGGCGTGCCGCGCGAACGTGTGCTGCTCGAGAACCGCTCGCGCAACACCTACGAGAACGCGATGTTCACCAAAGCGCTGGTGAAACCCCAACCGGGCGAGCGCTGGCTCTTGGTGACATCGGCTGCGCATATGCCGCGCGCAATCGGTTGTTTTCGGCGTATCGGCTTTGTCGTCGAGGCCTATCCAGTCGACTGGCAGACCGGTAAGCGCGTCAGGCTGTGGCCCAGCACGCATTTGGCGGGCGGGCTCAATACCCTGGACTTTGCCGCGCATGAATGGCTTGGGCTGCTCGCCTACCGTCTTGCCGGCCGTACCGGCACGTTTTTCCCCAGCCCATGAGAATTGCCGGTCGGCGCAGACGACGGCCTAGCTGGTATCCTACCGCCTTGCGTGTGATTCGCTGCTGAGCGTTGCGTTTGCGTGGTCGCGCGGCATCGGCCGACCGATGCCGAGAGAGAAGGGGCGATTCATGACATACGACACGCGTCCCGCGGTGCAATCGCGCGCCGTCGGACGGAGCGATTATGGTCTCTTCGGCCTCGGTGCCAACGTCAGCGAAGCCATCATGACCGGCACTGTCGTCGCGATCGCGGTCACGATCGTGGCGCTGATCTCCGTTTTGATGACGATGGACTAGTTCCGCTGCGCTCGGGCTTTCCCGTGCGGCCGAACGCAAGGCGCGCGTCCGAGGCGAATTGCCGCCGCCACATCACCATGACGACCGCCGCCGTCGTAAATGCGAAGGGGATCGCTCCCAAAAACCAGCCCAGATAGCCGAGCGCGAAAAAGAACGCGCGCTGCCCGCGATTGAAATGGCGGCCGGCGTCGGCGCAGAGCTGTGCTGCGCGATGAGCGAAGGCCTTGGCGGCGGGTGTATCTTTCTCGGCGAGCGGAGGCGCCGCGCCGACCATGATGGCGAAATAGTTGTACAGCCGGTATGACCACGCGAACTTGAAGAACGCGTAAACGAAGATGACGATCAGACCCATCATCTTCAGCTGCCACATTTGCGGCGACGCCGCTTCGCCGAACGGCAACACCGAAACAAGCGATGCGAGATCCTGGCTCGACCGCAGCAGCGACAGCGCGCCGCCGACCGCAATCAGGCTGGTCGAGGCAAAAAAGGCCGTGCCGTTCTGCAACGCCGCCGTGACCTGCGAGTCGACAATGCGCATGTCGCGCGCCAACAGGCGCTTCATCCATTCGTCGCGATAGATGTTCATCAGCGCGTTGAGCCCGTCGCGGCCCTTGGCCGTTTGCTCGATCACCACTGAGTAGGCAATCCAGGCGCACAGAAACCAGGCAAGTGCAGCAAGGTCGGGCGCGCTGAAGGCCGGCATTGGCGAATCTCCGCACGTCATGGTGCATGGGGTGCGTCGCCTCTTCAACGGTCACATGGCTTGAGATCGAGGGGCCGCTCTGCCACAGTCCGGCGGAGGTTTAGTCATGCCGCAGACCATCACCACAGGCTACAAAGCGCTGGTCGACGCGGCCGAGCGCGAGATCGAGACAATCGACGCCGCGGAGGCGATCAGGCTCGCGGCACGCGGCGACATCGCCCTCGTCGACATTCGCGACATTCGCGAATTGCAGCGCGAGGGCAGGGTGCCCGGCGCCTTTCACTGTCCGCGCGGCATGCTCGAATTCTGGATCGATCCGCAGAGCCCCTATCACAAGCCGGTCTTTGCGCAGGACAAGAAGTTCGTGTTCTTCTGTGCGGGCGGCTTGCGCTCCGCGCTGGCGACGCAGACTGCCCAGCGCATGGGGCTAAAGCCAGTCGCGCATATTCAGGGCGGCTTCGGCGCCTGGAAAAAGGCGGGCGGCCGCGTCGAACTGCCGCAACCCGGCGCCGGCGATGCAAAGAAGCCGTGAATGGCGCTCACGCTGATCCTCGGCAACAAGAATTATTCGTCATGGTCGTTGCGGCCGTGGATCGCCATGAAGGCCGCTGGCATCGCCTTCGATGAAAAGGTCATTCCGCTCTACGAGCCGGGAAGTCGCGAGCAGGTGCTGCAGTATTCGCCTGCCGGAAAAGTCCCGGTGCTCCTCGATGGCGATACTCGTATCTGGGAATCGCTGGCCATTCTCGAATATCTGAACGAGAAATTTCCCGGGACCGGCATCTGGCCTCAGGGGGCCGGTGCGCGCGGCCATGCGCGGGTTGTGGCCGCCGAGATGCATGCCGGCTTTGCCGCGCTGCGCCGCGCGTGTCCAATGAACATGTGGCTGCCGCCCAAGCCCCGGCGGCAAACCGACGAGGTCATGGCCGACGTGGCGCGCATCGAGGCGCTCTGGGTCGATTGCCGCAGACGCTTCGGCCAAAACGGGCCGTTTCTGTTCGGCGCCTTCTGCGGCGCCGACGCGATGTATGCGCCGGTGGTGGCACGCTTCCATAGCTTCGGGATTCCGGTCGGCCGGGACGCGCGGGCTTACATGGATGCGGTGATGGGGTTGCCGGCCTGGGGCGAGTGGTGTGCGGCGGCGCTGCAGGAGCCGTGGATCATGCGCCACAACGAGCCGGATTGGCCGCTGGTGCGGGGTGTAGCGGTGCAGCAGTGACGCCGCTGCGGCCTTTTGCGGCGGAGGTCATCCCCAATTTTGTCAAGATTGTGAGAGAGACCGCGCGCACCTTATCGCGGGACAACCCGTGAATCGATTTGAACGGGGGCGATTCTGTCCTGGGCTGCGCCCTGCAGCCCGGTAGGTGGGGTCTGCCGATGACACATCGTCTGCTTGCGCTCGCAGTCGCATTGTTCGCCTTTGCCGCCGCTCCAGCCGTCGCGGCCGATAGGCCCGATATCAAAGGTCTTTACCTTCTGACCGACTATCCGGCGGTCTCCGTACAGCCGGGCACCACGTCGACCATCAATTTGAGGCTGCGCAACTACGGGCTTGCGCCCGAGCGCCTCGCGCTCTCCGTTAGCGGCGTGCCGCAGGGCTGGACCGCCACGCTCCTGGGCGGCGGGCAGCCGGTCGCGGCGGCGATGCCGGCGACCGACGACAGCGTCTCCCTCGATTTGCGCCTCGATGTGCCGAAAAGCGCGCAAATCGGCACACATACGCTCACGATCAGCGCGCAGGGCGGCACCGCGAACGTATCGCTGCCGTTGCAGGTGACGCTGGCCAAGGAACTGCCGGCCAAGCTCTCGGTGCAGCCGGAGCTGCCCGAATTGCGCGGCTCCACCCGCTCGAGCTTCGAGTATACGCTGACGGTCAAGAACGACAGCGGCAAGAAGCTGCTGGTCAGCCTGGCCGCCGACGCCCCGCGCAATTTCGACACGGCCTTTACCGAGGCCTACGGCTCGCAGCAGCTCACGGCGGTGCCGATCGAGGCCGGCAAGTCGAAAGACGTGAAGCTCAAGGTGACACCGCCGGACACGGTAGATGCCGGCCATTATCCGGTGCATGTGCGGGTGGCGGCCGAAGGCGTTTCCGCTTCGACCGAAGTGGCGCTCGACGTGACCGGCCAGCCCAAACTGTCCCTGGCCGGCCGCGAGGGCCTGCTCAGCGCCAACGCCACCGCCGGCAACGACACCGCCGTCCCGGTCATCGTCAGCAACACCGGCACCGCCCCCGCCGACAACGTCACGCTCTCGGCCAACGCCCCCACCGGCTGGAAGGTGACCTTCGACCCCAAGATCATCGACCGTATCGCGCCCAATCAGCACAAGCAGGTGACCGCCAATATCCGCCCGCCGGCTAAGGCGATTGCCGGCGATTACGTGAACACCTTCACTGCCTCCACGCACGACGAAAACGGCACGGCGAATTTCCGCGTCACCGTGACTACGTCGACCGTTTGGGGCGTGGCGGGAGTCGGCATTATCGGTGCCGCGTTGCTCATCCTGGTGGGCGCAGTTGTGCGCTTCGGGCGCCGATGAGCAGCCCCGTCATCGAGGCCAAGGGCCTCACCAAGCGCTATGGCGCGGCAACCGCCGTCGATAGCATCAACTTCACGGTGGCCGCCGGCGAAATCTTCGGCCTGTTAGGGCCCAACGGCGCCGGCAAGACCACCACCATCCTGATGTTGCTCGGCTTGAGCGACATCACGGCCGGCGAGGCGCGCGTGTTCGGCCATGACCCGATGCGTGAGCCGCTCGCGGTCAAGCGGCTGGTTGGCTATCTGCCGGATACTGTCGGCTTTTACGACCACATGAGCGCGGCCGACAATCTGCACTACACCGCGCGACTGATGGGCATTCCCAAGCGCGTCCGCACGGATCGCATCGGCGCAGCGCTTGCTCGCGTCGGCTTATCCGAGGTCGCGGAAAAGAAAGTCGGCACTTTCTCCCGCGGCATGCGGCAGCGGCTCGGGCTTGCCGAGATCATCATGAAGGATGCCCGTATCGCCATTCTCGACGAGCCCACCAACGGCCTCGATCCGCAGGCCAGCATTGAGCTGCTCGAGCTGATCCGTTCGCTCAAAGCGCACGGCGTGAGTATTCTGTTGTCCTCGCATCTGCTGGATCGGGTGCAAAGCGTCTGCGACCGCGTAGCGCTGTTCAACAATGGTCGTATCGCGCTGATGGGCACGGTCGGCGAGCTTGGCCGGCACGTTCTCGGCGGCGGCTATGCGGTCGAGGTGGAAGCCGAAAGCAGCGACGGGCTGGTCAAACGTTTGTCGGCGCTGCCCGGCGTGCGCGGCGTCGAATCGCCGGCGCCCGGACATTTCCGCATGATTTGCGATCGCGACATGCGCGCGGAGGCGGCCGCTGCCGTCGTGGCCGCCGGCGGGCGGCTCAAGCAGTTGGCGCTCGACGAGCCGAGCCTCGAGGTGATCTACACCCGTTACTTCCAGCAGGCCGCTCAGCAGGACCAGGAGACGCGCAATGCGGCGTGAAGGCTCGCCCTGGCAAGGCCTCGGTGTGGTGATGCTGAAAGAGCTATCCGATCACCTCGCCAGCGCGCGCATGCGGGTGCTCGAGTGGCTCGTGGTTCTCGTTGCGCTCGCTGCGGTTTATGCAGCCATCACCGAGGTGCGGGACGTGACGGCGCAAGACCCGTTTCTGTTCTTGCGCCTGTTCACGACCGCGCGCGATCCGCTGCCGTCTTTCGTCTCGTTTTTGGGATTTCTGGTGCCGCTGATGGCCATCGGGCTCGGATTCGACGCCGTCAATGGCGAGCACAACCGGCGCACGCTGTCGCGCATCCTCTCACAGCCCATTTATCGCGATGCGCTGCTGTTTGGTAAATTCCTCGCCGGCATCGTCACACTGTCGATCAGCCTGATTGTGCTGTGGCTGTTGGTGATCGGCCTTGGCCTGCTAATGCTGGGTGTGCCGCCGAGCGGTGCGGAAATGGGACGCGCGCTCATCTTCCTCGGCGTGACGATCGCCTATGCGGCGGTTTGGCTTGCACTCGCTATGCTGTTCTCGATCGTCTTCCGCTCCGCGGCGACGGCGGCGCTGGTCACACTGGGGCTGTGGCTGTTTTTGACGGTGATCTGGCCGGCACTGGCGCCGGCTCTGGCGCAAGCCGTTGTCGGCGGCGAGGACCAGGCAACGCTGGTCATCACCTCGCAGATGTTGGCGCGCCTGTCACCGTCCACGCTTTACGGCGAAACAGTGTTAGCGCTGCTGCATCCAACGACGCGCACGCTCGGGCCGGTTTATCTCAGCCAGCTCGAAGGCGCGGTGATGGGTACGCCTTTGCCGTTATCGCAAAGCCTGCTGGTGGCTTGGCCGCAGATCGTCGGCCTCGTCGCGATTAGCATTTTGCTGTTCGTGGGCGGTTATGTCGCCTTTCAAAGACAGGAAGTTCGCGCGTAACCTGTCACGCGGTAAGGGGAGGGCCGTCATCTTGAGCGACCTCAAGGTGGCGGCTCCTCCTTCAGACGCCGAAGCAGTTCGTCGATGAACGGCCGCTGTGCCGGCAAAATTTTCCGCCGCGCCGTCGGTACCCTGAAATAGGCGACACGATCGATTTCGGGGAAGCTCTGCCGTTTACCCGAGCGCGGCGGCCATTCCATCTCGAATTCGTTGCTGACAAAGTCGGACAACTCGAAATCGCTTTCAATGGCAAAAGCATGCACGGTCTTCCCGCTCTTTTGGCGAATAGGCTTGAGTGGGATGAAGTCGCCTTGCGCCGTAAGTCCGGTTTCTTCATTGAATTCGCGCTTGGCGCAGGCCAGCAGATCGCCGGATTCGAGGGAGCCTTTGGGAATCGACCAAGCACCGGCGTCCTTGTTTCGCCAGTAGGGGCCGCCGGGGTGGGCCAACAGGAGCTCCAAGCCGTTTTTTCGGCGGAAAGCGAGAATGCCGGCGCTAATTTCGGAACGGCGCGACATAGGGGTGAATAATGGCCAATGCGCAATCCACTCGGTGTAGTATAAAACACCGGCGATGCGGCGCTGGTCCATCAGCACTCGCAAAATGCGCAGGCCGCGGAAAATGAAAAACCCGGCGTGAGGCCGGGTTTTTCGACGTACACGGAGCTTTCCTCCGTTACTTGTCCTGTAATTCGTCGACGGCTTCCTTGGCAGCATCCTTGGCGCCGCCGATAGCGTTCTTGGTTTTGCCGGCGATCTGATCGCCTTTGCCTTCGCCTTGCAACTTCGCGTCGCCAGTGACTTTGCCGATGGTCTCTTTGACCTTACCTTTCGCCTGCTCGGCGCTGCCTTCGATGCGGTCCTTATCCATCGTCTGCTCCTCTTTTTTCGCGTTCGGGATCGTCGAGTCAATGATTGCCCGTGCGGATCGTTCCGTGGCGCCGGTTTCAGGGAACCTAGGCGACGAAGACGAAAGCGGCCGGAAATGTTCCGGCCGCTTTTGAGCTCGCATGGAACGCGCGATCAGGTCTCCAGGATCGCGACGATTTCATCACTGCGCGGATCGATGACGATGATCTGATCGCCGACCAGGATGTAATCGTAACCGCGCCATTCCGGATAGACTTCGACCACCTCCGCAGGCAGTGGATAGAAATGCACGCTGCGCGGCACGCGGGCGCCGACCTGTACAGAGAAGTTCACATGTGCAGGCTGCACGTGCTGTTTCTTGATGATGGTAGTGATTTTGGTGCGCTGCTCGCCCGTGAGTTTTGCAGAGCCTGATGCCGCGCCCTGACCGGTGGTGGTCTCCTTGCGGTTTTGCTGCGTGGCGCTTTCATTGCTTACGCCGCCGCGATGCTCGCGATTGTTGACGTTGTTGTTTTCGGGTGAGGATTGTTCCCTGGTTTCGCCGCGATTATGCCGACCGGCCCTGTTTTCGACGCCATTGTGTTCGGCCCCATTCGGCTCGCTCTTTTCTTGTAAACGTTCGGTGCTGCCTTGGCCTGTCGTCTCGCTCTTGCCGCTGTGGCCGGCATTGATGGACGATCCCATCTTTTCCGCCGGCGCGTTTTGCTGCGCGGCGGGAGCGGGATTGGACATTTCGCTGCCTTTCTTGTCGGCGGCGCCCGCGCCGGTTGCCAGCAGCAGCGAAGCCGCCGCAGCCGCGGTCAGTAAATGCACTGTCTTCATTGGCGTTCTCCTCTGGTGCTTCCCCCGAGGTTTGCGTCCAACAAAAACGTTGCGGGGACCGGCCAGTTCCAGCGCTTTCGAAGCCGCTGCGGCCGCGGCATTGTTTTCCCGGTTCCATCAAGGCAATCTCGCGCGCGGACGCGGCGATTTCCGTGCGGCGAATCGCTGGATAAATGGTGCAAGGAGGTGCGCCTTGGCGATTCTGAGCTCGTCACTCGACAGGGATTCGGCAGAATTTCGCGCCAATGCCGAGCGCATGCGCGCGCTGATTGACGAGCTCGTTGCGCGCCGCGCCGAAGCCGCGCAAGGAGGCCCGCAAAAAGCGCGTGATCGCCACGTCGGTCGCGGCAAATTGCTACCGCGCGACCGGGTAATGACCCTGATCGACCCTGGATCGCCTTTTCTGGAAATGTCTCCGCTCGCGGCGTTTGGAATGTACGACGACGCGGTTCACGGTGCCGGGCTGATCACCGGCATCGGCCGTATCGAAGGCCGCGAATGCATGATCGTCGCCAATGACTCCACCATCAAAGGGGGCACCTACTATCCGATGACGGTGAAAAAGCATCTGCGCGCACAGGAGATCGCGCGCGACAACCGGCTGCCCTGCATCTATCTCGTGGACAGCGGCGGCGCCAACCTGCCGCACCAGACCGAGGTTTTTCCCGACCGCGAGCATTTCGGCCGCATTTTCTATAACCAGGCGACACTCTCGGCATTGCGCATTCCACAAATCGCGGTGGTGATGGGCTCGTGCACCGCCGGCGGTGCCTATGTGCCGGCGATGAGCGATGAAACCGTGATCGTCAAGAACCAAGGCACGATCTTTCTCGGCGGCCCGCCTTTGGTGAAGGCGGCCACCGGCGAAGTGGTGAGCGCGGAGGATTTGGGCGGCGCCGAGGTGCACGCGCGCAAGTCTGGCGTCGCCGACCATTACGCGCAGGACGATCATCACGCGCTGTCAATCGCGCGGCGTATCGTCGCCAATCTCAACACAAAAAAGGCGGTCGACATTCCCCTTATCGCGCCCCGCGAGCCGGCACTCGATCCGTCCGAGCTTGACGCGCTGGTGCCGGTCGATCTCAAAAAGCAGTACGACATCCGCGAGGTGATCGCGCGGCTGGTCGACGCCTCCGCGTTCGACGAATTCAAGGCGCTTTACGGCACCACTTTGGTCACCGGCTTTGCCCATATCCACGGCATGCCGGTCGGCATTCTCGGCAACAACGGCATCCTCTTTTCGGAGAGCGCGCTCAAAGCCGCGCACTTCATCGAACTGTGCTGCCAGCGGCGCATTCCGTTGTTGTTCCTGCAAAACATCGTCGGCTTCATGGTTGGCCGTGAGTACGAGGCAGGCGGTATTGCCAAAGACGGCGCCAAGATGGTGACCGCGGTCGCGTGCGCCCAGGTGCCCAAAATCACCGTCATCGTCGGCGGCTCCTACGGCGCCGGCAACTACGGCATGTGCGGACGCGCGTACTCGCCGCGTTTCCTATTCACCTGGCCGAATTCGCGCATCTCGGTGATGGGCGGGGAACAGGCGGCCTCGGTGCTCGCCACGGTCAAGCGCGACAATATCGAAGCGGACGGCGGCAGCTGGTCCGAGATCGAGGAAGAAGAATTCAAGGCGCCGATCCGCGATCAATACGAAGCCGAGGGCAATCCGTACTACGCTACGGCGCGGCTCTGGGACGACGGCATCATCGCGCCGTCGGAGACGCGCCGTGTGCTGGCGCTGGCGTTCTCGGCGGCGCTCAATGCGCCGGTGCCGGAGACGCGCTTCGGGGTGTTTAGGATGTAGCGGCGCGATATTGGCGCCAGCTCTGCCAGGTCGCGCGCGCAAGGGCGAGCGCCGTCGCCGCCCACACGGCCAGCGCGATCCACACCATCGCGCGCGAGAGCGCAGCGAGCGGCGGGAAATCGCCGGCAAGGGAGAGCCGCAAGGTGGCCAGCGCATACATGCCGAGCGGAAACACCAGGCTCCACAATGTAGGGCTATAGGCGATGGGAATGCGGCAAACGCCGTGCTTCCAGATGCCGAGCAGGATCAGCAGCGGAATCCACCAGGTTGCCCAGGCCCAGGCGATCAGGGTGACGCCGTCGATGAACGGTCGCATCGAGCGCAGGAACGGCAGCCCGCTGTCGGAGAGGATCAGCGTCGAGCCGGCGTTGGTGCTGATGGCGGCGGCCCCCATCACCACCCACAACAACGGCGTGATGTCCTCCGGCTCGAAATCGAGAAAGAAAATGCGCGAAGCGAACAGCGTGACGAAAATGCCGTAGAGGGCAAGGCCGATACCCCAGAGCATGTGAATGAGCACGAAGCTGGCGGTACCTAGTCCGCCGAGCGACGGCGCCACCGCGGTGCCGAGAATGACCAGCGATTCGGTGCCGACGATCGCGATCAGCCAGCCGCCGTGCACGATGTTGGCGCGGTGCGCGGTGTTGAGGAAAATCAAAACGCCGAAGCTGAAATAGATCAGCACGAACCAAAGGGCGAGCGCTCCGAGCCACAGCGCGAGCGCAAGGCCGCCATAGCCATGGAGCTTCAGCGCGGCGCCGAGCACGTCGGCCGCGGCAACGATGGTGAAGAACGCGAATACCGTGCGCGGGTCGATCAGGTCGGCCCAGACGGCGGGGCTCTTGCGGATGATTCGAACCAGGGTCGCGGCGACGAGCCAGCAAAACGCGGCGAGATTGAGGATCAGCAAAGCATCGGCAACGGCGTGGTCGCCGTCGAAAAAGAAAGCGTTGGAGATGATCCCCGTCGCCATCACCAGCGCAAACGAGCCCGGATAGAGCGTGTCGATCTCGTGCAGCAGCCAGCTGCGCGGGCCGCCGGCGGGCGCCGGTTGTCGCGAACCACGGGCTCTTGAAGGTGCTGGCATCGGAGGGCAGGCTTACGCGAATCGCGCACAAGGTACCACCTCGTTGCTCGGGGCGGGCGCGGCATCGGCAGAACGACGGGTCCATGCGCGGCCTACATAAATGGATTTTTGTTGCCCTCGCGGCGCTCTCCCTGGCAGCGGGGCCTACTGGCGCCGCGGTGCGGCTCGAGCCCGGCCTGTGGCAGGACACAGAAACCGGCAGCGAGAACGGCGAACCCGCGAAGCCTGAAGTTTCCACCGAGTGTGTGACAGCCGCGGACAGCAAGGACCCGGCCAAGGCGCTCACCCGGTTCAAGAACACGGCCGGTCAGCAGTGCAAGACCATGAACGTCAACGAGAACGGCAACACGCTCTCTTTCAACATGGAATGCGGCGATCCCAAGCTCATGCTGATATCGCTCAGCATGACCATGAACTTCCTCGATGCGCGCCACTATACCGGCACGGTCAAATCGACCGTAGTGTTCGGCGGCAAGCAAATGAGCGCCGACAAGACGATCGATGCGAAGTGGATCAGCGCTGTCTGTAGCAAGGACTAGCTTACCGGCCGAACAGCCAGAGGACGGCGCTGAGCACGAGACTGAGGACAATCGAGGTCACGATCGGAAAGTAAAAAGTGGTGTTGCCGCGGGTGAAGGCGATATCCCCCGGCAGGCGCCCAAGGCCGAGCCTGGCGATGTAGGGCCATAGCAAGCCCGTCACCAGCAAAACCAAGCCGACGGTAATGAGAAAGCGTGCCATGCAGTCCTCGCGCCCGTGACATAGGATGGCTGCAGGTAGCCATCAAGGCGGGAGGACGCCATGAACGACACCTACAAATGCGCGCTGATCGTCGGCGCCGGCGCAGGTCTTTCGGCTTCGCTGGCACGCGTCTTCTCCAATAGCGGCATGACGATCGCGCTCGCGGCGCGAACGACAGACAAGCTTGGGCCGCTGGTCAAAGACATAGGTGCGAAGACGTTTGCTTGCGATGCGAGTCGACAGGACGAGGTCGAGCGCTTGTTCGCTGCCCTCGACGACACCGGCACACCCGACGTCGTGGTTTACAATGCGAGTTACCGTACGCGCGGGCCGCTGGCCGAGCTCGATGCGGTGGAAGTGGACAAAGCGCTGCGCATCACCGCCTATGGCGGCTTTCTGGTGGCGCAGGCTGCCGTCCGACGCATGCTGCCGCGCGGCTACGGAGCCGTTCTGTTCACCGGCGCATCGGCCTCGGTGAAGGGCTACGCGCAGTCAGCGCCATTCGCGATGGGAAAATTCGCGCTGCGGGGCCTGGCACAAAGCATGGCGCGCGAACTCTTGCCGCGTGGTATCCACGTCGCCCATGTGGTGATTGACGGCGGCATCAGAAGCGCGCGCCGCCTCGAGGCGGCGGACGCGACGGACTCGCTGCTGGACCCCGATGCCATTGCGCAAAACTATTTGCATCTGCTGCGGCAGCCGCGCAGCGCCTGGACGCATGAGATCGAGGTCAGGCCGTGGGTGGAGCGCTTCTGACCGTTATGATTGTCGTGCGGCAAACGAGCCGCGAATAACGCGCAAAACCATCAACGGCCGAGCATGCCGATGAGCGTATCCCAGTTCACCAGCGGTTGGCTCGGGGCTGCGTTGACCATACCCCGATCGTGGACATAAGCCGAGCCGAGCATCAGCACCGCGCCGCAGAGCATGCCGAGAACAAATTTCACCGTCGCCTCCCGGTTTCATCCTGAGCGTCGAAGCCCATATTAAACGCATCGATCGCCGGCGGCGGCAATACCAGCCGCTCGTCCGTAAAGGCGAGGGTGAGCCGCACGGTGACGCCGGCTCTGGCCTTTGCCGGCGATCGACCTTGCCCTAAGGGCCGTAAGTGACAGCGCCGTCAGGTCCATGCTACAGGCGCGGCGCATGATCGACGCAAACGGTCTCAAGCAACTCGCGCCCACCGGCAAGCTGCGCGGGGGCGTCGTGATCGCCCCGGCGGCTTCGGCGTTTTTCTCTGTTCGTGACGGCGCGGGTGCCGTGCGCGGCGTCACCGTCAGCCTATTGCGCGCTTTCGCGGAAAAGCTGCGCCTCCCGCTCGAACTGCAGGTCTTCGACAATTCGGGGCAAGTCACCGAGACGGTGAGCGCGGGCAATTGCGATCTCGCTTTTATGCCGTATGACGCGGCGCGTGCCGAGAAGGTCGCGTTCGGACCAGCCTACTTCATCATCGAGAGCACCTACCTCGTTCCGGCCGGCTCGCCGATCCGCACTATCGACGAAGTCAACAAAAAGGGCGTGCGCATCGTCGTTATTGCTAACACCACGACCGGTCGCAGCGCCCGCCGCACTGCCCCCGATGCGGAAGTGATCGAAGTACCGAGCGTCGAACTGATGACCGAGATGGCGCGTAAAGGCGAAGGCGATGCATTCGCGCTTACGCACGACTCTCTCGCCGGGTTGATGCCTAAGCTCCCGGGCGCGCGCATTCTGCCGGGCAATTTTCAACAGACGGGCATCAATGTCGCGGTGCCCAGAGGGCGACCAGCCGCGCTCGCCATCGCGATGGCTTTGCTCGAGGATGCGAAAAAATCCGGCGCTGTACGCCAGGCCTTTGATGCCGCCGGCTTCACCGATGCGACGGTTGCGCCTTAAGCCGCTACCCACCGCTTGACGCGTGCGGCGGCGAGAGCGAGCAGCGCCAATCCCGCAAGCGACCAGCAAAGCGTCGGCGCCCATTGCAAGATCGCCTTCAGCATCGGATCGGCATTGAGGCCGGTGGCGACGACGGCTACGCGTGTGAACGTGGCCAGAGCCAGCGCGGAAAACAGCAGGCCTGTCATGCGGCCTTCGCCGCCGTTTTCGCCGATAGCGAAAGCCACCGTGAAGGCGCTCATCAGAACGGTGCCCCAGGCAGCGCCTGCAGCGAATTGTGCCGCAACCAACTGGCCGAGATCTTGCGCGAGATGCGCGGCAACAATCGCCAATGCGCCGATCAAGGCGGCGCAGCCGATCACTCGATAGCCGCCAAGCGTTTTGGTGGCGATGCTCGCAGGAAACATCGTAATGTTGAAACCGATCCAGAACACCGGCATCAGCCATTGCAACTGGGCGGCGTTGGTGAAGCGCAGATAAAGCGGCGCGCTGTCGAGAGCGAAATGCATCTGATAGCCGAGCGCGAGCGCAATCATGGCGAGCGCAAAGACGATGGCCGGCCGCGTCATGGTGCCGAAGGCGCGTGCCGGCGGCTTTTTCGGTTCGGCTGCCGCGGCGGCGAGCCGCCGCTCTGCGCCGATCATGCCGAGCGTAGTCAATATGAGCACTACGCTTGCAGCGGCGAACGGGATGCGCGGATCGAGATCGCGCAGTGCCACGGCGAGATAGGGTGCGATGGCGCCGGCAATGCCGTAACCGAGCATGGTGAGCGCCGAGAGCAATGGGATCGTCGGTTTACGCGCGTATTTGCCGAGCAGCATCAAGGGTGGTGCGCGGAGCGCCGAGGAGGTAACCGTCCAGACGACGATGATTGCGAGAAGAACCAAGGGGCCCAAGCCGGCAACCATCGGCATCGCCAGAAAGGCTGCGCAGGAGAGAGCGGTCGCCGCCACGATCCATAGGCCGAGCCTGCCGAGGACATGAGCAATCTTGTCGGCGGCTACGCCTGTTGCGAAGTCACAAATGGTGAAGATCGCTTGGTCGAGCAGCAAGATCGCCACCGCGGCGCCAGGAGCAAGCTTGGCCGCCGCGGCGAGCTGGGGCAGGTAAATGACATAAACGGTCCAGCAGAGCGTAAAGAATAACTGGAGCACCGCCAGATACCAGCCGAATCGCTGCGAGATCTTGTCCATGGCGGGTATCTACAGCGTGACGATCACATTACCGATGCTGCCGCGTTCGACGGCCTCATGGGCGGTCGCGACCTCCACCAATGAATGGACCGGTTGTGCTACGCGATTGATCAGCGTGCCGGCTTGCAGCCCGCGCGTTATCGCGGTGATCGCCTGTTCGCGCTCCGATGCGGTGAGCTCATAAACGAGGAAGAACAGAACCCGGATGGAGTTCACCAAGCACCAACCGGCGGGAACGGTGGCCTCCAGCCCGGTGCCATAGACGATCACACTGCCTTTGGGACGCAGAATCGATGGAATGAGCTTGGCATTTGCGGCGAGGTCCATTTCGATCACGGCATCGACGCCGCGTTTGCCCGTGAGCTCCATAACCCGCGCGCCGACGTCCTCTTGCTTGTAGTTGATGGCGTGGTCGGCGCCGGCCTCGCGGGCAATCGCCGCCTTGCCCGGCGACGAGATGGTGGTGACGACGGTCGCGCCCGCCGCTTTGGCGAACTGGATGGCATATTGGCCTACGGAACCTGCGCCGCCGGAAACGTGCAGGGTCATGCCTTTAGCCGCTTGCGCCAGCCTGATGGCATGAAATGCCGTCATTGCCGGAATGCCGAGACAAGCGCCGGTCTCAAAGCTTACGGTATCGGGCAGTTTCACCGCTTGCGCCGCAGGCAACGCGATGTATTCGGCGGCGGTGCCGTATGGGCGCTGCCACTGTCCGTTCCACACCCACACACATTCGCCGAGACGCGATCTAGGTACGCCGTCACCGACCTGGTCGATCACGCCGGCGCCGTCGCTATGTGGAATGACACGCGGCCAGGCGATTTTGCGAGTTGTGCCCTGGCGGGCTTTCACGTCGGATGGATTGACCCCGGATGTCGCCAGCTTCACCCGCACTTCACCCGGTCCGGCGTTCGGCGTATCGACTTCGCCAACGCACAGAACCTCCCGCGCAGAACCATTGCGCTCGTAATAAGCTGCCAACATGAGGCCTCCGCGCGGAACAATATCACCGATAGGCGCAGGTGGAACTCAGAGCGGCACGATCCTACATGTCAGACAGTGGCAAATGGAGCCACGAACGGCTCCGCCGCGTTCATTTCTTTACGCAACAGGTATGTGGAGATCGACGATGCGATTTCGCGTCTATAGCGGACCGAAGGGGTCGGAAGACGTATCCGCCATCGGCAAGCAACAGATGTTGTTCAAGGAGTTCAGTTCCCTCGACGAAGCCTTGTCATGGGCCCGCCATGTCGAACAGGGCGGGCGCGTTCCGTTGCTGATCGAAGGCGATGACGGCACGCGCATGGATCGCCGCGCGATCGTCAACGCTTTGCGCGTTGGCATGCGCGAAGAGGTCGGGGGGCGGCCGGCGTAAACGTAGGACCGGAGCGCCTATTTCGAAGCTAGGCGGTGCCACTCGGCACGAGCGCGGGTGGTGAGGTGGTCCCATTTGACGGCCACGACATCCCAATTGACCAGCGGACGTTGGGCATTTGCCGGCGCATTGAGAGCTGTCGCCGCATGGTGGGAGTCATAGAGGTAGGCGCCGCCGACGGTCAGCAATGCGCCCAGAATTAGTCCGAGCAGGACTCGCATGACGATCTCCCTCGTCCAGTCGCTTGCAAACGCCGCGTCGACGACGCGAGTTCCAGCTTACCGGCGGTCCTGGGCAGTATTTGGGCTGAGCGCAGAAAATCCGCCCGGCATTCGGCCGCAGATAGCGGCAAACCCTTGATATTCATGGGTTTATGGTGGTAAAAACTTGGCACAGAAGTGAAATTAGCTGTTATATTGAAGGTATGAGTACACATTCAGCAAAGACCGCCCGGCGGTCTGTTAAACCGGCGCGGCGCGTGGTCAAAAAGGTCACGAAGAGCGCCCGCGATACGGCTAAGAAATCGGTGAAATCGGCCCGCCGTAGCGTCAGCAAAACCGGCAAAACTGCGGCGCGTGCACCTAGTCCGCCGAAAATGATCCGCACGATCAGTCCGCCGGTCCAACCTATTGCTGCACACGAAGTGCCTATCCGCACTCACAAATACCGCGTCGGCGAAACTGTGTACTACACATCGCCGACCTTTGGCCGCGCGGCCGCCACTGGCAGCTACACGGTGGTCAAGCTGTTGCCTTCGGAAGGCGACGATTACCAGTATCGAATTAAGAGTTCCGGCGAGGCCTTTGAGCGCGTAGCCAAGGAAAGCCAACTGGACCGCGCATAAGCGTCCTCCGCAGGCCGCGATTTCATCTCGGCCATTGGTTTAGAATGCGGCGCCCTTGCCATAAGCCGGGAGGAGCGAATTGCCGATTTACATTACCCAAGGCCGCTATACGCGCGATGCCGTCAAGGGCATGATCATTCGGCCGGAAGATCGTGCGGACGCTGTGTCGCGCCTCTTGTCAAAAGCGGGAGGGCGGTTGGTCGGATATTATCTTACTTTCGGTGAATACGACTTCCTGGTCATTGCAGACATCCCAAACGATATTCAGGCCGCCGCAGCGTTGCTTGCGGCCGCTAGCGGTGGCGGCGTCACCGATCTGAAGACCACCGTCGCCTTGACCTCGGTTGAGGCCAAGGGGGCTTTCGCGGCGGCAAGCGATCTTGCGCCGACTTTCAAGTCCGCCGGCGGCACCTGAGCCGGCATCGCCATCCCAATCTTGCAATAGGAGAGACTATGCGTGGCTTTCGGCGTTTGATTGCTTTCATGCTCCTGGTGCTTGGACCGCTTTCTGCTTCGGCCGCCGAATATCCCAATCGCGTCGTCAAGATCATCGTGCCATTTGGCGCGGGAGGCCCCGCCGACATATTTGCGCGTGTACTTGCCCAGCATCTCTCCGCTGAAACCAAGCAGTCCTTCATCATCGAAGATCGCCCGGGCGCTGGCTCGATTATCGGCACGGACGTGGTCGCGAAATCGGCGCCTGACGGCTACACGCTGCTGGTGATGTCGAACACGCACACCACCAACGAATCTTTGATGCCGAATAAGCCCTTCCAGCTCATGCGCGATTTCGTGCCCGTAGCCGGCATCAACTCCTCCGATTTGGTGATGGTGGTGCCGAAGACCTCGCCAGTGAAATCGGTGAAGGAGTTCATTGATCTGGCAAAGAAGGAGCCCGGCAAGCTCAACTACGCTTCGTCCGGTATTGGCACGCCCTACCATATGGCCGGCGAGTTGTTCAAAGCCATGGCGGGCATCAACGTGGTGCACGTGCCTTACAAGGCCTCGGGTGACGCCCGCAACGCTGTCCTGGCCGGAACGGTGGACATGATGTTCGATGCCGTCAGCACAATGGTACCGCTCGCGAAAGCGGGCCAGGTGCGCGCGCTCGGCACTACGGGTCTCAAGCGGTCGCAATTAACGCCCGATCTGCCCACGGTCGCGGAGACGGTACCCGGCTATGAGGCGACGATCTGGATCGGCTTGATGGCGCCCAAAGACACGCCAGCGGAGATCGTTACATTCCTCAACAAATCGATCAACAAAGTCATGGCAAAGCCCGAGGTGAAGGCGGCGTGGCTCAAGCAGGGCGCCGTTCCGATGGTCATGTCGCCCGCCGAATTCGGCGTGTTTTTGCGCAAGGACATCGAGAAGTGGGCGAATGTGGTAAAGATCTCCGGAGCGAAGGCAAACTAGGCCTTGGGCGTCGTGGACGGCGGCATGAATGCCTTCTTGCGTCTCGCATTGACGATTATGGCGCTGGCACTTGGCGCCGCCACTGTCTATGTGCTCGTCGACCGGGCGACTTTCGCTGAGCGCGCGGCACAACGGCGCAGCCTGCTCGCGCGCGACCTGGAATTAACTCGCAGCACACACATTCCTGGATCGGCGCTAGCCTGTCTTGACGGCAACGCCGGCGAGGCGGTGGAAAACGCCTGCGAGCATAAGGTCTTCGCGTCGCCGGAGGGTGTGGCCGCGGCGGTCGGCTATATGGACGCGCGGCTCACGCTGTTGGCTCAGGCTGCCGCTATGCACGACGCCGCCCTAAATTCGCTCTTCGCATCCAGCCGCCGTGCGGTCGCCCTCGACCGATTCGGCATTGCCGCTCATGTGCTCGCTGAGCGGGATGGCTGCACGGCGAACAAATGCGACGCTTTCAATTTGGTCGACGACGCCAGCGCGCTGAAAGCCAATTTGCGGGCGCAGGTCTACGACCAATATGTCTCGCGCTATGCCGGCGGTTGGAACAAGGCGAGCGAAGCGCCGGCGCAAGCGGCGGCACCGGCCCCGTCGGTCAGCGCCACGCCGCCGCTCACCACCTCCGGGCAGAAGCCTGTTGCGGCGATCAAGCCCGGCGAGCACTGGGATTTTCCCTCGGCCGCGTCGATTCCGCCAGTCAGCATCATGAATTCGGAGCCTCCTCTGCCCAAAGGCGCCGAGGCCCAGGCCAAGAGCGAGGGCGCCGCTAAACCGGCAACCGAAGCCAAAGCGCCAGCGAAGACGCCGCTGCCCTCAGCGCCACCAGCCGCAACGCGCTAGAGTCGGCGCCGGGGCAGCGCCGATGTTTACATCCGTCCTCATCGCCAATCGGGGCGAGATTGCCTGCCGCATCACCCGTACGGCGCGCCGGCTCGGGATGCGGGTGGTCGCGGTCTATTCAGATGCCGACCGCGGCGCCCTGCATGTGCGCCAAGCCGACGACGCGATCAACATCGGACCGGCGTCGGCAGCACAAAGCTACTTGTCTATCGAACGCGTTATTGCTGCCGCACAGGGGGCGCGGGCGGAGTGCGTGCATCCGGGCTACGGCTTTCTCGCTGAAAATTCCGAGTTTGCCCAAGCCTGCCAGGACGCCGGTATCGCTTTTATTGGTCCGCCGCCGTCGGCTATCCGCGCTATGGGTTTGAAGGATCGCGCCAAATCGCTCATGGAGAAAGCCGGCGTCCCGGTGGTGCCCGGCTATCACGGCGAGCGGCAGGATCCAAAGTTCCTCAAACAGAAGGCCTATGAGCTTGGCTATCCGGTTTTGATCAAGGCGTCGGCCGGCGGCGGTGGCAAAGGCATGCGGCGTGTCGATCGGCATGCCGACTTTGATGCCGCCCTCGAAGGCTGCCAGCGCGAATCACAAGCGTCCTTCGGTGATGATCGCGTGCTGATCGAAAAGTATGTCAATCAGCCGAGGCACATCGAGTTTCAGGTGTTCGCTGACGGATACGGGAACGCCATCCATCTCGGCGAACGCGACTGCTCACTGCAGCGCCGGCATCAGAAGGTGATCGAGGAGGCGCCGGCGCCCGGAATGACCGCGGAGCTAAGAGCGCAAATAGGCAGCGCAGCGGTGGCAGCCGCGAAGGCTGTTGGTTACGAGGGGGCGGGCACTATCGAATTCATCGCTGATGCAAGCGGCGGGCTCGACGCCGGCGCTTTTTGGTTCATGGAGATGAATACGCGCCTGCAGGTCGAGCACGCGGTCACCGAAACGATCACTGGTTTGGACTTGGTCGAATGGCAATTTCGAATTGCGGCCGGTGAGCGCCTTCCTCTTAAGCAGGATCAGGTGCAGTTCAGCGGTCACGCTGTGGAGGCACGCCTCTATGCGGAAGACCCGGCGCACGGATTTCTGCCCTCGACGGGACGAATTGTGGCGCTTCAGTTCTCGCAAGATGTGCGTGTTGACACCGGCGTAGAGCGCGGCAGCGAGGTGACGCCCTTCTACGATCCGATGATTGCGAAAGTGATTGCGCGGGGAGCGACGCGCGCCGAGGCGCTTGAACGTCTGAGCGTCGCACTGCAGCAAACGGTCGTGCTTGGGCCGCGCAGCAATCTCGGGTTCCTCGCCGGTCTCGTGCGCGCGCCGCAATTCCGCGCCGCCGATTTCGATACCGGGTTCATCGACGCGCATTTGCCCATGCTGCTGCCGCCGCAGGCGCTCGACGGCCAAGCCGTGGCTTTGGGTGCGCAGATGCTCCTCAAGCACGAGCGCGCACGCATCATGCAAACGCGCGAGCCGGACGTGCCGCAATCCCCATGGGATGGCGCAGACGGCTTTCAGTTGTCCGGAATTCGCAAGGCCGTGCTGCCGCTTTTTGCCGAAGGCGAACCAGTCCTTGCGGATGTGAGCTACGCCCCGCAGCTGTCAGTCAGCGTCGGCGGCGCTGCGCCCGCCGCTGACGCATACGCCGTCGTTGAAGGCAGCTCAGCTTACGTGCTGCGCGGCGGCCGGCAGACCAAAGTCAGCCTGCGGGATTTTGCAAATGAGGAGAATGTCGGCCAAAACGGGGGTGGCGTGGTGCGCGCGCCGATGCATGGCAAAGTGTTGGCTGTCTTCGTCACGCGGGGCGCCCAGGTCACGCGCGGACAGCGTCTTCTCGTCATCGAGGCGATGAAGATGGAGCACACGCTTAACGCGCCCATCGATGGCGTCGTTGCTGAACTTGTTGTTACAGCCGATGCGCAGGTTGCCGAGGGCGCCAAGCTGATGGTGGTTGAACCCCGAGCCGCCGTTCCGTAGCCGAAAAGTGGGCCGCAGTTACATCTGCGTTTTTTTGCTCTTTTTGTCGCCTGCTTTTAGCTTCTCGTCCATGTGCATGCCGAAGAAGATCGGCAGCGACCAGCTCGGCAACACTAGCGGCAGAGCGTCGCGTACGGCACGGCGCGTGTTGTCATGCTCCTGGGCGATGCGCTTGGCCTCGGCGTCGGCCTTTGCTTTTTCGCTTTTGGTCTGCGCCATAGCCGGAGCGGCCGCAACGGCGGCGGCGGCGAGCAAGAAAACAAGCTTCTTCATAAGTGCCCCCCTTAAGCATTGCCACAAAGGCTATCATCAGGCCTGCTACCGAATTTGCAATAGGGCCTACTCCTGCTCGCCTTGTAAAAAGCCTGTAATTTTTGCGATTGATGTCTTGTCCTTGGTGGCGGAGTTGCTGAAATTCGGACGGCAAGCCAAATAATAGGGTGGTCGTGCTCATTCAGGTTAGACGCTTCATTTGGCTGGCGCCCTGGGCCGTTCTCGTCTTGTCTTTCGTAATGGCATTTCCCAGCAAGGGCAGGGCCGCGGGTTCACATCTCTACGTTATGCTTGGCCTTGGCGGCATGTCACCGGGTCTGAGCGATTTCGGCGCGCGCATCGGCCATCGCGGCATTCCGACAACGGTGGGCAGCTATCTGGAATGGCCGGCATTCGCGGACGAAGCGATCCGCAACTACAAGAACGGCCGCGTGAGATCGATCATGATCGTCGGTCACTCGCTTGGCGGGAGCGCCGCGAGAGCAATGGCGGCTGAGTTAGCTGAGGCAAACGTGCCGGTGAGGCTCTTGATCACACTTGATCCGGTCGGTGCGTCCGGCGTTTCCAGGAACGTCCGCCACGAGGTGAACATTATGCCGGGCACGGGCGAGGACCATTTCTCAATGATCGATGCGCATCGCGCCGAGTTGGACGGTTACGTGCTGGGCGGCCACGTCCCCCACCCGGCTCGTGCGCGCGAGAAAGCGCCGGAAAATAACTTCGGCTACGGTTCCAATTACTGATTCTTGCGCGCTCCTTGCGGAAAACCCCACGTCAGCGATCAGAGGCCGCTTCCCGGAGATGCGCCTGCGCGCTATGCATGGCCAATGCCGCTTCACCTCATCAAACTTTGCGTCGGATGCGATTCAGTCTCTGATCTCGAGGAGTGGATCAAGATCAAGCTGAAGGAGAAGCGCAAGCGCCGCCAAAAGCCAGAGCATATTCATACGACACGCATGCTGCCGAAACGTGCGGAGGAGCTGAAGCAGGGTGGTTCGCTTTATTGGGTTATTCGCGGGCAGATCGCCTGCCGCGAGCGCATTCTCGATATCCGAAGTACCAATGGCAAGGACGGCGTCAGGCGCTGCCAGGTCGTGCTCGATGGTAAGGTCGTGCTGGTCGAGCCGCGTCCGCGCGCGGCGTTCCAGGGTTGGCGCTATCTCGAGGCGAAGGACGCCCCCCGCGATCTCTCGCGGGCGGCACCCGGTGCCTCGCGAATGCCGGAAACCATGCGCCGAGAATTGCAGGAACTAGGACTTTTGTAGTGCGCGAAGCGCGAAGTGATGGCTACACAGCGACGTTGTCGATCAAGCGCGTTCGGCCGATCCTGCCGGCCACCAACAATCGAATGGGGCCGTCTTTGCGTGAGGCGATTGGCGCCAGCGTTCGCGCGTGTCGCGCTTCCAGGTAGTCCAGTGCGAAGCCGCCCACGTGAACTTCACGGCGCCCCACATCGAGGACCTCATCGATGGGTTCGCCGTGCCGGATGCGCGCCGCGCATGCTTTGAGCACGCGATAGAGTAACGGGGCGGTACTGCGTTCGCCGGCGGAGAGATAGGCGTTGCGCGACGACAGTGCCAAGCCGTCCTTTTCGCGCACGGTTTTAACGCCCACGATTGCGACGGGCAGGTCGAGATCCTTCACCATCTGCCGAATCACACAAAGCTGTTGATAATCCTTCTCGCCGAACAGAGCGAGATCGGGTTCCACTTGGGCGAACAATTTAGCGACGACGGTGGCGACGCCGCCAAAGAAATGCGGGCGGAACTTGTCTTCGAGATTCGCGCACGCCGGGCCCTGCGGCGCGATCCGCGTGGCAAATCCGTCCGGATACATCACACCCACCGTCGGCGCCCAGACGAGATCGACCTTGGCCGCAGTCAGAATTTTCAAGTCCGCAGCAAAATTCCGCGGGTAATTGGCAAAATCTTCGTTTGGCGCAAATTGGGTCGGATTGACAAAGATCGACACCGCCACGCGGCGTGCTCGCCTATGCGCCTCGCGTATCAAGGCCAAATGTCCGCCATGCAAGGCACCCATGGTCGGCACCAAAGCGAGGCGGTTACTTCCGCGCGCGCACAAAAGTTCCACTGTGCTGCGCAGCGTTGCGACCGTACGCACGACCTTCGGAGCAAGAGCCATGATCGGGAAACCGCCGTCCGCGCCGTTCTAGCAAATGGTTGTTAATTCGGCCATTTCGGTTAATGGTTAAGCACTGAACAACTTGACTAAAACGCGCTAGTATTTTGAACATCGGGGCAAAGGGCGCGTCATGTTGGTCCAACCAATTCAGGAGTCGGCGCAATCTGCGCACGTTGTCGTGCTCGGAAACGAGAAGGGCGGCTCTGGAAAGTCGACGACCGCGCTGCATATCGCGGTAGCGTTACTCAAAGCCGGCCAGCGCGTCGCCACCATCGATCTCGATTCCCGGCAGAAAAGCTTCACGCACTACATCGAGAACCGCCGCGATTGGGCGCAACGCGCGCGCATAAAGCTCGAGCATCCGACTCATTATTGCATCGAACGCGGCGAGGGACCGTCAGTCGAAGCAAACGAGGCGATTGAATTCGCTAACTTTTCAAAAGCTATCAGCTCTATCGAGCACACCCATGACGTGGTGGTGATCGACACGCCGGGCAACGACACCTACCTGATGCGGCTCGCGCATTCGATGGCCGACACACTGGTGACGCCGTTGAATGATTCGTTTCTGGACTTCGACGTGCTGGCCACGCTCGACCCCACCAATTTCGCGGTGACGGGGGAAAGTCACTACGCGGAGATGGTGCGCGAGGCGCGCCGTCAACGTCGGCTAGTCGATGGTAAGCTCACCGATTGGGTTGTGGTGCGCAATCGCCTGTCGGCGCTCGGCTCGCGGAACAAGCGATTGGTCGGGGAAGGGCTTTCCGAATTATCGAAGCGCATGGGTTTTCGTTGCATTGAAGGTTTTGCAGAGCGCGTTGTTTACCGCGAGTTCTTCCCGCGCGGTCTGACCGCACTCGACGATCTCGACGAAGCGACGCTCGGCACCAAGCCGAACATGTCGCATTTGACCGCGCGCGAGGAAGTCATCTCGCTGCTCAATTTGTTGCATCTGCCCTTGTCGGAAAACGGAAAACGCCGCGCCGCCGCGCGCGCCGAATGGTATTCGGTCATGGACCAACCCTTGCAGGTCCACGACGTCATCGGCTAAGCGGTCCCGCGCATAACTGAATTGCGCCAAGGCTGCGTCAATATCGACGCTACGGAAATTTGCGCCCATGCCGGCACTGCTTTTCGGCATTGTTGTCCTCGTACTCGCGTTGTGGGCGCTCAATGTCATCGCCAAAGTCGATCCCAAGATCGCTGCGCGCGCGGTCAAGATCGCGGGCGGGTTGATCGCGATCGCGCTTGCCGCGTTCATGTTCCTGCGCGGAGAGGTGTGGGTCGCGCTGCCGCTCGGTGCCTTCGGCCTCGGGCTGCTCGGTTGGGCGCCATTTGCAGGATCAGAAATTCCTGATCCGTACCGCCGGCAATCCGGCGGGGGTGAATACGCGCAGGCTGACGCGACGTCGAGGCGCTCGGCGGCTCGCGGCAAAATGACGGAAAAGGAGGCTTATGAGATCCTTGGCTTGCAGCCCGGTGCGAGCACCGAAGCGATCACCGGCGCGCATCGCACGCTGATGAAGAAATTCCATCCCGACCAAGGGGGCACGACGTATCTTGCGGCTCGTATCAACGAAGCCAAAGAGGTTCTTCTTCGCCGCCATCGCTGAGGCACTCCATACGCAACACCATCAGCGGCTCCTGACCCAGCCTTTTTCCCGTTATCGGATTTATCCGTCCTCAGTTCTTCAGCAGCATGCAGGGAATGTCGCTGCGCTTGAGGTTCTTACAAGCGGCTTCTGCCTGGTCCTTTTCCAGACCCGCAAAGCGGGCTCGGTAAAGTGTCTTGTCGCCTTTGGCGATCGGCTCCGTGAAGGGAGACGCTTCGCTGAGCTGATCCTTGGCCCTGGCTTGCGCAATTGAAAGCCGCTCTTTGGCTTCTCGTTCAGCATCAAACGCGCCAACTTGGATCATCCAGCCGCCACGCACTTTTGCCGCCTGCACTTGTGCTGCCGCAGGGACGGGCACGCTGGCGGCAGCCGACGCAACCTGCGTTTTGGTCAACGGTCTCTCTGGCGGCGGTGCCGCGCCTTTAACCGTCGCCACGGTGGTGATGTTTGCTGGGCTTGCGCTGGCGGCCGGCATCAGCTTGCGGCTGTCAGTCGGCAGCGCCGACAACGATGCGGTGTGGAACGCACCGGCTTGCACAGTGACGGTTTTCACCGGAAGCGGCTTGATCGGCTCGGTCGAGCCTGGCGCGGGCCCCGCGGGCTCCGCCGACGCGACACGCTGCGCGGGCTGCTCGGATGGCAGCTGCGGCGCGGCTGCGGCCTTAACCGCATCCTTGGCGCCTGCCGACACGTGCGCAACGCGCGTTTGCCAGCCTTCCACCACCAACGGAGCGGTACGCCGAGTTGCGGCGATATTGATGTTGTTGTTGATCAGGCTCACTACCCGGGCATCGCGTGCCGACGCGGTGCGGCCGCCGAAAACCACGGCGACGAGATGATGTCCGTTGCGATGAATCGAGACAATGATGTTGAACCCGGATTCACGGATATAGCCGGTCTTCATGCCGTCCACTCCAGGCACGGCCCCCAGCAAATGATTGTGATTACGAATCTCGTGGCCGCGCCAAGCGAAGGTGCGGATCGAGAAGAAGGGAAAATATTGCGGGAAACGGTCGTGAATGGCGCGCGCCAAGATTGATTGATCGCGCGCTGTGGTGACTTGTAAATCGTCCGGCAAGCCTGAAGCGTTGTGATAAAACGTGTGCGTCATGCCGAGGGCGCGCGCTTTGGCGGTCATCAGCTGCGCGAATTCGGGTTCGCTGCCGCCAATCGCCTCTGCCACCACGACGGCCACGTCGTTTGCCGACTTGGTAACGATGGCGCGGATGGCTGTTGCTACGTCGATGCTTTCGCCAGGCTTAAGGCCGAGCTTTGAGGGGGCCATCGCTGCCGCGTGCTCGGAAACCGGCATCTCTGTAGTCATTTTTATCTTGCCGGTCTGCAAACGCTCAAACAATAGGTAGAGCGTCATCACTTTGGTGAGCGAGGCCGGGTGACGCTGGGCGTCGGCGTTGCTCTCCTCCATCGTGGCGCCTGAGTTGGCATCGACAACGATCGAGGCATAGGCCGGATCGTAGCTATCCTCGGCTTGGTGGCGGTGGTGGCGGTGCCGGGCTTCGGCCTGCGTGGCAACGAGGGCGGTAAGAAAAACCGCAGCCAGAACGACCCAACGGCTAGAGCGCTGGCTCCGCGTTTGACCCACCGGCATTCCCTGGAACTCCCCCGAACCCCGTTATTGGGCGGCTTCTTTGGACCGCCAGTTTGACCGATTTATAGCAATCTCGCGGCGCCATAAATTACGACGCTAGGAGAACATGGTTGATAGTTTGTTACCGTAATCAACTGAATTTTCGTGCTTTTTTGCGATGCAACATAAAACTTGCTTTTATGGTGCAGTGCAGTATATTAGCGGCAGCCCCAGTGGGGCCTAATTTTCACAAAGAGGCGCCGCCATCTGCGGTGTCAGAAAGAGGACGGCAATGGTGAAGAATTTGGAGGACCTCCAGCAGGTCGGCAAAGAAAGCGTGGATTCAACCCTGAAATCGTGGGGTGCGCTGTCAAAAGGCACTCAGGCGATCGCGGTTGAGATAGCCGATTACTCGAAGAAGGCGTTCGAGGACGGCACCGCGGCGCTCGAGAAGCTGTTTGGAGTTAAGTCGCTCGACAAGGCGTTCGAAGTTCAGACCGAATACGCCAAGGTCGCTTACGAGGGTTTCGTGGCCGAGGCCACCAAACTCAGTGAATTGTATTTGGATCTCGCCAAGGAAACCTATCGGCCCTTCGAAGGCTTGGTCGCAAAGGCGAAGTAACATACCGGCGCGTGCGACAACGGAAAGCCCGGCCGCTTTGGCCGGGCTTTCTTATTTGGAAGACGACCAGGGGCCTGCGTCTATTTGGCCACGTACAGCTTGCTCAGGTTGGTGCCGATTTGCTGGAACGTGGTGACGATTTGGTTTGACGACGTCAGCAAGAAAAACTTGTCCGAGGAGCTCGCGCAATTCTGCAACAGGGTCGACGTTGGATCGCCATCCGTGTTCACCTGAATGGTGTACAACGTGATACCGGCAGCTTTGATGTTGTTGCAGGTCATCTGTTGGCGCGTATCAATCGAACTCTGGCTCGTGTACCAGCGGTCCTGCGTGTTTAGACCGTCGGTCAGCAAGATGATCACCTGCTGATAGGTATAGTTCGGGTCCATTGCCGGCGACGTGAACGGTCCGCCACCAACGAGCGACATCCATCCGAGTTGAAGTCCGATCGCCTGGTTGGTGTTGCCAGCCGGCTGCATGTTGTTGACCAGACTGGTCATTGATGTCCAGTCGTAGCTCAAGCCCATCGCTGCCTGCGGGCAAGAGCTGTATTGTTCCGCAGCGTAGAGCGACGACAGTTTCGTTGTATCCGTTGAGCCGACATTGGTGTCGTAGTTATTGATCGTATCCGGACCGCTCTTGCCGCCCAAAGAGCTCGGCGATTGAGGATAGCCGCGGTCCATTACGCAGCCATTCCAAGTCTTGTGTTTGGCGACCTTCCAGTTTCCGTTATTGCTGATGCAAGTGGCGCGATCGCTTGGCGTGCCCCAGCCAGTGTAACCCGAGCAAGTGCCGTTGTTTGCCTCCCAAGAGGTGTTGTCCTTCTGGCTCGGGTCTTGCGCGCTAGTTCCCCAATAGATCCAATTGGACTTATAGTTGGCGGCGCCAACATTGACGTCTTTCACGAACGGAATGATAGAGACGTAAACGTCGCCGTTTTGCGTTGCCGCACCTTTGAGCTGCGTAAGCAAATTATTCGTCGCAGTTTTGAGCGCGTCTATCTTGCCCGCATCGGCCATCGAGCCTGTATTGTCGAGCACCAGCGCCACGCGCAGTCGCGACATGCCCCATTTCGCAGTTGACGAACCGGTCACGTTGACCACATCGACGCCTAGCACTCTTGCAAAAACAGTAGGCACCTGCACCGTCGCATTGACGACGACTTGCGATCCGCCCGTCGTCGTGTAGGTGGCGGACACCGTATTGATGGTCGTGCCAGGGCGGTTGTAGTTCGCGGAAAAATAGCTCAACGCATTGGCTTGTAGCTGAGTGTTGGTGTCCTTTGCCGCCTCACGCGATAGCATCAGCGCGGTGGAATCGAGAGCGGCCTGCAGGTCGGTATAGACTGAGTTTGCACGGCTGTAGTCGACCGCCGCGCCGACGGCACCGATGACCGGCAGCGTCGCAAACGCAAAGGTGATGGCGACGTTGCCGCCGCGCGCACGGCGGAAGAGACGCAAGGCGGCACGGAACTGGGTCCAGGCATTGGTCATGGCGAGTACCGAAAACAGTGGAGCACGCCTGCGCTTTTAAGGACGCCGCCTTAAAGGCTCGGTATATGGCGATGCCGAAAAACCGCGGCTCGGTGTAAACTTGTTGCCGTCCGTTCGATCGAAAGCGCCGTGGGCGCAACGGCTTGGATCATTAACGGTGCGGCCGCGCGGCGCTCGCGGCCTGGACCGCACCGATGGCCGGTCGGTTAATGCAGTCTTACCGGTGCTGCCGAACCACCTCACATCGCGAGCCGCAGATTGGTCAACGCCGTGCCGATCTGGCTGAACGTGGTGACGATCTCAGTTGAGGAAGTCAGCAGGAAGAAGTGGTCGGTTGTGCCGGGCGTGTTGCTCGCGCAGTTTTGCAAGAGCGTTGAGGTCGGATCGCCGCCTGTGTTCACCTGCACGGTGTAGATGGTGATGCCGGCCGCCTTGATGTTGTCGCAAGTCTTCTGCTGGCGCGCATCAATAGAGGAGGCGGTGCTGTACCAGCGGTCCTGCGTGTTGAGCCCGTCCGATAGCAGGATGATGACCTGCGAATAGCGGTAGTTCGGATCCATTGCCGGCACGGTAAACGGGGAGGCGGTGAGCGTCTGCCATCCGGCCTGCAAACCAATGGCCTGATTGGTGTTACCATTGGGCTGCATGGCGTTGATCTTGCTCGACAGCGATGTCCAATCGTTGCTCAGACCCATAAGCTGCGCCGGGCAGGAGGAATACTGCTCCGCGGGGTAGAGCGTTGCGCCGGCGACGGGCGGATCGTTTGTCGTGTCATAATTCTGGTCGCGATCGGTGACGCAGCCGTTCCACGTGCTATGATTGGCCGGTGTCCACACCTTGCCGTGCGATGTGCATGACGCCTGGCTGTGATAGCTCGAATTGCTGCAGGTGCCGTTGACGGCGTCCCACAGATCCCAGCGCAGCCACGACTGCTGGTAATTGGCGGTGCCGAAATTTACGTCCTTGCTGAAAGGGACGATCGAAACGTACACGTCATCCGGGGTCGTCGCCGCGTTCTGCAGTTGGGTGAGCAGGTTCTGCGACGCATTCTTAAGCGCCGTCATTTTGTTGTCCTGCGCCATCGACCCGGTGTTATCGAGGACCAGCGCGACGCGTAGCCGCGTGTTTCCCCACACCGATGTCGAGGTCGCGGTGATGGTGATCTGGTCAACGCCGAGAATGTGCATAAATTCGGTCGGCACCGTCGCGCTACCGCTGAGCACCAGTTGCGACCCGGCGACCGACGAATATTGCGCCGACACCTGAACGTTCGTTACCTCGGGACGGTTGTAGAGCGCACTGAAGGTGTTGGTCGCGGCGGTTTGCAGGTCAGCGGCGTTGTCGGTTTCGGCCGTCTTCGATAACGCAAGCGCCGTCGAATCGAGCGCGGTTTGAAACGCCGCTCGGGCGGCATTGGCGCGGGAGTAATCCACGGCTGCACCCACGGCCCCCATAAGCGGGACGATCATGATCGCCAACATCGGGGCGACACCCCCGTTGCGGTTCTTCCAGAAGCGGGCGAGCAGCATCGGTTGCCTCGTCAAAAAGGAATTCGGTGTACGAGGTATGCCTTTGCCGTCTTGCGGAATCGTGTGGGCCAATGCGCGAATTTGGGGACAATTTGGATCGGGTTGTCCGCATGCGGGTTGAGATCGGGTAACTACCGATTATCTGAGCACATGCAGCCGAAAAGCTGGAACTTCGGCCTTTCTGTCCCGGAACGGGGCAAAATGCTCGCTTGGAATGGCAGGGCCGGGGTCTTTATGATGGTAGTGAAGGAGACCGATCGGCCTCTTCAGCCGCAGCAAGAGCCATGATCCCGCGTGCCAAAATCGACGAACCTGCTGAGGCAACCGGCGATTCAAGCCGGCGGCCGCGCCTGGCCGATGACGACCGGCGGCGAAAAAGCGAAGGAGCGCCGGGTACAGCGGTCATCACCAAGACCAAGCCGCAGACCAAGCGGCCCAGCATGTACCGTGTGCTCATCCTCAACGACGACTACACGCCGATGGAATTTGTGGTGCACGTCCTCGAGCGCTTTTTCGGCAAGGATCACGAAGCCGCCACGCGCATTATGTTGCATGTGCATCATCACGGTATCGGCGAATGCGGCATCTACACCTACGAGGTGGCCGAAACCAAAGTGACGCAGGTTATGGACTTCGCACGGAAACATCAGCATCCTTTGCAATGCGTGATGGAAAAAAAGTGAGTCGGGGAGCGTCTAAGTACAAGAAAATGGAACAATAATCATGCCAACATTCTCGCGCAGCCTCGAACAATCGTTGCATCGGGCACTGGCCCTGGCCAATGAGCGCCATCATGAATATGCGACGTTGGAGCATCTGCTGCTGGCGTTGATCGATGATCAAGATGCATCTGCGGTTATGCGCGCGTGCAACGTCGATCTCGACAAGCTGCGCCGTAGCCTCACCGCTTACCTCGAGTCGGAACTGGAAAACCTGATCACCGACGGCGCGGAAGATTCGAAGCCGACGGCCGGTTTTCAGCGCGTCATCCAGCGTGCGGTCATCCACGTGCAGTCGTCCGGCCGTGAAGAGGTCACGGGTGCCAACGTGCTGGTTGCGATCTTTGCCGAGCGCGAGAGCCACGCGGCATATTTCCTGCAGGAGCAGGACATGACGCGTTACGACGCCGTCAATTATATCAGCCACGGCATCGCCAAGCGGCCGGGACTTTCCGAATCGCGCCCGGTACGCGGTACCGAAGAAGAGACCGACACCAAAAGCGGCGATGAGCCAAAGAAAAAGGGCGACGCGCTCGAGGCCTATTGCGTCAACCTCAACAAGAAGGCGAAGGACGGAAAGATCGATCCATTGATTGGCCGCGACGCCGAGATCAACCGCACCATTCAGGTGCTCTGCCGTCGGCAAAAGAACAATCCGCTGTTCGTAGGCGACGCCGGAGTCGGCAAAACTGCGATCGCGGAGGGTCTCGCGCGCCGCATCGTGCATGGGGAGGTGCCGGACGTGCTCAAGGGCGCGACCGTCTTCGCCCTCGACATGGGTACGCTGCTGGCCGGCACGCGTTATCGCGGCGACTTCGAGGAGCGTCTGAAGCAGGTCATCAAGGAGATTGAGGCCTATCCGGGTGCGATCATGTTCATTGATGAGATTCACACGGTTATTGGTGCTGGTGCCACCTCGGGTGGCGCGATGGACGCTTCTAACCTTCTCAAGCCAGCGCTGGCCTCTGGAACGATCCGCTGTATCGGCTCGACGACCTACAAAGAGTACCGCCAGTATTTCGAGAAAGATCGTGCACTGGTCCGCCGCTTCCAGAAGATCGACGTCAATGAGCCGTCGGTTGCGGATGCCATCGACATCCTCAAGGGGTTGAAGCCGTACTTCGAGGAATATCACAAGCTCAAGTACACCAACGAGGCGATCAAGGCGGCGGTCGATTTGTCGGCCCGCTACATCCATGACCGCAAGCTGCCGGACAAGGCGATCGATGTGATCGACGAGTCCGGCGCGGCGCAAATGCTGCTGCCGGAGAGCCGGCGCAAGAAAACAATCGGCATCAAGGAAATCGAAACAACCATCGCCACGATGGCTCGGATTCCACCGAAGACGGTATCGAAGGACGATGCCGAGGTGCTGCAGCATCTCGAACAGACGCTCAAGACCGTGGTGTACGGCCAAGACAAGGCGATCGATTCACTTTCCGCGTCGATCAAGCTCGCGCGCGCGGGCCTTCGCGAACCGGAGAAGCCGATCGGCTGTTATCTGTTCTCCGGTCCGACCGGCGTCGGCAAGACGGAGGTGGCCAAGCAGCTTGCGAACGCGCTCGGCGTCGAACTGATTCGTTTCGACATGTCCGAGTACATGGAGCGGCACACTGTCTCCCGCTTGATCGGAGCACCTCCCGGCTATGTCGGCTTCGATCAGGGCGGATTGCTCACTGACGGTGTCGATCAGCATCCGCATTGCGTGCTGTTGTTGGACGAAATC